>Ga0209629_10000633_pt1 | contig 19864 bp, 17 predicted proteins | sample TergutCu122P5_FD_187286 | JGI IMG/M metagenome (GOLD analysis project Ga0209629, IMG submission 187286) | Cubitermes ugandensis P5 segment gut microbial communities from Kakamega Forest, Kenya - Cu122 P5 (SPAdes) (version 2) | ecosystem: Host-associated > Arthropoda: Insects > Digestive system...
CGGTTTTTCCGATTTTTTACCTAATTTTGTACTCATAAAAAGTTCTTGTTGGATTACGCGTTTTTGCCTAAACAAAAGTAATCTTTTTTCAAGAACTTTTTATGTTTTGAAAGATGGGACAGTTATGCATTTTAATAGTTATAGTATTTTATTTTTAGGAGTTGTGGCTTGAAATTCTTTCAAATAAAACGGTTCAAAATATGCAGTATCTACAAAATTCTTTGTTATGAAGGCTTTTTCCGCTTCTTCAATCATATCCGAAGCGGAAGGATATACGTCATCAATAAAAAAAGCATTTTCCGAACGGATAACCGCTTTGCATTTTTCTGCTCCGCTTCCGAAAAAAATAATTTTTTCATGTGATAGAAAATCACAATAGGAATCTTCCTTTATTATAATTGCCCTGACAGGTTCTATTTCATTTAGATTTCCATCAAAAAGCGTGGCATATACTTCCATCCGCCGAGCGTCGATCATCGGACAAAGATACGAAGCGGAAGGCACAAAGCGCGCCGCCATTATTTTTAATGTCGGCAAAGCTATCAAAGGAATATCCAGACCAAAACAAAGACCTTTGGCTAATGAAACGCCAATACGCAAACCGGTGTAAGAGCCGGGTCCTTCACTCACAGCGACTGCATCCAATCGAAAATCATTCGTTTGAATAAACCGGATAGCTTCCGCAACGTAAACTCCTAAAACAGCAGAATGAGACGCCAAGTCCGGATTCTCTTTATTCCAAACAGGTTTACCGTCTTTAGAAACTGCTACAGAACAAGTTTGAGTTGATGATTCTATTGATAAGATACATGCCATTTGCAATTTTTTTATATTTTTAGCGAACAAAGTTACTTTTTTTAAAGATAATACGCTACTTTTGCAAAAAAATTCCATTGAAATGATTTTATCAATGACAGGATACGGCAAGGCGGAAACTGAATTTCAAAATAAAAAAATTACAGTTGAAATTAAATCGCTCAATGGTAAACAATTTGATGTAAATATGCGAATACCATCAATTTACAGAGATAAGGAAATGGATATTCGCAACAAGCTTTTCCTTGCGATAGAAAGAGGGAAAGTAGATTTTACAATTCTTATAGATTCAACCGCCCAATTGCAGGCAGGCAAAATAAACCGTACCGCCGTTGAGGGTTATTATGATGAAATCAAGGAAATTGCAAAGATTCTGAAAATAGACGAGCCGACCGATTGGTTTTATTTGCTGATGCGGCTGCCGGAGACCATTAAAACCGATGCGGCTGAATTGGATGAAGAGGAATGGAAAGAATTGGAGCAAACTATTGATGATGCTTTAAGGGTTTTCGTTCAATTTCGTATCCAAGAAGGGGAAATGCTCGAAAAAGTATTCAATGAAAAAATCCGGAACATTTGCTTGTTATCTAAAAAGATAGAAGAATATGAACCGGATCGAGTTGAAAGGATTAAAGCACGGATGCGGGAGTCGATTGGTAAATTGGAAGTTACTTACGATGAAAACCGTTTTGAACAGGAATTGATTTATTATATAGAACGATTAGATATCAGTGAAGAAAAGTCGCGTCTAAGTAATCACTTAAACTATTTTTCGGAAACTATGGCTAACGAAAAATCGCAAGGCAGAAAATTAGGATTTATCGTACAAGAGATTGGTAGGGAAATTAATACCTTAGGCTCCAAATCCAATGATGCCGATATGCAAAAAATCGTTGTACAAATGAAAGATGAATTAGAACAAATAAAAGAACAAATATTAAATGTATTATAAAGGTGAAAGGAAAATTGGTAATTCTTTCCGCTCCTTCCGGGTCAGGAAAGTCAACGATAATAAAATATATTCTTGACAAACGCCTGCCTCTGGAATTTTCGATTTCTGCAACGAGCCGTCCGCCTCGCAGAAACGAAAAAAACGGGGTTGAATACTTTTTCCTTACTCCTGAAGAATTTAAAGAGAAAATAAACAAAGGTTGCTTCATTGAATATGAAGAAGTTTATCCCGACCGGTTTTACGGTACGCTGAAGAGTGAAGTGGAAAAAAAACTGAGAGAAGGAAAAAACATAATTTTAGACGTTGATGTAGCCGGAGGATTAAACATAAAAAAGCTGTACGGGGAAGATGCTCTGCTGGTTTTTATTCAGCCGCCTTCAATCGCCGAATTGCAAAAACGGTTGGAAACGAGAGGAACAGAATCTCCGGAAGTAATTGCAGACCGGATTTCAAAAGCGGAATACGAATTAAGTCTGGCTTCGAAATACGATGCAATCGTTGTTAATGATCAACTGGAAGATGCAGAAAACGAAACAATAAGTATTATTAATAAATTTTTAACACACTCATGAAAATTGGTATTTATCCGGGTTCTTTTAACCCAGTCCACATTGGACATTTAGCCCTCGCAAACTATGTCGCCGAATTTGGCGAATTTGACGAAATTTGGTTTTTAATCACGCCGCAAAGTCCATTAAAAAGCAGATCCGATCTTTTAGATCAAAACCTCCGCTTGGCTTGGTTGGAAAAGTCTATCGGCGATTATCCAAAATTTAAAACTTGCACTATTGAATGGGAAATGGCTCAGCCTACCTATACAATCAATACGTTGCAACGGTTAAGAATGGTGTTTCCTGAACATATTTTTGAACTGATTATAGGTTCGGATAATTGGGAAACCATTCATCGCTGGAAAGATTATCAATTAATATTAAAAAATTTCAAAACGTGGATATATCCACGTTTGGGAACTGGAAAAATTATTTTCAATCATCCCAACGTGCGCATGGTTAAAGGCGCACCGAAAATGGATGTATCTTCTACGTTCATTCGTAAAGCCATCCGGCGTGGAAAAGACGTTCGCTTTTTCGTTCCCGCTGGCATTTATGATGATATTATTGCAAGCGGTGTATTGGCTGTTCAGGAAGAAATCAAAGACACAACTACTGAAACTGAAACTGAAAATTTATAACACTTTTTCAATCTTAAAGTGAATTTTTAGTATCTTTGTCGTCTATTTGTTAAAAATAAAGCTGGTAAAGCATGCAAGAATTAAATGAACAGGAAATATTTCGCCGCCAAAGTCTGGAAGAATTACGAAGCCTGGGTATCGAACCGTATCCTGCGGCTGAATATAAAGTAACCGCTTATTCCTCAGAAATAAAAGAAGATTTCAAAGATGATACGCCTCGGCGAACCGTTCAGGTAGCGGGGCGGATCATGTCTCGCCGGATCATGGGCAAAGCTTCATTCATAGAGTTGCAGGATTCCTTCGGAAGAATACAAATATATGTTACAAGAGATGATCTTTGTCCGGGAGAAAATAAAGATTTATACAATATAGTATTTAAAAAGGCATTAGACATCGGCGATTTTATCGGAATAAAAGGATTTGTCTTTCGCACACAGATGGGAACCGTTTCCGTCCATGCCGAAGAAATGACCGTATTGGCAAAATCCCTGCGTCCGCTCCCGATTGTCAAATACAAAGACGGCGTGGCTTACGACGCTTTCGATGATCCGGAAATGCGCTATCGCCAACGTTATGTGGATTTGATAGTCAATGAAGGAATAAAAGATATCTTCATAAAACGGACGCAAATATTCAATTCCATGCGCGCCTTTTTCAACGAACATGGCTATATAGAAGTAGATACCCCCGTTTTGCAAACTATTCCCGGAGGCGCTGCCGCACGACCTTTCGTCACTCATCATAATGCTTTGGATATTCCGTTCTATTTGAGAATCGCCAATGAATTGTATTTAAAACGGTTGATTGTCGGCGGATTTGAAGGAGTTTATGAATTTTCGCGTAATTTCAGGAATGAAGGAATGGATCGCACCCATAATCCGGAATTTACGGCAATGGAAATTTATGTGGCTTACAAAGATTATAACTGGATGATGGATTTTACCGAGCGTTTGCTCGAAAAAATCTGTCTCGACGTTTTAGGAACGACCGATATAAAAGCAGGCGAAAAAACCTTCCGGTTGAAGGCTCCTTACCGTAGAATTACGATGATAGATGCAATCAAGGAAAATACAGGAGTCGATATTACGGGAATGGACGAAGATGCGCTTCGCGATGTTTGCCGTAAATTAGGCGTAGAGCAGGACAAGAGTATGGGGAAAGGAAAATTAATCGATGCAATATTCGGTGATAAATGTGAATCGCATTATATTCAGCCTACATTCATCATCGATTATCCCAAAGAAATGTCGCCGCTTACAAAACGTCATCGCAGCAATCCCGAACTTACCGAACGTTTTGAATTGTTCATCAACGGACAGGAATTGGCGAATGCCTACACCGAATTGAACGACCCGATCGATCAGCGGGAACGCTTTGAAGAGCAGTTGAAACTTTCGGAAAAAGGCGACGATGAAGCGATGTTCATTGATCAGGATTTTCTACGCGCTTTGGAATATGGAATGCCGCCTACTTCCGGAATGGGAATAGGAATGGATCGCTTGGTTATGCTTTTAACAGGACAAACATCCATTCAGGAAATCCTGTTATTTCCACAAATGCGCCCTGAGAAAACGTATCAAAAAGAAGAATTAACTCAAATCGAATAATTATGCAAATACCTTATAAAGTTGGCATTTTAGGCGGTGGAAGCTGGGCTACTGCAATTGCTAAAATCATATCCATGACGCAAACCAATTTTAATTGGTATATGCGCCGTACCGATCAAATAGAAGAATTTAAAAGTTTTGGACATAACCCTTATTATTTGACAGGCGTAAATTTTAATACGGATAATATCACCTTTTATGATGATATTAATAAACTTACCGAGAACAGCGATATACTGATATTTGCCATTCCGTCTCCTTTCCTAAAACAACATTTGCAAAAGCTAACCGTCCCGCTAAAGGATAAAATCATTCTATCGGCTATAAAAGGAATTGTTCCGGATGAAAACATGCTGGTTTCCGACTATTTTTCATCTTTCTATGATATTTCAAAAGATAACATAGCGGTATTAGCCGGACCTTGCCATGCAGAAGAAGTAGCTTTGGAACGGCTTTCTTACCTGAACCTCGCCAGCGCTACTCCGGACTGTTCGGCTTTGATTGCAGAACTTTTATACACGCACTTTATACGAATATCCACTTCTTCCGATGTGACGGGTGTTGAATATGCTTCCGTATTAAAAAATGTATATGCGATTGTTTCAGGGATTTGTCACGGACTAAAATACGGCGACAATTTTCAGGCAATCTTTCTTTCCAATGCGATTCTTGAAATGGAACGGTTTATCAACACAGCCAATCCGAGAGATCGAAATATTTGCGATTCTACTTATCTGGGCGATTTGTTGGTTACGGCTTATTCCCGATTCAGCCGCAATCGGATTTTCGGAACCATGATAGGAAAAGGGTATTCGGTGAAAACCGCTCAGTTGGAAATGGAAATGATTGCTGAAGGATATTTTGGAACCAAGTGTGTCAAAGAAATCAATAATAAATTCAATGTGGAAATGCCGATTTTGGATACGGTTTATTCCATTTTGTATGAAAAAAAGTCGGCAGTTCCAGCTATACGGAAACTGTCCGAAACATTCAAATAGGGTCTGCTGATTTATTCCTAATTGTTTCATATCTTTGTGGTGGAATTAAAAAATATACGAGTGACAGTGAGATGAAACTATTACTTCATACCTGTTGTGCGCCCTGTTCGGCAGCAATTATCGAATACTTGCTGGCGCAGGAGATTCGTCCTGTTCTGTATTATTTTAATCCGAATATTTATCCCCAAGCGGAATATGAAAAGCGCAAAAACGAGTGCAGCCGTTACGCCCAATCGTTAGGATTAGAGATTATCGACGGGGATTACGATCACGAAGAATGGCTGCGAGCCGTTGCCGGACTTGAAAATGAACCGGAGCGCGGCAAGCGTTGCCTTTCCTGTTTCAAAATGCGATTGTTAGCCGCTGCCCATATAACGGCTGAAAAAGGATTGGATACTTTTGCTACTACTTTGGGTTCTTCCCGTTGGAAAGACCTGAAACAGATTGCCGAAGCGGGGCATTGGGCTGCTTCGCAATTTCCAGAAATTCAATTTTGGGAGAAGAACTGGCGGAAAGAAGGGCTAAGCGAACGCCGCCGCATCCTGCTTCAAGAAAAAGGGTTTTATAATCAAACTTATTGCGGGTGTGAGTTTAGCATCAATCATCCGCTATCACCTTGAAGCTGTATCCCTGTTCCAGCAACCATTCGATGGATTTCGGCAAGGCTTCTTTCATACGGTCGCCTGCTTTCAGCGAATCGTGGAATACAATGATTGAACCGTTGCGGGCATATTTTTTCACTACTTCAACGACTTGTCCGGCGGTCATCAAATGGCTGTAGTCGCGCGTTACTACGTCCCACATAATCACTTTGTACAACTTCCGCAAGGCTTTGAATTGCGAAAAAAACATGTGTCCGTAAGGCGGACGGAAAAGCTTGCTATTAATCAGCCGGTCGGCATCTTCCACTTCTTTCAAATAGGATTGAATATCCGTTTTCAGCGCTTGAATGTGGTGAAAAGTATGATTTCCGATTTTGTGCCCTCGCTCCCGAATCATCCTGAAAATATCGGGATGGTTTTGAACATTGTCGCCGACACAGAAGAACGTAGCCTTAATGTTGTATTTGTCCAACAAGTCCAATACCCAAGGCGTTATCTCGGGTATCGGACCGTCGTCGAATGTAAGATAGACTGATTTCTCATCTGTATTAAACCGCCAATGCGAACCTTTATACAGATTGCGATATAGTTTGGGCGCCCTTTCTATCAACATAATTTACCTGTTTAAGCCGCCCCTTTGACGTCCTTGACGGGAATTCATGTATTGCTCATATTGTTGTAGGTAGCGGCTAAAATCTTTGCTTGCAGATTCGTAGGCTTGCGGATTTACATGCTGGTAATTAGGTAACATATTTTGTAAAAAAACCAATTCCCTTCGGGCTTCTTCTGTCACCGAGCCATACATTTGAGAGTTTAACTTGGAAAACCAATTCAAAGTCTTAAGAGAATTATTTACCATTACATCATATATTTGCTTTGCTTTGACAGTGTCACCCAATTGATAATAACCATTGGCAATTTCCCGCGTAAAATAAAAGTCGTAGGGGACATTATATTCGGGAAGTACTTTTAAGCTGTAATCCAGCACTTCTTTCGCTTTGTCTTTTTTCCCTTCTTCGATTAAATAACTGCCTAATTGCCCAAACATTCCCCGGAATACTTTTGCCATTTTCATTGCATTTTCATCTAAATAAACGCCGGGTACATCTAAATGCGCCCACTTGTATTTGTGCATGAGATTGTCATACAAAATATCCGTATCAACATTTAATCTTTTGCCTACGGTTGTCGAGTCTGTGTCAAATTCATCATCAGGGCTTACTCCTGTGTTATAAGGAACTAACCGGAAAGCAATTCCATCCTGGCGTAAAAATGAACCCAGACGGAGATATTGTTCGCGAGGAACGGTTGTTGCGAAATAGATCGGACGCGACCAGTCTTTGTTATTTGCCAGCATATCCAAAATCATCATTTCCTGCTTGACTAATCTGATTTTTGCCTGTTCAACCACTTTTCCCTGCGAATCTTTTTGAGCGCCAAGGTTGATGTATATATTTTTCACTATCCGGTTATAATTTTCCGGCTTGACAACTCCCGATTTAACCACTGCCGCCGAATCAACCGGTAGATAAAGCCGATCGGTAGGAATATTTGTTAAGGAATCGACATTGAATCTCGGTATGCGTTTTGTACGCAAATCATCGGATTTCACCCAATCCAAAGCGTTCGATACACTCATCGAGTCGATTTGCGGGGCGATATATGCCATTTCGTTGGTTCCAAGTACGTAATCCGTTCTCTTCCACGAGATAGGCAACGGAGCGGATTCATAAGCCTGCCGTTTCATCTGGTCGATATACCAGTCGGTTTGCAGATAGCTCAAGTTACAAACGCGGACATCGGTGCGGAATCCTTCCACTTCCTGTTTATACCAGAGCGGGAAAGTATCGTTGTCGCCCATCGTAAAGATAATTGCATTGGGTTCGCAGGTAGCTAAATAATTGTATCCGAAATCACGGCAGGTATATCGCTTGGATCGGTCGTGATCATCCCATGTTTGCGACACCATTTGAATCGGAACTAAAATACACAAAACCGAACCGGCAATAGCAGCCTGCAGCTCAGGTATTTTGGCATATTTAGTCAGAGCGCGGATGATTGCCGCCACGCCCAATCCAATCCAGATAGCGAAAGCATAGAACGACCCGACGTAGGCATAATCCCGTTCACGCGGCTCATAGGGCTTTTGATTCAAATAAACCACAATAGCCAAACCCATCATAAAGAATAACAGGAAAGTAATCCAGAATCCCTGAACTCCTTTTTTTCCTGAATAAATCTGGTAGAATATGCCTAAAATTCCCAACAACAGCGGCAGCATATAAAACCGGTTATATCCCTTATTTTTAACAATGCTGTCCGGAAGGTCATCTTGCGGTCCCAATCGCAACGCATCGAGAAATTTGATGCCTGTAATCCAGTTTCCGTTCGTAATCTCGCCGGATTGTCCTTGAATATCATTCTGGCGACCGGAGAAGTTCCACATGAAATATCGCCAATACATATAATTTACCTGATAATTGAAGAAATATCGTAGATTTTCAATAAAGGTAGGTTTCATCACCACCTTGCTCCCTTCCATAGTTGATATGCGGACGCGCTCTCCTTTGATATTCGCCCAGTATTTGTATCCCTGAACATGACTTGCTTCACCATCAAACATACGAGGAAATAGGGTATTTAATTCATCCATATATACCGGCTCTTCTTTACGCGATGCAACAAAATAACGGTCTTTTTCCGACGGGTCGTGTTTAGCAATCGGCGCATATACGGGACCGTTGTCTTTCGTTACCATCGTTCCGTCCTTGTCTCTTTTAACTTCGGAAACATAAGTCTGTCCGTAAAGTAATGGCGTTTCGCCGTATTGTTCCCTTGCAAGATAGGTTCTCAGCGTGAAAATATCTTCCGGTGAATTTTGATCCATTGGCGGATTCGATGACGAACGAATCATGATTAGCGCAAAAGACGCATATCCGATGAAGACTACAAATAGCGCCAGCAACACAGAGTTCAGCGAAACAGGATTGACTTTTTTACTATAGAATAAAATACCGGCGATAATTGCTAACAGGACTATTCCTACCAGCGGATTGTCGCCAAAAAGGAAAGGAATACCATATAATCCAACCGCTAAAGTAAAGGCGATTTTCATCCGTAGTGCGCTGTGGATTTCCCTCATGGATTCCCAAACTCCCCAAACCGTAACGCCAACAAGCAAAATCAAATAGAATACAACGCCGCTATTATATGGAAGTGTAAATGTATTAACAAACAACAATTCGAACCATCCGGCGACTTTCATCACTCCGCCGATAATCCCGAAAAGGAGAATGCCTACGATTGCAATAGAGACGATCATTGCAAGTAATGAGCCTTTCCAGTTCGGATTAGGATATTTTTTGAAATAATAAACCAGCACGATGGCGGGAATACAAAGCAGGTTCAGCAAATGCACCGCAATGGAAAGTCCCATCACGTAGGCAATCAATATCAACCATCGGTCTGCCCCCTGTTCATCGGCTACATCTTCCCATTTCAACACTAACCAAAAAACAAGCGCCGTCATAAACGAAGAGAAAGCATAAACTTCCGCCTCGACCGCCGAAAACCAGAATGTATCGGAAAAAGTGTAAGCCAAAGCGCCAACTGCTCCGCAGCCTAAAATGCTGATTATTTGCGCTAAAGAAATAGTATCTTTTGCTTCTTCGTTTCCTTTAAGAATGATTTTCTTTGCCAAACGAGTGATTGACCAAAATAGCAGCAAAATAGTAAACCCACTGAGGATGGCAGACATACGATTAATCATTCCTGCCTTTAGAGAAACGTCGGACGTCAGTTGTGTGAATAAATTACCAACCATCATAAAAATCGGATTTCCGGGTGGATGCCCTATTTCTAGCTTGTAGGCGGAAGCAATAAATTCGGGACAATCCCAAAAACTTGCAGTAGGTTCAATAGTCAGTAAATAAACGGTTGCTGCAATAGCAAAAATGACCCATCCTAAAATATTGTTCAGCAATTTATAGGTCTTCATAAATAAGAGTTTATAATTTTTACGAGAAATAATTTCGCGCAAAGATAGGAAAGATAATTAAATAAAACTCACTTTTTTATTGACAATATATTGTATTTTAATTTTTTTACACAAAATTATTAATGTTTAAGCGGTTCGCAGACTTGTCAAAAGCCGTTTTGCCGCCCGATCCGAAGCGCCTGTCGCTCCCAAACGAGAGGCAACTTCATCATATCCTGACTGCATCAAATGGATATATGCTGTATTATTCAATAAATTATCCAATTCTTGATGAATGTTCTTCACCGAAAAACTTTCATTAAACAACTCACGAATAAGCGATCGATCGACAATCAGATTAACTAATGAAATGTATTTCACTTTGAAAAAATGCCTCCACAAAAAACCGGACAAGCGCTTGAGCGGCGTTTTATAACAAACCAGCTGAGGAACACGCAAAAGCGCAGTTTCCAAAGTAGCGGTGCCGGAAGTAACCAAAGCCGCCTTGGATTGTTGCAAAAGTTCGTAAGTCTGATCAAAAACAACGGTAACCGGATAATTCTTCAAGAAAGCGTGATAATAATTCATGTCGATTCCCGGAGCGCCTCCGATGACTGATTGAAAATCCGGAAAAGCCGAAGCAGCTTCCAGCATGGACGGAAGATTATCTTTGATTTCCTGTTTGCGGCTGCCGGGCAGCAATGCGATAATGGGTTTTTCCGGCAAACGGTTCTTATCAATAAATTCTTCAAACGTTTCTTCGGCATTTTTTCGCGCCGCAATTGCATCGACCGTAGGATTTCCTACATAAGTAACGGGATAATTCTGTCGTTCATAAAACGCAACTTCAAAAGGGAAAATACAAAGCATAAGATCGACATACTTCCGGATGGCTTTTATCCGTCCGCCTTTCCATGCCCAGATTTTTGGCGAAATATAATAAACGACAGGTATGGTTGTTTGCTCTTTGACAAATTGCGCTATTTTGAGATTAAATCCCGGATAATCGACTAAAATCACAACATCGGGACTGTAAGCGGAAATATCATTTTTGCAAAAACGCAGATTGTTCAGAATTGTTTTCAGATTCAAAACGACCGGAAGAAATCCCATATAAGCCAATTCACGGTAATGTTTGACCAAAACGCCTCCTGCCGCTTGCATCAAATCGCCTCCGAAGAAGCGAAAATCCGCCTCTTTGTCGATCTGCTTCAGCGACTTCATCAGGTTGGATGCGTGCAAATCGCCGGAAGCTTCGCCCGAAATAAGATAATATTTCATGTTATCTATCCAAAATGGGACTTGTCCGCTTTTTCAGCCAACCGGCTTCTTCAACCGAAAGTAAGTGAGCGAGCCGTTCGTAAACTTTTTGATGATAGGCATTCAGCCAATCTATTTCTTCCTTCGACAGCAATGAGCAATCAATCAAACGGGTGTCGATGGGGCATAAAGTCAATGTTTCAAAAGCGTAGAAATCGCCGAAATCCGTTGTCTTTGCTTTAACGGTTAAAAGCAGGTTTTCGATGCGGATGCCGTATTCGCCGGCAAGATAAAGCCCCGGTTCGTTGGATGTAATCATGCCGGGCGCTAAAGCCGCAGGATTGTGGTTCATCCGAATGCTTTGCGGACCTTCGTGGACATTCAGAAAACAGCCGACTCCGTGTCCTGTTCCATGCAGGAAATTTTGTCCTGCTTTCCACAACGCCTGGCGGGCAAGAACATCCAATTGCATACCGATTGTTCCTGCCGGAAAAACCGCTGAAGCCAATTGAATGTATCCTTTCAAAACATGCGTATAATTGCGTTTGACCGCTTCGGCGACTTCTCCGGTCGAAATTGTTCGGGTAATATCGGTTGTTCCGTCAAAATACTGCGCTCCCGCATCTATCAACAAAACGTCATCTCGCTGAATGGTTGCAGCGCTTTCGGGCGTGGCTTCATAATGGACAATCGCTCCGTGCGCACCGTATCCAACGATAGGATGAAAACTTTCTCCGAAATAAAATTCCTGTTCGGAGTGATATTTTTGAAGTTTTTCCTCAACATCCAACTCCGTAACCGTTTCGCCGTTTTCTATCGCTTTCTCCAAGTCAATCAGAAGTTTCACCATCGCTACGCCGTCTTTTTGCATGGCGTTTCGTATCCCTTCGATTTCAGTTTCATTTTTGATGCTTTTCAGCGAATCCGCCGGATGAACGGTTGTTTCCTTTACTAAGCACTTTTCCGAAAGAGTTGAGTATATCTTGTAATTGATTTTCGCCGGTGCGATTAAAACTTTTGTTTCTGCAGAAATCTTTTGAATGTAACCGGTGATTTTTTCGTAACCGGCTATGGCGACGTCTTGCTGTTGCAAATATTCAACCACTTCTTGCGTCAATTTTTCGGGAGAAATGAACAGAACGGTTTCTTTTTCGGAAACGACAGCATAACTTAAACATACCGGATTATATTCTACATCATTTCCACGAATGTTAAACAGCCATGCGATAGCGTCCAAAGCCGCAAGTACCGTCATATCCGCTTGATTTTTATTTACTTCTGCCAATACTTCCTCGACTTTTTCGCGGCAGGATTTTCCGGAAAAGCGTTCCGGAAGAACAAATGCCTGATTAGCCGGAATCGCCGGACGATTTTCCCAAAGCGAATCGTAAGGCGCAAAATCGGTACAGACTTTCAAGTCTTTTCCCGTAAAAAATTCAATCAGCGATTTGGCTTCCGAAGCGGCATACACCTCGCCTTCGATTCCAACGCAGTCTCCGGTTGACAGTTCCGATGCAATCCATTCGGAAAATGCCGGCGTTTCGGGCAATCCTGTTTTGAACAAATCGATTCCTGAGCCTTTCAATTGTTCTTCCGCTTGCAGAAAATAACGGGAATCCGTCCACAATCCCGCTTTATCCTTTGTGATGACTACGGTTCCCGCCGAACCGGTAAAGCCCGAAATCCACTCGCGGGTTTTCCACCGGTCGGGGGTATATTCGCCAATATGCGGGTCGGTCGTAGGAATGATGCAGGCTTGAACACCGGCAAGCTGCATGGCTTTTCTTAAATTTTCTATTTTCACTTCAGCGGATGGTATATTTATATTTTTTCTTAACAATAAATTCTTCCCAGACTACCCACAAGAGGAAAAGAATTGTGTAATAGATATAACGCAGGATTCCGTCGTGTAAACTGTTAAATCTTTCGGGAGCGCCATTAGTCAGCCATACGGTTGTGGCAATGCGGATAACATTATAAACGGATAAAATAAAACATCCCAACGGAATATACCATAATTTTTTAAGAAATGGTCCCCAATAAAACAGAATGATTCCGGCATAAATCAACATCTGTTTGAATCCAAGACACCCCCAAACGATGCTAATCCATGAATTCCCCTCAGTATCAAATCTCAACTTGTCGCCATCTACAATAAGGTCTTGCGTATTGGGAAATAAATGAATAAACCAAGCGACTATTTTAACCATTCCGTGATTGGAAGCGGCAAACCACGAAGGGGTAATATCTTTTCCCAGAAACCACATCCTGTCGTCACAATTATCTTTGGGTATGTCTTTAAACCACGAAGGCGAGAAATCTATTCCAAACAGATGATTTCTTTGACTTTCCTTTTCCGCCGGCATATCTCCTGCGATTGTCAGTTTCCATGAGATATGAAAGAAAAACAGAAGAACCACAAAAAAAAGTATCCCTTTAAATGGTTTTAAGGATCGTATCATGCGATTTAGATTTTCATTCATAAATTAGCGCTTTAAAATAAAAATCAAAAGTAGTATAAAAAATAATTATAGCAAAATATTAAAGCATGTTTGCCCTGATCCTCTACTCAAGTTTCATCGTAAGATGATGATTAATGATTATATTGTGACGGGCAATCTCCCAAACTGCATAGAGCGTGACGCCATTCACCATGAATCGCGAATCGCTGATCCACGGATAGATGTTGGCAACCGTCCGAGTGGGTGAATTGCTAAAGCTCCAACCCGCAAAGACAAAGGGAGCCGTACCTCCGCTGCCTGATTGCCACACGGGAGCAGGCAAATACGACAGATAGCCGTCCGTAGCCGGCACATCCAGCAACTGATGCGCCCGAGCAACATCACCCGGCGCATAATAAGGCGTCCCCTCATTATATGTTCCGCCCATGGCATCAAATGTCACGATTGTATTTACAGGTCCGCCCGTCCTTTCCCAAAGCGCATAGAGAGTCGTAAAGCCATTAAGATATGCTCTCGCGCCGTTGACAAGTGTTACGCTGTCTCCCAGCGGGGTCATCAAATTGAATTTAACAAGCTCGCCGGCAGAAATAGTAGTTCCTATGCCTGTAGAATCAACAAAATAGCCATTACCGTCCATTTGTGTGTTCCACCCGATGAACTTATACGTGGATAATGTCGGCGGAGCGGGAAAAGCCGGATATTTTATGCCATCGGCATCGACAGGACAGGCTACATAGCCGAAAGTCCCGCTGGGCGCGCCGACGAGTGGCTTGAGATAATAATCTACGGTATTCGGCTGAAACTGCAAGGCATAACTTTTCGCATCCCATATTGCATAGAAATTCATAGGAGTGGTAAATTGAGCTGCCTGCCATGCGGTTATAGTTTTAGTTGGATCCAACGGGTCTAAATAACGAGTAGGTCCTCCCGCATCGGGCAGGGCATTCGGATTCGTATCCCAACCTCTGAATATAAACCCCTGACGGGTAATGGGCGCAGGCGAAAATGCCGGATTATTGCTGTTCCCTACCGATCCGACATAAACCAAAGTTCCGGGAGGGGCGGTAACAGGCGGATTGACACTGTCATTCGGTACGTTGTCATAAAACGAAAGGCGTATCGTAATATTTCTATCGATAGCCAGCCACAAGGCATATACGGTATATTCCGGTTCGACAGTGGAAGTACCATGATTCTGATTTACCTTAGCGAGGTCGGTTACTAACTGGCTTGAAAGGAAATAATGTATCGGGCCTACTCCTATTACATTACCGGAAACAACAACGACATTGGGCATGTTCGCCGTTTGTCCCTGCAGTCCGTTATACACTTTGGAATCGGTTACCCATCCGCCAAATATCCATATTAAATTACCTCCGGGGTTTACAGCCGGCGGAGAAGGATTCTGCGGCATAATCTTGATGCTGCCGTCCTGCGATAACTCATGCTGATAGGTAATCGCGCCTCCCGACCAGCTTCCGCCGCTCGGGTCGAAGTGGACGACATGCTCCGGGAGTTGCTCATCGACTCCCGTATATTCCCAAATTGCATAAACCGTTTTATCTGCGTTTATTATTGTTCCGGAAACAAACGGATTAGTCATTGGCACTCCATCGTTCGGAATGTTGCTCCATCCCACAAAATGCCATCCGTTGCGCTTGATCGGATTACGCGTCGGAAATTGCGTAATGCCGGTTCCGGTTTTAACAGGTGTCGCTTGCGGAAAAGGCTCAACGTCGCCTCCGTTTTTATCAAAGGTGACGACCGACCACGAGGTTCTATCCACCGACACGGGATGCGGAAATAATACAGGCCACCAGGAAGGATATGGCCCATTCAGATTGTCTATGCCGTTCACATCTCCATAGAGTGTGAGATCCTGAGTGGATGTTCCAGCGATAAAGGTAATCGGAGTTGCCGCCGTAAACGTCACATTTTCTTTCGTAATTCCGGTAATGACAGTCGTGATATCCGCCACATTGAAGACGAAAGTAATAAAGTAGTCGGCATTACCCGAAAAATTACTGCCCGGAGCCGTAATCATTGAATAATTCACGCCTGCGACAGGAGAAAAGGTTGCAGTGGGCCATTGGGAGATACCCGTTACCCCCGGACCGGTGTTAAAAGCGGCAGGGTCTGCTAAGTAAATGCCCAGACGTCCTCCCGTACCGGTAGGATTGTAAGCCCCGATAAAAAAGTCTATCGTTCCGTTGTAATTGGCGTCGATTCCGATATAGGCAAATTCGTTAAATCTTGGAGCATTGGCAGGTCCATCACAGGTATTCACCCGCATTCGCACCGCTATTTGGGTAGCGTCGCTGTTGAACTGGTAATACACTGCCGGATTAGTTGCGTCGCCTACAATATCGAGCGCGGTGGCGCCGTTGCCGACGTTAGTGTCCGCTATATAATCATTCTGTACGCCGGAAATAATAAGCGGTATCCACCCTGAACCCGCTCCAACGTTTGGATCGGATATATTGATTGCTTGCGCCCGTAGCCCTACAGGCAGGTAAAAAAGCAAAAAACATCCCCAAACGGCAAGTATTGCTTTGATTTTTGTATGTCTCACAATGCTTAATTTTTATTTCCTGGCAAAAATAATGTTGATATAACTCTGGTCGGTAACATTGCCTGAACTGTCATAAGTCATTATTCCCGTTGTTGGATCAATGGAAATATTACTGAAAAGCGTATTGTCGTAACCGACCACATAATAATAGTAGTCGCTTGCCGTCAATACCGGACAGATTGTGGAAAAATCGACAGCGCCTCCGCTCTTGACCGAGCCTGAAATGAAGGAACTGCAGGCGTTAAACAGATTGATGGTTTTAGCTGTTCCGGCGTCCGTGTTGATGGGCGCAGGAGGCATATAAAACCATTCGGGTTTACCTTTGGCTAATGGCGTCCAGACGTTGGAGGCAGCATTGTAGTAGTAATACCCTGGCGCTTTAACATTAATTGTTTTCCCCGTTTGTTTTGCGACGCTTGCCGCTGCGGTTACATAAACCAATGCATCATCTTGATTAGCGCCGTACGCAGTGGATTTGTCTGCTAACTGGTCGCCCGTCAGTTTTGGAGCGATGATACCATCAGGTACGGTCGCTACTGTGCTTTGGCTTCTCACATCAAGGGTTGCATTAGGTATTCCCAATGCCCCGATAGTTACCTGCGCCTTCAACGGCGAGGCAAAAAACATAATTACCGGCAAAGAAATTGCCAGCCAGAGTTGTTTTTTCTTGTTTTGCATACATTTGACTTTTAGATAATTAACAAGTTTACTAAATAAATATAATGAACTTTTTTTGCGTCAATATCAGTGCAAATAAAAACATTGCATATCGTGTTATTAAGTTAAAAATAATAACACTTATAAAATTTTGGGGACAAAAGTAATAAAAGAATTGTCAATTACAATAATTTGTATGTTAATAAATGTTATAATAATCAGTATAGTTGTTTTTAAATAATGTTAGAAAATAAAATATGACAAAAAAGCAATCCGGAAATATCCATGAATAGATTGCTTCGCCACAAGCGGCTCGCAATGACGAGGCGCGACAATTTAAATTGCACCCTCTTATATTATAACCGAATTTAGTATAGTTCTTAACAAAATAATCACAATGAAATATAATGCTCATAAATACAAATATTTTAATATCAAAACAGGTTATTTCTGTGTCTTTTTGAATTATACTCCGAAACCATATTCTACCGATCCTCAACCAATCCTCTACCGATTCGCAACCGATCCTCAACTAATATCATTTTGCTATATGTAAAGAAACCGAATATAGTCAGGAAGAAATTTCTGCAATAATAAATCCTCTTTTCTTTTTTATTTTCGTAACATTTGTTACATTTGTAACCAGAAAAATCGTATCTTTGTCGAAAAATTATTTTATCTATGAAGTTTACATTTTTACTATCGGGATTTATTTTCTTTGCACTTAACGCTTTTGCAAATGAAGCGGACTCTATTGCCAAACGAACGATTGAATTGGATGAAGTGGTTATCCAAGCATTTAAACAAAACGCAAACCTAAATTCACTCCCCATCTCTGCTTCTACGATAAACCGGTCGAGTCTTCAAAATTTGAATGTCTTAGATATTAAAGACCTCAGTTCGTTTATTTCCAATCTGTTTATGCCCGATTACGGCGCTAAAATCTCTGCTTCGGTTTATATCCGTGGAATCGGTTCCAAAATAAATGACCCTTCTGTAGGTCTGTATGTGGACGGCGTTCCTTACTTTCAAAAGTCGGCTTTCGATTTCAACCTGAACGAAATTGAAGCCATCGAAGTCCTGCGTGGTCCGCAAGGAACGCTGTATGGTCGGAATACGATGGGAGGAATTATCAATGTATATACCAAATCACCCTTGCAATACAAGGGATTATACGCTTTCGCTTCGGGGGGCGCTTATACTAATTTGAACGCTTCCTTAGGATATTACGGAAAAGTGAACAAGAATTTCGGCTATGCCGTTTCCGCCGATTACAATCATACCGATGGCTATTTCCTCAATTATTATACAAATAAAAAAGCCGATGGAATGAATGCCGGTAGCGGGCGGGTTCGTTTGGAATGGCAAGTCCGTCCCAATCTGTTGTTACGGTTAACACAAATGCTGGATTATTCCAATCAGGGCGGCTTTCCTTATGCGCCCGTCGATTCAACCAATAAAATCACAGACGTGAATTATAATCAACCGAGTTCCTATATCCGCGCCATGTCTTCTACCGGAGTTTCATTGACTTATACGGCGAATCAATACAGCTTGAACAGCCAGACGTCTTTCCAACATCTTTCGGATAATCAAAGCATCGATCAGGATTTTACTCCCAAATCCGTTTATTTTGTCGTTCAAAAACAAAGACAATCTGCTTTTTCAGAAGAATTTAATATTAAGTCGGCAACCGCTCATCGGTATCAATGGCTGTTCGGCGCTTTTGCTTTTAATCAGCAAATAAATAACAGCGTGCGGATGGATTATGAAACCCGTCATTATTCCACGCAAAAGTATTATGATATGCCGACACGAGGCGTTTCCGTTTATCATCAATCCGTATTTAATAATCTGTTGGCAGACGGTCTATCATTAACATTAGGTATTCGTTACGATTATGAATACGCCTCAAATAATTATACGGCTTATAAAGATTCGACGGATTTACGTAATCCGTTGGGGGGTAATTTTTACAGCAAATTAAATTTCAGTCAATTAACGCCTAAAGCTATATTACAATATTCTTTTCCGTCATCGCAATTGATTTATGCTTCTGTTACTAAAGGATATAAAACGGGAGGATTCAATACTGCGTTTGAACACGATGATGAACGCTCGTTTAAGCCCGAATACAGTTGGAATTATGAAGTCGGGGCAAAAGGTCTGTTTTGGCAAAACCGTCTCAGGGCGGAACTCAGCTTTTTCTTTATCGATTGGAGAAATCAGCAGATTTATCAAATGATTCCGATCGGCCAGATACTGCGGAATGCGGGACATTCACAAAGCAAGGGAATCGAAGCGAGCGTTAATGCAAATCTCTTGAAAGGGTTTACGCTTCAAGCGAATTGGGGATTGACTCATGCTAAGTTTTTGGATTATGTACAAAGCGCTACTGTTAATTATTCGGGGAATTATATTCCCTTGGTTCCGAATCAAACGCTGGGTTTAGCGGCAAATTATCTTATCCCGCTTCGCTCGAAACTTGCGGATAATCTGTCTGTTAATTTGCAATACACCGGTACGGGCAAACTGTATTGGGCGGAAAACAATAAATTCACTCAACCGTATTACGGAATACTCAATGCAAAAATAACCGGAACCAAAGGAATTGCGCAGGTTTCGCTCTGGGCGAAAAACCTAACGAATACGGAATATGCCGCTTATTGGTTTGCCATGGGCGCGCAACAATATGCGCAAAAAGGGAAACCGCTTACGGCGGGAATCAGCGTTAATTTAACTATCCAATAATATATATGAATAAGAACAA
>Ga0209629_10000634_pt1 | contig 19863 bp, 15 predicted proteins | sample TergutCu122P5_FD_187286 | JGI IMG/M metagenome (GOLD analysis project Ga0209629, IMG submission 187286) | Cubitermes ugandensis P5 segment gut microbial communities from Kakamega Forest, Kenya - Cu122 P5 (SPAdes) (version 2) | ecosystem: Host-associated > Arthropoda: Insects > Digestive system...
AAAGAGTCGCCAACCGATCACACTACTCCGGATGCGATTGAGTTGAATGCTTTGTTAGCGCAAATGGTAAAAGCCGGATGCGATTATGTATTTATGGAAGTCAGTTCGCATGCAATCGATCAAAAACGGATTGCCGGATTGCAATTCAAAGGGGGCATATTTACCAATCTGACACGCGATCATTTGGATTATCATCCGACTTTTGAAGCCTATCGCGATGTTAAAAAAGCATTTTTCGATGGATTACCTGCCGACGCTTTTGCTTTGACCAATAAAGATGATAAAAACGGTGGATTTATGCTTCAGAATACAAAAGCAAACAAAAAGACCTATTCTCTTTTATCATTGGCCGATTTCAAAGGGAAAATTTTAGAGTCTCATTTCGATGGAACAGAGATGATTATCAACGGGAAAGAAATAGCTGTTCGATTTGTCGGAAGATTTAATGCTTATAATCTTTTAGCGGTATACGGGACTGCGGTTCTCTTGGGACAAAATCCCGAAGAAGTATTACTGATTTTGAGTACGCTGCAGTCTGTTGCCGGTCGATTCCAAACCTTTCGCTCGCCTGAAGGTTATACCGCTATTGTGGATTACGCCCATACGCCTGATGCACTGACCAATGTGCTTGATACAATCCATGAAGTTTTATCGGGAAAAGGAAAGGTCATCACCGTCGTTGGTTGCGGAGGCAATCGTGACAAGGGAAAACGTCCTTTGATGGCAAAAGAAACTGCCCGTTTGAGCGATTATGTAATCCTTACTTCCGATAATCCACGTTTTGAAGAGCCGGAAGAGATTATTCACGACATGGAAGCAGGACTGACAGGGGTATCTTCCAAAAAAATAGTGAAAATCATCGATCGAAAAGAAGCAATTCGTACAGCTTGCCTCTTGGCTCAATCCGGGGATGTTGTTCTCATTGCCGGCAAAGGACATGAAGATTATCAGGAGGTGAAAGGAATCAAATATCACTTGGATGACAGGGAAATTGTTATGACTATTTTTAATGAAAACAAATAAAATGTATGCTTTACTATCTGTTTGAATACCTTGATCAATTGGATTTTCCCGGAGCGGGAATGTTTCGTTATATTTCATTTCGCTCGGCAATGGCGCTGATTTTTTCGTTGATGATATCAACGATGATCGGACGTCGAATTATCGAAAAACTTCAACGAATGCAGATCGGTGAAGTCGTACGTGATTTAGGTCTGGAGGGACAAATGAAAAAAATAGGAACGCCGACCATGGGAGGTATAATAATTATTATTGCAATTATCTTACCTGTTTTATTATTCTGCAGATTATCAAACGTATATATCATACTTATGCTGATTGCGACAGTTTGGTTAGGATGTATCGGTTTTTTAGACGATTATATTAAAGTATTCAAAAACAATAAAAACGGATTAAACGGACGATTCAAAATAGTAGGACAAGTCGGATTAGGATTAATTGTCGGACTGACTATTTATTTAAGCCCTCAAGCCGTGATGCGTGAAAACGTAGAGCTCCGGAAAGACGGGATTATCACGGAAGTAAACTACAGTCCGGTAGTAAAGTCGACTCAAACGACTATTCCTTTCTTTAAAAACAACAATTTGGATTATCGCGATCTGGTTTCTTTTATGCCGAACCGACGTACAGCCGCTACTTGGATCGTTTTTGTAATTATAACGATTTTCATCGTAACTGCTGTCTCTAATGGTGCTAATCTCACCGATGGCTTAGATGGTCTGGCAGCCGGAAATTCGGCAATCATCGGCGCAGCTTTAGGAATTTTGGCATACGTTTCCAGTAATATCAAATATGCAGCTTACCTAAATATCATGTATATTCCCGGATGCGAAGAATTATCCATATTTGCCGCTTCATTCATCGGAGCAACCATTGGTTTTCTTTGGTATAATGCTTTCCCTGCTCAAGTTTTTATGGGAGATACCGGTTCACTTACATTGGGCGGAATTATTGCCGTATTTGCAATTGTCATTCATAAAGAATTATTATTACCAATCTTATGCGGTATTTTCTTTACGGAGAGCATTTCAGTGATGCTCCAAGTCGGCTATTTCAAATTTACAAAGAAAAAATATGGGGTAGGAAAACGAATATTCAAGATGACGCCTTTGCATCATCATTTTCAAAAGCAAGGAAATGCAGGAATTGAAGCCATCATTCAAAAACCCTTGGCGGCAATTCCGGAATCGAAGATCGTCGTCCGCTTTTGGTTGATTGGAATTATTTTAGCTGCATTGGCAATTGCAACATTAAAAATGAGATGAAAAGATATCCCTAACAGGGTTTGAAAGCCTGTTAGGGTTAAAGGCGAAGGGTAAAAGGTGAAAATAAATATGATGATAAAAAATAAACATATATTAGAACGTCATTCCGTACAGGATTCACCCTGTACACTTCGCCGAATCGTTATTCTCGGAGGAGGCGAAAGCGGGACGGGAGCAGCAGTCTTGGCGAAAAAGCAAGGGTTCAATGTTTTTGTTTCGGACTTATCAACGATCCAACCGCAATACAAGGAAATCTTAGATAAATATCAGATTCCGTATGAAGAAAAACAACATTCGGAAAATATCATTCTGAATGTCGATGAAATAATCAAAAGTCCGGGGATTCCCGATAAAGCGCCAATCATTTGCAAATTAAAAGTACAAGGCACACCAATCATCTCAGAAATAGAATTTGCCGGACGGTATAATCGAGCAAAAACCATTTGTATAACAGGAAGTAATGGGAAGACAACCACAACGATGCTTTGCTACCATATTCTGAAAAATGCCGGATTGAACGTAGGCATCGCCGGCAATGTAGGGAATAGTTTTGCTTTGCAGGTTGCGGAAGCGAATTACGATTATTATGTTCTGGAATTAAGCAGTTTTCAATTAGAAGGAATGTACGATTTCAAAGCGGATATTGCTGTTTTACTCAATATAACCCCCGATCACTTGGATCGATACAATTATGAAATGCAGAATTATATCAACGCTAAAATGCGGATTATTCAAAATCAGACCAAGGAAAATGCTTTTATCTTTTGGAACGACGACCCGGTGATTCGGGAAGAAATTGATAACCGGCATTCAGAAGTGACCTTATATCCGTTTGCCTTACGGAAAGCAAAAAATGTAATCGCTTATACAGATAAAAATCAAATTATTATAGAAACTCATCAAGGTATTTTTACTATGGAAGAAGAACTCATAGCGCTAACCGGTCAACATAATTTATACAATTCGATGGCAGCCGGAATCGCAGCAAAACTGATGGATATAAAAAACGAAGATATTCGTCAATCTTTAAGTAGTTTTACAGGTGTCGAACATCGTATGGAAAAAGTAGCCCGAGTCAAGGGCGTCGACTACATCAATGATTCGAAAGCAACGAATGTTAATTCAACCTGGTACGCACTGCAAAGCATGAAAACCCCGGTTGTATTGATTTTAGGTGGAACCGATAAAGGAAATGATTACCGATCAATTGAATCATTGGTAACAGACAAATGCCGCGCGTTGATTTTCTTGGGAACAGATAATTCAAAATTGCACAGTTTCTTTGATAAAAAAATCAAACACACGACTGATGCAATATCTATGCAAGAAGCGGTTTCGAAAGCTTATGCCATTTCCGAAAAAGGAGACACGGTATTGCTATCTCCCTGTTGCGCCAGCTTTGATTTGTTTAAGAATTATGAAGACAGAGGAAAACAATTCAAAGAATGTGTGAGAAGACTTTAAAAAATATGAATTATGAATTATTAATTATTATGTTGGATTTTGCAAATAAAATATTCAGAGGCGACCGGGTAATATGGATGATATTCCTGTTTCTTTGCCTGATTTCTATTGTTGAAGTATATAGCGCTTCCAGTATGCTGACGTTTAGAACCAATTATTGGCAGCCGATTATGAAACATACTTTGTTTTTATTGACAGGTACGGTAATTGTTTTACTTGTTCATAGCATGAGTCCCAAATATTTTTGGATATTTATCGTCATGCTCCCTTTTGTTTGGGTACTGCTGATTGCAACACAATTCATGGGTCAAACCGTAAACGGCGCTAACCGATATCTTTTCGGGTTTCAACCTTCGGAAATAGCCAAGTTATCTTTGATATCTTGTGTTGCTTTTATCTTGAGCCGACAAAGGAACAAAATGTCGGAAAGTTTAAGTTTCAAATGGATATGGATGTTAACCATCATTACCTGCCTTCTCATTTTAAGAGATAATTTTTCAACCGGAGCAATATTGTATGCCGTTATTGCCATTATGATGTTTGTCGGGCAGGTACCATTTAAAAAAATGGCTGTATTTATCTTGGTCACCCTTACTTTTATAGCGCTGTTATTTGCATTTATTTGGTTTATGCCCGATACAGCTGAAAAAACAGGACTTCATCGAGGCGTTGTATGGGTAAATCGGATTAAGGATTACAAAGAACAACCCGACATTCGAAAAGGGGATTATGTTATAACCGACGATAATTTTCAAACTACACAAGCAAAGATTGCCGTAGCGCGAGGGAAAGTTTTCGGGAATATGCCCGGCAACGGTCAACAGAGAGATTTTTTGCCTCAAGCTTATTCAGATTTTATTTTTGCGATTATAATAGAAGAAACGGGAATTATCGGAGGAATTTTTGTTCTCGCGCTCTATGTTTTTTTATTTATAAGAGCGGGAGTCATCGCCGGGCGATGCACAAAATTATTCCCTAAATTCTTGGTTATGGGCAGCGCATTGATGTTAGTTATGCAAGCTTTAGTAAATATGTCTGTCTCTGTCGGTTTGATGCCTGTTACCGGACAGCCTTTGCCTTTAGTCAGCAGAGGTGGCAGTTCTATACTAATCACTTGCGTTTTTATCGGGATTATTTTAAGTGTCAGTCGTTTTGAAAATCTGAGAGGAGTTCTCAGGGAAGAAGAAATTATGGAAGAATTTGAAGAAGAAAAACGACTTTCCGTCGAAGACGAACAGTTCAGCCCTCAAGTTGTATATTAATAAAAACGAACATGCTACAATTAAAAATACTCATCAGCGGAGGTGGCACCGGCGGCCATATTTTCCCGGCGTTATCCATTGCTGATGCTATCAAAGCGCGTTATCCTTTGGCAGAACTGCTTTTCGTCGGCGCCGAAAACCGGATGGAGATGGAAAGAGTTCCGGCAGCCGGTTATTCCATCGTCGGATTACCTGTTGTCGGGTTTGATCGCAAAAATCTCTTGAAGAACATTAGCGTCTTGCTTCGTTTATACAAAAGTATGCGTCAAGCACGTAAAATAGTGAAAAATTTTCAACCGCATCTTATAATTGGTGTAGGAGGATATGCAAGCGGCCCCACCTTGAAAGCTGCAAACCGCTTAGGAATTCCAACGCTGCTCCAGGAACAAAATTCGTATGCCGGCATAACCAATAAATTATTAGCCAAAAAGGCTGCAAAAATTTGCGTAGCTTATGAAGGAATGGAACGATTCTTCCCGAAAGAAAAGATCGTTCTGACCGGCAATCCCGTCCGACGCGATTTGGAATGTACCGAAGCAAAACGAAAAGAAGCCTTTAGCTATTTTCAATGTTCTCCCGACAAAAAAACGATTTTAGTTCTTGGTGGAAGTTTAGGCGCGCGTTCTATTAATAGAAGCCTTATTTCCGCCTTGCCGACAATAGAAAAAAACGATGTCCAATTTATTTGGCAATCCGGAAAATATTATTTCTCCGAATCGAAAGAAAAATTACGCTATTATTCACAAGCGCCTGTTTGTTTGACACCCTTCATTTCGCGAATGGATTTAGCCTATTCCGCAGCTGACTTGATTATTTCAAGAGCCGGCGCCGGATCAATTTCCGAATTTTGTCTATTGGGAAAACCGGTCATTTTGGTTCCTTCTCCAAATGTTGCAGAAGATCACCAAACTAAAAACGCTAAAGCGCTTCTGAAAAAGGATGCTGCCATTCTCATCCCTGATCAGGATGCAGAAAAAGAACTGATTCCTCAGGCTCTGGAAATCATTCATGATGACAAGCGATTAAAACAATTAAGTGAAAACATCTTGAAATTGGCATTGCCGGATGCAGCAAACAAAATTGTAGACGAAATCGATAATATTCTGAGTAATACATTACCGGACAACGATTACAGACAATCAATAGCTGATTACCCTGCGGTCTATTTTATTGGTGCCGGAGGAATTGGCATGAGTGCATTGGCTCGTTATTTCCTCTTTCACGGGAAAAAAGTCGCCGGCTACGATCGGGTTGAATCGGATTTGACTCGACAACTGAATGCCGAAGGAGCGCACATTCACTACGAAGATCGGACGGACTTAATTCCCGAATTATTTAAAAATAAAAACAATACATTGGTCATTTTCACACCGGCAATCCCTGAAGATCATTCGGAATGGCTCTATTTTCGTCAAAACGGTTTCAACATTCTTAAGCGGGCGCAAGTATTGGGTGAAATTACAAAAAACTCCCGTGGATTATGCGTGGCAGGAACACATGGGAAAACAACCGTTTCGAGTATGATCGCCCATCTCCTGAAACAATCGTCCATCGACTGTAATGCGTTTTTAGGAGGAACTTTGAAAAATTACAACAGTAATCTGTTACTCTCCGACAAAAGTGATTTGACGGTTATCGAAGCCGACGAATATGACCGGTCGTTCCATTGGCTTTCACCTTACATGGCAGTTATCACTTCAACAACTCCCGACCATTTGGATATTTATAAAATTGCAAGCGCATACAAAGAAAGTTTCCGCCATTTTGCTTCTTTAATTCGTGAAAACGGCGTTTTGCTAATGGAAGCCCATGTCGATATTGAACCTGAATTAAAAAAAGGAGTGCGGCTGTACAGATACTCGTTGAATCATGGCGATTTTCATGCAAAAAATATTAGTCACCAAAACGGGGAAATCATTTTCGATTTTGTCACCCCGGAAAGAGTTATTCCGAATATTCAATTGGGAGTCCCGGTAAAAATAAATATCCTAAATGGAATAGCTGCTTTGGCAATCGCTCACTTGAACGGTGTTTCGGACGATGAACTTCGAAAAGGTATGGCTTCTTTCCAAGGAGCGAAGCGACGATTCGATTTTCATTTGAAACGCAACGATTGTGTGTTAATCGACGATTACGCACATCATCCGGAAGAATTAGCCGCAAGCCTATCATCAGTCAAAGAATTATATCCCCGAAAAAAACTTACCATAATTTTTCAACCCCATTTGTATTCACGTACTCGCGATTTTTATAGGGAATTTGCCGCGGCCTTATCTCAAGCAGATGAAGTAATTTTGATACCGATTTATCCTGCGCGTGAAAGACCTATTCCCGGCGTTAATTCTCAATTGATTCTCGATTTGGTAACGGCTCCGGAAAAACATTCCTACTCGAAAGAAGAATTATTGGAAGCGATGCGAAAAGAAAAACGTGAGCTTGTATTGATGGCGGGAGCCGGCGATATTGAACTTTTAGTTGAACCATTGAAAAAGATTTTAGATGCTTAAAAAAATATTACTTATTTCAATAACGGTATTATTATCGGCTTATTTGCTGATTACCGTGTTTTATACGGATAAAGGAGAAAAACATGATTTGGTATGCAAAGAATTGCATATCGATATAATCGATACTTTGAGTCGACATTATTTGACCGATAACGATATTATATCTTGCATTACCAAAGCCGGATTATCACCTGTCGGGAAAAAACTGTCAACGATAAACACGGCTGCCATTGAGAATAATTTAAAAGATAATCGATTGATTAAAAAAGCCGAGTGTTACAAAACGATTGACGGAACTGTACGAATAAAAGTTTATCAGCGGGCGCCCATCTTGCGAATCTTTACTGCAAAAGGGAGTTACTATGTAGATAATGAAGGAGAAAAGATGCCTGTTCCTACTAATTTTGCTGCATATGTTCCTGTTGCGAGCGGATTCATTGAAGATGAATTTGCAACCAAAAAATTGTATGAATTCGCTTTGTTTCTCAGGCAAGATAAATTTTGGAATTCGCAGATCAAACAAATTTATGTTGCTCCAAACGACGATATCGAATTAACTCCAGCCGTAGGTAGTCATCAGATTATTTTAGGTAAAATCGAAAATTATAAAGAAAACTTGGATAAATTACGCCTCTTTTACGAAAAAGGAATAAGTAAAACAGGCTGGAATAAATATTCGGTCATCAACCTGAAATTCAAAAACCAAGTAGTTTGTACAAAGAAAGAATCATAAATATTAATCGAAGTGAATATGAGACAAATTGTTGCAGCATTAGACTTAGGTACTTCCAAATCAATTGCTTTCGTTGCTCAGAAAGATTTTTCGGGGAAACTTTCAGTCTTACGTACTGAAACGCTACTTTCGAAAAATGCGATAAGGAGAGGGCGCGTATACAATTCGGATGAAACCGGCGAAATCGTTTCCAAACTTATCCGGAAACTAAACAACGACCCGGCTTTACAAATAGAAAAAATATATGTGGGTATTGGGGGACAGTCGCTTCATACGCAATCATTCAGTGTAAAAAAACCGGTAGAAAACGGAACCGTTAGCCGGCAATTGTTGGATTCGATCGAAGAAGAAGCAAATCGGTATCAACCCGAATTTGACAAAAATTTAGGCTTAGTTTCATGCGAGTATTATGCCGACGGTCAACTCGTATCAAATCCCAAAGGAACGGTAGCATCAACGCTTGAAGCCCGGTTTCAACTAATCGTTGGAAATCCTTGTCTGAAACTGAACTTGGAAAAAGTGTTCAAAGGAAAAGACATTTCCGTTGCAGAGTATGTTATTTCTCCTTTAGCAACAGCCGAAGCTGTGCTGACTCCGGAAGAGAAAGATTCGGGATGCGCTTTGGTTGAACTTGGTGATGGGGTCACTTATGTTTCGATTTACAAAAATAAAGCATTAAAATATTTAGTAACGCTTCCCTTAGGCGGACTGTCGATTACCAAAGATATTCGCAGCCTGAATGTCTCTGAAGAAGAAGCCGAAGCATTGAAAATAAAATACGGCAACCTCTTCCATGATTCGAACGATAGCGGCGAAGTCCCTGTAAGCGAAGGATTAAATTTGTCACGGAAAATTGAACTCCGTGAACTGAATTGGATCATAGAGGCACGAACGAATGAAATAGTCAAAAATATTTGGAGCCAAATCCAAGCATCCGGTTATTCTCAAGCGCTTGATGCCGGAATAGTAATAACCGGCGGAGGTGCTTTGCTTCGAAATTTACCTCAGTACATCCGCAATCAAATCGAAAAAGAAGTTCGATTGGCTTATACAAAAGTATGGATTAATCAAGTAGAAACGCAATTATCCCCTACCGATTCATGCGTGGTAGGTATAGCAATGTGGGGAAAAGAAAACTGTACGAAAGAAGAGAAAGGGAAAATACAATCATCGTTTCTTTTCGGAGCGGAAGAAGCCAAAGAGACGGTGAAAAAGCAAGAAAAAAACAAAGAAAAGAAAAACGTAGTCTCGCCGGTTTCTCACGAAGGGATATCTTTTAAAGACAAACTCAAAGGGATTTTTGATAAAGGAGTGAAAATTGTTGATAAAGGAGCGACTCTTTTCACAGACGAGGATTTTGATAATAATACCTCTCAACCGATTAACAAAAGAGCCGGGACTGTTCAATCCAATGATAATAATTCAGTTAATGATAAAAAATAAACGATAAAAATGGAAGACTTAATACAATTTGAATTAATTAATTTTGATTTTCCTACCGAATCTCCTTCCATCTTAAAAGTAGTCGGAGTTGGCGGGGGTGGAGGAAATGCCGTGACACAAATGTATCGCGAAGGCATCCGAGATGTTACTTTTGTTTTATGTAATACCGACAAACAAGCCATGATGCGAAGCCCTATCCCTATCAAAGTGCAATTAGGCCCCGGCTTGGGTGCGGGAGGAAGACCGGACGTTGCGCGGCAACATGCTGAGGATAGTCTTGAAGCCATAACAAAAATGTTATCTGACGAAACCGAGATGGTATTCATAACCGCCGGAATGGGAGGCGGAACCGGAACCGGGGCTTCGCCCATTGTGGCAAGAGTAGCTAAAGAATTGGGAATCTTAACAATTGGTATTGTCACAATCCCTTTCATGTTTGAGGGAAATTTCAAAATTGTGCAAGCCTTAAAAGGAGTGGAAGCAATCAAAAAAAACGTCGACGCACTATTGGTTATTAATAACGAACGACTTCGGGATATTTATTCCGACCTGTCTCTACCCGATGCATTTAAAAAAGCCGATGATACGTTGACAATTGCCGTTCGAAGTATTTCCGAAATAATTACAATACCCGGATATATCAATCTCGACTTTGCCGATGTAAAAACAATCTTGAAAGACGGTGGAGTCGCAATCATGAGCAGCGGAACAGGACAAGGCGATAACCGGATCTCACAAGCAATAGAAAATGCATTAAATTCACCCTTGCTAAACAACAACGATGTCTTTAAAGCCAAGAAAATTTTATTGAATATCTCCTTTGGATCGATCCAACCTATGATGACGGAAGAACTTAACGAAATTCATAATTTCATGGCGAAATTCGGTTCTAACATCGAAGTGATTTGGGGAACCGCTTTGGACGATAGTTTGGAAGATCGGATTAAGGTTGCAATTTTGGCTTCAGGATTCGGTATTGAAAATATAGTTTCGATGACTGAGGAAATCAAAGAAGGACAACGGTTATTCGATGAAAATGAATTCCGGGAAAAAAAGGCCGAAGAAGAAAGAAGAAAAGCGGAAGAAGAAGAGCGATTGATCTACGAAGCGAAGTTAATTAAAAAATATTACGGAGATGAAGCCTTGCGACGCATCGGTCAGACAACTCGTCCACACCCTTTTATTTTTACCTTCGAAAATATCGATGACAACGACACGATCGAAGCGGTAATCAACAATCCGGCATATAACCGAAGCCCGCGAGTAATGCTCGACATTGCCAGAAAAGCTGAAGCGAGAAGGAAATCGCCTGAACCTGTCACCGATATTCCTTTATTATTTGATCTCTGATTAAGATAGGATAGCAATAATTCGAGCCGGAGCCCCGTCAGCATCTTGAGTATAGAGCGGCAGGGCAACCAAGGTAAACAAGCCGGTGCCAATTTCTTCCAAATTACAAAGATTTTCAAGTAAAATGGTGTTATTGGTTTTTAAAATGGCTTTATGGTTGTTCAGTTCATCATCAACGGTGACAGGATCGAACGAAGGAGCGTCGATGCCAATACCTTTTATTTTGCGCCGATTAATCCATTCAACCACCTCAGGCGACATAACAGGGAAGTTGTCAAAGTAGCCCGGTGTTCCCCAAAGTGCGCTATGTCCGGTAAGAAAAAGAATAAACTCGGTTTCATACAAAGCATTCCCTTTTTCCTCCAACAGTGCCATTGAAATGTTTTCTTCTTTTTTTAATTTGCGGCAATCAATCACCAATGCTTTTCCTACAAACCTGTCGATGGGAAATTTATCAAGCGTAATCCCGCCGGCAAAAAGATGAGCCGGCGCATCAATATGCGTACCGGTATGTGAATACATTTCAATTTTTGTTTCCTTAAAACCATAATCATTGTAATTGTAAGCAACAATCAACATCGGAGCGACTGTGCCGGGATACATGGGCATATTATCGGAGATTGTGTATGTAAGGTCAATGATTTTCATATTATTCCCTTTCTTTCCCAACCAAGGGTGGTTTTCTGTAATTATCCACTCGGTCGCTCTGAATTTGCAATTCTTCGAATAGAATTGCATCCGGTACAATTATCGATATTAAATTACCTACGATTCCATTGTATATCATTTCCTTATCTGATACCGCACGAATTTTCTTAAATGATTGGAAATCCAAATCGGTAATCATCGCCGAGCGAATTCGCTGCTCGGTTCCATCAGCGATATTGACTTGGTAAAGTTCAAGCGGCATTGAACCGGCGATATTTCTGATGATATAAGCATAAGTGTAGCCTTCGCTTTTCGCTAAACGGAAAAGTTCTTCCCGGAGTTCTTCTTTAGATTTCATTCGTGTATCGCTCAAGCGAACCACACCGGTATTTGTATTTGACGCTGCTCCCGGCGTAAGCAAAGAATGTCCGTTGGAAAAAGGAACTTTTGCTGTTGGCACACGATCGTTCAATAAAGTTTTTAAGATCCCATTTTCAACTAAAGTTAATTGGGCGGGCGGAACAACCGCTTGAGCATCAACAGGAGTGTAACCCAATAATTTGACACCCTTATATTCGGGTGTTCCGGTTAAATCGTCAATTGAAATTTCTTTTGCAGTAATCCGTTTATTGATCATTTCTTCCAAACGATTCCCTCCGTAGGAATAGCCTTCTGCCGAAAATGGTTTTCTTTCAGCAATCAAAGAGTTATCTCCATAGAAGAAATTAGAGTAAAAAGTACGAACAACGGCTAACCCTTCGAATAATACCGGTCCTGAATAAGCCTCTTTTAACTTGGGTGCTCGAATTTCTTCTAATAGCTTTTCCGCTAATTCCCGGCATTTCTTTTTAAAATCATCAATTGACGGTAAATCTTGAGGATTTCCTACGGTAATATCTAAATCCGCTTGCCGGTCTTCTCCATCTCCTGTTTTGGCCATTGCAACAGCTTCTAAAGAAGCGAAAACAAAAGGCAATTTGAGTTCGGATTTCTCTGTATTGTAAAAATAAACGGTTGAGGAATATACATTTAAAGTAACATTGGATTTTAAAATGTCTTTGTATTCGTTAAAAACAGACGAGGCTGCCTTGACATATTCTTCATACATTTTCGGGTCTATATTTACTTGAGAAATCGGAATATCGTTCATGACCACAGTCGGCGGGGTTCGATCCCAATCCGGTAATTCTAAATCTTTTGCCGGAATATTCAATTGTTTTATTGCTGCCAGTTTTTGTTCATACGTTTCAACTGCACTTTTATAAATGGCATCCATATCCCGCCAAAGAGTGTATCGTATTCCTTCTTCATTATTATCTAAACAAGGCGTTCCATCAAAACCGTAAGTTCCACTACCACTTGTTGCAGTAAAATTTTCATCCGTGCATTGATAACTTCCCATCAGCAAGCGAGCGCTCCCTGTGCGAAACGGATATATTTCAGATGATAATAGGCTCCCGTTTGAAGCAGAAACCATTAATTGTTTAATATCTCCCAAAGTGTATGAAATAAAAAAAGGAGCCTCTGTTTTCTGCTCACTTAATCCTTTCAATGCACGATCTACTTCTTTTCGAATCGATTCGGAAATGATATTGTTTCCGGAAGCGGATCCGATTGTTTCCGGTTTAGGCAGATAGGGTTGCCGGGATTGACTTTTAGCTCTTTTCTGTGTTTCTATTTGTTTAACAAATAATGCCGGCGAAACGCAAGCAACCGGGAGAGGGCCGGATTCTGCGCCGCAAGTTCCGTTGAATACATCATATTCATTTCCGCAAGCTTCTATTTGTGAAAACATGGCTAAAGGTGTTCCGACCAAATTAACCCCTCGTACCAATTCATCGGGACGACCATCGACATAGATTCGATAAACTACTAAAGGCGTAACATTAAACGCATTGGGCATATAGCGATTAGTATTGGTGAATCCTCCGGCAACTTCCTTAAAATAATAAGCATATGTTTTACCTTGTGATTTGGCTTCTTTACGTAATTTTTTTATTAATTCTTCTTGAGTTAACTTTTGCGAGCTTTCTACCAATAAATTGGATTGGCGTGAGATAGGTGCAGCACCAATTTGTGCGCGACCATGACCGTTCGAGTGAGCAAAACCTTGAATTGGAGTTCGACTCATCAAAAAGTTTTTCAAAATGCCTTTTTGAACAACCTCAACACGTTGTCCACGAATACCTTCATCGTCAAATTTGTAATTGCCGATTAAGGGTGTTTTTAAATAATACTTTAACGATGGGTCAAAACTGACGGAAAGATGTTTAGGTAAGACTTGTTCGCCTATTTTCTTTTTAAATGTTTGTGCATCTGATTCTTGTTTCAGACGCGACCCTTCCACACGGTGTCCGAAGATTTCATGGAAAAACACACCCGCTGCAACCGGAGAAAGAATAGCCGGGCCTGTAAAAGATTCCACTACCGGCGCTTTTTTTAGATCGGAAAGCATTCGACTCATATCTTTTGCAGCTTGAATTACTTCCTCATCGGACGGCAGTTCATCTAATGAGAAAGCAGCCCATGACTTAGTCAACGGCAAACTCATTCCATCGTCGGCTAAAGTCTCGGCTGTCAATGCCAATTGAAAAGAGACAGCATTTTGGGAAATTTCTCGTCCTTCCGTATCAACAAAGGTTTTTCGGACAAGTGCAGCCGATAAATATGCTGTTCCGTTAACTATATCTTGATTAGTATTGAAAATGGCGGAGTAATCACGAACTTTTTCTTCCCAAACCAACGGTTGAATATGTAAGTCTTCCCAAGCAACAGGCGCTTCGTAATAATTCTCTGCTTTTTCAACTGAAAAGTCAGGAGATTTATCTTCTTTTTCTACTCGTAAAGAAATATTTGTTTTGATTTGTTCGTAAATTTGTACATCTTGTTTATACAATTCGTCTAATTGCAACCATATCGCGTTTTTCAATACAGAAGGATTATTATCAATCGGAATTTGTTCCGTACCTATACGGACATCTTGATAGCTTCCGTAACCTGAGTCTCTGATTTCATGCGAATTATCTAAATTTCTATCACCGACTCGAAGACATGCGGATAATACATGAGTCGGAGATCCTAAACGGGGAGCTACTTGTAAACGCCCCATCCTCCCCACACAGTTAAGGGTTTGAATTTTGTCTAATCGTAAAAATATGTAATAAGCCGGAACCGGTTGATCTTTCAAAACAAGGAAATTACGATTTAATTCCGTTTTCAAAGTTTGAAGAGTTGCATCTTGACTTTTAGAAATAAAAATCCCGAATACAATGGATGTTAAGAGAACAAAAATACGTTTATTCATTCGATATAATACTAAATTTTACTTAATTGAAACGACAAAGATATAAATATGTTGCAATATATACATTTAATTTCTATCATTACATCGTTATTTAAGAAAAAATAAGGAACAAAAACGTATTTTGATTTTCTAAAAAAAATTTTTAACTTTGCGTTGTTAAATAAAAAATATTTCCACGATAATAACGTTCTTGTTTTGATTGTTTGTGTTTAAGATATTGTATAAATTCCGCATGCAAAAAAAACATCAAATAGAATAAATTTGTTGCAGATTACATATGACCTTTAATAATTTTGAACAGATGAAAAAGATTTTATTACTTTTAGTTACATGTCTATCTATGAATGCATTTGCTCAAGAAGACATTGCAACCGTTAAAAAAGTGATCTTTTATGGCGTCGATTTTTCACATGCTAACTTGTATGGCTTTGAAGAAAATCCTACTGCCATTCGATCGGGATTAGAAAAAATCAATGATCTCTTTATAAGAGAAAGAAAAAAATATGATATTTCGAAATATTTTAAAAAAGAAGTACTTGATTATTGTTTAGAATCAACGGATAAAAACAATGCCCAATTACCGGTTGATAAAATGCTTTCTAATAACAAGTATATTGAGTTAAGCGATAACCAACTGCAGAAAACAATCTCCGGATTCTCTTGTAATAATAACGAATGCGGTCTTGTTTTAGTAGCAGAAAACTTGAACAAACAAGACGAAAAAGCAACTTATTTAGTCGTATTTTTCGATGGTAAAACGAAAAAAATTATCTATTCAAAAAGAGCTACCGGCAAAGCTATTGGATTCGGCATCAGAAACCATTGGGCAAGCTCTATTTACAAAATGATGAAAGGTTGGAAGTATTAGAAAAAAGAAAATCTATTTATTAATTAACCAAATACCTTAATTTTATGAATGTACAAACGTTATGGGCGAATTTTGTTTCGCTGCTTTACCCCGATCTCTGTGTTATATGCGGAGAGCCATTAATAGAAAATGAAAAGTTTTTTTGTTTTGCCTGTTTTTTGAAACTACCAAGAACAAATTATCATTTTATTCAGAGTAATCAAGCAATTGAGCGTTTTGCCGGAAAAGTATCTTTAGAGAAAGCCTCTTCTTATTTTTTTTACAACAAAGGAGGGGTTGGTCAAAAGTTGATCGCTGAAATTAAATACAGAGGCAATCAAAGTTTAGGTGAATGGATCGGTTCTTATCTTGCTAAAGACATGATTCCAAGCGGATTTTTTCAAGGGATCGACTATATGGTGCCGGTCCCGCTACATCGTTCGAAAGAAAAGAAACGCGGATTTAATCAAGCGGAAATCATTGCCCGGGGAATTGCCCGAATTACTAAAATCCCCTTGGAAACCGGCAATGTCTTCAGAGAAAAGGCAAATGCCACTCAAACAAGAAAAGGGTTATTCGATCGGTGGAAAAATACCCAAAATTTATTTGATCTGAAAAATCCGAAATTATTTAAGAATAAACATATTTTGCTTATAGATGATGTTTTAACTACCGGTTCAACTTTAGAGTCCGTTGCTCAATGTTTATTGAAATCGGAAGAAGTGAAAATTAGCATTTTGACCTTGTCGATCACCTAACGTATTTTCTTTTGGAAAATTTCCGGATCCTTATGAGATTTTCATTTAGTTTGATTACTTTTGTTGTTTAAATGTAGTTGATTATATCAATATTAGTTTATAATACATTCATGGAAACATTAGATCAAATTCTTGCAAAGAAACTACTTAAAATTAAGTCAATTAAGTTGCAGCCGGCAAATCCGTTTCTATGGGCTTCCGGTTGGAAATCCCCTATTTATTGCGATAACAGAAAAACTTTGTCTTATCCGTCCGTGCGTAATTTTATTAAATTACAGTTAGCCCGTACGATCACAGAGAATTTTGAAAACGTAACAGCCATTGCCGGCGTCGCAACAGGTGCTATTGCTCAGGGAGCAATGGTGGCCGAAGAATTGAATTTACCATTTGTGTATATTCGATCAACACCCAAAGATCACGGATTAGAAAATTTAATTGAAGGCGACTTAAAACCGAAATCAAAAGTTGTTGTTATTGAAGATTTAATTTCTACGGGAGGCAGCAGTCTGAAAGCGGTTGAAGCAATTCGTACCGCCGGATGTGATGTAATCGGTATGGTTGCTATTTTTACTTACGGATTTTCACTCGCCGAAGAAAAATTCAAAGAAGCAAAGGTAAAATTAATTACACTATGTAACTATGATGCAATTTTGGATGAAGCGTTAAAAACCGACTATATCGATGAAGCGGAAATTAAAACCCTTCAACAATGGCGGAAAGATCCGGCGAATTGGAGACCGAATAATTGAATAACTGAGTAATTGAATAACTGAATGACTGAATTTATTAGTGATATTAAAACGATTCCTTGCGCGAATCAAATTGTTTATGAGACACTTTCCGATTTAAATAATCTTGAAAAAATCAAAAACCGGATTCCGCCCGACAAAATAGAAGATTTTTCTTTCGACAGCGATTCCTGCTCTTTTTCGGTTAAACCGGTAGGAAAAATCCGCTTTTCTGTTGTGGATCGAGAACCGCAGAAAACCATTAAATTGTCTGCCGATCAAGCGCCGGTGGATGTCAAAATTTGGATTCAACTTAAAGAGACGAACGAGCGAGAAACGAAAATGAAATTGACAGTCAGAGCCGACTTGAATCCGTTTCTCAAGCCTATGATATCCCAACCGCTTCGAGAAGGCATTAATCAAATCGCCAATATGCTGGCATCAATACCTTATGAAACTTTGGCAGAAAAATATTGAAATCGATAAAGAAGTTGAACGGTTTACAATCGGTAAAGACCGGGAAATGGATTTGTATCTCGCTAAAGCTGATGTGTTAGGTTCTATCGCACACGGCATGATGTTGGAAAGTATCAGCTTGCTGACTTCCGTCGAACTCCGCCAATTGCTTGCCGAACTCCGTTTGATTTATGCAAACATTGATTCAGGAAAATTTGTAATCGAAGAAGGCGTTGAAGACGTTCATTCGCAGGTGGAACTTCTTTTAACACGAAAATTGGGAGATATAGGTAAGAAAATCCACAGCGGACGTTCTCGCAACGATCAGATATTACTCGATTTGAAACTTTTCACGCGGGAAGCCATTCAGCAATTAGTTAAAGAGGTTTCTGAACTGATTGATATTTTTATCGCTCAAAGCAATAAATACCAAGCGGTTTTGATGCCCGGCTATACCCATTTGCAAATTGCCATGCCTTCTTCTTTCGGACTTTGGTTTGGCGCTTATGCCGAAAGTCTGACGGATGATTTACAATTATTATTGGCAGCCTATAAAATATGTAACCGCAACCCTTTGGGTTCGGCTGCAGGCTACGGCTCTTCTTTCCCTCTGAACCGGAAGATGACTACCGATTTGTTGGGATTCGATTCCATGAACTACAATGTGGTTTATGCTCAAATGGGGCGGGGAAAATTAGAGCGTACTGTAGGTTTTGCTTTAGCGGGAATAGCCGCTTCGCTGTCCAAATTAGCATCAGACGCCTGTTTGTTCAACAGTCAAAATTTCGGATTTATCAAGCTACCCGATGAGTTTACCACCGGCTCGAGCATCATGCCTCATAAAAAGAATCCCGACGTGTTTGAGTTGAGTCGAGCCAAATGTAACCGGATTCAAAGTATTCCTCAACAGATTACTTTAATTACCAATAATTTGCCGTCCGGCTATTTTAGGGATTTGCAAATTACCAAAGAAATATTTCTTCCGGCTTTCTACGAATTATCCGATTGTATCCGGTTGATCGGATTGATGATGCAATCCTTGGAAGTCAACAAACATATTCTCGATGATGATAAATATTCGTTATTGTTTAGCGTAGAAAAAGTAAATGAATTGGTTTTGAAAGGTATTCCTTTCCGCGATGCTTATAAACAAGTCGGATTGGAAATTGAAGCCGGGAATTTTGTCGCCGATAAAAAACTGAATCATACGCACGAAGGCAGCATCGGGAATCTTTGCAACGACCGGGTTGGAGAGTTGAAATCAGAAATCATCGCCGGTTTCGGGTTTGAAAAGGTGGAGCGAGCGGTGGAGAAATTATTGAAAGGTTAAGCGTCATTGCGACTGCGAGGAACGAAGCAGGAAGCAATCCAAAAGTTATGGTACTGCGAAAATGGAATGAATCGGACTTGAACAATTTAGTAAAGTATGCAAATAATATAAAAATTGCAAACCGGTTGACTAACGGATTTCCGCACCCCTACACGGAAGAAGACGGAAAAGCCTATTTATCGACAGTAATAAGTGATAATCCGACAAAAGTATTTGCAATAGAAGTGACGGGGGAAGCAGTCGGTTCAATCGGCATTTTTCCTCAAACGGACATTCACGAAAAGAATGCGGAAATGGGTTATTGGTTAGCTGAAGAATATTGGGGTCAAGGAATTATGGTAGAAGCAATCAAAGAAATTACAGCGTATGGATTTCAGACATTTGACATTATTCGTATTTTTGCACGACCTTTTTCTACCAATTTGCAATCTCAACGTGTGTTGGAGAAAGCGGGATTTGAATTGGAAGCAAGATTGAAAAAAGCAATATATAAGAATGGAGAGTTTATGGATGAATTAATTTATGCAAAGCTCAAAGTCTGATTTTTGGGAGGCTAATTTCAAAGAAAAACAAACTATGTGGGGATTTGAACCTGCCGAATCTGCAATCATAGCAAAAGACTTTTTCATTGAAAAGGAGCTAAGAGACATATTGATTCCCGGCATCGGATACGGCAGAAATGCAAAGATTTTTCTTGAAAATGGCATAAACGTAACAGGTATCGAAATTTCAGAAACAGCGATTCGTC
>Ga0209629_10000635_pt1 | contig 19837 bp, 16 predicted proteins | sample TergutCu122P5_FD_187286 | JGI IMG/M metagenome (GOLD analysis project Ga0209629, IMG submission 187286) | Cubitermes ugandensis P5 segment gut microbial communities from Kakamega Forest, Kenya - Cu122 P5 (SPAdes) (version 2) | ecosystem: Host-associated > Arthropoda: Insects > Digestive system...
GGACGGCGTCGGCTTCGGCGTCGGTGACGTGGCGCATCTCGGCCACCAGCGCGGACTGCGACAGACGCTCCTTGTAGATGCCGGTTGGGTTCAGCAGCTCGTCGTCGAACGTGGCGTTGTACATGCCCATGCAGTACTCGTCGAACACCGCCATGATCGCCTTGTCCGACTTCAGTTGCTGCGCCAGGGCCTGGCCGAGCGCCTTCTCCTGGGACTCCGGCAGCGCGGGCAGGTCCCGCACATGTGACGTGTCATGGACGATGGATCCGGTGCGCAACCACTCCGCCAACTTCTGGCGGGCCCAGTCGTCGGTGAAGTCCTCGCTCCACAGCGCCGAGTAGGGTTTGCCCATCTTTGTCAGCGATGCCGTCAGGTTGAGCAGCCCGACCAATCCCGGGAAGTCGCCGGCGAAGTTCGCGACGACCAGGATCGGTCCCTCGTGGTCGCGAAGGCCGTGCAGCACGTGGTGGCTGTACTGCCAAACCGACTCCACGACGGCCAGCGGAGCGTCGACCGGGATGTTCTTGAAGACCTCCATGCCGTGGCGCTGCGAATCAATGAATCCGTGCCCCGTGGCGGGGTTGACGCCGTGGGCCCGCTTCACCTTCCACCCCGAGGCCTCGACGGCGGCCGCGAAATGCGCTTCGACTTCCTGTTGCTTAGGCCAGGTCTTGACGTTGGCCGTCAAACGTAGATCGCCGTTGGCGATCACGTACACGGTCGCCGGCTGGACGCCAGGGCGAACAGAAACGGGTGGGAATGTGTAGCCGGTCACGGTCTGACTCCTTTGTCGCAGGCGGGACCGCCGTTTGACCGCGGCCGCCGGTGGCCTCTCGGATACTGCTGACAAGTAACGGTAATCGGTTTCCCACAACCTGTCCACATCCAGCAGGTTGTTCTCAACACCACCCAATTCGTCGGTGTTGCGATCATGACCAATTTGATCGGCGTCTTGAAGCTGTTCGATGCCATCATGGCATCGACGGGTGGTGCCGACCCGGCCAATTCATTGTCGACGCCGTCCTGTGCACCAATTTCATCGCACCATTCCGTCCGCCCCGACGAGGCGGCAGCGATCGATGATCGGTGTCTCACCGCGGGCCGGGACGACGGGGGTGCGTCACACCGCCGGGAACAGCGTGTCGGGGCCGGCGGGCGGGGCGTACGACGGGTCGACGTCGCGGAACATTTTCGACACCGAACGCCCCCGGTGGATGCTGCTGATGGCCTCGGCGAACAACTCCGCCACGGAGCAGACCTCGAGCTCGGGCCAGCCATCGGGCCGGGGCACGGTGTCGGTGGTGACGATCTCCTCGATCATGTCGCAGGCGCGCAAGCGCTCGACGGCCTTGCCGGCGAACAACCCGTGGGTACAGGCGACCGACGCCGACGGGCAGTCGTAGGCACGCAGCACGTTCACGAGCTCGAGAATCGAGCCGCCGGTGGCTATCTCGTCGTCCAGAACGATGGCCTTCTTGCCGGCCACGTCGCCGACGATGGACTCGATCACCACGGTGTCGTCCGACAGACGCCGCTTCGACCCGGCCGCCACGGGCAGGGCCAGCAAGCGCGCGAACAGCGTGGCGTTCTTGGCGTTGCCGAGATCGGGGGACACGACGACGTGGTTCTCCAGATCGCGACCGCGGAAATGCTCGGCCAGCACCCCCAGCGCCGTCAACTGGTCGACCGGCACCGAGAAGAAACCCTGCACCTGCGGCGCGTGAAGGTTCATCGTCAGAACGCGGTCGACGCCCGCCGTCGACAACAGGTCGGCCACCAGACGTCCGCCCAGCGAGATGCGCGAGGCATCCTTCTTGTCGCTGCGGGCGTACGAGTAGTGCGGCATGACGGCGGTGATCTGCCCGGCCGACGCGCCGCGGGCCGCGTTGATCATCAACAGCAGCTCCATGAGGTGCTCCTGCGTGGGCGGCACCAGCGGCTGGACGATGTAGACGTCGCGCTGGCGCACGTTGACCAGCAGCTGAGCCTGCAGGCAGTCATTGCTGAAGCGGCTGATCAAGCTGGGCGATAGCGGGATGCCGAGGCGATCACAGATGTCCGTCGCGAGCTTCGGGTGGGCCGACCCGGAGAAAACGACGATGTCCTTCATGACGCCCCTTCCCGTTGACAGCCACGATCTTAGTGGCTGCGCCGGGTGCCGAAACCCCCACGACACGACGGCTGCCGGCCGACACGACCGGCGAGCCGGTCACCGATGCCGGTCGGGCTGGCCTTGGGTTCCCGGGTTGCCTCTTCAAGTGGGCTGCACCGGGGCAGTCTGACTCGTCGCCGGCGTGGTGGGCAGACCGTCAGTGGGCTGAACCGTCGGCGTTTCGGTCGGCGGCGGGGGCGGCGGAGGCGGCGGGGCCGCCGCCACCGTGATGTAAATCCTGTTGTTGCGGAACTCGAAGACGGGATTGCCCTTGTCGTCGACCGGCGCCGGCCGCTGCTGGAACACCGTGCCGTCCGGGTATTGGTCGGTTTCCTGCGTCGTGGCGCTGATCTGGAAGCCCTTGGACGCCGCGTACTGGGTGGCGTCATCCTTGGTCATGCCGGACAGATCCGGCACGGGCGACTTGCCCGACGCCAGCACCAGCGACACCTCGGTGTCCAGTGGGCACGTCGTGCCGGACAACGGGGTGACGTACAACACCATGCCCGCTGTGTAGTCGATCGGCTCGTCCCGGCCGGACGCTGTGCCAAGGGGATTCGTCGTGCCGGCCGGCACGTTCGTGAAGCCCGCCACGGCCAGCTGTTTTCGGGCGTCGCTCTCCGACAGGCCTATCAGGCCGTCCGGTATCTTGCCCATCTGTGGCCCGTTGTTGACCGTGAAAGTCACCGAGGACCCGATTTGAACCTGCGTGTCGGCCGCCGGCTCCTGGTCGATGACCTGGCCCTGTGTGTCGGCCGGCCCATTGACGTACTTCGGCACCGCCGACAACTGGGCGTTGTTCAACGCCTGCCGGGCGTCCGCTTCCGATCGGTTTATCAGCGCCGGCACGGCCACGGTCGTCGGCTCGGGCGGTGGCTTCATGTACTGGTACAAGGCGAAACCGCCACCGGACACGACCAGCACCGCTGCCAGCGCGATCAGTACGAACCACAGGGGCCCCAGACGGCGCCTGCCCGGTTCCGCATCGGCCGCGACCGGCAGCATGTCGGCTGTCTCGGCGTCGTCTTCGAACGGATCGTTGGGCGTCGGGAGGACGCTGGTGGGCACGGCGGCCCCGGCGTCGCCGACCGGGACCGGCGTCGCTTCGACGAAGCCGCGGCGCGGATGGGCGCCGGGTGCGGGGCGGTCACTCAGGACGCGCGTCGAGTCGCCCTCGACGGGCACCGATGCGACGCCCAGCGGCGCCTCGCCGTCCAACAGACGCTGGACGTCGTCCCTCATCGCCTCGGCCGTCTGGTAGCGATCGGCCGGGTTCTTGGCCAAGGCCGTCAGCACGACGACATCCATGTCGGGAGTCAACTCGGGGTCGATGTGGCTCGGGGGCACGGGTTGCTCGCGCACGTGCTGATACGCCACGCTGACGGGTGAGTCGCCGACGAACGGCGGACGCGACGTGAGCAGTTCGTACAGCAGACAGCCGACGGAGTAGATGTCGCTGCGGGCGTCGACGGTCTCACCGCGCGCCTGCTCGGGCGACAGGTACTGGGCCGTCCCGATGACGGCCGCCGTCTGCGTCATCGTGGCGGACGTCTCGGATACGGCTCGGGCGATGCCGAAGTCCATGACCTTGATGCGGCCGTTCGTGGTCAGCATCACATTGGCGGGCTTGATGTCGCGGTGCACGATGCCGCGCCTGTGGGCGTAGGCCAGGGCGTCCAGCACGCCCGCGGTGAACTCCAGCGCCCGCTCGGGCAGTATCTGGCGGCCGTCGCGCAGCAGGTCGCGCAGAGTCGTGCCCTGCACCAACTCCATGACGATGTACGGGATGTCGACACCGGTGGTCGGGTCAAGCTCCGCGCCCGTGTCGTACACGGCCACGATGTTTGGATGGTTCAAGCCACCGGCCGACTGGGCCTCGCGCTGGAACCGGGCCTGGAACGTGGGGTCGGTTGCCAGGTCGGCACGCAGCCTCTTGACGGCCACGTCGCGTCCGATACGAGTGTCCCAGGCCCGCCACACCTCGGCCATGCCGCCGCGTCCGATGACTTCGTCCAGACGATAGCGATTGCCGAGCATGATGGGCTGTTCGCTCATCCGTGCTCCTCTCGTTCGGTGTGCCGGGCACACCTCTCGGGGATTCTACGCATCCCTTTTTGCGCGCAGTCGACAGCGCGTCCCTCGCATAGGTAACAGCCAGCATAGGCAACGTTCCGGCCGATTCACACTTTCAGGCCGTCTGACAGGCTGGCTTTTAGGAACTTATTAGGCGCGGACGGGGGCGCGACGGGCCGCCAACGCCCATCTAGACTGACCCCATGACTTCACCAGACGATAGGGCAGAACTGGCCCGCCGGGTGCGTGAACTGGCGGTGGTGCGGGGTCGCGTGACGTTGGCGTCGGGCCGGGAGGCCGACTACTACGTGGACATGCGCGCCGTCACACTGGACGGACGCACTGCCCCCCTGGTGGGACGCGTCATGCTCGGCCTGGTGGCCGACCAGTCCTTCGACGCCGTCGGCGGCCTGACCATGGGTGCCGACCCTGTGGCCCTGGCCATGGTGCACGCCCGGGCGGCGCTGGACGGGCCACCGCTCGACGCGTTCGTCGTCCGCAAGGAGGCCAAGACGCACGGCCTCAACAAGCGCATCGAGGGTCCGGCCGTGGCCGGGCGCCGCGTGCTGGTGGTCGAGGACACGTCGACAACGGGCGGTTCGCCGCTGACGGCGGTGGACGCCCTGCGTGAGGCGGGTGCCACCGTCATCGGAGTCGCCGTCATCGTCGATCGCGACGCCGGCGCCCGCGAGGCCATCGCCGCCGCCGGCCTGCCCTACTGGGCGGCGCTGGGCCTGGACGACCTGGGTCTCGGCTGACGCGGCACCACCGGTCTGGACTACGGATGCATTAGGCTGGCTGGGAATGGTGGTTGACAGCCGCCAAAGCTAAGGAGACGCGCCATGTGGGTTCTCATTGTCCTGATCATCCTGATCGTCCTGGTCGCCAGCTTCGCGATCGCCCAATACAACGGCCTGGTGTCGTTGCGCAACAAGCTGCAAGAGGCCTGGCGGCAGGTCGATGTCGAGCTGAACCGCCGCTACGACCTGATACCCAACCTCGTCAGCACCGTCCAGGGGTCGGCCAAGTTCGAGCAGTCGACGCTGGAGCAGGTGATCGCCCTGCGCAACCAGGCCAAGGCGCTGGCCGGCGGGGGCTCCGACGCCTCGTCCGCCCCAGCCCGTAGCGACGTCGAAAGCCAGCTGTCGCACGCCGTCAACAACATCCTGGTGACCGCCGAGGCGTACCCGGAGCTGAAGGCGACAGCGAACTTCCAGCAGTTGCAGACGCAGCTTTCCGAGACCGAGGACCGCATCGCGAACTCGCGGCGCTACTACAACGCCGTCGTTGGCGACTACAACACGAAGACCGAGGCGTTCCCGTCCAACATGTTCGCCAACGCGTTCCACTTCACGAAGGCCGGCTACTTCGAGGTGGACGACGCGACCATGCGCGAAGCCCCCAAGGTCGACTTCCAGCAGCTGAACGGCGAAACGTCTCTGCCCCCGGCGCCCCAGCCCGTGGCGCCGCCGCAGATCGACTTCAGCCAGCCCGATCCGTCGTCCCTGCCGCCTCAGCCGCGGCCGTAGTCGGACGGCAGTCCTTCGTCGCCGGCGGGTTGACGCCGGCAGATGACGGTCGGGGTGCTCGCGTGGGTCACCGGCGCCGGACCGGACAGTGACCAAACCGGCGCCCCGACTGGCTAGGATCGAGTGTGCCGCGCACCGCCCCACCGAGGAGGAGTCCCATGACCAAGCATCCAAACCCCCTGGCCTCGCTGCGGCTGGCCGGCGCGCTGGCGGCCGGTGCGCTGCTGCTGACGGCCTGCACCGGCGCTCCGTCGCCCAGTCCGAGCAGCACCGGCAGCGCGACCCCCGCCACACCGTCCTCCACCGGCAAGACGCTGACCGTCGGCATGGAGTTGGCCTACCCGCCGTTCGAGACGAAGGACAACGCGGGCAACCCGACCGGCGTCAGCGTCGACTTCATCAAGGACTTCGGGGCGGCCAACGGCTACGACGTCGTGATCCAGGACACCGCCTGGGACGGCCTGATCCCCTCGCTGCAGACGGGCAAGATCGACGCCGTCATCAGCTCGATGACCATCACGGCCGACCGGGCCAAGCAGGTCGACTTCTCCGATCCGTACGCCGTCGCCCAGTTGGCGCTGCTCGTGAACAAGAACGCGGGCATCGCGCAGGCGTCCGACCTGAACCAGGCGGGCAAGTCCGTGGCCGTCAAGACCGGCTCGACGGGCGACGTCTACGCCTCGAAGAACCTGGCCAACGCCCAGATCATCCGGCTGGCCGACGAGTCCGCCTGCGTCACCGAGGTCGTCCAGGGCAAGGCCGACGCGTTCATCTACGACCAACTGACGATCTACCGCAACCAGCAGGCCAACCCCGACACAACGAGCGCGGTGTTCATCCCGTTCCAGGACCCCGAGCACTGGGGCGTGGCCGTCAAGAAGGGCAACAGCGAGCTGCTGCGGGAACTCAACGCGTTCATCGCGACGAGCAAGACGAACGGCGAATTCGACAAGCTGACGAACAAGTACCTGGCCAAGGAGAAGGCGACATTCGACTCGCTCGGGTTCAAGTGGTTCTTCGACTTCAGCTGAGCCGCGGCCGGCGATGACCAATCCCTTCCTCGCGCCGGCCGATGCGCCGCCGCCCCGGCTCAAGGCGGCGCTGAACTATCTCGCGGTCTGCGCGGTCGTCATCGTCGTGTTCTGGGCGTCCCTGACGGCCATCAACGTGACGTTCGACTTCGGCTTCGTTGCCACCTACCACAAGCGCATCGTCGACGGGTTCGTGCTGACCATCGAGCTGTCGGTGGTCTCGCTGGTGATCAGCCTGATCGCCGGCACGCTGGTGGCCGTCGGCCAGAGCGTGCGACTGCTGCCAGTCCGGTTCCTGTGCGACCTGTACGTCAAGGCGATCCGCGGCACACCGCTGATCGTCCAGATTTACCTGTTCTTCTACATCATCGGCACCGCCTGGGGCATCACGAGCCGCTTCTGGGCCGGCGTGCTGATCCTGTCGATCTTCGAGGGCGCCTACATCGCCGAGATCATCCGGGGCTCGCTGCTCTCCCTCGACCAGACGCAGCTCGAATCGGCCCGGTCCGTGGGCTTCACGCGAGGACAGTCGATCCGCTACGTGATCCTGCCGCAACTGGTGGCACGCACGCTGCCGGCCCTGACCGGACAGTTCGCGTCCGTCATCAAGGACTCGTCGCTGCTGTCGATCATCGCCGTCATCGAGATCACCCAGACGATGCGCGAGATCAGCGCGGCGACGTTCCAACTCTTCGAGACCTACCTTCTGCTGGGCGCCCTTTACCTCGTCCTGACGCTGCCGATCACGTTCGTCAGCCGCATCTTCGAGCGGAGGTTCACCTATGCGCTTGAGCATTGAGAACCTGCACAAGAGCTTCGGCGCGGTCGAGGTGCTGAAAGCCGTCGCCTTCGACGACGACATCGACAAGCTCGCGATCATCGGGCCGTCCGGCGGCGGCAAGTCGACGCTGCTGCGCGTCATCGGCGGGTTGCTGACCCCGACGTCTGGCACCGTCTCGATCGACGGCCAGGCCGTCGACTACGCCGAGCCGAGCCTGCCCGCGTTCCGGGCGCAGCTCGGGTTCGTCTTCCAGCAGAACAGCCTGTTCCACCACCTGAGCGCCCGCCGCAACATCGCGCTGCCACTGCACGTCGTCCACGGCGTGCCCGAGGCCGAGGCGCTGGACCGCGCGGCCGAGCTGCTCGAGCGGTTCGGCTTGGCGGACGACGCCGACAAGCTGCCGTCCCAGCTGTCGGGCGGCCAGCAGCAGCGGGCCGCGATCGCCCGCGCCATCGCGTCGTCCCCGAAGCTGGTGCTGCTGGACGAGCCGACCAGCGCCCTCGATCCCGAGTACACCAGCGAGGTGCTGGACGTCATCAACGACCTGGGCCAAACCGGTGTGCGGTTCATCATCGTCACCCACGAGATGGGCTTCGCCCGCCACGCCTGCGACGCCACCGCCTTCCTGCACGGCGGCACACTGCTGGAGTACGGCCCCAGCGAGAAGCTGTTCGAGCACCCCGCCACCCCCGAGCTCCAGCGCTTCCTCGGCAAGCTGCTGGAGTGGCGGGTCTAGCCGGCCCAGGCCCGGGCCACGATGAACGCGGTCTGGACCCTCACGACAGGCCGACTATGTTGCCGTCCGCGTCGAAGCCGATGTGCTCGGCCGCCGGATGCTTGCTGAGCCCCGGCATCGTACGGATGTCGCCGGCGATCGCGTAGACGTAGCCGGCGCCGGCGGCGACGCGGACTTCGCGGACGGGCAGCGTCCAGCCGGTCGGCGCTCCCTTGGCCTTCGGGTCCGAGCTGATCGACAGATGCGTCTTGGCGATCACGACCGGGAAGCCACCGTAGCCGGCGTCCTGGAACTTGGTCAACTGGGCCGCGGCGGCCGGGGCGTAGTCAACGCCGTCCGCGCCGTACACGTTCGCCGCGACGGCCGCGATCTTGGCCGCCAGCGGGGCGTCCAACGGATACGACGGTTTGAGCGACTGAACCGGTGTCCGGCAAGCCTCGATGACGGCCTCACCGAGTGCCGTCGCCCCCGTCCCGCCGTCCACGACGTACGTCCCCCTGGCACAGAGCACACCATCGTCGGCGCACACCGATTCGATCGCGCGTAGCTCGTCGTCGTGGTCGGTGGGGAACACGTTGATCGCGACGACCGGGACCGCCCCGAAGCCGCGCACGATGCGCAGATGGGCGCGCAGATTGACGGCCCCGGCCAGCACGTCGTCCGGGTTGTTTGCCAGCATGTCGTCGGGCAGCGGCTTGCCCGCCACGACCTTGTACTTGCCCGAGTGCGCCTTCAGCGCCCGCACGGTGCACACGACGACCGCCGCGGACGGCGCGATGCCGCTGACGCGGCTCTTGACGTTGACGAGACGCTCGAAACCCATGTCCGAGCCGAAGCCGGACTCGGTGATCAGGTATTCGGCGCAGTGCAAGCCGATCTGATCGGCGACGACGGACGAGTTGCCGATCGAAATGTTGCCGAACGGCCCCATGTGGATCAGCACGGGGGTGTTCTCGGTGGTCTGCATCAGGTTGGGCCGGATGGCGTCCTGCAGTATCACGGCCATCGCGCCGTCCGCCCCGAGATCACTGGCGGTCACGGGCGCCCCGTCGCGGTTCTGCCCCACCACGATGCGCCCCAGCCTGGCCTGCATGTCGTCCGGCGACGTCGTCAGCGCCAGGATGACACCCACCTCGGACGCCGACGTAATGTCGAAACCCGTCTGCCGGGGTACCCCGTCGCCCGGCTCGCCCAGACCGATCACGATGTTGCGCAGGGCGCGGTCGTTGACGTCCAGCACACGCCGCCAGCTGACGCGCTGCGGGTCGATGCCCAGCTCGTTGCCCTGGAAGATGTGGTTGTCGACCATGGCTGCCAGCAGGTTATGGGCGGCGGTGATCGCGTGGAAGTCGCCGGTCAGGTGCAGGTTCAGCTTCTCCATGGGTAGCACCTGCGAGTAACCGCCGCCGGCGCCCCCGCCCTTGATGCCGAACGTCGGCCCCATCGACGGCTGCCGCAGGGTCAGCAGCGTTTTCTTGCCCAGCTTCGCCAGGCCCTGGGCCAGGCCAACGGACGTCGTCGTCTTGCCCTCGCCCAGCGGCGTCGGCGTGATCGCCGTCACCACGACATACCTGGCGGAGGGATCGGACGCCCGGCGTTCCCGAACGCCCAGCGCCACCTTGGCCATCGAATGGCCGTATGCCTCGACCTCTTCAGCCAGCAGACCCAGCCGGTCGGCCACCTGCTCGATGGGGTCCAGGTGGGCCGCCCGGGCGATTTCGATATCTGTCGGAATTGGCATCGTCGTCTCCTAATCCAGCTTCCAGCAGCCTACCGCTGGTGCCCGCGCACCTTCTGTTCCCGATGGCTTCGCCGATACGTCCGCTAGAGTGGTGCCGTCCGCTAGGGGAGACAGATGGTCGCCGTGTTATCCGACTTCGGGCGCGAGCTCGGGCGCCTGGTCACGCGTACGGGGCGCACGTGGTGGCGCCTGCTTGCGGCGCTGATGGCTGCCATGCTGGTGGGTTGGCTGGGCTATTACGCATCGGTGTTGCTTGGATCGATCCTCGTGATGGTCACGCCGTGGCTCGCCGTGCCGTCGATCGCGTTCGGGGTCGTCGTCCAACTGGCTGCCATGGTCGTAGCCATGCGGCTCGCCGGCGCCGAGGCCGGGGTCGCGACCGTCGCCGCCAAGCTCGCGCCGCCGCGGGCAGCCGACCGATCGGCGCCCATTGCGCCAGAACCGATCGTGCCAGTCGGCCCCCTCCCCGGTGCCACCGAGGTCGTGACCGCCAAGCGGGTGGACATTGACGTCTCTTTGCCGGAGCGGGGCGAAACCATCGCCCAGATCCTGGGCGCCACCCTGCTGCCGTTCCTATGCATCTACTCCGCCTTCGGGTTCGTCGACGTGTACGCCAACAACCTGCTGGCCATGGTGTCGGCCCGGGCGTCCGTCTTCCAAATGGCTGATGTGGTCGGCAACCTGAACCCGACCCAGAGCCTGAAGGTGGCGGTGATCGTGCTGGGAGTCATCGTCGCTCTCTACACCATCCGCCACGGCCTCGACGTGCTGACCGAACGCCGGGGCACAAACTGGATACCGCTGCTGAGCGCGTTCCTGGAAGCCACGATGGTGGCGTTGACGCTTCTGACCGGTGTCCGCTTCGCTGCCTGGACCTACATGAAGTGGGCTCAACGCCGTGGTTACGGCTGGTGGCACTCGTCGCTGGCGGCTGTCAAGAGCGTGGTTCACATCGACATTCCCCAGATCCTGTCGACGTTCGTCCACACGGTGTGGCCGGTGCTGTGGCAAGCGCTGACGCAGCCATTGGTGTGGCTGGCCCTGACGTGCCTCGTCGCCGGTGCGCGCCTGACGTCGATGGACGATCTGCTGGACCGGATCGGCGAACGGCGTGGTCTGGACAACACGGCGCCGGCCGGCCGGGGCCGAGCCGTGAGCCGCCAATTGGGATTTCATCTGCGCGAAACGATACTGGGCGACATCAACGACAAGGTCCTGCCGGCCGTCTATTCGCTGCGCCTGATCTGGCGCGCCGGACCCGTCTTCCTGGGCGCCTTCATCGTTGTCTATACAGCCACCAATCTGGCCAGTGACCTTCTGACACGAGCCATCCAGGTACTCTTCCGGCATCAAAGCACGACCTTCTGGCTGACGGCCCTGACATTCGTCGAACTGATCCCGCGCGTGCTGGTGCTGGGTTTCCAAATGGTGCTACTGTCGGTGGCCTTCGTCCGTGTCGACGAACTCGCGCAAGACCGCGCGGCCCGTTTGACGTCTCCAAACCGGCCATCCACCTGGCTCGGCGGCGTGGCGGTCGCGGCAGCGGTCGCCCTGGTCGCCACCGGCAGCTATGAAATACAGAACAATCCGTTTGAATCAGTCGATCACGTGGGACCGGGCCAGGTGCAGGCTTTCGCCACAACCCGCGTCTCGGCTGACAACCTGCGTCTGGCCAAGACCGTGACATACCACTTCACCGACACCACCACTACCCTCGTGTTCGTCGCAGTCGACGTCGGCCTCGAATGCGTCGCCCAGTGCAACACGATCTCCGTGGAGCTGACGGCCGGGATCCACACATACCAGCCCTGGGATGGTGACCCCTATGTCCATGCGCCGAATCCAGGATTCGTTCTCCACAAGGACGTCATCTTCGAAGTCATTCCGGACGACCTGGCCGATGGGTTCGTGACTCTGACGTTGAAAGACTCCCAAGGCTTCGTGCCATTCAACCAAATGGCCATCGTACGCCTGCCCGTTTCGCAGCAGGCCACGGCCGGGGCGCCAACGACCACGATCGACTCTGATGCAACGGAAACGACGGAGGTGCCGCGATGATCGAATGGTTGCGGCACAGCGGCCGATCAGCCCTCGTCGTGGCGGTTGCCCTGTCTGTCATGTTTGCCGCATTTTGGCTGAAATACATCGTCAACGACGTGGTCACCACGAATGTACCGCCGGGCCAGGTGGTCTGGGCCGGCGGCGTTGCTTGGCGTCTGGACTCACTGGAGGCCAACCAGGGCTACACCGACTGGACCGGCGACGTGCAGAAACCCATGGAAGGTGCGACCTTCGTCATCGCCTGGCTCTCCTACATGCAGATGGGCGATTCCGAGCCCACCTGCTTTTCCACTTGGCTGCAAGGGGACAATCGATATTGGATCCATTCGATTCACACCATGCCGACCACGGACTCGGTGGATTACTGCCACGGCCCGAAAGGTCAAGTCGTGATGCTCTTCGAGATCCCGACATCCGCCCTCCCGGAGATCAAGGGCATCACGATTTCCACCGGATTCCTGCGAAGAGCACTGCTGGAAGGCAATGTGACCCAGCGGTGAAGCACTCGGAACGGTCGCCAACTATTGGAAGGCCCGCTTCATCATCCCGCGCCGGCGCCTATGGCCCGGCATCCGGCAAACGCTCGCATGCCAGATGGACGACAGTTGACGTAAGCGCATGGTCCATATGCCAGGTCGAGTAGCCGCCCAAGCCGAACACGACGTCATCGGAGTACACCAGCCTCATGACGCGCACCATCACCTGGTCGCCCGGCGGATTGTCCTCCGGAAATGTGAACTTCGCGGTCAGCGGCAGCCATTGGTCATCCGGGGGCACCGCCTGACGGCCCATCTTGAGGGCACCGTCATCCGCCAACACATCGACAACGAAAGTGAACGACCTAATGCCCGGCTTCTTGGTGTCGGCGAACCCGACGAGGCTCTGGTGCCCGTCCACGAGCTGGGAACTGTCGGTGGGATTGCGGACCTCACCGCTGACCATGACGGTCCACGGATCGCCGAACGCCCCTGCGTCGTACTGCGCGGTCGCGGATGTGAATCGGTAGACCAGATTGCCGCCGTCCATGTCCTGCCCCGGCGTTACTTCCGCGCGCGGGGCAGCAGCCTTCTCAAACCCGCCGAAGGCAACGAATGCCACCAGCGCCGCCAGCACCACGACACCGACGGTGATCAGCGACACCAGGCGACGTCTCGTCATCCGCGGGCCTCCTTCATCAGGTCGACCATATCAGCCGTCAGGGCCGAATTCATCAACACCTCGACGGGCTGCGGCAGAGCCAGACGCCAGTTCGGATAAACGCCGACGGTGCCCGGCATGTTGGGACGCTCGCGCACCATGGCCGCGTCGTCCAGGCTCATCACGACGACCCGCGACGGAGCCTGCGCCAGCATCTGATACCGGGCCAGCACCGCGTTGTGGACGTCGCGCTCGGTGATCTCGCTGTCCGGCTTGTCCGGATCGATGCCCGCCAACTCCGCCAGGCCACGCCGCGTGTTCGCGATCTGCGTGAAATCGGCGTCCTTGCCGATGCGGTTCAACTCGTCGACGTCTGTGCCCGTCAACAGGCCCGCCACCGTCACCTGGTCGTGCGTGGACGACGTGCCGACGCCAAGCTCGGGAAACTCGTCGACCGGCGTCCGCATCGCCGACCGGTTGCCCAACATGCCAATGGCGCTCATCGTTTCGCGCACACCGGCCGCCACCGTGCCCATGTCCTCCCCGACGACCCACGCCCGCGAGCGCGACGCCTCGACGCGCAGTATCGCCAGCAACACATCGACCGGGTAGTACACATACACGCCATCCGCCGCCGAGCCGTCCGCCGGCACCCAATAGAGCCGCCACAATTGCATGACATGATCCAGCCGCAATGCCCCGGCCGCGCCGAGCGCGGCATGCACCATCGCAATGAACGGACGGAAATCGTCCGTTTCCAACAATCGTGGATTGAACGGCGGCAGGCCCCACCGCTGGCCCTCCGTGTTGTGCGTGTCGGGCGGGGCGCCGATTTCGAAATCGAAGCACAACATGTCCTGGTACGCCCAGGCGTCCTCACTGTGCGAATCGAAACCGACGGCCAAATCGGCCACCACGTCCACGCCGCTGTGGCAGGCAATCGAGTACTGCTGCTGCGCCACGAATTCGCACCACGCATAGAAATCGACGCGGTCGGAGTGCGCGTCCGCGAACTTTGCGACGTCCGGCGAATCCGGGGTGCGGTAGCCGGCCGGCCATTCCTGCCAGAATGGTGAATCGAGTTGCTCGACGATCGCGCACCAGGTGGCGAACGAGTGCAGTGGTTTGCCCGATGCCGCCCGCCAGGCCATGAATTCGGCCGATGGGGCCGCCCTCTGGGCGTCCCAGATGCGCATCAACGCTTCCTTCTTCAGCGCCCAGACGGCCGCCCGGTCGATCAGACGCTGCTCGTTCAGCGCCCGCCCCTTCCTGGCCAGGTCCGTCAAGTCCACGCATTCGGCACCCGGCGCCCACCCGGGCGCGATGTGCAGCACGTTCAGAAAGACGCGCGACGCCGGCGAATACGGCGAATCCTGCGGCGCCTTGGTCGGCGCCACCGCGTGCACCGGCGACACCTGCACGCACGAGGCGCCCTGCCGAGCCGCCAGCCGGCAGATCAATGCCAGATCGCGGAAATCGCCGATGCCCCAGGAAGCCGTGCTGCGCGCGGCGTAGAGCTGCACCTGCCAGCCCCAACTGCGCTGCGGCGTGTTCAGAACGTCGGGCGCGCAGACCACCAGATGCCGCAGCCCGTCGTCCGTGTACAAGATGTGATAGCCGATCTCGTGGACGTACCCGACGGCCCGGTACGTGTGTCCCCCGGCCATGATCATCGTCCCGTACATGCCCGGGTGGTACCGCCCCGGCGTGCACACGATCGGATCGCCCACCACATCGTCGGCCATGTTCGCGAAGTCGTGGCTGATCAGCCGCAGCGTCTCGGTGTTCGTCGCAACGTACTTGCCGGCCGCGTTGACATAGCCCTCAGCGACGCCGTGCGGCGACAACATCTTGATCAGTTGCTCGCGGCTCAGGCTTTCGCTCACCCCTCTATTCAAGACCATCTTGGACGAACTAGCACATTCGGGGGACGTCAGCGCCTCGCCTGACGTCGTTCGTCGCCAAGGTCGCTGCGGAGGCGCAATGGGCTATGCCCATTTTCGCGCCTGTCCTCGCTGCGGGGCCCCCAAACTCGGCCGCTCCTTCGCTTCGCTCGGACCGCGGCGAGTCCACCCCCGAGCCTTGGCTCGTGAAATTCGTCAGCCAGAGCCGGCCTCACGATCATTCGGCCGGCGGACTGGCCTTGGCTTCGAAGAACTCGGGGGCATGCCAATGGTTGGCGGCGTAAACGCTTGTCAGGGCTTGTTTCAGGGCGTCCACGCGGCCGGTGTCGATCAGGACGATCACCGAACCGCCGAAGCCGCCGCCGGTCTGGCGCGCACCGAGGGCGCCGGTGCGCAGCGCCGTCTCGCACGTGGCGTCCGACTCGGCGCAACTGATGCGATAGTCGTCACGCTGGGACGCCTGCGCCTCCGTCATCAACGCGCCAAAGCGGGCCCAATCGCGCGCGGTCGCGGCCTCGACGGCCTCGAGCACCCGGGCGTTTTCCGTGACGATGTGGCGCACGGCCCGCACCTGGTCGGGGTCGTTCAGACGGCTCAGGGCGCCGGTCAACCCGTCCAGCGGGATCTCGCGCAGCGACTGCACGCCCAGCACGACGCAGGCGTCCTCGCACGCGGCGCGGCGCGCCCCATACTGGCCGTCGACGTTGGCGTGCTCGGCGCAGGTGTTCACGACCAACAGCGTCAGGCCGTCGGCCGCGGGATCGAAGGGGACGGGCCGGGCGCTGGGCAGGCCGGCGGCGTCCAGGTCGTCGAAGTCGATCAGCAGTGCGTGCCCGCGCTGCGCGCGCAGGCTGGCCGTCTGGTCGAGGCCGCCGGTGGGCGCGCCGACGATGTCGTTCTCGGCCCGCTGACAGTACGTCACAAGCTTGGCCCGGCCGGTGTCATCGCTTGTCAAGCCCAGGTCGAACAGGTGGCTGGCGGCCACCGCCAGGCATCCCTCGACGGCCGCGCTGCTGGACAGGCCCGAGCCCACGGGCACCTCCGAGTGCAGCACCGCGTCGACTCCGCCGACTGGCAGCCCCGCCTCGCGCATCGCCCACAGCACGCCGGCCTGATAGGCGGCCCAGTTGTCGGGGCTGCGCAAGCCGACGTCATCGAGCTCGACCTCGACCGCGTCGTCCAGATCGAGCGACGTCAGGCGCAGCGTGTCGTCGTTGCGCCGGGACGCCGCCAGCCAGGCCCGCTGGGGAATGGCAATGGGCAGGCAAAGGCCGCGGTTGTAGTCGGTGTGCTCGCCGATCAGGTTGACCCGCCCCGGGGCCGACCAGACGCCGGTGGGCTGACGTCCAAAACGGCTTGCGAACGCGGCTTGGGCGTCCGCCGCGGGCTGATCGCGCGTCTGCATGTCCACAGTGTACTGGCACGCCGTGGCTACCAGGCAGCACAAGGCCCGCGAACGCCGTAAGATGGCGTCATTCGATCTTCGTGCTCGCACGACCATCATGGAGGGGACCCGATGAGTGCTCGCCCGCCCGCGTGGCGCACGGGTGTGCTGCTGCTGATCATGTTGGCATTCCTGGCCGGCGTCGGCTGGTTCGGGTACAGGCAGCTCGTGGCGCCGATCCCGGCGTCCACCCCGACGTGCGACTCACAGACGGTGGCGGGCGCGCTCACGTCCGACCAGGTCACCGTGCGGGTCTACAACGGCGGCACCAAGGTGGGGCTGGCCGCCAGCATCCAGCAGCAACTCAAGGGCAAGGGCTTTCGGGTGCCGTACATCGGCAACACGCAGCAAGCGGTTGTGCAGACCACCGTCATCGGCGGCGCGGTCGACGCGCCGGAAGTGAAGCTGGTCGCGGCGTTCTTCCCGGGCGCCACCGTGTCGGCCGACCAGCGCGCCGACCACACAGTCGATGTGCTGGTGGGCGATTCCTTCGCCGGCATCGACGACACCGCCGCCACCCAGATCGCCGTCCAGCAGGCCGTCATCTGCGGCAGCTCGACGTCAACCCCCAGCGGCACCGGCACCACGCCACCGCCGACCGCGCAACCGACGGCCTGACACGACATGACGGTGCCCGGGACGGCGGACCAGTTTCGACGACTTCAGACGGCGTCGGCCCCGACCGGGGACACCCTCCCGCCATCGTCCGATGTCGCGCTCGTCCACGTCTGCCGGCACGGGCTCGTCGACAACCCCGGCAACGTCCTGTATTCGCGACTGCCGGGATTCCATCTGTCCGAGTCGGGACGGGCCATGGCCGAAACGCTGGGCGACTACTTCGCCGACGTGCCGGTGGCGCATCTGCGCACCAGCCCGCTCGAGCGCGCCCAGGAGACCATGGCGCCGATCGCGGCTCGTCACCCGGATGTGCCGGTCGTGGTGGACTGGCGCCTGATCGAGGCCGATTCGCGCATGCAGGGCCAGGTGAAGGGCCCGGCGTCGCTCGGGCTGGCCCGTCCGTCCAACTGGCGCCTGTATCTGACGCCCGCCGGCTGGGGCGAGCCCTACGACCACATGGCCAGGCGCCTGCTGGAGGCCATCGCTGACGCCGGGGTCACCGTCGGGCCCGCCGGGCAGGCCGTCATCGTGTCGCACCAGGCGCCGATCTGGGCGGCCAGGCGGATGGCCGAGCACAAGTTCTTGTTCAACATCCCCGCCATCCGGCAGTGCGCCCTGGCGTCCGTCACAACGTTCTCCGTCGGTCCGGACGGCACCGTCCGGTTCGTGGCGTACGACGATGTGATCGGCTCGGCCACCGCAGCTTGACGCGCCCGCCCACTCATCCAACATTTTCAACGCAACATCGTTCGGCTTCCACAGCCCGCGACCAGGCGGCGCATGGTTGAATGTTTGTCATGACTGGCCCGCGCCCCTGGCTCATCCACTATCCCGAAGGCGTGCCGGCTGACGTCGAGTTGCCCGAGAAATCGGTTGCCACACTGATCTCGGACGCCGCCGCGGCCGACCCCAAGGCCGTCGCCACCAGCTTCTTCGGCGCCACGATGACGTACGGCAAGTTGTACGACCAGGTGATGAGGGCCGCCCGCTACCTCAGCAACCTCGGTGTCGGACCCGGTGACCGGGTTGCCCTCGTCCTGCCGAACTGCCCACAGCACATGGTGGCCTTCTACGCGATCATGCGGCTGGGCGCCATCGCCGTCGAACACAATCCGCTCTACACGGCGCGCGAGTTGCGCCACATGTTCGAGGACCACGCGGCCCGCGTCGCCATCTGCTGGGACGCCGCCGTGCCCAAGCTGCGCAGCCAGCCCGGCGACATCGAGCTCGACGAGATCATCTCGGTGAACCTGACGCACGCGATGCCGCCGATCAAGAGTTGGGCGCTGCGTCTGCCGCTGCCCAACCTGAGGCGCCTGCGCCGACAGCTCACCGCCAAGGCGCCCCACACGACGCCCTGGGAGAAGGTGATCAGCGGTCAGCCGCTTCGCGATAGCTTCCCGCAGTCCGATCCGGACGAGCTGGCGGTCATCCAGTACACCTCGGGCACGACGGCCCAGCCGAGGGGCGCCATGCTGACGCACCGCAACCTGTACGTCAACGCGCTGCAGGCCCGCGCCTGGCTGCTTGGCATGAAGGAGGGCAAGGAGACGTTCTACGCGGTGCTGCCGATGTTCCACTCGTTCGGCCTGACACTGGCCATGACCGAGGGCGTGCTGATGCGGGGCAAGATTGTGCTGTTCCCGACGTTCGACCCGGCCCTAGTTCTGTCCGAAGCCAGGCACAACCCGCCGACGGTCCTGGGCGGCGTGCCACCGATGTTCGCCGCCTTGGCCGCGCTGGCCAGGGCGCGCCGCATCCGCCTGGACAGCGCCCGGCTGAACTTCTCGGGCGCGATGGGGCTGACGCAGGAAGTCGCGGATCTGTGGACGTCGACCGGCGGTCAGCCGCTGCTCGAGGGCTACGGCATGACCGAGGCCGCCCCCGTCCTGTTCGGCAACCCGCTGAGCGACGAGCGCCGGATCGGCACGATCGGTGTGCCGTTCCCGAACGTCGAGGCCAAGGTCGTCGACCCCGACAACCCCAGCATCGAGGTCGGCCCGGGTGAGCGCGGCGAGCTGCTGGTGCGCGGTCCCAACGTGTTCGTCGGCTACTGGAACAACCCGGTCGAGACGGCCCACACGCTGCTGACGGACGGCTGGATGCGCACGGGCGACATCGTCACGATGGATGCCGACGGCTTCACGACCATCGTCGACCGCAAGAAGGAATTGATCATCACGGGCGGCTTCAACGTCGCCCCCACCGAGGTGGAGGCGGTCTTGCGCGGACATCCCGCCGTGGCGGACGTCGCCGTCATCGGGATCCCCGACCCCCGTCGTGGCGAACTCGTGGCGGCGGCCGTCGTGCTGAAGCCCGATGTCGATCTCGACGAGGCCGACATCCGCGCCTTCGCGAAGCAGCGCCTGGCCGGCTACAAGGTGCCCCGACGCGTCTTCGCCGTGGACGACCTGCCGAAGTCGATGCTGGGCAAGGTGCTGCGCTCGAAAGTTCGGGACGAACTGAGCGACCGCCTGGCCGCCGAGACCGCTTGAGCCGTCACCGACCGGCACGGTAAGGTCTTCGTCGGAGGATTCGCCTAGTTGGCCTATGGCGCTCGCTTGGAAAGCGGGTTGGGTGCAAGCCCTCACGAGTTCGAATCTCGTATCCTCCGCCAGTTGATTAGCCTA
>Ga0209629_10000636_pt1 | contig 19814 bp, 14 predicted proteins | sample TergutCu122P5_FD_187286 | JGI IMG/M metagenome (GOLD analysis project Ga0209629, IMG submission 187286) | Cubitermes ugandensis P5 segment gut microbial communities from Kakamega Forest, Kenya - Cu122 P5 (SPAdes) (version 2) | ecosystem: Host-associated > Arthropoda: Insects > Digestive system...
ATGACCAATGATGAGTGAGTGGATCCAGGTTTATATCTGCAGTGAAGCGTAACTGTATGGCAACTGCCATGCAGATGACCAATGATGAGTGAGTGGATCCAGGTTTATATCTGCAGTGAAACATAACTGTATGGTAACTGCCATGCAGATGAATGATGATGAATTAGGGGATCTAGGTTTATAAGAATATTGGAACTCAATCTTTTAATGGAGTTACACAAGTTCATTTTGTTGAAAATTATGTGAAAACAGGGCAGTACAAATTTTTTTACTTATTGTTTGTAGGATATTCCTGAGATGCCAGAAAGGAAGATGACAGATCAAATCAACAAACCAATCATGCTGTGCCGCTTTCCCGTAGCCATAAAATCATTCTACATGTCCCGATGCCCAGAAGATGATTGCCTTACAGAATCAGTTGATGTTCTTCTGCCAGGTGTAGGAGAAATTGTAGGAGGCTCCATGCGTATTTGGGATCACAGTGAGCTGCTAGCAGGATACGTGCGAGAGGGCATTGATCCTACTCCATATTATTGGTACACAGACCAGGTGAGGATATCTCATTGCTAATGGGTGTTAATGGTTGTGTTTGATTAAAACAAATGTTATTTAAATGTGATTGAGAGAAGTAAAGGAGAAATTGTTTTGGACATTGGGATCCTCCATTGGGAACTTTCAGATATAGTGCCTCCTTGTAACAGTGTGCTGAGACTTACATATCTTCATTCTTCGTATTCTCTGACATCTTGTTGTAGGTGTGATATCAGGCTTCTGCCATGATGTAGGTGGGATCTTGCTCTTTCAGAGTATTACACAGTGTAAAGTGGTAATTCCGTACTAACATTTAACGACAACCTATCGGTCTCATTATTAAGGGTCAAGAAGCGCAAGAAGGCCGGACTTCTTGACCCTTAAGTGGGAACGATAGTTTGTCCTGAAACATCGGTACAGAATTACCACTCTATACTGTGTAATATGCCAGAAGAGCGCAGATGTCTTCTGTCTAGTGTTGTATGTAGGAACTATAGATGGCAGATATCTTCAGTGACTTTTGTGCACATTATTTCACGATACTTACCTGTTGTAGCTGGTACAAGCAAAGTTGGAAATAAAAAGTACATGAAAGAGTTAAGAGATTCATAAATATGTGCACTTTTAAAACCAACATGGAATTGGAAGATGACGATTTGACAGTGCAGACCTTGGTTTGGCATGGTCCGTTTCGGTGCTTCATATATGAATTTAAGACAACCTCACATATTTAAGCGCCTAATTTAAGAGAAAAACCTCTTCTTCCGTTCAAGTAAACACTGTAACCATAATAGTGTAGTATAATAGTAATAATTTCAGTGGGAAATACTGGAAAATGTTGGGGCATGGAGAAGTGGGATCACAGCAACAAAGTTACTGTTGCGTATATACCAGTAGTATGCCATGTTCATATAAGAAAACTGAATGTGTACAATATATACCATATTTGCTTGCGTAATTTGCGCACTTTTTTTCTATTTTGGCCGCTGATAAACCGGGGTGCATAAAATATGCAGTTTTTTTTGTGGAGGTCTTGATCTGGGTTTTATTCTAGTATAATTGAGAATATGGTAGGTTTTGTCAATATTTTATTGTAATTTTGTAACATAATCTTGATTTATCAATAATTAAATTTATTATAATCATAATGAATGCACTGTATATACCATTGTCTATTCAGTAGTCTATAATCAATGACAACATAGTAAATATTCAATTGATAGTTGATCGATGCGTCCTTGATGCAACTTCATGTTGGGGTGCCAGCTGCACAACACCTATTAAAAACAGTAAAATTAACATTACTAGGATTATTGGAACCGCGCTAGGTCATATGAATTTAAAATGCCCGCAAATCACCATGAAATTAAACATCAAATGTTGATATTAAAATGATAGTATTAATCTCTTAATCAAATATTGCATACTTTTCAATTTTCGTCATATGAAGAAAGACAGTTCTCGCCCTCGGAGGCCGAAGAATTGTTGACGGCATTTTCGCCTGTTTCTGCCTCCTGCCAAATGACGTCATCTTCCGTACCATCCAAAGCGTTGGAGATGCCGGCCTTTTTTAGACTTTTCACAATCACATCAGATGAGATGCAATCCCAAGCTCTCAAGATCCACGAGCACATGGTTTCCGGGGGTGGCCGCTTTATTTTTCCATCTGGCGTGTACTTGTGATTGCCTTCAGCCATCCATTCACCGTAAAATATTCTAAGCGATTCCTTGAATGGCTTGTTAATAGAGATGTCCAGCGGTTGTAGAATGGGGGTTACACCCCCAGGAATCACAACCATATCAGTTCGTCCCCTCTGAAGCTTCGTCTTCACATCTTCATTAAGATGGCCCTGAAAGCTGTCTAGAACCAACATAGCCTTCTGCGTACGTAATGCACCAGGTCTTCTGTCCCATACCTTGTCGACCCAGTCCTTCACTAAATCTCGATCCATCCACCCCTTTTCCTACACTTGAATGTGGATTCCAGGTGGAAATTTCTCTTTTGGGAGAGTTTTCCCTTTGAAAATTACATATGGTGGTAATTTACCCCCATCTGCAGTTACCGCTAACGTAGTAGTACATGTTTGTTTTTCAGCCCCTGTAGTTTTTATTATCACCGATCGCATGCCCTGCTTTTCAATAGAAGTGTTCTGGACATATCAAAAAACACAGGGGTTTGATTGGCATTACCAATTTGAGAAAGCAAGTACGAATATTCTTCTCTCATTCTGATCACATGCCTATGGAAATTAATCACGTTGTCTGTAAAATCTCGCAGTAACTTCTGGCACAATGTCGTTCTTCTTCGTAGTGAAAGACCTTTTCTTTTCATGAATCGCCGAAGCCACCTTCGACTGGCCTTGAACTCATTATCTGATATGTTGTGAGATTTTGCAAGTTCACGTGCATGAAGTTGTAGCATGTCATGTGTAACTGTGATGCTGTTGTTCCTTACTTGTTCAAAATAAGTTAGAAGTTCATCTTCTAGAGCAGGATATTTTCCAGCTTTCGGACCACGAAATGCCGTACTGTTACTTTTTGTGTTTCTTAGCAATTCTTTTTGTTTCCTCCAATAACGCACGCTGGATTCCAGAATTCTGAATTCTCTTTCTGCTGCACAGTTCCCGAACTGTTCTGCGAAACTTATCACTTTTAATTTGTATGATGCTGTATAACTATTATTCTTCTTTCCCATCTTGAAATTTTAACACAAGTGCACACTAGAATTGTTGAAAAGCAACTGAAATATTTATGGTACATGGCCGTACAATCTTGCTCACAATGACCCAAAGAGTAACAACCCCTTATTTTCAAGGACAAGCATCAGTGTTGAAGTACGGTATTTAGGATTTAAAATTTTCTTTGTGAAGCAGGTAGTGAGATTACTGGTAAATGAACAATACGATGGTGCGTGAAATACGCGGAGCAAAAATAAATCCAAAATCATCCTTTAAAAATTAGGGTGCGCGAAATACGCAGGGGTGGAAATTACGCGAGCAAATATGGTAGTATTTTTTACCTGCAACAATTTTGTTAATAAAGGATCAACACCAGATGAACCTGACAAGAATGCAGCAAATTTTTACTTACCATAAACACCTGAAGAACCATTTAGTTCAATTTTCTCAATATAGCGTTTAAACATAATTTACAACACTGAATAAGGAGGTATATGTAACCCCTTGGTCTGTAGGTTGGATGAGGGAAGTTGTAAGGGATTTGAAGGCATGACACCAAATTTTGCAATCTTGGCTACACAACTTACTGGCATTGGGGTGTGATGGTGCATTATCCAGAAGCATAATGGCTTGCACTTCCTCCTCCAGGATTTTTAACACTGTCACATGATGCCTCTTTATCTTGGGTTTACAGTAGTAATGAAACCAGTCTTCAGTAATTGCACCTGTGAATTATGCATTCTTAGAGCTGCAGTAATGCATAGAAAGTTGATGCATGATGTGTTTTATAGCTCAAGGACTTCTTCCCTTCCCAGTAATCACAGGCATCAGAAGAGCACATATGAGTGCTGACACTCCCTCCTTAAAGGTCCACAGGATATTTTATCACTTCAGTATAATGGCAAAATAAAAGAGAGAGGGACCTGCAACACTCATGAGATCACATTCCTACTATAGAGGGGATAAACTAAGAGAGGCTGTATCTTCATGCTTCACACATCTCAGAGTACAATTTCTCTCAGGTTTCCTCTGGTGATCGGGACCATGACCAGATTATCCCAGATCACCAGGGTCAGGGGAGAGGACTGTAGTTGGCCTAAAATTTGACTGGACCACCCAGACAAGTGGATTACCAAGGGACCACTATATTTATATATATCAATGGAATTTAAATGAAAATATTTCCTCTTGTGTTCGTGCATGTTTTGCCAGAAAAGACACAAGGTACATTCATAAAATTCATCATCAAAATTTTGAATTCAGAGCTGAATAGATCATTTTCAATGATTGTGTGTTGTCAAAATACATTGCCTGAACATGACAGTACTTCCAGAAATAATGTAACAAAACATATCATTTTATGTTATTAGGGGTTTACAACTGTAGGATTTACACCTATGTAAATTCTTCTAGAAAGGTGATGCGAAGTGACAGCACAGTTGCTAGTTTGTTCAGAACTATAACTGTGACCACGTTTCATCATGTCTGTAGACTTTTTCATTGATAAATAGAGGGGAGATTGGACATAGATTCTCCTTGTTTGTACAAAAATCTTCCAGTTTATACAGGAGGCCTTTTTACTGGTCCTTTGTATTTTACACAGTGTTCATTTTGCTACATATTCATCTTCCATCACTTGTTAGACTAGGGTCTCAAACTCCAACAGTACACAGGTCAAACATAGAATTTTGAAATTGGAGGAAGCTACGCATCATTATATGTATTTTAAGAGGGTAAGTATTTTCGTTAAAATTATACGCACTAGTAAGAATACTTGGTACTTGTAATAATAAAATCAAGCATGTTATAATTATTGAAGCACTGTTGTTTCACCAGTCTAATGTTGTACATTACCAGCCAGGGTTAGCAGACCTTTTTTAGGCTTCAGACCCACGACAAATATTTTAAATCGAAAACTTCTCTGACGCTGACCTCAGACACCTTCTGTAATCAGAATAAGATGAGTGATGGGGTCATAGATTTGAGACTGTAGCCGTTAATTCCCAAAACTTACAGATTGTGATCTGTCATGTTCATGATTGTAACTCTCAGTCCCATGTGTATCTTATGTCCATTGGTATAGTAAAATCATTGCTTGTTGCAGCGTAAATATGGAACATGTCCACATGGTGGATACGGATTGGGTCTTGAACGGTTTATGTGTTGGCTGCTGAATCGTTTTCATATCCGAGAAGTCTGCCTTTATCCCAGGTTTCTTGAAAGGTGTCGTCCATAAGGTGATAACCAGCAGGTGACTACAGATTCTTATCAGCACTTTCCTTAATTTATGTTGGTTGCTTCACAACATTACATCGACTGCAAGAATGTCTTTCTGGTTCAATGAATTTGTCTTTGATGCTTTTATTTACATAAAAATATAACTGATCAGTAGAAATGATTACTTCCTTAGAGGTAATGCAGATTCTTCATTGTCCTTACAATGTTTACTTAAGTGTACTGCTGTTGTATTTTGTCATGTGGGTATGGAATGATGTGCTTAAAAATTGTGTATGGTCTTTGAGGTTATGGCAGTGTGTAACTTGGTAGATGGTTATGAGTATGGCTCGGATTTCTGTGACCTAAAAACTCTAGAAATATGCATGCATTAATACCATAAAAATTTCCAAAATATGACCTAAAAACCAAAAATTATGACCTAAAAATAAGCATTGCTAAAAATATAATTACAAGTAAGCCTTTTATTAAGGATTTTAGAAAAATAATTATTTCGTGAATCTGCATCTTTTGCATTGAAGTGGCGATCACATCATATTGTTGAAACTGTAAAGAGGTTAAAGATAAACTGAATTAACTTTTTGCATAATAAAAGGAGAAATGTATTTACTTTTAACGATAATGAAAAACTCGTACCTTACCTTAGCCTTCGTTTTCGGTAGTGTTGCAGTGGATGATGACATGCATTTTAAAATAGTTATACTGGAAGGACCCCCAGTTGTCACTAAGTAGAACCTTATAGCTGAAAAAACTCCTCACTACATCACATGACATAATGGGTGAGTACTTGAAAAGAGTCGAATCGTTGGCAAAAAGTTCTCGTTCATTTCCACCCAATTCTGCTTCATTTCCACATAAAATGTCAGAAACTTTACACAGGGTTGAATATCCAGGATTTTGTTCAAGCACACTTTGTAATTTTGTGTTAATTTTGTTAGCTACTTCGCCCTGTACTCGTGATAACTCACTTTCAGTTTGCTTCACAATGTTTATTGCATCACACAACTGTATACCCACGGTTTCAAGACGAGTGATGGATTCGATATCCTACAAAAGTTTGCTTTTATGTACGCTAAGTTTCTTGACATTGTGACTGAAAACAACTCCTGTACAGATTTGATTGAAGATGAATCTTTTCTGTCAAATTTATTGAAGATCTTCTCAATCTCTCTGTAATTTGTGCAATAGTAGTTTGCAGTATCGAGCCAGGTCCCCCAACGTGTTACATTGGGCTGTGGGGGAAGGGGTAGTGTTGGGGCCTCTTCTTTAAACTTCTGCACTGAAAGGGGAGACTTAATAAAAATCTTCTTTCTGTTTGCAATTAATTTGTCAACCTCAGGGTAGCTCCCACAAACATCTTCAGCTACTCTGTGTAGGGCATGTGTGAGGCATGTTACATGTATCATTTTTGGATACAGCAACTGAAGTGCTTTTGCTCCTTTTATCATGTACGGAGCAGCATCACTTACGAAGAGAAGCACATTCTCTCGCTCTACTTTATCTGGCCACAGCATATTCATTGCATTGTCGAAAACAACAGCAATGGAGGAGTTATTCACTCTTTCCAACACTTCACACGCCAACAGGAATATTTCTCCAGGCTGTTCATGTTTAAGGGTGCCCACAACAGCATTTTCTCTGAATCTACCATCTGTGTCACTGGTTTCATCTATGGAGACCCATATTTTGTTTTTCTGACACTATTTCTTATTTTGTTGATTTTATCCTTGTAGCAAGAAGGAAGATAGTTCTTTCTCAACGTAGATTCGGTGCGAATGGGATGAGTTGTGTATTTTTCCAAGAACTTTTGAAAACTGGCGGCCCCTACTTTATGTAAAGGAATGTTTGACAAAACCATCATTTTACAAAGATCCTTGGAAAATTCATATTCACTGCCCAATATAGATGAACTGCTGTGTGATTTCTCAAACAGCAATTGCTGTCTGCTTTCTGCGGCGAATTCTCTGTTCACTCACCTTTTATGTTCAGCAGTATTACAATGTTGTTGCACTGTAAAATGTTTCTCAGCCGTGACTTTCATTTCACATAATTTACAGAATAAAATTATCCCATCAGTAGTAAAATATTTTTCACCAAACTCTTTAACAAAAATGTGCAATCTCACACTATCAGAACACTTTACTTTAGGCATCTTGAAAGTTGAGACTGTATTGAGGTACTCAATATAAGGCTAGTTTCACAAACTCCGGTTTCGTCCATATGGCTTCTGCCGTATACAGCTTTTACTACTTACTATTGTATACCACAGAAGCCAACAGAACAATAATAGTGAGGGCGCAAATATTTTCCACTACTTCGCAGAACATGGACAATGAAGTTGGTTGACAGAGAGGGGGAGAGAGAAGAAGAGTAATACATTTTTTCTTCTTCATGCACAATGCTTTTGACTACTCAAAGTGGCTTATGCTGTACCAGTATACACCCGACTGCTTTCTTTGTATCATACTCCTTCTAAAAACCATTATCTCTGACCTCCACTGTTTCTAAGAACAGAAAGGTCAGATAAAATTCCTTGCCAATAATGGGAAATACATTGTAATATTTATGAGTTATGATTCTATGAATGATATGTAGTGGAATGTTAAAAATCAATCTAAATATGACCAAAAATATGCTATTATACAAATATTTTTTAAAATATGACCTAACGATAAAATATAGTCAAACTATGCATTTATAGGACTGATAAAAACAGTGTTATCATGTTCAGAAAAACTAGAAACATGTCAAAATTAACTTAGGCATGGAAAAACTGGTCAAATAAAAAGTATGACATGTCACAAAAATCCGAGCCCTAGTTATGAGTGTTTTTTAGAACCTCGAGTGCATTCAGATGGTACAAGAGAAGATTCTTGTACCCAGAAAGTTTCTGCATGTGCGTGTTTCTCCTCAGTCAACTTTGTCAGATTGCACTGAAACCTGTATCCATTGTTTCTTAAGGGGCCGCAAAAGAAAATAAGAAGCCCAGGAAATGACTTTCCTGAGGCATCCTGACTTGGGCTTGTAGGGCACAGTGTGAAAGCCTTGATGTGTGAGTCCTTCATGCAAGAAATAATAGTAGGAAAACAAAAATATGAGGGACGTTCAAGTCAAACCGGGACTTTTGAGTTTATAAAATAAAAGAACAAATTTAAAGGAGTGGAAACTGCATTTATTTTTTGACATACTCCCCTGCTACATTTATACACTTATCCGAGTGTTTAACTAATGCCTGGAAAGCTTTGGCATAGAAAGATTTGTCAGTATGGCTGAACCATCCTAGGACAGCCTGCTTCACTTCGTCATCAGTGCTGAAATGCTGACCTCCAAAGAACTCCTTTAGGGGTCCAAACAGGTGGAAATCACTCGGAGCGAGGTCCAGGCTGTAAGGGGAATGTGGCAATACCTCCCAGCCGAGTTGCTGTAATGTGCACCTAGTGCAGTGAGCAGTGTGAGCTCATGCTTTGTCCTGGAGAAACAGGACGCCTTTAGTGATCAAACCAGGCCGTTTTTTCTGCAGACGTATATGCACATCACTCAGAACATGACATATTTGAAACGTTTACACCATTCAAATGTCTTACTTCGGCTGAGCGTCTCATCACCGTACTGTGCTTGAAGTCTTCTATAGATATCTGCGGGTTTTACGCCTTCGTTCACAAGAAACTTTATCACCATATGCTGTTCCATGCACACACTAACACTGTTGTCTGCCATCTTGATTAACGGTCTCCAGACTGGCCCGCGACATGTGCACCGCCTATCAGTAATAGGACACACTTGCCACTTACTACTGCGTGTAGTACCGCCACGCTAGCATCCCTTTTTATACCTGTAAAATTAAAAGTCCTGGTTTGACTTGAACGCCCCTCGTAATGACACTAAATCACACAAGTGTTGAATGACAAACTGAACAAGGCACAGCAAACTGCACAACATGAGGCAGCACTATTAACAATGGCAGTCATAGTTTTGAGGTTTCACTCCTACAACTTAGACCTTCACATCATCGTGTGTCTTCGCCATCATTTCTTACTTGGCTGACATGTGGTGACATTTTGTAATATATCATTATGGCCTTAACAGTACATACAAGCATGGACAGGTATGATTTTGCTAATTTTTTATGGAAAGGTTAATGCATTTGTATTACTGCTACTGCACATTCCAAAACATCACATCCCTTTCACTGTATCTCCCCTCCTCCCCTTATTAAGGCTTATTCTGGGAATACTGAATCAGAAGCAAGAATTCTGAATGCTTCCCTTGGTGAACCAACACTTACAGGATCATTGTATTCACTGTAATTGTCCATTGCTTGTACGAGTAGTTTATAGGGATAAGAATGAGTGAAACACACATAGCAGAATGCTAGATAGAGGTTTCTTTGTATGTGGCATTATATGTGGGATATGAAACTCTGTACTTTGCTAGGTGGTTATCAACATTTTGGTGGAAAATGCTGAATCATTCTGAAGGGTAGAAGAAAATATTCCTACCTGAATGTTTTCTCTAAACAGTTGGTAACCCATGTACTAAATTATACAGCATTGTACACCATGGAAGATGTTGATCTCAGTACCCGCTTCTGTCAGAAACTCACATCTCACAGTAATACAGTTGCATTTTTGGTGTATTTTTCTGTTCTTGTGTATAATTGATCACAAAAGAATCTGCAGATATGGGCTTCATGCTAACATAAGGAATTATGGCACATTGTTCTAAAACTTGGTCATGTGTTAATGCACAAGTATGTAAGGTATGTTTTAAAGCAGTTGAGATAGAGTTGAAATGTTTTTGTTACAGCCACTGAGGTACATAGAACAAGTAATATGCCTGGCATATTCTTGGACTCATAACTAGATAGCAGGAATATAAAGAATTTGATTGCTCAGAATCTTACAAGAATAGTTGAAATTAACAGGTGTATTTGGTAGGTCATGTCAGGGCTGTAAATTCCATGGGAATTGGTGGTAAAGCAATATTTATAGGTATGGGTACAAGAAAAAATTGCGGGTTCTCAAAAACATAGTGTACTTCGCATAGTGCATTGTTTCTTGTTTGGACAGAGCTGACTATGGGTTGAGTGGGATGTGGTTTCAAAATTCATAGGTCCAGTTTTGATAGATTATAAAAAATATACATGTGAATTTTAGAAATTCACTCCAAAAAAAAGGGAAGCTTTGTTTTTCAAAGATGAGTTTTTTTTTTGGAATGGGTTGTGGGATGCGCCATGTTTCATATAGTACTCTTTAATAACCCTTTCAGGACGTTTCCCTTGTACGTATATATAGAATATGATACAGTTGCTGTCTAGCCAGGTGCCATAGTGCTTCCATTTCCATTGTGACTAGTCTGGCCAACTGCTGTTGATGTTAAAATATTTTTTTATATATTCTGTGGCAGTTGTCATACATGCACGCTACTTTTCTCACAGATAAACCACCATGGAGGTACCATTGTGGCATTCCTGTTCTGTGTCTTAAAGAACAGCATAATGTCATAAGTTTAGCTTTACATATTTGTGCATACTTCACATTTATATGGTTCAGTAACATTTTTATAATTTATAAAACAATATAAATGCAAAATGTGTAGTGCAGTTTTTTCCGGTATATGTTACTGGGTACAAAACAGAAATCATCTGACCTCAGCTGGCAAATATCCAAGTGCATTCTTGTGCCCATTATGAAGGGTTAATTTATGTGTGTACCTCTTATTGTGTAGGTATATTGTGATAGCTTTAGTGACTCTGGTTGATATCGGACATATTCTCATTGCTAAATAATTGTAAGATGTTTTGAATGTTCTGTAGCTGCGCTGAGTGAAATGCAAAATAATGTCTTGGGAAAATTATGGAAACTCTGTGTTTCTCTTGGTTGGGTTTTCATTCCTGTTGTATGTACAAGAGTGTTCACATTTTATTTTCCTTACCCTCTCATTTTTATTCACATTTCTTGGAGAGCTGTACTCTTCATATGTAGTAGATACTTTCAGCAGTTGCTGTACTTGTTTACTGCATTCACATTTCTTTCATATTATTTGTTAGTCTGTGTCTTGGTGGGCGAGTGGGTGGGTTGGTGGCTTGATAGTATTTGGGCTGGTTAAATAATCTTAAATATATATGATTTGTGCCTCACACATAGGACGATATTACCCATGTAACATAACACTAGTGGGAATTGGGCACAGATACATCTTAAAATTGTTGGGTGTGTAGATTGTGTTCCTCCCTACTGGAAGTTTAAAATGATGCTGAATGGGATGTGAGGAGCTCCTTGTTCACAGCAAGGCTCTGCACTTATGTGTTTAATACCCAGAGCCCCCATTTTACAAATGCTGCACTTAGAAATGAGCTCCCATGATCTCATATTATTTGTAAAAATCTATGGCCATCAGGTGCTAACAGATGGGTGGTATGTATTACAGTACTCTGGTGGTTTGCCGCTTCTTGTGCTTGGCACTTTACATATCCTGGCAGCAACTACAAGCAGTCCACTGATCATGCCATTTTGTATGTCTCTCTCTTCTTACTTACAAACAAGGTCCAGGAACCCAACCCTTTGAAGTTGTGGACTTCCTGTACACTGCAAGCCAAGGGGTTGATGGTGTATTTTCCATGACATTTGGATAAATGCTGCCTTACAGTGATTCTCTGTCACCATCAGATGTAACCATTTTCATCTGTTATTTTTTCCCCATAAAATGATTCTGGAAACATTCAGAAAAATACATTGAATGGACAAATGGATTTCACTTATGACATTGTTATATTAAAACCATAGCGGTAGAGTACAGTGTTAGCTTTTTATCAAGACTGATTTGAGTAGCATGATCAGCATATACAGCTGATTGTTCCAGTAACACCCACTTCTTCCCCACCCCCACCCCCAAACTTAAACTTTCTTTTTGGAGCAGTGGATTTGAAGACCATATTCTATGGGGGAAATGTAACACTAAGATTATTGACTATGAGTCATTGAAGTTTAATGTTGAATGAGGAAAACCTTTACTTCCAGGGTCATAAAATCAGTATTCCACTGTATTTGCTGGTGAGTACAAGAAAGTGCCAGTTATATGTGTTATTGTACAATTTGAAATGTATTGGACAAAAAATAAAGAGCATGAGTTCTAAAGATGCAGAGTCTCTTTATGCATAACATTTTTGATGTGTGGTTTTTGTTATTGCTTGTCAGTGAGTCCAATTCAGCTCCCAATACATGTAAGACTTACTCAAATGGCAGAACAACAAACACCATTAGCATGTTCATTGAATAAATTGGCTTTCTCAAACTTTGGTCTAGTCATGCAGAATCATATGGTTACCAAACATCAAGATCTTAATCATTTTCAGTTTGAAGACACACTAGTAGAAGCCAACTTAAAACAAATTTCTCTGAAAGCAAAATGGTTATTTTGTAAAGAGTGTACATACTACTGCAGAAAGTATGTTTAATAGTTATGTTAAGTTACTGTCATTCAGGAAGTTGTATGCAGCATGGTTTCTCAAACTGATACATTTACTGCTACTTGTATGCCAACCATTCATTGGTACACAGACTTAATAAAAAGTCAAAATACAAAAGAAAAATGATAGAAAATTTTAAAAATAAATAAAACATAAACCACATATATTTGCTAATATGCATCTTTGCTGACATTGTTGACAACAACTCATCCCCCCTGTCATCTAGCCTTTCTAATTTCAGTTTTTTTAGGTGAATACAGAGGAAAATACTGGTAGTGCATTCATACTTTTAAATTGCCAGCAACAAAGTTTGGGAACCCCTGGTATACCATAAGCAACATTATTCTTCCAAACATATGAACTGCATTATTACAGTAATCACAGTGTGCAGGGTGATGAGGAAAATGCATGTAATGAAGTGCAGAATTACCTTATACAGTCAGTGGGTAGATTATTTATGCAACACAGAGCAACACCCTGTTAAAGTAACAGTGTGTCAGAAAAAAAAAGAGTCCAAACAATCTGCAATGCTGCATAAATCACCAATTTTTTTGTAATATTACTGTTACATTTACATTATCGGACCTAAGGCATTCTGTAGCTCCTTACAGCTAATTGGGCTTTTTTTATCACATGCCCTCTGCTTCATTCAGTAGTTTGCTGTATGGCCATGTAAACCTAGAGATTCATCTGCATCGTGCATTCTGTTTTGAATAAAATAAACATATCTGTAATATGCCAGGAGTGTGACACTGCAGTATGTCAGATTTGTGGTCAGCATTGACAGGTCAGTAATATTTGACTTGTAGGAATCACAAAGTAGGTACTGGGTAGACATTCATAATCTGAGTTCTCTTAGACTGTCACCATTAAATTGCTGTGGCATTCTCCTATCTGCAAGACAAAGAGTCTTTAAGCTTTTGACAGGTATGTCCTGGATATCCCAGGATAGCACCTGCTGCAGAGCATCACTGTACTGGTCATGACTCAATCCATGACTTGGCACTTTCTTCTTTACTTAATTAAAGTCTTGTGTTGCCATAATGTGGACTTTGAAAGTGCATACAATGTATTATAGTTCTCTGTTATAAATGCATAAATAAGTTAGTGGAACTATTGATTCAGCAAGCAGAATTCAGTTCTGAGTGCTTGAAATTATATACTATGCTGAACAAGTACACATCTAATATCTGAAATAAAATTGAAATGAATATCAATATTATTGTTCTTATTTATTAAGTATAAAAAAATATTCATATCCATTATGAAGTTTGAACATATGTGAAGCCATTATTCCTTTGTGGAGTTTGAAGCATGTTGTATTTTCACATGCGTACTCTTACATAGATGTGTACTTTTGTATGGTGTAAGTGCTAAGTGCATATATTCTTGTGTCCCAAAATATATATTGGACTAAACAGTCCCATTCCTCTGTATGCTGTGAGACAAGGCCATGCACACATCTAGTAATGCTACTACTACATGATGTCTCTTCCTGTGTTCCTGAGCATGACAGCTGCTGCAGGATTTGCCAGCATTTCACTTCTGTGGTGCTGTTTACCTTAGGCTTACATGAGGAAGCAAAAGAGTATGTTCTCATCTCATTAACCTCCTCAATGACGGCCGTTTCCAACGGGTCGTTTACCAGCTGAAACTGAGCCTCCAGACTGTCTGCAAGGGATTTGGCTTTCTTGGAGTCTGAGAGAGCAAGTGCCCCTGGTGTAACCGCGGGGAGGTAACGGAGTGGGGATCCTCATCACCCGTCTTGTCATCTTCCACAGTGACTGGTCCTCCAGATCAAGTTTTTCCAGCGTGTAGCTCCACTGGTCGTTGAGGTGGTTAATGGACTCGCCAATTGCAGGAAAAAACCGCCTGCGCGTCAGGGTCACCTCACTGTCCACATCCGCCCACACCGCGCCACCATTGGTCCCCAGTGTGAAAGTCGTCGCCGGCGGTACGTTCCGAGGCAGACTCCTGGAGGAATTCCTAGAGCTGACCATACCATCTGGGATGAATCGAACTACATCCGAACAACGCCCAGTCCTGAAGTAACCTGCCGCCCGCTCCACCTTACTCCTGACCGCCTGGCTGTGGCCAAGACAAATCGACACCATATTGCGGGAGAGTAGAACCCGACGTGCCGAAGGACCCTGATCATCCACCCTCCATCTCGTGCTCAAGAAGGATAGCGGTTGGAGGCCGTGTGGAGATTACAGAGCCCTGAACGCTCGCCCTATCCCTGACCGATTCCTGAACGCTCGCACTATCCTCGACCGATACCGAGTCCCACACATACAGGACTACTCCCACCTCTTTACCAGTTGCACCGACTTTTCTAAAATGGATCTCGTGAGGGCATGTCATCAGATTCCTGCCCATCCCGAAGACATTCAAAACTGCAATTACCACATCCCCTCGGCCTTTTTTAATTCCCTTTTATGTCCTTTGGCTTAAGAAATGCTGCCCAAACCTTTCATCGTTTTGTGAATGTAATCTTACAAGACTTGGACTTCTGTTTCGCTTATCTGGACGACATCCTTGCCTTTAGACGTTCTCCAAAAGCACGACCAACACCTACGTACCCTCTTCACCCAACTCCAGACCTGCGGTATCTTATTGAACCCATCCAATTGCATTTTCTGTGTTCCTGAAATATTCATTCCTGAGATACAAAATCTCATCCCTGGGTTCCCAGTCTCTCCCGGAAAAAGTCGCAGATCTTCAAGCCTGTCCCCTTCCCAAGACCATCGTCCAATTCCGAAGTTTCTTGGGAATTCTAAATTTCTACATGCGTTTTCTCTTCCACGCAACATCCATTCAAGCCCCTCTTCACGACATCCTTTACGGCACCATAGTTACGGGCTCCCATCCCGTCACGTGGACTGCAGGACTCATCACGGCTTCCGACGATTGTAAAACAAGCCTGGCTCGGGCTGCTCTTTTGGCATACCGGCGTGCGACCGCTCCACTCGCCCTGGTCATGAATGTTTCAACTACCTCCATGGGCGGTATCCTCGAAAAACGAATGCAAGGCGTCTGGCATCTCCTCGCTTTCTTCTCCAGAAAACTCAGCACGGCGCAATGAAAGTAGCTATGGCGCCTACGACATGGAGCACTTGGCAATCGACGCGGCCATGAGAATCTTCCGCCACATGCTTGAAGCCCGTCATTTCACCATCCTGACGGACCATAAGCCATTAACATTCGCCTTCCAACAAAAGAGTGATAAGTGTTCGCCAAGGCAGTTCAACTATGTGGAATACATCTCACAGGTCACGACGGACATTCACCACATATCCGGCCAGGACAACATCGTCGCCGACGCGCTTCCCCGCGTGGAGCCACTAACCGCGCCCGTAGACCTTAACGGGCTTGCCGCAGACCAGGACGGCGATGACAAGCTCCGAACACTACTGGTGTGTCACACAACCCTACAGCTCGAGAAACTTCTCATTCCCGGCACTTCAATCGAGCTGTACTGTGATACATCTGCTGTAAAACCACATCCATATGCACTATCTCCTCTCCGCCGTCGGGTATTTGACTCCCACAGCCACCCTGGAAGAAAGGCAACGGCTAAGCTTGTCTCCCAACGCTTTATGTGCCCAGCCATTCAAAAAGAGTGCAGCACTTGGGCCCGAGCCTGCCAACCCAGCCAGCACTCCAAGGTTTGGGGAAGGTTTGATTGTGTCGTGGTTGCGTTGGAGGAGGAGGAACAGTAGTGCCACTCGCCGCAGACCTGCCTTAATACCGTCGAGAGATAGGAGCGCCACGCACGGCAGATGCGTAGAACTACCGACCATAACCCGAAAGGAGAGGCCCTCAGGGATTCGACCCACGTCCTTCTGCGGCAGGACGCCATGCGCCGCGCCGTGGATCCACCACACAGCGGTCCGCACTGACAAAACATTCCAGATTGTCTTTCGCGGCAGGAAGGTCACCGTGTCAGTAGACCGAGTGAAGCCTGCATATATTTGGACGGGACCCGGCACGACATCTCTAAGAACACCAGCAGACCACCAGCTAAAACCCTCAGCTCTGCAGCAACAGTAGCCACACCACCAACTCAGGTTGCGTGGACCACACGCTCCGGTCGCAGTGTTCGCTTCCTTGCTCGTTTCAATCTATCCTACAGTAACCCACAAATCATCATGTGAGAAGACAATTTGAGGTTGATATACTATTCCTACTTTCATTCCCTCGTTACCTATGGAATAATTTTCTGGGGAAATTCCTCACATACCATACACGTCTTTAGACTTCAAAAAAAGAATAATTAGAATTATTACCCGATCAAAACTCAAAAATTTTTGCAGACTACTTAAGAATTTAAGGATCTTGCTACTTCGAAACAACGCCCTTAAAATCACGAGCGTAAGCAATAGCGTTTTTACGTATACCTCTAGCAATACCAAAACCATGGATCCTACAGCCATCTATTTTCCAGCAATCCATTTGCAGTCGCACCATTGATAGATGTTGAATCGGTGTACCTCTAACCCATAAATGGTAACACAGGCACAAACACAGGAACGGTGTGGTAAAAGATGACGCCACATTTGTTTAGCGTTGCTCTCTTTACAAACTATGTGCAGTCTATGCCATATACAGAGTGTCCCGGGGGGAATGTGCCAGACTTCGGGAGGATGTTCCTTAAGTTAAAATACACCGATATAACCAAAAACACCTATATCCGAAGTTGAACGGTTACGGAGATAATGGCGAGAGAAAAGTGTCGTCTTCTTGCGGTTCCACGTACTTACCTGGTTCGCGTGACGTATTAACCGTACACTGCGCATGTCCGTCCATGAGTCTGCAGCCGAGTCGGCGCTGTGACTGGGTTATCGACATTTGTCTCTGTTAGAGTTAACTGTGGGGAGTTGTAAAAATGCCTTTTGTGTTTTCCCACGTGAAGATTGTGACATGCATTTTGTGAATGGATTTTGCGATGGCAATGCACGTGCTGCTGTTGATGAATACCACGGGCGTTTTCCCGACCGAAGGATTCCGTCTAGGGTTGTATTTTCTCGTATTCACCAGACATTGCGTGAGACTGGTTGTCTTCCAAATGTTGCTGTGCAGTCTGAAAGGAAGGTGGTACCATTGATTAACACACAAGAGAACATTCTTGAGATGATTCAGAGAAGTCCACGACTGTCCTCTCGCATCGGCGTGTCACGTATGCAGGTGTGGCGAACTCTACTTGCAAATTTACATCCTTATGATCACAGGGTACAACATCTGTAACAAGGGGACCCTGCTCAACGTATGGATTTGTGCCACTGGATAACAACACATCCCCAACTGTTAAGCGTCATTTTATTCACCGATGAGGCGTCTTTTACCCGGGACGGTATAAATAATTCACGAAATGAGCATACGTGGTCCCCTGATAATCCGCATGAAACAAGTGTAACCAAGTTCCAAAGGAGATTTTCGGTGAATGTATGGTGTGGTTTGCTTGGTAACAAGTTGATCGGGCACTTTTTATTTGACAACAATTTAACGGGAAACACATATGAAGTCTTTCTGAGGAATGAGTTACCATGTTTTTTTGGAAGACATCCCGTTAATGATAAGGAGCCAAATGTACTTCCAACATGATGGGGCTCCCCCACATTACACTCGGTGCGTGAGAGAGTACTTAAACGAATCTTTCCCTAACCGCTGGTTAGGTCGTGGTGGACTCGTTGCATGGCCACCGAGGTCTCCATATCTTACAACTCTTGATTATTACCTCTGGGGCCACATGAAGACATTAATGTAAGAAACTAAGGTCGATTGAAGAACAGCACTGCGCTATGGTATTTTTACAGCGGCAGATCACATACGCAACCATCCTGACAACACTGCGTCTGCTACTCAGTCCCTGTTGATGCGCGCAGAAAACTGCATAGCAACTGGAGAAGGACAATTTGAACAATTATTGTAAAGCAGGTACTGTATTTTAATACAGGCAAGTAGTAAGCTTATACCAAAATTCCCAGTCAATAATGTTAAATGAGTACTTCAATAATGCTGGATATTCATTGCCCTGTAAAGTGCTTGGAGCCCTAAGGACAACTACGATATTAGTGTGTTTATATAGTTTAATTGAATGGCTTTATGTCACTCAGATGTTGATTAAATGTTAAGTACAGATATTAACGTTACAGAGACCACATATTCCTGCCTGTTTTAATATGTATTTGGTAATCAATAAGTGTGTAACAGCTGTCATACTTTCAAACTTCTCTCGCCATTGTCTACGTAACCGTTCAACTTCGGATATAGGTGTTTTTGGTTATATCGGTGTACTTTAACTTAAGTAATATTCCCCCAAAGTCTGGCACATTCCCCCCGGGACACTCTTTATAATTTTCGACTGTATTAACTAGCTACCTGACGCCATGGAACAGATTCCTCCTTGAGAGTTAACTGATTTAAGATTTGCGTGCAGGTGGCTGTGAACATTACTATCTTCTAGAAAACAAAAGCATAGAACTCAGATGGAAACTAAACTAATGGTACACATCTACCAGAATACACGGGGACACAACCCAGAATTATGGTATCATCAAGATAACAGTGCCTCAACAGCTCATAAAATTCCCCTCCATTTGCTGAACCCGAAAGTCCCTCATTGCGTTCCTGTCGTCAGTCAGATGTATCCAATCCACACCCTCCCAGCCTTTGACTTTAACACATATTTTAGTTTGATGTTTTTCTGACCGTGAATCAAAGTATAGACTTTTTTAAATTACCAACTTAATGCACAATTTCTTTATTCTTCAACAATATGTATGTTACACTAAGATACTCAACATGTTTCGAGCAGCACGCTGCTCATCCTCAGGAGGACAAATTGTATCACCACAGCCTCTGGTATCGTCACCCTCTGTAAACAGCCGTACAGTATGCAG
>Ga0209629_10000638_pt1 | contig 19793 bp, 18 predicted proteins | sample TergutCu122P5_FD_187286 | JGI IMG/M metagenome (GOLD analysis project Ga0209629, IMG submission 187286) | Cubitermes ugandensis P5 segment gut microbial communities from Kakamega Forest, Kenya - Cu122 P5 (SPAdes) (version 2) | ecosystem: Host-associated > Arthropoda: Insects > Digestive system...
CCCCAAAAAGAAAAACTTCTGCAAAACCTTCTTCTACGGCTTTGAGAGCCGCCTCAACCGAATGTTCGTCCACCGCATTGGCAACTGCGATGCGTTTTACAAAATTATTGTCAGTAAGATGCGCCTTCAGTTGCGCAAAAGATTTGATTTGTTCCATAAAAATAAGGATTATATGTTTTTATAATAATGTGAAAATATGCTAATGTGATAATTTGAAATATGATAATATACATATTAAGAAATTAGCATATTGACTTATTGGCAAATTAAGAAATTGATAAACTGTTTATTATTTGTTCGGCGTGGGTTTTGGTATCAACTTTTTTGAAAATTTTGTCAATAATTCCATTTTCATTTATGATAAAAGTGGTACGCAGCAAGCCCATTGTGGTTTTGCCGTACAGTTTCTTTTCGCCCCAAACGCCGTAGAGATTTATGATTTTGCGTTCGATGTCGGCAATAAGATTGAAAGCGAGATTGTATTTCCCTGCAAATTTTTTGTGGCTTTCGACCGAATCGGCACTGACACCTATAATTACAAATCCTTTTGAAATGAAAAAGTCGTTTTTATCATTCAAACTGCACGCCTCAGCGGTGCAGCCGGGCGTATTGTCTTTTGGGTAAAAATAAAGTATGACCTTTTTCCCCTTAAATTGCGATAGCGAATCCGTTTCGCCATTCTGATTAACTCCCGAAAAATCGGGTGCAAGTATTTTTTCGTTTAACATATTTTATATTAAAAAATTATTATTTTATTTTAAATTATGCAAAATGACAACTTGTTTTTATTTTTTCTAAAACTTAAATATTATAATCCATAAGCGATATTGAGTGAGAAAAATTTTAATTTTTCTTTCAATTCTGCATCAACTTCTTTAAATCCATCAAAAATTTCTGTAATCACCATCACCTTCTATGAAACGAAGTCGTAAACCCAAGTCAATTATGTGATTCTTCTTAGTTCTAAATTCCCAACCAAATCCTGTTATGAAACCAAATTCTAAATGACTGTTGTTTTTATTAAGAGTTTGTATTTTGTAATCTGCCAGTAGACCAAGATCAATATAAGGAATTTTATCACCTGTCACTTTGTTAAATTTATATCTAAAATCAGCATTTAATTCTATTCTGGCAAGTGTGTTTCTCCACATTTCACTCAAATATGAGTTTTGCTAAATTTGAGACAATAACAATTCTGGTCGAAAATTAAAAAACTCACCAATAGGAATCTGCATAAAACCACCTACGTACAAAAAATAATTGCTTGCCGTCCATGGTTTTCCTGCATTTTTTAATCCCTCATTAGGATTTATACTGTAATTCAAACTCATTAAACCACCTTCAACAGTAATTCCGTAATGCAATTTTTGAAAATAATTTGTATTGCAATTTATATACGCCTGATAATAATGCTGTATCTTCTTACGTGTCAAGTTTTTATTAATTTTTTCTCTTATTAATGAGCAATCGCTCTCGTTTGCAAATAAATTCCAGAAACTGCTTACATCAGAAACTGTTTCCAAAGCAGAATTTCCTTTTTTATGTACAAAGAAATAATCTTTCTTTTCAAAAGGATAGAAATAAACAGTGATTGAATCTGTCTTTATAACTTCTTCTAAAAACACTTTTTTATCAATTCCGTTAATTTGAATTTCGGCACTGATATAAAACGGCGCATTAAAAAAACCATATCCATCAATATCTTCAGGGGTTAAAACTGCTGCCTGATGCGCTTGTTGTTGCGGAATTATCACTCGTGCTGCACGTTGTTCAGCATTTTCTTTCAGAATATAGACGTTTGTAGCAACGCCATTTTTAACGTAAAATCCTGCTTCTGTATTTATTATAACTTCCTGACCTGCAACTTTTGTCAGAAAGAATAACAGAATAAATAAGTAATAAAAACGTTTCATCATATTTTTAATTTTTTTTAATAATTGTTTTGCGCCGCAAAGATAGAAATAATTAATGACTTATAGAAAATTAATAGTAACACTAAAATTTTGAAATAAAAATCTATTAACATAAAAATGAAACAATGTGCAAATAACATCAGTTTTTAATTATTTTATATTCAAATATTTAACAAAAACATACAGTAATTTTGTAGTATTATTTTTTAGGTAATGTAGTATTTTTGTATAAAAATAAAAAATACAACTTATTAAAATTTTATTTACATTTGCACCGTTTTTATTTTTGTAAGTTATCATAAATTTTTTAGAAAATAAATAATTATCAAAACATTAAATCCTTTAATATTTAGTAAAATGAATGCACAAAAACAAAGAAATGCAAACATTGTGGCAATTATCACGATGTTTTTTCTGTTTGGTATGGTTGGTTTTGTAACCAATCTGGCGGCACCCGCCGGTACAATTTGGATGAGCAAATACGAGGGTTCGAACACCGTCGGAATGCTCGGCAATTTTATGAACTTTTTTGCCTATTTGGTAATGGGTATTCCTGCGGGAATGCTGTTGCAAAAAATTGGCTACAAAAAAACTGCACTCATCGCAGTGATTGTCGGTTTTTTCGGAATTGGAATTCAATTCCTTTCGGGGAAATTTAGCAGCGACCTTTCGGGTTTAATTGTCTATCTGACAGGCGCTTTTGTGGCGGGACTTTGTGTCTGTATGCTCAACACGGTTGTAAATCCGATGTTGAATGAAATTGGCGGCGGCGGAAATCGAGGAAATACGCTGTTACAGTGGGGCAGTTCGCTAAATTCACTTTTCGGAACTATTGCACCCGTGCTTGTAGGTGCGTTGATTGGTGAAGTTACCAAAAACACCACTTTTTCGGATATTAATTTGGTGCTTTACATTGCGATGGCGATTTTTGCCGTTGTTGCAATTATTCTTTACTTTCTTAATATTCCCGACCCAAGCGTTGAAAAAGTTGATGATAGAGCGCGTTCGCCCTGGAAGTATCGTCATTTTGTACTCGGCGCAATCGGTATTTTTATTTATGTTGGCGTTGAGGTTGGCATTCCGGGAACGATGAAATTCTTTTTGGAAAATCTCAAAGAAGGAAAATTAGACCCTTCGGCAGCAGGAACTGTTGCGGCAACTTACTGGTTTTTAATGCTTATCGGGCGTTTGGCAGGCGCAGGAATTGCAACAAAGGTCAGTCCGAGGAATCTTTTGACTTTTGTAGCAACTATCGCCATAATTTTAGTTGGCGTAGCAATGCTTTTGCCGCAAAATATTATGGTTTCGATGCCTGTTTTTTCAAAATTTAAGTTTTTAATGCAAACAGTTCCAATAAATGCGCTTCTTTTTGTTTTGGTTGGGCTTTGTACCTCAATTATGTGGGGCGGAATTTTCAATCTTGCAGTTGAAGGATTGGGTGCGTCCGTGAAAAAAGCGTCCGGAATATTTATGATGATGGTTGTCGGTGGCGGAATTTTGCCTTTGTTGCAAAATGGAATTGTTGACTGGACAAATAAAAATTATATGATTTCGTACATTGTGCCGCTGCTCGGACTTGCATATTTGCTTTTCTACGCACTTGTGGGAAGTAAAATTGTTGATAAAAAAGAACATAGACAATAGAACATAGACAATAGACAATAGAAAATATGCCAATGTGCCAATTATAAAAATTTATAATTCATAAAAAATAATGTCTATAATCTATGTTCTATCAGCGTAGCGGTCTATTGTCTATATTCTAAAAATAAATTAATTTTAATAAATATGAAAAATATTTTTGAATTATCACTCATTGAGTTGAAAATAATTGCCAATCGCCTCGAACGGAAAATTGAGGAAGGATTGACAAAAAACAGAATGGAAATTGCGTGCATTCCGACCTATATCACGCCGAGCAAAAATATTGCCAACGGCAAAGTGCTTGCGCTCGACTGGGGCGGAACTAATTTCAGAGCGGCTATTGTAGAATTTGAAGGCGGCAAAATCAAAATTTTGGAAATAGTAAAAGACGAGATTTCTGCCAAAACGCTAAAAGAGCAAAATATCAAAACTCAAGAATCTCTTTTTGCGGCAATGGCAAAGGTTATCAGTGGACTGGAAACTCTTGATAAAAGCGTTACAAGTATCGGATATTGCTTTTCGTATCCGGCTCAATGTCAGAAAAATGGCGATGCTGTTCTTTTGGAATGGGCGAAGAATATCTATATTGAAGAAATGCTTAAAAAAACTGTCGGACGACCGCTTTTGCAATATTTGAACAAACATCTTAAAACAAATTTTAAGAAAATAAAAGTTATCAACGATACGGTTGCCTGCCTTTTTGCAGGGTTGGATAAGCCGAATTACGATAATTATATCGGGTTAATTGTTGGTACAGGCACAAATATGGCGGCACTTATGCACCGCAATAAAATCGGAAAATTGAACGATAAGAAAAATGCCGATTTTATTCCCGTAAATCTTGAGTCGGGCAATTTTAATCCACAATATTTGCTGGAAATTGACGATTTGGTAGATTCGCGGACAAAAAATAAAGGCGTTCATCGTTTTGAGAAAGCAATTTCGGGTCTTTATTTGTGCGAAATTTTTAAAATTATGTTTAAAAATGAAAAATTCAAAGCCGATTTCAATGGTAAAGATTTATCAAAATACATTTCAGATAAAGATAATTCTGACCATTGTCTGGTTGCCACGTGGATTGCACAACGCTCGGCAAAACTTGTAGCGGCTTCTATTGCAGGGCTGGTTCAGGTTCTCGTTCGCCATAATCCCAAAACCAAAAAAATTGGACTGGCTGCTGACGGAGCTGTATTTTGGGAAACACCCGGATACGAAAAATGGGTATCCGACGAACTTAAAAAGTTATTGCCAAAAGATATAAAAATAAAAATATTCCGCGAGGCAAAGGAACCGAATTTGGTTGGCTCGGCTATTGGCGCACTTTCGTAAAAGTTTGAATTACAGTGTTTTAAAAAAAAGCGGGTATGTATTGATTACATACTCGCTTTTTCTAATTTTACATTATTTCAAAAAAAGATTATTTCTTTTTTGAAATCAAAGACCAAATCCACAGCAAAATGATAGACCCTACCACGCCATAGACAATCGCGCCTACCCAGCCGCTAAGACCGAGACCAAGTTTACTTCCGAGCAGCCAGCCGCCTAAAAAGCCGCCGATAATGCCAATAATAATGTTCCACAGCAAACCCGAACTACCGCCTTTAAATATTTGGCTTGCGAGCCAGCCGCACACTGCTCCAATTAAAATCGTAACAATAAGTTGTCCAATCATACCTTAATTTTTTTTATTTAATAATTTAACTATAAAGTCGCAAAATTACGTCAGATTTTAATATGTTGTTCCAAAAAATAAAATTTTATGTTTTTTTTACAATTAAAAAGCTTTCTAATAATTCATTCAATGGAATTTGCACAATATCCATAGTTTTATTGAATCTGTAACGTTCTAATACATAATTGTTTAAAAGTTAATTTAAAAATACTTTTATACTATATAAATAAAATTTGTGCATTTAACATTGTGCAATTTACAAATCAAACGTTATTTTTAAATTAAACATTCGCCCTGTGAGGTAATTTGGAACTGCGTTTTGGGTGTCGTCGAGCATTGTAACCCAATAATACGAATTTACATTTTTGAAATCAAAGAGATTGAAAATTTCGGCATTGATAATAAATCTTTTAAAGGTATTAAAAAATTTTGTATTCATAAATTTATCTTTACCCCGCTCAAAAACACGCGACGCACCGATATCAACACGCCAATAACCATTCGGGGCGCGAAAAGCCGCACGCCATTTTTCATTTCCGGGTGCACTAAATGGCATTCCGTCGGACACTACCGCTCGCAAATGCAGCCGATACCTTGGGTCCAAAGGCGAATAATCCTGAAAAAGCATCGAAAAAACATATCTCTGACTGTTCGGACGCGGAATCCACGAACGTTCTTTTCCATTAATAATAAAAGTTTTACCGTCGATTTTTTCTTTAGAATCCATCAACGAAAAATTTATCCACGTTTCTGCGCCGGGAATTAATTCGCCAAAAAGTTTGAAATCAATCCCTGCCGTATATGCTTTTGCATCGTTTATTCCTGAATATCTGATATTTACATTTTCCAATTCATAAGAAACAACGCGGTCGGCAAGTTTAAGATACGCCTCAGTAGTAAATTTAAATGGTCGTCCCCACGCCCTGAAAAAATAATCGCCGCCCAAAACCCCGTGCAGCGAACGTTGTGCTTTAATATTATGATTTAAAACAACAATATTATTGTCTTGGCTGTCCTTAATTATTTGTCGAAATTCTTTATAAAAAGGTGCCTGATAATACACACCGGTTGCAAAACGGAAAACAAAATCGCGGTTTTCCCAAGACGGTGCCAGCGAAATCATAGCGCGCGGACTTATCAAGAGTTCCTTATTTACCGACCAGAAATTGCCTCTTAGCCCGCCGATAAAAGTCCATCGTCCCCAACTGTTTTCCCATTTGTAAGTATCTTGTACATAAGCGATTGCACGCACAGAGTTCAAAGTATCAAGCGATTTTAGAGAATAAAACAGATTAAATGTTTCTTTGTCGTAAGGCAATGAATATCCGGCGGAATCATTCATTTTCCATTCATTAATTTTATCGCGGATTCTTTCAATTTGTCCGGTTACACCCCACGCAATTTTATTGTTTTCTTTATTATATTCGCCTGAATATGTGATATTTGCAACGGTAGCATTCAAATTATTCCGTGCGTGTTCGCGGTATTGACCAATAGCAAGCGCATCGCCATCAACCTGCTCGCCCATATTCTGCTTTTTTTCGCTTACCAAATATGAACCGTCAATATCGTAGGTCTCATTTTCGTTGGTATAATAGGCAGATGCTATAATGCTCATTTTTAGGTTTTTATTAGGAATAAAATTCAAAGAAAGAGCACCAAAATATGTTCTGAAAAGGTCGTTTTCCCAACCGTCGAAAAACACATCGTAACCTCGTTGCTGATTATAAGTTCCAAAAGCAGTGTTACGCCTTTGTGGAATGAATTGATACGAGTTTTGTGAAAAATTTCCCAAAAAAGCGAGTTCCCATTTTGGCGCAATTTGATATGTTAAATATGTTTGAAAATCAAGGAAATTTGGCTTGTATTCGCCTTTTGTGTCAAGGGTTCCGAGCAGGTAACTTGATGTTTTATAGCGTATTCCATAAATTTGAGAAAAGCGTTTAGATTTTGTACCAAAATAAGCGGACGCACCCAAAAGCCCCAAAGAAACGCTCGCTTCGATACGCTGCGGAATTTTGTATTGAATATCAAGCACAGACGACATTTTATCGGCATATTTCGGCTCGAAACCGCCGGAAGAAAATGCAATATTTTTAGTCAAATCCGGATTTACAAAACTTAAGCCCTCCTGCTGCCCCGAACGCACAAGCAACGGACGATAAACCTCTATCCCATTGACATATACAGAATTTTCATCAAAATTTCCGCCGCGCACGTTATATTGCGAACTCAATTCGTTATTTTGGCTTACGCCTGTGGCTGCGGTAATCAGTAACGCCTCTATTCCGCCCGCAACATTTGGTGTAAGGCGAATATTTTGTGCGGACATTGTCGCCATTGTGCCTGTCTGCCGTTGCATTCCCATAACTGCCACCGTCCCAAGTTCGTGCGCAATCGGCAGCATCTCAACAGTGATGGAAAGCGTATTTCGTTGAGGATAAATAACTTGGCGGATTGTCTGATAACTTGCAAGCGAAAACACAAGTGCGAGCGAATCGCGCTTTTCAGTTGTTAATTCGTAGTAACCATTTCTGTTAGAAGTAGTTGCAGCGGTTGTGCCTTCAATTTTTACTGTCGCACCTTCAATCGAAACATTGTCGGCATCAACCACATAGCCATAGATACGCAACTGTTGTGCTTCTAAAACATTGATTATTATTATATTAAATAAAAATAATATTAAAAATTTTCGCATTGCAATTTGTGAAGAATTTGTTATTAACGTTTTTTTAAGGGAAATATTTTATTTTTTATTGTCTTTTGGCTTTTTGTTAAAATTATCGTAAATATTAAAATTTTTCAATCTTTGACGGGTATTTTTGTCGAAAACCATAAGTGCAGTGCTGTCCTGCGCGGAAATTTTGAACTGTTCGGGTGCGGAAATAAAATCGGGCGTGGCAATAAGATGATATTGATAAACGCCGTCTAAAGTGCCTTTATGCACATACACAGGCAAATACGTAGTTTGGAAAATATTTTTGGACTTTGTGCCGATTTTAACCCCGACCATAATTCCGCCGTTCGTGTTAATATCTCGCTGGTTGGAAATTGAATTTCCTACCGAATAAAAAACCGGAACCTGTTGCTGCTTTGTATTTGTAAGAAATTCAGCGTTTTGCACAACGTGCGGATGCGAGCCAACGATTAAATTTGCGCCGTTTTTTACCATAATTGCGGCAAGTTTTCGCTGCGATGCGTTTGCCTCAGTTTTGTATTCCTCGCCCCAGTGAATACACACAACAGCAAAATCTGAAAGTTTTTTTGCCTTTTGCAAATCACTGATTATCTGCAACGTATCAATCATATTCACAATTAGCGGCTTATTTACGGGGTTGCCGTTTGTGCCGAAAGTATAATTCAGCAGCGCAATTTTGAAATTATTTTTTGTTAAAATAAGCGGATAAATCGTATCTTTTTGTGCGGCGTTGAGGTAACTGCCCGCATAATGAAATTCGCGCTTTTGCACCTGCTCAATGGTGCGTTTTATTCCTTGCGCGCCACGGTCAGCTGCGTGATTATTTGCCGTCAGCAACACATTGAAACCTGCGTTTTTCAGTGCGTCCAAAAGCGCATCGGGACTCGAAAAGTTCGGATAACCGCTGTATGGCGCACCTGCAATAGGCACTTCAAGATTTGCAACTGCAAAATCGGCAGCAGAAATGTACGATTTTACGTTTTTAAAACAAATATCGTAGTTATATTCTTGTGTTTCAGAATTATATGCTGCTTTAAACTGCGGCGAATGTCCCATAATATCGCCCACAAAAATCAGCGAAACGACCGTATCTTCCGCATTTTTTTCGGGCAAAAACGAATAATTGTTTTTTAGGTTTTGCCCGACAGAAAACAAGGAAAATACAGAAAATAATAATGTTAAAAATTTGTTTTTCATCTGTTTTTATTCAATAATTTTTTGAACAATTTCATCTATTTCCCGCATTTGCGCCTCGATTTGTTTTTTTATTTCTATTCGTAATTTTCCTAAATTCATTTTTTCGATTTCCGAGTTATTTTCTATAAACGCTTTTGTTTTGGCGTGGCATTGCTTTGCCAATTCTGCAAGTTGCAAATGCGTCGGGTCTTTTTCGCTGTATTTTGGAAAATAAATATCGAGAATTTTTTTGCTCACGTGCCGCGGACCGAACAAACCGCGCGATTGAAAATCTTTCATCATCAAATTCGGCTTTGACGAATTCAAAATTGCCGATAAATAATACGCTTCGTTTTCGTTATTTGTATAAAAAACATAAGCAGCGCTTTCGGCAATAAATTCCAAATCCAAACTTTGCCTGTCCAAAACCACCGTATTTGCATCTTTTGCCGAAGCGGTGTACATCACCAAATAGCGTGCGTTCAGATTTTGAGAAGTTAATTTATTCACCCAATTCAAATATTGTCCGGCGGTCAGTTTTCTGCTTTTTTCGGTACAATTTATTTTCCAAATATTTTCTTTATCAAAAAAATATTTTGACGCTATCACATCGCCATTGTACAATAATTCGTTGGCAGTGTGCAAATTAATTTGCTTTTTATTATTGGCATTTTTTGTAATTAAAATGGGCAGAATTATAAAATTCGGTTTATAAAGGGTAAAAGGCAAAATTGATTTTGAAATTGCAGTGCGAAATAAAAATTTGCTTTCGATTTTTTGATGGTTAAATTTTAATCCTTTCCAGGGCGCTTTGGCATCGGATAAAATTGATTTTGAGGTATCAAAAAACAATGTTCTATCTGTAAAATCATCGGGAATTTCTTTTAAATCAACAAAATAAAACGCTCGTGGAATGATTGACGCACCGTTTTTGAAATTTTCTTTGTAAGGATTTGTTTTTTGTCGCGTAACCGCTTTTTTAGTCGTGTATGCCGACTCGTTGCCCTGTTTTGCATAAAATAAAGTAATATTTTTTTCTTTTAAAAATTTTTCGGCAACGTCCAAATGGCAGTTATGTTTTGGCAGTCGCCCTGCAAAATATTTTGCCTGAATGCCTGCGGATTTAATTTTTCTTAACAATTCGGCTTTTTCTGAAATAAAAACGCAACTTGGAATGTTAAAAAGTGGTGTAACGTGTTCCAAATCCCAAATTTCGACGGGGCGAAAACCTTTTGCAAGTCCTTCGCGCGTGTTTTCGTGCTGACTTCCGTTGAAAAACGAGCGCGGAAGAACAAAGGCAATTTTTCCGTTTTCTTTCAAAAAATAACTGCTGCAATATGCCTGAAATATGGCGGCAATTTCTAAATTTGAAAAATTGGCAACTCGTTTTGGCTTTACATCATATTGAATTGCTAATTTATCTAAAATATTTTGATATTCTTCATTTTTTATCGACCTGAAAGTGAACCAGGGCGGATTGCCGATAACATAATCAAACCTGTTTTTATAAAAATACGGTTTATAAAGATTGGAAATAATAAATTTCCAAATTGTATCACGTTTGTTTTCTTTAACTTTTTTTAACCCTGTATAAATTTTATAAAAACTTTCAATAATTTGATTTGAAAAACCATTGCGCCCAAAATGATTTTTAAGAATTTTGCTAAATGTTTCTAAATCAACGGTTTTACTGCCTATTGTTTGTTCCGAAACGGTTTCGCAAAAATTTAACATTTCGTCAAAAATCTGAATATTATCAAGCACCTGCGTGTTAATCGCATATTTTTCCTTATCAATCATTAAGGTAAATTCATTCCCAAAAATATTATTCACGCCTTCGGGTGCAAGCAGCGTATTTGCCATAAAAATATTCATAGCAATAAAATTTTGCTGCTTTACTAAGTCCTTTCCATAAGCCAAAATCATCGTTGTCTTGGAAATTTGAACCGAAAGCGGGTGAATATCAATGCCGTAAATCTGACTGTTAATATTTTCGATTGAAATTTCGGGGTGAAGATTTCTTATTCTGTTTATTGCCGCCCGCAGAAACGAGCCGCTGCCGCACGAGGGGTCGAGAATTTTATCAGTCGGACGAAAATCAAATTCGCCGACAATCCGTTCGCAAAGCCAGTCGGGCGTGTAATATTCGCCAAGTGAATGCCGCGTGTCAATGTCAATCAATTCCTGATAAATGCCTTTTAGAATATCTTCTTTTACATTTTCAAAATTGAAAGTAGAAATTTCCTGCGCAATCAGGCGAAAAACTTTTTTTAAGTGAACAAAATTTTGCTCATTATAAACCCAATGGAAAAAATCATTTTCTACAAAGTTATCAATATAATATCTATAAAAACCACTACCATCAAGAATAAATTTTATTTCTTCATCATCATAAAAATCATTATTTGATAAAATAGAATAAGCAAGCAATTTTGAAAAAATACTTAAATAAGTATGGGTAAGGAAATCACTTTCAGTGCCTTGATACGAGCCGTAAGCGATGCTCAAAAACTTGTGCCATTGCTCATACGAAACCTGCACCATTCCGTATTTTTTCGCATTTTCAAACCATTTGTTCAGTTCGTTTTTCGATTCCACAAAAACCGGACTTATCCATCCAAAAGCGTCTTCAATGCTTTGCAGCGTGGCTTTTTGCTTTTCTTCTTTAAATAAAAAACGGTCTATCCAATAATAAAATTCGTCGGCATTTTCTTCGTTCAGCGTGAAAGATGCGTTTTCTGCCTCGTTGAGAATCAGTTCATTTTCCTTCAAATGATACAAATTCGGGATACAATCGATGTCGGGCGCAAAAATTTTCCAGTTAATAAAATCGGAAACAATCAAAATATAATTGTAGCCATCGCCCGAATGCAGTTGCCCAAGCAGATAACCTGCAAGTTGTTCTTTTGCGTGCGCGAGCGATTTTCGCAGGTCGTTTTCAAATTCAATTATTACGTTATTGTAAAATGTATCCGCCGCCCCGCGATGAAATTTATCTTTTCGCGGAATATTAAAAACGGTCGTTTCGGCGCCAAGCGTCATTCGGTCGATGATTTTTTTAATCTGCTCATTATGCCCGTAGAGGCGATTAAGCAAATCCTTAAACGCTTCTTTTTTCGTCAGTTCCTTACTCGCAGAACGGATTTTCTGTAAATATTCAAGAATATGAGTTTCTTTTTCGGACATAAGAGTTACAATTTTTGCAAAGGTAAAAAAATATCAGAAAATAATTAGTTGTTTAAAACTTTTTCTTAAAAAATCTATCGTATTTCTTTGGTTTTTAGCATTATACATAAAATTTTCCGTAAATTCAAAATTCAGAGAAAGTTGCTCGAAAATTAATGATAAATAATATAAAACATCTTCTTTATTGCTGAATTTGAATGAGTTATAAAAATTAAGTTTATTATTTTTAAAAACTAAAATATCAAACGAATTTTCGGCAAAGTAAATCTGTACAAAATTTTCATTTGTATTTTGCTGATTTTCAATAATTTCCGTCAAATGTAAACTGATTTTTTTATTGTCAAAAAAACGCGAAAGTGCTTTTACAAGCATTTGAGGCACAGAAAAAACCGCCACAATTTCTTTTTTTTCAATAATATTGAAGCAAAGTACGGAATTATCCGTTTTTTTTTCAAAATTAAGAAAATAATGCGCCTCGTCGGGTTGAAACATCGCCGTAGGCACAAAAACAAAATGCTCCGACTGGCAAACAATCCGAGTATTTTCCGTATTTTTCTGAATTTCAGTTGCTTGCGCAAGAATGCGCACAAAATCATCTTCGGTTGCCTGCCACAAATCCAATGCCCAGCGTTGCTGTAAAATCGTATTACCAAGTTCGTTATACACCAACAGGACACATTCCGAAGTGCGAAAAACGATGGAAGTTTTATTTTTATTAATAATTTTTTCGCTCATAAATTTTGTACAAAAATAATATTTTTTTGCAGAAAAAATCAAATAATTGATTCGTATTCAATTTTTGTCAGAAAAAGTCCTTCGGCAGGGGCGGAAGTGCCGGCTGCAGAGCGATTTTTATTTTCAATAATTTTTCTAAAATCATTGATAGAAATTTTCTCTTTTCCCACTTCTATCAGCGTTCCAACGATGGCGCGAACCATATTTCGTAAAAAACGGTTTGCTGTAATTTCAAAAATCCATTCGTCATCGCAAATTTGCCGCCACGCTGCAAAAGTGATTTTGCATTCGTTGGTTTTTGTGTCGGTATGCAGTTTGCTGAAAGAAGTAAAATCCTGATATTGTGTAAGTAATGCTGCCGCTTCGTTCATTTTTTCAAAATCGAGCGGCGTTTCAATTCTCGCCGCCAGCCCCTGTTTAAAAACATTTTTTTTTGTAACTATATGATATTGGTAAGTTCGCGAAACTGCCGAGAAGCGTGCGTGAGCATCATTTTTTACCAAAATAATTTTTTGTACGGAAATATCGTGCGGCAAAAATGAATTCAGATTTTTTACCAAAATATTTTGATTTTCAATTTCAAAATTCAAATCAAAATGCGCCACCATTTCAGCGGCGTGCACGCCCGCATCGGTTCGTCCCGCACCAAAAATTTCAATTTCGGGCGCACGAAAAACCGTCCGCAGCGCATTTGTAACCACTTCCTGCACCGAAACACCATTGGGCTGCACCTGCCAGCCGCAGTAAGCCGCCCCATTGTACGACAAATAAATAAAATAACGAAACATTTTGCAAAATTAAGGTTTTTTTCAAAATTTGCACGTTGTTTTACTCGAAAATTGAAAAATTTGGTTATTTAAAATTTTGCCGATAACCGAAAGTAAAATTCTTAATAAACTGAAAACTGAAAACTTTTTCGTACCTTTGCGGCAAATATTTATAAAAAAATGAAATATTCAACTCTCGAAGGTAAACTCAAAATGCCTGAATACGGGCGTAATATTCAACAAATGATAGAATATGCGGTTCAAATTCCAGACCGCGATGAGCGTACGCGCTGTGTGATGTCGATTATTAATACAATGGGCAATATGTTTCCATATTTGCGCGATGTTAATGATTTTAAGCACAAACTTTGGGACCACGTGGCTATAATGTCCGATTTTAAGTTGGATATTGATTTTCCTTACGAAATTGTACGGGCTGAAAACCTTTATACGCGCCCTAACAGGGTGCCTTACAAAAATTCGAGAATAAATTATCGGTACTACGGACGTACGCTCGAAGAAATGATAGAAAAAGCCGCCGAAATGCCCGCTGGCGACGAGCGCAACGAACTTATTACGCTCATTGCCAACCAGATGAAAAAATGTTTCCTCACGTGGAATAAAGAAGTTGTTGACGACAGCAAAATCTTTGACGATTTGCGAGAACTGTCGTATGGCAGGATTAATATTTCGGAAGATTTCCTGAAACTCATCGAAAGCCGTGATGTATTACACAACAGCAGAAGAAATAAAAGGAAAAAATAATATTCAAAGTGAAAATTATTTAACATTAATTTACTTTTTCCCCATTTCCGCTATTGCCTTTTTTACCACTTCGTCGTTGAGATAAAAAATCGGATAAAAACCGCTGTCGCCCAAAATGTTGCGTACAATATACGATTGTATTGTGTTGATTATCAAATTTTTAGAAATATCCAATTCTTTTGCTGTGGCTTTGAGATTTTTTGATGCAGTAAAGTTGGCAAATTGATTTAAAAGTGTCTGTTGGTCTAAATACTGTTTCATCTGCTGCCACGATTTGAATTTTGAAAGAAAATCACGATTTTCATCTGTATATTTGAATGCAAATTGATAAAGATAGCCCAAATTCATTGCCTTATTAAGAAATGGCGTGTATTGCGAAGTATCGCGCGGGACAAAAATATCTGGCATAATTCCGCCGCCGCCATAAACTTTTCGCCCGCCAATAGTTTTATAGACAAGCGAATCATTAACTTTCACGCTGTCGGCATTGTAAAATTCGCCGTGCTTGAATCTTTCCAATAATTCGTTTTCATAATCCGAACTTTTTCCGCGCGTGTATGGCTTTTGAATTGAACGCCCGGACGGTGTATAATATCGTGCAACTGTCATTCGGAACGCCGAACTGTCCGAAAGTGTAAATTGCTGTTGCACAAGTCCTTTGCCAAACGAACGGCGACCGATAATTGTTGCGCGGTCGTTGTCCTGCATTGCGCCGGCAAAAATTTCACTTGCCGAAGCCGAAAAATCGTCAATCAGCACAACCAACGGGAAATCAATACAGGTTCCTTTGCCGTCGGCTTTTGCCTCAAAATACGGATAAGAACGCCCTTTGGCATACACAATCATTTGTCCGCGCGGCAAAAACTCGTTTGCCATATCAATCGCCGCTTCCATATATCCACCCGAATTTTCGCGCAAATCAATGATAAATTTTTCTGCACCCTGATTGTAAAGCGTCGCCAGAGCGTTTAAAAATTCGGAATAAGTCCGCCCACCAAATTTATCCACACGAATAAAACCAATTTTTGGCGCAATAATATAACTTGCAACAACGGAATTAATGGGAATATCGCCGCGTGTAACCGTAAAATTGAGGTTTTCGCGCGTTCCGTTACGGCGAACAGTCAGTTTTACCTGCGTTCCTTTTTTGCCACGCAAATTGTGCATAACGCGCTCATTATTAACAGTTTTCCCCGTAAAATTTACATCATCAACAGCAATAATTCTGTCGCCTGCCATCAGCCCGACTTTTTGAGACGGACCGCCGGAAATCACAGACACAATCATTACCGTATCTTGCTGAATATTAAACTCTACGCCCACGCCGCTAAAAGTCCCTTCAAGGTCGTTATTTATATCGGTAAGGTTGCGAGCGGGGATATAAACGGAATGCGGGTCAAGCGAGGCAGCAAGGTCAACGGCAAGTTCTTCGGCAAGATTTCGGGCGTTAATCGTATCAACATATTCTTTGTTGATAAGTCCGAGCATTTCGCCGATTTTGTTTGTTTGTGAACGCAAAGAACGCGGCAAAGAAACGGTTTTGTTTCCACTTAAACTACTGTGTGCCAATAAATTACCAATCACAAGCCCGAACATTACCGAGAAAAATATTACCACTACCCAAAGCCAGATTTTTTTATTCATATTTTTAAAAAATTAATAACAAATAAACAATATTTTTTTAGGAAACTGTCATATAGTTACTGATAATTTTATTAATAAAAATATTACCATTTTCATCAATATCATAAATTATGTACCAAACAGTAGAATTATTGCGTTTGTAAGTATGTGCAAACTCGCCATATTTCAAATGGTCGTTGTATGTTGCTTTGAAACGTACATTTATTTTCTCAAGCGAATACGCAATTTCTACAATATCATCAACATATTGTTTTACCTCATCAACTGTAAGTACGATTTTATCCCAGTCAAGCAGACCGATAACGATGTTGTCCAAATCAATTTTTGCCTGTCTGCTAATAGATACCACGAGCATTAAGAATTTGAGTTAAACTTGCTTTTGCCTCAACACGAAATTCTTCCGGCAACATATACCCATTAGAATTTTCCGAATTTTTAGGATATTTCACTTGCCCATTGTCTTTCTCAAGTAAAGATTTTTGTATTTCTTCAATGATAAAATACTGCTCGGCAGGCGATAAACCTCTGATATTGTTTATGATTGTTGCTGTTGACATAATGTGATTTTTTTGCAAAGATAATAATTTTTTTATTAAAAAATTAATTTCTAAAAAACGTAACCTGTTTCGGCTTATTCAAATACACTGAAATTCACATTTCCATATTTCCTGTGGTTTGTAAAACGCGAATGCGAAGAAAAATCGTGATGCGCCGAATGTTCCAATACAAAAATTCCATATGAATTTAAAATATTTGCATTTAGCACAATATCAGGAATTTGCGCAAAATTATTCAAATCGTAAGGGGGGTCGGCAAAAATGAAATCGAAAGATGTTTTGCAGGTTTTTAAAAATTGAAAAACATCAGAACGAAAAAGCGTTAAATTATTGATATTCAAATTATTAATTGTTTGCAAAATAAAATTTGTCTGAGTTTTGCATTTTTCTACCGCAACAACTTGTCGGCTGCCGCGCGAAATAAATTCAAGCGAAATGCTGCCCGTTCCCGCAAACAAATCAAGCACCGTAACTTGCTCAAAATCAATAATATTGTTAAGAAAATTAAATAGTCCTTCCTTTGCAAAATCGGTTGTTGGGCGTGCGGTAATATTTGCAGGCACTTGCAAACGGCGGCTTTTAAATTTTCCGGAAATTATGCGCATTTTTTTGAAAAATTATAATTTTGGAAAAATACAAATTTTTTAAAACAAACTTGCTTGTGTGGCTTTGTCGTCGGGTTTTTCAGGGTTTTCAGAAATTTCTTCGACTTCGATGATTTCGTCGTTTTCTTCTTCAATAATTTGTGAAATTTCTTCTTTTGGAATAAAGCGTGTTGGCTCTAATTCATTGATTTCCTGAATATTATAAGTAGAAATCCGTTTGCCTTTCGCTTTAAAACTTTTCACGGCAATAAACTGCTCGGCATCGACAACAAGTTTTTCGCGATAAGAATCCGAACCGCCAAAACGCACTTCAATTCTTGGAAAATCCACGTCAGTAAGCAACATCAAGCGCGATTGCGGATTTTCGCCCAAAATATTTTGCGCCTTCTGGCTGCTTTCCAACGAAAAACGTTTGAGATAATAAAATTTTTGGTCGGCATCGAAAAGTGCCAAAGTCCAAATTTTATTGGAATCAAACTTTTCAATCTTGACAATTCCCTGCTCAAAATGGTTTATAAGGTCAAAATTGGTGGTGTAAAAATCGCCTTTTTCGTTGATAACCAAAATTTGCTCGTCGCTGTGAAACTCGCCCAGAAACATTCCGCGCCCATCGTAATTTAGCCGCAGCACATCGCTGTCGAACCAAACTTTGCGCCCTTCGAGCGTCGATGTGCCTTTTTGTTTGAGCGTAATTTTCAAAATTTCGTTTTTCGTCAAAATATTTCCTATCGACTGCCGCCCTTTTATCGCCAAGTCGCTAAAGTTTTTTTCAAAATTTATCTTTGTCAGACGCGGTTTGGGGCGCAATTTTATCTGAATTACTTCCGCCTCGCCGTTAGGATTGGCGGTAAAATATGTTACTTTCGTTTTTGGCGCACCTTGTGTAAAATCGTATTCGCGGTCGCGCGTTATTCCGCTGACATAGAAGCGTTTAATAAAATTCACGCCCGTTTTTCCATCACGATAAACCGCATTGTAAACCGTCCGTTTGTCGTTTTTCTTAAAAACATTTAGATATAAAATATTTTTCCCTACAAAAAGTTTATCCGAGACCTTAACAATTTTATATTTTCCATCATTAAAAAATATAATAATATCATCAATATCCGAACAATCGCTTACATATTCGTCTTTTTTTAGCCCTGTTCCGATAAAACCTTCAGCACGATTTACGTAAAGTTTTTCATTTGCCTCAACAACTTTTTGCTGCTCAATATTTTCAAAATTGCGAATTTCGGTTTTGCGCACAAAATCTTTTCCATATTTTTCCTTTAAATATTCAAACCACTTAACTGTGTAATTTACAATACTTTTCAGGTTTTTATCAACTTCGGCAATTTTTTTATTTATAGAAATAATTTCATCGTTTGCAGTATCCGATTTGAATTTGGTAATGCGCATCATTTTGATTTCCAATAATTTAAGAATATCATCGCGTGTAACTTCGCGCACGAAATCCGCTTTAAACGGCTCTAAACGCTTGTCAATATGCGCCACGACAATATCCTGCGTGGTCGCATTTTCAAATTCCTTATCTTTATAAATACGATTTTCAATAAAAATTTTTTCCAAAGAAGTGAAAAAAAGTTGTTCGAGCAGTTCGTCGCGCTGGATTTTCAGTTCAAGTTCGAGCAAATCTTTTGTGTGGTCGGCAGAAATGCGCAACATTTCGCTCACGCCCATAAAACGCGGTTTTTTGTCCTGCACAACGCAGCAATTAGGCGAAATACTGATTTCACAAGCCGTAAAAGCGTACAGCGCATCAATGGTTTTGTCGGGCGAAGTGCCGGGCTGCAAATGAATCAGAATTTCGACCTGAGCAGAAGTATTGTCGTCAACTTTGCGAATTTTGATTTTGCCTTTTTCGTTTGCCTTAATAATACTGTCGATAAGCGAGCCGGTGGTTGTCGAAAAAGGTATTTCAGTGATTGCCAGCGTTTTATTGTCAATTTTTGTAATTTTCGCACGAACTTTAACCACGCCGCCGCGCTCGCCGTCGTTGTAACGGCTGACATCAATAGAGCCGCCCGTTTGGAAATCGGGAAATAATTTAAAATCTTCGCCGCGCAAATGCGCAACGCAGGCATCAAGAATTTCATTAAAATTGTGCGACAAAATTTTGGAATTAAGCCCGACACCGATGCCTTCCGTGCCTTGCGCAAGCAAAAGCGGAAATTTCACAGGCAGCGCAATCGGCTCGCGGTTGCGCCCGTCGTACGACATTTTCCATTCGGTCGTTTTAGGATTAAAAACGGTTTCGAGCGCAAATTTTGACAGTCGCGCCTCAATATAACGCGGTGCTGCGGCTTCGTCGCCGGTAAGAATATTGCCCCAATTCCCCTGACAATCAATAAGTAAGTCCTTTTGCCCCATATTTGTCAGTGCATCGCCGATTGAAGCGTCGCCGTGCGGATGAAATTGCATCGTATGC
>Ga0209629_10000639_pt1 | contig 19788 bp, 18 predicted proteins | sample TergutCu122P5_FD_187286 | JGI IMG/M metagenome (GOLD analysis project Ga0209629, IMG submission 187286) | Cubitermes ugandensis P5 segment gut microbial communities from Kakamega Forest, Kenya - Cu122 P5 (SPAdes) (version 2) | ecosystem: Host-associated > Arthropoda: Insects > Digestive system...
TGGCGCGCCGCGCTGGCGCACGACCCCACTTACGCCGCGGCACGGGCCGCGCACACCGCCGGGGCCACGCAAAACCGGCAGGCCAACGCGCTGTGGCTGCCCATGGTGGCGCTGCAAGCGGGCGCGGGTGTCGGCTATGCCGACAGCGCCACGCGCGGCGCGCGCTTTGCCACGCCGCTTTTCGGCAGTTCCAACAACGTGTCTTTCGACACGTCAATCCACAGCGGCACCATGACCCGCGAGGGGATCGAGCTGCGCCAGCCGCTGTTCAACCGCGAACGCAGCGCGCAGTCGCAACAAATGCGCCTGGGCGCACAGCAAGCCGATCTGGCCTGGGACGACGCGCAGGCCGAATTGATGCTGCGCACCACGCAAACCTATTTCGACCTGGCGCTGGCGGGCGAGCAGTTGCGCCTGATCGAGCGCCAGTTGGACGCCGTCGCGCGCGCCCAAACCGAGGCGCAAGACCGCTTCAAGATCGGCGACAAACCCATCACCGACGTGCACGAAGCCACTGCCCGCGCCGATGCCTTGCGCGCCCAGCAACTGGCGGCGCAAACGCAACTGGAACTGCGCCGCATCGCCCTGGCCGACTTGACCGGACTGGCCGACCAGTTGCCCACCGGCGCCGAGACCGGGCTGGCGCTGCCTTCAACCCTGCCGAACGACGCCGACGTGGGCCAACTGGCCGACTGGCTGGAGCGCGTGGCCGCGCACGCCCCCCTGGTACAGGCGGCGCAAATTGGCGTGCGCCGCGCCGAACAGGAAGCGCGCAAGAGCGATCTGGCGGTTGCGCCCAGCCTCGATCTGATCGCCCGCGCGGCACACGAACAACTCACCGGCAGCGGCGACTACGGCCGCGCCAGCAACCGCCAGACCCAAGGCATGGTCGGCGTGCAACTGACGATTCCACTGGACTTCGGCCGTGGCGCGCGGCACGACGAATCGGCCGCCAAAATAGAACAGGCGCAAGCCGAACTGGACAACGCCCGCCTGCAAGCCGCCCAGCAGGCGCGCGCCGCGTGGCTGGGCCTGTCGGTCGGCAAGAGCCAGGTGGCCGCGCTGACGGCCGCTGCCCAGGCCAGCCAAGCCCGGCTCGACGCCACCCGCACCGGCCACGAAGCGGGCGAGCGCACCACGCTGGATTTGCTCAACGCCGAAAACGATGCCGCCGCCGCGCAACTGGCGCTGATCCAGGCGCGCGTGCAAGTGCAACTGGACGGCCTGCGCCTGGCGCGGCTGGCCGGAACGCTGGACGAGGCACGCTTGCAGCGTCTGCAAGAAGCGCTCAAGACCGGGCCGTAGCAAAGTCCAGCGCATCAAGTATTACTCAACTCTACGGGAGACAAACCTCATGGCACACATCGTCATTCTTGGAGCCGGCCTGGGCGGCATGCCAGCCGCGTATGAGACGCGCGCCGCCCTCGGCAAAGCGCATCAAATCACCGTCGTCAACTCGGTCGACTATTTCCAATTCGTTCCCTCCAATCCGTGGGTAGCGGTAGGCTGGCGCGAGCGCGACGCCATCACCGTGCCGATCGCGCCCGCGCTGGCCAAGCGCGGCATCGAATTCGTCGGCCAGCCGGTCACGCGCATCGACGCCGACAACAACCGGATCGAACTCAAGGACGGCAGCCAGCTGGCCTACGACTACCTGATCATCACCACCGGGCCGAAGCTGGCTTTCGACGAGGTGCCAGGCGCCGGACCGGAAGGCTACACACAGTCGATCTGCACCATCGACCACGCCGAAAAAGCGCGCGCCGAATACGACCGCTTTTTGCAATCTCCGGGGCCGACCATCATCGGCGCGCTGCCGGGCGCTTCATGTTTCGGCCCCGCCTACGAGTTCGCCTTCATCTTCAGCACCGACTTGCAGCGGCGCAAACTGCGCCACAAGGTGCCCATGACCTACGTCACGCCCGAGCCGTACATCGGCCACCTCGGCCTGGCCGGCGTGGGCAACTCCAAGACCTTGCTGGAAGGCGAGCTGCGCAACCGCGACATCCGCTGGATCACCAACGCCAAGGTCACGCGCGTCGAGCCGGGCCGCATGTTCGTCACCGAAATGGACGAGCAGGGCCAGGTCAAGAAAGAGCACGAACTGCCCTTCAGCTACAGCATGATGCTGCCCGCCTTCCGCGGCGTCGACCCGGTGGCCGCGGTGGAGGGCCTGTGCAACCCGCGCGGCTTCGTGCTGGTCGACGAATACCAGCGCAGCCCCAAGTGGCGCAACATCTTCTCGGCCGGCGTGTGTATCGCCATCCCGCCGGTGGAAGTCACGCCGGTACCCACCGGCGTGCCCAAGACGGGCTACATGATCGAGACCATGATCAGCGCCATCGTCCACAACATCAAGGCCGACCTGGAAAGCCAACCCGCCACCGCGCGCGGCAGTTGGAGCGCCATCTGCCTGGCCGACATGGGCAACACCGGCGCGGCCTTCGTCGCGCTGCCGCAAATCGGGCCGCGCAACGTCAACTGGTTCAAAATGGGCAAATGGGTACATTTGGCGAAAATCGCCTTCGAGAAATACTTTCTCTACAAGGTGCGCAACGGCTCATCGGAACCGACGTACGAAAGGCACATTCTCAGGCTGATGGGCATCAAGCGCCTGGATCAGTAACCACTTAGTTTTCATGAAGGACAAGTCATCATGGCCAAGAGCTACAAGGACATCATCGCCGACACCTCGGCCAACATCGCCAAGCTGCGCAAGGACACGCCGGAAGTCTTGCAGGGTTTTTACGCCCTCTCCGGCGCGGCCGGCAAGGCCGGCGCGCTGGACGAAAAAACCAAGGAACTGATTGCCATGGCGCTGTCAGTGGCCGCGCGCTGCGACCCCTGCCTGGGCTACCACGCCAAGGCGCTGGTCAAGTACGGCGCCACCCGCGCCGAAGTCGAGGAAATGCTCGGCATGTGCATCTACATGGGCGGCGGCCCCTCCCTGATGTACGCCGCCGCCGCGCTGGCCGCCTACGAGGAATTCGGCGGCGAGCCGGCCAAGGCTTGAACGACCCCAACCGCCTGAGCACAATCCGCCAAAATTTGGCTTTCCCGTCTCACCCTTGCAAGGATGCGATAGACAGGCGCTACCGCCTTCTTGATGGCTGCCTATCCGTTCGTTGGAACGGTGAAGGCGGACCTAACTCTGCCTTTTGAAAAACAGGCCCCCAGATGGGATGGTCTTTTTCCGAAGGTTGCAATTTGAATTGAGGGGATATCTGTATTGCATCATAAAAAGCCTGCTGACATGCCTGCAATTGGTCTGTGACGCAATAGCTGAAAGCTAGATATTTGAGCGTACGAACGCGAAGCTCCGGCCAGGCTTTGGACATCTCGGGAGACTGAAATTTTTTTATGGCGGCAAGATATTCGCCATTATCATAAAGATTCAACCCTTCTGCGAAGGTGCGTTGGACAGCAGTTGAATATTTGGATGCCTCGGATCCATCAAGCGTATCGGCCAATAATATGGGGGCATAGGTAGAGGAAGGCTGTGGACGGGTTCGCAGATACAACTGTGGCCGCGGTTGCGGATGCGCTTGCGCGCGCGGACGTGCTTGTGAACGCGGTTGCGAACTGCTTTGGCATGCCGCCAAATTGATGGCCACACTGGCAATCCCTATCAATTTGAAAAAATCTGATACTTTCATGATTCTAAAACGCGCCTAGATCAGGAGATATTGATTTGAACCTCATTGCGATCTTGTCAAGGCAGCGGTTCTAATTATCTGGCACCAAATCGATGGGAAACAACAATTTCCCCTTTTTCTGGAACAGTAATCCGTATGGTGGCTGGCGGGAAATTCCCGTTTGTGATACTGACCACATGTTCGCCTGGGGGCAATGTCAAGCGGGTCAAGGGCGGACTGACTCCTTGTGTCTGGCCGTCCACAGCCACGTGTCCCCAAGGCTTGATGAACAAGCGGACAGAAGGCGCTTTACTCGACGAGACAGGAGCAAGCCGAGTCGCCGCCGCGATGGGCTTCTGCTCACTGGGTGCTTCAAGCGATCGCTTGGTTTTTGGTTTGGTTGTTTCAGCCGGAGGTGGCGCATCAGAGGCTGGCGGCGCTATCGGGGCTAATACATGTGCCGAAGGCTCTGTGGCGGTATCTGCCACCGTTTTTTCATCTGCTGCCGCAGCTGGTGAGGATGGTTTTTCTGTTTCTTTTTGAACCGACCGTGGTTTATCTGTCTTGTGTATTGGAAGCGCCTCCGAAGCGTTATCTGATGTTGCGGCAGCAGGGCTTTCAGGTATGCTCTCTTTAGAATCAGCCGTACTTGCCTGACTGTCTGCGGGTGACGGTGTTGGCGGATTGACCGCGGGAGATGGCTTGGGCGCATCCTCCACAGAACCCTGCGCCTGGTTGGCGGCGATGCGTGAATTTTGATTGGGTTCAGTTACGGGCTTATCCAAAAGGGCAAAGAGAATAGCCAGTGCCGCAACAATGAGCCCAATACCCAATGCCACATGCCCAACCCCCAGTGATCCGAGGAAGGTTTTTATCCCCTTTGTTGTATTTAATTTTGGCGCCTCTGCCGCAATGCCTGTATTCAGGTTGTGATAGGGAGAAAAATGGGGTTCAATTTTCACGGACGATGGATACGCCGCTTTCGCACCACTATCCAGTTCCACATCCGCGGTATCGCGGATACCTCCCTGAGGCGGAACTTCAGCCTGGGCCGTTTTATCAATCTCAATGGACGTGCCAGGCGATTTTTCAGCCTGCTCATCGGGCTTGAATGTAGGCAGCTGCAACGCCTCTCGCAGTTCTGCGATGGACTGGATACGCTGACTGGGATGAACCGCCAGAGCACGGTCAATGGCATCCCGAAAAGAGCTGGATATGTCAGCGAGATCAGTAGAATCGGCCAACCTGAGCATCGGATCCTTGACCATTCTGGCAACGGATGCGACCGGTGGCTTGCCCATAAGCAAGTAATAAAGGACAGCGCCTACGCCGTAAACATCGGTCCAGGGCCCTTGCTCTAAACTTGAGTCATCGGCATACTGCTCGATGGGTGCGAAGCCAGGCCTGAGAATTACCGTGAATCCCTGGCCGACATCGCCGGTGATTTGGCGCGCCGCGCCAAAATCAAGCAGAACTGGCCTGCCGTTTTGCAGGACCAAAATGTTGTCTGGCGAAATATCTCGATGAAAACAGTTCTGCGCGTGCAGAAGCTCAAGAGCATCCAGGATAGGCGTAAACAGGGCCTTCAGCCATTTTTCGTCTCTGACCAGAGCCGGTTCCGACTGACTGAGCTGGCGCAGCGTTTCGCCCACGCAGTACTGCATCGCCATGTAAGCAGTACCGTTTTGTTCCCAGACGCGGTGGATGTGGGCCAGCGCCGGATGCGAGAATCTGGCGAGAAGACGGGCCTCATTGATGAAGCTCGCTAAACCCGCCCTAAATGTTTCCTCATGTTTGAGGGATTTGGGCACCACCGAGCCGTCCGACAAGCGGGTAGCGATCGCTCCCGGCATGTATTCCTTGATCGCGACAGTACGGCCCAAGGAATGGTCCAGCGCGGTATAGACGAAGGAAAACCCCCCCTCTCCCAAGATTCCTGTCAGCTCGAACTCTCCCAGGCGCATGGTCAGGGGAAGACTGGCTGCCGTTGCAGCCCTTACCGATGAATCCAGTTCTGGGCTAGTCATATGCCGCAACCAAGGGAAAAGTTATCTCGCATGAACAGCATGCTTACACCGATGAATGACCAAACAGCCAAGTCATCAGCGCGCCATCGAGGTGAGTCCCGTAGGTGAACGCTTTCAAGGCTGCGCCCCCCGCCCCATTGGTCCACCAAAAGCTGGTAGTCGAACCGACGATGAGACTGTCTTCCACATTACTCCACGGCAACGAGGAGAAACGGTCGAACACGGCTGGCGCAGCGGCATCGCCGTGGGTACTATTGTTTTCTTTTGCCAGCACATTCAAGATAACAGAATCATTGCGCGCTGCAGGCAACACCGACGCATTCCAGTTGGCCAGCGCCCGGTCAAGCAGCGTTGCCAGCGTCTCCCGAGGCCACTGGCGGCGAATGCCGTGAAAGAGCAAGAAGCCGGTTTGGGACAGCAGGCCAGGCACCGCGTCCATCACCTTCGATAAATGCCGGGCCGATAAGCCGTAAGTTGTGGCAAAGGGGAAACGCCGCCCTATCCGGTCGCAACTGGGACTGATGCACCCGGCTACGCACCCAGGCCCCAACACATTTGCGGGCACGATGAAATTCCACATCGGCGCTTGATCAAAGCTGGACTCCCAGCTGTCACTGAGCGTCGACCGGAGCTGCTGCATTCCTGTCATCAGCCAGTTATCCAATTGGACGCGCAACGACGTGCGCCCGCTGCTCCAGACGAAATCGCCCATGCTGGGCAGCTTGCCACCCCACGCCAACTCGATGGAGTGCGCCGATGTGCTGGTGCCAACGCTTTCCATTGGAGATCGCGCTCAGAATTGCGTCGGGCACGAGAACTCCTCCAGTTGTCGCAGCCGGAAGGGGTTCTGTACGCTGTTAGTGGACATTTCGAGGACAATTTTTTTGCCGCGAATGGTGGCAGTTGCAATAAATTTGTCAGGACTGGGGCCGGAGCTGACGGATAGCTTGTCGACAAACCGGTGCAAGGCCCAAGGGCCATCAGCTTGCAGCGCGGCGTCGCCAAAGCCCAAGCCGTTAATTTGCAACAATACCACATTGCGCCCCCCTGGACCCGGCCAGGTAACGGATTGAGCAATCTGCGGGCCATGACTGTAGCGCACGACGGTGCCGTCCACGTCAAGCGCCATGTTGGAGATGGAAGGATCCATTTCTATCGGCTTGATCTCCAGCCGCAGCGAAGGAACGCGCGTTCCTCCACGGAAAAAAACATCCCTGATGACCGCCGCTTTTTGAAAAGCAGTGAGCGAACCGCTGCCTCCCCCCCATGAACCATCAATATTTTTCTTGAACGTCCATGTCGAGGTATCCACGATGGAGGCGAGGTTCTTATTGAAAAAACTGTCCATGAGTCCGTTCGGCGCAAACATCTGCGCGAAATCTTCGGGTACCACGTCCACAGTCGCACTGCGCCGCAGAGGGTACCGCTCGGCCACCGCGCGCCGGCAAAAGTTTCCAACCGTCGAGTTGAGGTCAGCTCCTATCGAAGCCCGAACCAGATGCGTGGTTTGGGCACTGCTGGATGCGGCCACTTGGTCAACCATGCCACGAATAGGCTGGGGCAACCGCGCCGCCTCGGCGCGCAACCGCACGGCGGAGTCTTGCGCTGGGGGGGGGTTGCCGGATCGAATCGCCGCATCTGCCGCCATCAGCGTACCGTAGTATTCATCCAGCATTCTGAGCGTTGTCTCGATAGGCGCCGAGCCTCCCCCCTGAATTCCAGGGGCGCCCACCAAGCGCCGAAGAGGCTCAAAACGATCATCAACGATGCGTTCCAGTTTGCGGTCCGCGCCGGTCATGGGCATTATGGGACCTACAACCCGCTCTATTTCATTTTTGGTGTTCTTGATCCGCCGCTTGGCACGGTCGAGCATGGATCGGTTGTCCATTCCAGTGTTCTCGCGCAACAGCGTGGTTTCCTTGACAACGGCGCGCAGGAACAGCAGTAGCGGCGAATCTGGCGCGGATAGCAGGCGCAGGCGCTGGATAGAGGTCTGAAGGGAGTCGCTGGGGATAAGCTGGACATCGCCTAGGTATTGTTCCCAGATATCCGCGTAGTCGCGCAAGAAAGCCATGCGCACTTCAGTTGCCAGCTTGTTTTGCGCGACTTCGTCCATTTGAGTCTTGGCTGTCTTGCTGGGCAAGCCCATCACCCAACCCTCGTCGTCGTTCATTTCGGCAGCAGCCTTGTTGACCTGCTTGTCGAACACATTCCAATACCCTTGATACGTAAACAGCCCCGGAATGCCGCGATTGAGAGGCAGCTTGCTGCGCCGCACAAGGAGGTTGGCCGCTTGCGGGCCCGACACGTCAAGTATGCTGAACTCGGGCAGATCAACCTTTTCCAGCCGTGCCCGCAACCGGAGATAAACACGCTGTGCCGTGGTCAGGGTAGCCAGTTTCTGGCGCGTTTGGGCTACCAGTTCATCGTTCATGGGAAACGGTGAACTCACGACGTGATCGTCGACAAACAAGGCATCCAAGTGAGCGTCCAATTGGTCCAGAGTGGATGTCTCGGCATCCGGCAGAAGGTAGCGCCGCGCATCGGCGGAAACCCACTGTCGCAGGTATGACGGATCATAATGCTCCGCACCATGCAGCATGAGATATGCTTTCAGTGCATTGTACAGGTACTCCAGATGATCAACCGGCGGCTGCCGAAGTTGGGTTTCCAAACGTTTGGCAATTATTGGGAGCAAGCCGTCCTTCAACAGTTGCGCGTAAGTTGCATCGGCGGCAACACCTATCTTTCCACCCTGATACAGTCCATACCGGTAGGATAGATAAGGGGAATCTCTCTTGAATGTAGGCATATCCCCCAGACTCATTGCGCCGCCTAGTAATTCAATCATGGTCAGGAGATCGCCGGAATTTTGTGGATAAGACGTCACGGCTTCTGATAAATTTTCCGTATCCGATCCCACTTGAACCAAGTAGGATTTATTATTGGCGTAGCTTACCACCCATGCTCCGATTGCTCCGATCAGAGCCAACACAGAGACAGCGTAACCTGTATAGGTCAGCCACTTGGTTTTTTGTTCCCAACGTATATTACGGCCAGCCAGATGCGTTTCTTTGAAAATTAGATTGGTGAAAAGATTATGCAGGAAATAACTTTTCCCACTCCCTAACACACCGTGGCGATCATCATTGCTGTTGTCCTTGCCCCTATCATTTGAAAAATTACGGCGCAATGTGGTCAGAATCCGATCAAAAGCAGTTCCATCCTGAGTACCACTTGAAAAATAAATGCCACGCAACAAGGGTTTGATAACTTGCTTTGATTCCCGGAATACAACCTCTATGGCTTCACGAATGATAGCCTCGAGACCGGCCATCTCCTGCGGCAAACTATAAATCGCGCTGAGTCGTGGCAATTCTGTTTCGCGAGCGAGCTGACCATCCTGCAGTTCATATATGCGATCCTGTAATAATTTCCATTCCTCATCAAAACTCTCAACCGTCTTGCGATTGCGGTTCTTGTATGGGAACGTAAATCCCCAGATTTGCTTGCGCTGCTCGGCCGTGTAGTTACTGAAAAACTCACTGAATCCAGCCAAAAGGTCGGCTTTGGTAATCCAAAGGTATACAGGGAGTTCAATACCAAAGCTTTCTTGAAGCTCCGCCAATCTGCTTTTCAGAGTGCCATAGTGTTCACTGCGTTGATCCTGATTGGACTCAAGCAAGTCGGCAACACTAAGGGTTAGGAGAACTCCATTGATGGGTTGACGCGGACGATATTTTTTCAAAAGGCCCAGGAAACCCTTCCACTCAATCTTGTCAACTTCCTGTGTATCCTGTGTCGTGTACCGGCCGGCAGTGTCAATGATAACGGCTTCGTCGGTGATCCACCAATCACAATTACGGGTCCCGCCTGTACCTTGCAGAGCTGCACGGCCAAACTGCTCTTCCAATGGAAAATTCAAGCCGGAATTGACTAGCGCCGTGGTTTTTCCTGAGCCGGGAGCACCAATGATGATGTACCAGGGTAATTCATAGATATAACGTCCGGAAATGCGGTTCAGGCCACCTTGCGAGATACGCATGGTTTTGAGGCTGGCCATCGCCTTGGAAAACCGCTCCTGCAAGACCTGGACCTCGCCCGTACCCAATGGGTCTTCTGTCTTCCTTTCCTTGGCGGATTGACTTGCCTTGCTGATCAAGTCAAACAATTTGCCATTCAGGTTCTTGCGGCGCCAGTACCGGGCAAGCAGCCATGCCACAAACAGCAGGATAATGACGCAAATAATACTCCAGCGCACTTCCTCACTGGCTAATGGACTGTAATCAGCAAAAGAAAAAAGCGGCCCGCCAACCCATACAAAAACACACAGCGCGATTACACCCAATAAGATCAGTACTGTTCGGTTGAAAATTATTCTGAATAAAAACCTGAACAGACGATAGAGCAGGGATAATATCATGGATTACTCCTCCGGTTGTGTGGTCGGCGCTGCCAGCAGCACAATCTCGACTCGCCGGTTGCGCGCTCGGTTCTCTGCCGTATCATTGGGCGCGATCGGATCGGATTCACCCAAGCCTTGTGCTTGAAGACGCCTTGGCTCGGCCACTTGCCGGGCAAGAATTGACAAAACGTGCTCGGCGCGATCCTGCGACAATTGGAAATTCGATGGATACCGAACCGTGCGAATCGGTACGTTGTCTGTATAGCCGGTCACCATCACGTTGCCTTTGACGGTATTCAAGGCCTCCGCGATCCGGCGCAGAGTAGGCAAATACTGATCAAGAACTATTGCAGACCCGGAAGCAAAGAGACCATCGCCTCGCAAGATAACGGTACTGCGATCAGCCTCATCATGTACGGTCACCAGACCCTCGCGCACCTCGGGCTCCAGAAACTTCGCAAATCGCGCCGGTCCCGCTTTGGGTAGCGGCTGTATCTTGGCCATCCGTATTCCCGCGATTTTGGCAAATGCCTTGTCGGACTGGTCGGTCAGTGCGAACATAAACCAAAGGTAAACCAATACGCCAATCAACAGCGCAATGCTGGCAACTACCCACGCTGGCAGCATGCGCCAACTGCGATTGCCGGGGTCGTTTTCTCCCTGCCAATGGGGTGACAGGAATTCAGATCTCTCTGGCACCGAATCCCGAAGAATTTGCCACAGCCGCTGACGCAGCGTTTCCAGCTGGGCTTTGCCGTTGTCGATGATGCGAAAGCGGCCCTCCAGTCCGAGGCACAAACAGTAATACATCAGTTCCAGCAGGTCGCGGTGCTGCTGCGGATTCTGGGCCAATTTCGACAGCAACTGGAAGAACTTTTCCCCCCCCCAGGTCTCGTTGTGAAAGGTCACCAAAAGGCTGTGCTTAGCCCATTCACCCATGCCACCCCAGGGAGTTTGCGCGGCAGTTTCGTCCAGCAGCGTGCACAGGCAATATCGGGCGCCGATGATGGTGTCGGCCGCAATACCATGCTGCTGTGCCTCGCGCTCGAAAACTTTGATTTTCTCGATCAAGTGCTTACGCAGGCTGGATGGATCTCCAATCTGAGCCAGATTTCGGATTTGCGGCACCAGATTCAGGGCGGGGTTGGCCGCGGCCACGAGCGGATTGGCCCCACTGTTGATATCGGGCAGATCGTTGCTGGGGATCCGCTTGTCGCGCAGAGGCAGACCCTTTGCTCCGGCTAAAACGGCGCCGGGCTGTGAAGTGGAGGCTGAACTGAGAGTGTTCATAATAATTCCCGGATGTGGCCATCAGCTGTTTCTATGCGCGTATCGCCCAGCATTCAAGTCGCAGTCCGGGAAAGTCTCCTGCCAGATGCAAAGCCATCCCTCCCGAACGTTCCAATTCGTCCCAAAGCTCGTTGTTGGTGTCCAACTCGAAATAGTTGAAGTTGGCGTGATAGGGCAGCTGCCTGGGTGCGATTGGCATGGGGTGTACGCGCACGCCGGGCAGGTGCAGGTTGACCAGGTCGCGGATCTTTTCCACCGGTCCGATCTTGACCTGAGTCGGAAATCTGTTGCGCACCACATCGGCCGGCATCTCCGCGAAAACGGCGAGCACGAAAGTAGCGCTGCGCAGCAAAGCCATGTCCGGGATGCTGCCGATCCGTACGCCGTATTGCCCTTCGCGCAACTCGATGGGGATGGCGTTTTGTTCCAGCACCATCGACAGCGACCGGCGGATGTCGGCGCTGACCGTTTCAAAGCACAGGCGCAAGTCGTCGTGATCGTAGACGGGGTAGGCGATCGGGCGACGGGCTTCCCGCGTGAACGAAGACAGCTCGCCTGCCAGTTGGAGCAGGTGGGCGTAAACCCGCTCGGGATGCAATATCGGGTGATCCCGCAGGTGCGTCATGAGCGGCTGCCAGCGATTGATGATGTTGAGCATCATGAAATCACCGACTTCCGCGATGCCTCCGCGCCCCGGCTGGGTAACGCGCGCGGCAAGCGCTTCTCCGCGCTGCTGCATGAGACCGGCGATGTCATCGACCATCGCATGAAGAACCACGCTTTGACCGTAGGCAATGGACGGCGGAATGTAGCGTTTATCCAACACCACGGTTCCGTCGCTGCGCTTTTCCAACACGTAAGCCACACCTATGCGCAGCCAGCTGTCGGTCAATGCGCTTTCCGGCAACAGTTGGGCGCGGATGCGCCCCAGCTGGGCTGCCGCCGGCTCGGCGCCCTCCGAGTTGCAGTCGCCTAGTTCCGTTTCTACCGCCTGATACCGCGCCAGCGGTTCGCGCGCGTCGAATCTGACTTCCACGGCCCCCAACCTGCGTACCGGAAGGGCCAGGAATACGCACTCGTTTTTCAAGTTCGGCGGTATCTCCAGGGGCTCGGGCAACGCATCTACACTGGGCAAGCTGAATGGCGTTCCGTCGGGAAAAATGCCGACCGCCTTGTTCAGAACGATCTTGCCGAGTGCAAGGGCTTCCATGTCGAGCTCCAACTCTCGAAACCCCCAGAAATACCCTTCGCTGGCCATCGCCCTGGCGTGGGAGAAGAACTCAAGGTAGCGCTCCTGCTGCTGGAAGTGCTGTGGGCGCAGGAACATGCCCTCGGCCCAAACGATTTTTCTATTGTCCATGGTTATTTATTTCCAGAAAGCGGGAAGGTAGGTAGGGAATACGGGGAAGGCAAAGAAACACCCGAACCGATGTTGGGGGTTCTCACTTGGGGAAGCCCTCCTGTTCCCGGAATTTGAGGAAGCCTTCCTGTTCCCGGAAATTGAGAAAGCCCTCCTGATCCTGGAATGGGTATGGGCACATCAGCTCCCGTGGTACTGGCCGTGACCCATTTGGGGCCGACCCGCACGGTCACCGCAGCCATACTGAAAGAAGGGTTGAATATGCCCCAGCGCCCCACCTCTTTGGCCTGCGGAAGTGGTGTGACAGCCCGCCAGGAGCTGCTTTCGAGATTCTTGAATGCCACGAAAACGCCCAGCATGCGTGCCTCGGGTTTGGCTTTTCTGAACAGCGTGACCCGTTGGCCGGGTTGCAGCGTCAATTGCTCTTTTGACAACACGTCTGGCCCCAGAGCCTGCTCGTCCTTGTCGAACAGCGTGTAGAAATCGATGCGCTCGAAGTTGCTGGAGTTTTGCAGCTCGAAAAGCCGTACCTGCACTGGCGTGGCGCGGTTCTCACGGTCCGGATTGATGCCGGTGGTGGCCGAAATGGTCACGGTGTATGGCGCGGGCATGACCGGGCGAGGTCCGGCGCAACCTACCAATGCGCTGGCAACGACCAGTCCGCTGAACAGGTGAATAAGGAGCTTCATGGCTGATTGAAATGCCTATACGATGTCAAACGACGCTTGTTGATGACTTGAGGTGAGCGTATCGCGCAGCAGTAGCAGTCCATCCCAGCTTGGATAATAATTCTCTATCGCACTTTGCGCAACTCGAAACTTTCTTCATGGAGCCGCGTCATGCAAGACATTGATACAGGCATCAACTGGGATAGCCCCATATCTGCTGATTTTCCGGCGGGCCCGGACATGCAGTACTCCCCCGAGTTTGCCGAGCTGGAGGCTGCCGCCACGGGGACTCCCGAACAGCAGTACGGGGCTGTTCTGATCCCCGCCAAGGCTCCGGAATGGCAGCAGGTGCTCGAACTTGCAACAAAGTTGTCCAAAGAAACCCAGGATTTGCGCGTTCTGCTCCCGATATCACGGGCGCTCACGCGCCTGCACGGCCTGCCTGGCTTGAAAGCGGGGCTGGACATATTGGACAGTTTGCTCAAGCATCGATGGGAGCATGTGCATCCTCAGATCGTCATCGATGGCCAAGAGGACCCGCAAGTGCGCTTTGGCGTGCTGTCAGAGTTCGCCGCCGTGGATGGCCTGGTTGGTGACGTACGCCAAGCCACGGCGCTTCAGACGCCCCTGGGCGCTTTTACCGTTCGTGATCTTGAACGCATTGCGGACCAGGGCAGTGTGGAGTTGAACGGGGTGAGCGTCTCCCGTGAGCAATTGGATCAAATGGTCCGCGACTTGGGACAGTCGGAAACCGCCGCCTTGAAGTTGCCGGGACAACTGGTGCACATGTTGGGTGAAATCCGGAAGGGCATCGAAGCGCGCTCCGGGTCGGAATTTACGCCCGACCTGACACCTCTGAAACGTCCGCTCGAGCGCGTCAGCAGCTTGCTTCAGGCAGCGATGCAGACAGAAACAGAGACAGGGGAACCGGCAGAAGCCGGGGAACTTCCTGCCTCGGCAACGGATTCTTTGAGTATTCCGGGTACTTTGACCTCACGCGCCGCCGTAATCAAAGCCATGGATGCCATTTGCGCATACCTGGAGCGTAACGAACCCACCAATCCTGTCCCACTGCTCATACGCAGGGCACGCCGGCTCATGGACATGAGTTTTCTGGATATCGTCAAGGACGTGTCTCCAGATGGTGTCAACCAGGTGATGTTTCTGGTGGGCGAGACCGAAGGAGACCCCGCCTCGAGGCCCCGCGCCTAATGAGAATGGGGCAGGCTATTGGCCTTTGCAGCCATATGACGACCGATTTGTCTCCGGCGCGTTACCCTAGTGAACGCACTCACCAGTGCCGTGATTGTTCCCGTCGGGTTGGGCCGGTGTGACCGGCGTGATTTCGATTTCAAACGGCGCGCACGGGTCCAGCAGCAGCAGCAACTGCTCGGCGCAATGGGGCGCTTGTGCTTGCGCCAGCCCTTGCAGCGCGGCGGCCATGACCCCGCCGGACGCGGCGTTCCAACAGGTCGGCGGCAGGATGCGGTAGGCGGTCACGCGGCCCTGTTCGATGCGCGCCAGATGCAGCAGCGTGCCGCGCGCCGTGCGCGCCCAGCCGATGCCGATGTCGCCGCCGAGCAAGCCGCCATGCTCCGGCGCGTCAGCGTCGATGCAAGCCAGCGCCAATCGGCGCAGCCGGTGCAGCAGCAAGGCGCTGGGCAAATCGCGCTCGGCTGACGCGGCATCGGTTTGCGCGTGCGGCGGCGCCACGGCGGGCATTCCGCCGCGCAGCAATTCTTCGGCGTGTCCGCTGGCCCATGCGGGCAGGTCAACGGCGGGCGGCAGCGTTTGCGCGCGCAGCGGCGCGGCCAAACCCCGCGCCAGCCATTGCGCAGGCAGCGTGACTTGCGCCGCGATCCAGGCGTTCAGCGCCTCCTCGTCCAGCGCCAGCCAGCCTTGTGCCGTCATACCGAAAACATGCGCGCGGCAGTACGCGGCCAGCGTGACCGCGTCGCGGATGCCCTTCCAGGCTTGCAGCGCTTCAGCCGCCCAGGCGCCGCCGAAGGCGCGCGGGTAGTCCAGCAGCCAGCGGCGCAGGGTATCGCGAGCCGCTTCCATGCGGATGGCGGCGCCGATCGCCTGCGGCGCGGCGCCCTGCGGCGCTTGCAGGGCCGCCCGTACCGCCTCCCGCGCGGCGCCGATGTGCGCTTGCAGGCAAATCGTCAGGGTGCGGCTCAAGGCCGGTTCGATGGCATGTGTTGGCTGGCCGATCCACAAGCGCTCGACCGGCAAGCGCCGCCACGCCGCATCCACCTGCCGCACCTGGCCGTGCGCACAAACCAGGCGCACATGCAGAGGCTGCTCGGCGTCCGGCCTGCTCATGGTCACAGTCCCAAAAAACGGCGGCGGCTAGGGTCGGGCTGCTGGCCTTGATCCTTGCCCTGCGCCGCCTTGTCCGGGGCGGCGGGAAACAGCAGCGCCATCACATGCCGCGCGGTCAGCCGGGCGGCTTCCTGATCGGCGAATTGCTGCGCCGGCGAGTACAGCGAGCACATCCGGTAGTCGCCCAGCTCATCTTCGTGCGCGGGCATGAACGGCACCACGCCGCCGGGCAGCGCCACATCAACCAAGGCGTCGGCGCGCACCGGGGGAAAAGGCGCATCGGGCATGGGCAATTGCAGCAGATTGATGCCCCAGGGCGTAATCAGCACACCCGGCCAGCTTTGCTGCCACGCGCGAAATCCGACCGCCTCGACGGCCAGCCGGTCATTGAGAAACGGCAGATCGTGCATCCGCTCGGCGCCGATCCGGCGGAAAACCGCCTCCAGCCGCGGCGAAGGATCGTCATGCGCGCGCATGCTCACCCCTACGCAGCCGAAACGATCATGAACTGATCCGGATCGCCATCGCACACCGGGCAGCGCCAGTGCGGCGGCAGATCGGCAAAGGGCACGCCGGGCGGCACGCCCCATTGCGGGTCGCCCTGGGCCGGGTCGTACACCCACCAGCAGATCTTGCATTCCAGCCGGCTGTCCGGGCGCAGCGCGCTCACGTCGCCGAGATAGCTGCCTTCAAACATCACCGCGCTCCAGCCAGGCCACCAGCTCGCACAAGCGTTCCCGCGTATCGGCAAAGTCCTCGCCCGCCGCCTGCACCGCCGCCGGCACACGGGTGATTTCCAGCGTATCGAGCAGCGTCTTGTTCATGCCGTCGAAATAGCGCACGCGCCAAACGTGCCGCAGCCCGGTGGAGGACACCACGCATTTGCCGTAGCCGCGCGAAAAAATGCCGACCGGACCGCCGCCGATCATGCGGTCTAGCCAGGCCATGTCGCCCTCCGTCACCGGCTGCAAGGTGAAGTTGACGACGTGGCAGCCCGCGCCATCGCTGGCCACCGCCGCTTCGTGGGCGGCGATGATTTCGTTGGCGATGGCCGGGGCGTTCATCAATTCGTACCCCTGCGTCGCCGGCGGTTGCGCCTGCGTGGCGCCGGCGCGCGCCGCCTCCCGCTCGATCGCGGCGGGGACGCAGGCAATTTCGATGCGATCGGCGCGCAGTGCTCCCGCCGCATCCGATTCGAGCACGCGCCAGATGCCGGTATAGACGGTTTCCTGGATTTGCAGCGATCCGCCATCGGGCAGGCGGATCTGCGCCGACACTTCGCCCTCGCCCATCACCTGAGCCAGCAGCGCCTGGGCCTCATGATCGAAGCCCTGAACCGGCAATACCACCGGCTCCGCGGGCGCGCCCTCTGCCGCCTGCAACGCCCGCACGGCTTGCGCCAGCAAGGCCAGCACCGGCCCCTTGGCCGCGGCGCTGGTTGACATCAGCGGCGGCGCGCTGAAGGTGTCCACCACGCGCGGCAGCGGCAGCCAGTTGAAATCTTCTTCCTCCGGCTGGGAGCCGGGGCCGGTGGCGATGATGGGAATGTTGGGGAAGGGGTGTTGGGTCATATCGTCCGAATTAAAGGGTAACCGAAGGCTGTCGGCTTGAGCGAGTCAGGCTGCAACCTCTACGTATTCGATGTGACTTGCGCAGCGAGGCACAGGAATGCCATCTTCACAAAGTCCCTCAAGATGGAAAGCAATGGCTTCGCGAATTTGAACTTCGACCTCTTCGATCGTGCTGCCGGTGGCAACATAACCCGGAAGATCAGGAACGTATGCTGAGTACTTTCCTTCGGTTTGCTCAATGACGACGGCGTAGCGCATGGTTTGATTACCTCTTAAGACCTACTTGTTTGAGCATGCTGTTAAAGAATTTTCGGTTTAGTTGATTACAGCACCGCCTTCGTTCGTGTCATTCTGCGCGAAGTCGCAGAATCCATGCGACATTTGGATTCTGCGACTACGCTTCGCTCCGCGCAGAATGACACTTGTACTGGCGATGACTGCCTTGAGTTGCGACAAAGAATCACCTCGTCCTCACTGATCATCCTCAAGACTTCGCTGACTTTCATGCGATGTGCGTACAGCGGCGCTACGGATAAAGGTTAATACTTGCGAAAATAACAGCCAGCCAAAATCTTCTTTCTCCAGCCGAGAACTGAGGCTGGCTGTGACTATTGGAATGATGGAGAACGAATAATGATCCATATCGGCACAAAATCAACGGTAGATAACGTTCGTCCGACTTGACCGAAATTTAGATTTTTTTCAAACCAGAAAAAAGCTTGCGCTCCAATCGTTCGAACATTGAAAGAATTCTCTTTGCCTCGTTAAGATATTCAGGTGTTGTATGAGCAGAATCAATTATAGGAGCAAGCTGTTTTCGTGCTTTCTCAATTTTTGAGAAGATAACTTCTCCCGGAATATTATTCCGAGTGGATAGAGCTTCAATTTCTCGATATATTCCCAACATTTCTGGTAGGTGAGGATAAGAATATAAACGCCCATCAGAGAAATTAATATGCTCTCGGTCTCTCTCCATTATATACATAATACGCTGAAAATCAGAGCGCATCTCACTTATCTCTGCTCGAACAAATTGAAGCAAACCGGCAGGGTTGTCATCACTAACCTCTTTGAGTGAGGCTGGTTTTGACAACGAAAGAATATTAATGATTGAATTCACCCCTTCGCCTCGATCAGTAGATTCCTTAGTTGCTTTGATTGCAGCAGAAATCATCGATTGATCTTCTAATACTTCACGATAGCGAAGCGCTCTCCGATACTCTGTATAACGTAGAGGAGCGATATCAAAGATTTTTGGCGTGCCCGCTTCTTGGACAAGCACAGTTGGTTTATCAAACGCCTGACGCAAACCCAGTTCGAAAAGAACATTGGGGTTTCGAGAACTCAAGTCACAAATTACCATCGGAGATTCGATTAATTTCTGGAGAATATCGAGATGGATTAGATTTGTTTGCTCCACTTCATTAGCACGAACCGCCGTAAATCCTGCAGAAATACAAGCGGGTTTAAAGATATCTTCATAAACCTTAGTAAAATGCCCTTTATCATATCCATCGGGATCAGCAATAGGCATAATTACAAAGCAATCAGCAGATACGGCTGGTTTATTTTCAGACTCGTGTAATTTAATCACAGACTTCTCCAATATCCAACTATACTGTTTTGAGAAAAGCAGTGTCGTCTAAGACGCCACACCCGATCCCTTGCCACCCAGCATCGCCGCAAACTCCCTCAAATAATCCCCCCAATCCAGCAACCCCGCCAGCGTCCCCGCATGCACCCCATGCCGGAAAAAAATCAGCGCCGGATGGCGATGCACCGCAAAACGCCGGCACAGCGCCAGCGATGATGCGGGGCTGCCGAAGGCCACCTGGAAACAGCCCTCCGGGAATTGGCGCAAGACCTCCGGCAGGATCACCAGGATGTCGGTCAATTCCGGGAACCGTTCGGGATTATCCAGAGGAAGAACGATCAGCCATGGGATGCCTTGCGCCAGTGCGTCCAGTTGATCCGCCTCGATCTCCCGGTAGCCCAGCGCCAGCAGGCGGTCGCGCAAGCCCGCTTGCGTTAGACGGGGCGTGGCAGGCATGTTCATGTTCGTGGTCTCTGCAAATGCGGCGGTAGTTGCGGCTCCCGGTTGGCCAAGTCGGGAAAGAAGGCGTCGATGTCGGTTTGGCCTTGCGCGATGGCGGCCAGCGCGTCCAGCGCCGCGTCGATGTCGCGCGCTTGCTGCGCGTCGATGCATTCGCGCGCCGCGCCCTGGAAAACCAGCAGCCAACTGCCCTCGGGGACCGGGCCGGTCAGCGCCAGCTCAACGCGGCACAGGCCATCGCGTGTGCGGCACAGGGCATGGGTGCCTTCGCAGCGCTCGACAAGCGCGGGTATACCAATGCACATGTCACAACTTTTCTACAGACGGCTGCCAGAAGCGCTCGTCGCCGCCGCGCGCGGCCATCTGCTCGGTGGGCCGTTCGGCTTCGTAGCGCGCCAGTTCCAATCCGGTGTCGCCGCCCGACAGCGGCGGCGGCGCTTGGGTGTGCGGGACA
>Ga0209629_10000641_pt1 | contig 19772 bp, 16 predicted proteins | sample TergutCu122P5_FD_187286 | JGI IMG/M metagenome (GOLD analysis project Ga0209629, IMG submission 187286) | Cubitermes ugandensis P5 segment gut microbial communities from Kakamega Forest, Kenya - Cu122 P5 (SPAdes) (version 2) | ecosystem: Host-associated > Arthropoda: Insects > Digestive system...
GATGCATTGGATGGGAGATATATACAAGAAGGTAAATGCAGCTATAGCAAACTTTAAACAAAGAAAATCATCCATAACAAAGAATGATTTGGCTCTTTACATATATGATGCGCTTCGGTTTTACTGGCCAAATATTTCTGATGCTTATCCTCCCCAAAAGTTTTTCATGGCTTTGGAAAAAATTATGAAAGAAAATAATATTGAATGTAAAATTTGCTTTACTACGAGCAAATATGGAGCAAGGAGAGACCAGGTTGTAGAAGCCGACGACTTAACTACTTTTTTATCTGCAAATAATGATAAACAACTTTTCTTCTTTCCGATTGGTTTCCGGTATGCAGGAGAAATTCCTTCCGCGTTTCAGGGAGAAAATGCATCGGCCGTATCGGTAATGAAATATACGAGATCCTCGTCAAAAATTGAAGGTTCAAGGAGTGAATTTAAAATACCAAACACTTCCTTTGAAGAGAATAAAAGTATTGTAAAATCGGAAATTGCTTTCTCGGAAGGAAATCCTTTAGTACTGAAAATCAAACGGACAACAACGAGTTCCGGAGAAATGAAGAATGATTATTTGAGACCGTTTGCTCTCTATGAAGATTGGGATAAGATAATGAGGAAAAGATTGCTGATTGAAACGGACTTTTGGCAAGACATTGAAAGTGATAAAAATGATCGAAAAAATATAGACCGGTATAAAACATTTTTCGAAGATAAGAGAAAAGAACAAAAAGAATCTATGGAGTCGGAATTTAAATCCTATCACTCAACCAATTCCGGAGAATTACTAAACTATTCGATAAAAAGCATAGGTACAACAATAAAAGAACCAGATTTCGAATTTGAAACGGAATATACGATTGACGGTTTAGTAAAAAAAGCCGGAAATAATCTTATCCTTGATGCGGGAAAATTGATAGGCACTCAATGGATACTTGTCGAAAAAGAAAGGGAAAGAGCCTGGGATGCATACCTGCCGGCGCCTATTCTTATCGAAAATGAGATTTCAATCGACATTCCAATCAATTATACGGTAGAAGGCATAGAAAATCTGAATAAAAATATAGATAATGAATACGGTAAATTTACTTCATCGGCTACAGTAGAAGGAAATAAACTAAAAATTAGAACGACTAAAGCATACAAAAAGAGTTTTGTTCCCCGTAATGATTGGAATATACTTTTGAAGATGATAGATACAACCAATGAGTTTTATTCTCAATCTGTAATGTTGAAGAATGAGAAATAATTTTGATATTAAAAAGAATATATATACTTTTGCTTCCTCATTTACAAACCATATATATAAAAAGGAATATATTATGAACGATTTTAGAAACTATGCAGTTAAACATTTAGGAATAAACGGTTTGGCATTTGATGATGTCTTTCGGTCGCAACGGGAATATTTGAATCCGTACATATTGGAAGAACGGCAAATGAATGTCACTCAATTAGATGTGTTCTCTCGCCTGATGGCCGACCGTATCATTTTTTTGGGGACTCAGGTGGATGATTATACAGCCAATGTGATTCAAGCGCAATTATTATATCTCGACTCTGCCGACCCTGGGAAAGACATTTATATTTATATCAACTCTCCCGGTGGTTCTGTTTACTCGGGATATGGGATTTACGACACGATGCAGTACATCAGCAGCGACGTGAATACCATTTGTACCGGCATGGCCGCTTCGATGGCTGCAGTTTTGCTTGTTGCCGGAAGCAAGGGAAAACGTACCGCTTTAAAGCATTCCAGGGTTATGATTCACCAACCCTTAGGCGGCGCTCAAGGCCAGGCTTCGGACATTGAGATTACGGCGCGCGAAATTCTGAAAGTGAAACAGGAAATATATACAATCATTGCCGACCATACGGGACAAACCTACGAAAAAGTGGTGGCCGACGGCGATCGCGATTTCTGGATGAATGCCGAAGAAGCCAAAGCGTATGGAATGATAGACCAAGTACTTACCAAAAAAGAAATACGATAAATTATTTGTGGCAAAATCTTTTAAACAATATTGCGGTTTTTGCGGAAAATCCGAAAGCGAAGTGAAATTACTCCTCACAGGAGCAGATTGTTATATTTGCGACGAATGCGTCGAACGGGCGCATGAGATTGTGACTGAAGAATTGGTCAAACGGCAGGATGGTTTTGTAATGGACACAAGCACGCTGCCCCGTCCCAAACAAATCAAGGAATTTTTGGATCAATATGTTATCGGACAGGATGCTGCGAAGCGTTATCTGGCTGTTTCGGTTTACAATCATTACAAACGGCTTATGCACAAACCGGGGAAAGATGATGTTGAAATCGAAAAATCAAACATCATCATGGTTGGCGCGACGGGAACAGGTAAAACGCTCTTGGCGAAAACCATAGCCCGGATGCTGAAAGTTCCGTTTACCATTGTCGATGCAACGGTTTTGACCGAAGCCGGTTATGTAGGCGAAGACATTGAAAGTATTCTCTCCCGTTTGTTGCAGGTTGCAGATTATGACGTGAAAGCCGCCGAAAGAGGAATCGTATTTATTGATGAAATAGACAAGATTGCCCGTAAAGGCGATAATCCTTCCATCACGCGCGACGTAAGCGGCGAAGGGGTACAGCAAGGGCTTTTGAAATTGCTGGAAGGTTCGGTAGTCAATGTTCCTCCTCAAGGCGGACGGAAACATCCCGAACAAAAGCTGATCCCTGTGGATACTAAAAATATCCTGTTTATTTGTGGCGGCGCTTTTGACGGTATTGAGAAAAAAATTGCGCAACGCTTGAATACGCAAGTAGTTGGATATACTGCCATCCAAAAGACAGTGCATATCGACCGCAACAATTTGTTGCAATACATTGCTCCGCAAGACCTGAAAGCTTTCGGATTAATTCCGGAAATTATCGGTCGCCTACCCATCCTGACCTATTTAGATCCATTGGATAGAACGACGCTCCGCAATATTCTCACCGAACCGAAAAATTCTATCATCAAACAATATCAGAAATTGTTTGAATTGGATGATATTAAACTGACTTTTGACGAGGATACGCTGAATTACATAGTCGATAAGGCCATTGAATTTAAATTAGGCGCGCGCGGATTACGTTCGATTACCGAAGACATCATGATTGACGCTATGTTTGAGTTGCCTTCTTCCAATGAGAAAGAACTCCGTATCACGTTAGATTATGCTCAATCAAAAATAGAAAAATCAAGAACAAAACAAATAGCCGAAAGCAGACAAAGTGCATAATCAAAAATTTTTTGAAAAAAAGTTCCAAAATATTTGTTTTATTTCGAAACAAACTTATATCTTTGTTATTACGAAGATAGGAAAATTTTCAATATGGAGAAGAAAGATTTTTTAACAGAACAGCTAAAAAAGCATTTCGGATTTGACACGTTTAAGGGAAATCAGGAAGCGGTAATTCATAGCATCATGGAAGGGAGGGACACTTTTGTTCTCATGCCCACAGGTGGTGGAAAGTCTTTGTGTTATCAATTGCCGGCTCTTTTAATGGAGGGAACGGCGCTGATTATTTCACCGCTCATCGCTTTGATGAAAAATCAAGTGGATGCGATGCGTAACTTCAGCGAAGAAAACGGAGTGGCTCATTTCATAAATTCTTCTTTGAATAAGGGAGCGATCGATAAAGTAAAGCAAGATATCCGGTCGGGTATTACCAAATTGCTGTATGTAGCGCCCGAATCGCTGACCAAAGAAGAAAATATTGAATTTCTCAGGCAAGTATCGGTTTCATTTTATGCTGTGGATGAAGCGCATTGTATTTCGGAATGGGGGCATGATTTCAGACCGGAATACCGGCGTATAAGGCCGATAATTAATGAAATATATCGTCGTCCGGTAATTGCTTTGACTGCTACGGCAACGCCTAAAGTTCAGCATGATATTCAGAAAAACTTGGGAATGATGGACGCCGTTGTGTTTAAATCATCATTTAACAGGCCGAATCTCTACTATGAAGTACGTCCAAAAAACAAGGATGTTGATAAGGAAATTGTAAAATTCATAAAAGCCAATCCTGAAAAATCCGGAATCGTTTATTGCCTTTCCCGAAAAAAAGTGGAAGATTTTTCGGAAATACTCAAAGCAAACGGAATCAACGCTTTAGCTTATCATGCGGGCATGGATTCGCAAACCCGGTCGGAAAATCAGGACGCTTTTTTAATGGAAGAAGCCGAAGTAATTGTTGCGACAATCGCTTTTGGTATGGGAATTGATAAACCCGATGTGCGTTATGTGATTCATTATGATATTCCCAAAAGTTTAGAGGGATATTATCAGGAAACGGGACGCTCAGGACGGGACGGTGGCGAAGGAAAATGTATCGTGTTTTACGCCAATAAAGATTTACAAAAATTAGAAAAATTCATGCAGGGAAAACCCATTTCCGAACAGGAAATCGGAAGGCAACTGCTCGAAGAAACCAAAGCGTATGCCGAATCATCCCTCTGTCGGCGAAAAGTATTGTTACATTATTTTGGAGAAGATTATACGGAAGATAATTGTGGATGTTGTGATAATTGTTTAAATCCTAAAATACAAGTGGAAGCAAAAGAACTATTGGTATCAATCTTAGAAACGGTTGATTTGTTGAATAATAAATTCAAAGCCGATCATATCATAAATATCCTCCAGGGAAAAGAGACCTCGGAGGTGCTTAACTACGAACACCAAGATTTGGAAATTTTCAGTACCGGAAAAGACGAAGATGAAAAAACATGGAATTCGGTTATCCGTCAAGCTATGATTGCCGGTTATTTGGATAAAGATATTGAAAACTACGGGTTATTGAAAATAACGGTTGCAGGGAAAAAATATTTAGAGAATCCTACTTCCTTTAAAATTACGAAAGACAATGATTTTGAAGAAGAAGAAAATGTGGATGAGACGCCGCTTCGCGGGGGCGCTTCTTGTGCGGTCGATCCGGTTTTGTATTCGATGATGAAAGATTTACGGAAAAAACTTTCCAAAAAATTAGATGTTCCGCCTTATGTAATTTTCCAGGACCCGTCTTTGGAAGCGATGGCTACAACTTATCCGATTACTGTCGAGGAATTGCAGAATATTCCCGGAGTAGGAGCGGGGAAAGCCAAACGTTACGGACAAGAATTTGTCGAACTTATCAAGAGGCATGTCAATGAAAATGAAATCGAACGTCCGGAAGATTTGCGAATCCGTACCGTGGCAAATAAATCCAAACTGAAAATCGACATTGTTCAGAGCATTGACCGAAAAGTGGCCTTAGACGATATTGCTGTGGCCAAAGGTTTGGAATTTAATGAATTATTGGATGAAATAGAAGCCATTGTTTATTCGGGAACAAAAATCAATATTGATTATTTCCTCAACGAAATCATGGACGAAGATCATATCGAGGATATCTGTCTTTATTTCAAAGAGTCCGAAACTGACGGATTGGAAGAGGCTATCGAAGAGATCGGAAATGAATTTACAGAGGAAGAAATAAGGTTGGTGCGGATTAAGTTCCTTTCTGAAATGGCGAATTAAAAGAATAAATATTAATTTAGAAAAGATGATTAGAGTAGCTATCGTAGGATACGGTAATGTTGGAAAATTTGCCGTTGAAGCAGTTCAAGAAGCCCCCGATATGGAATTGGCGGGCGTGATACGCCGTAAAAATTCAGTAAGTAAAACCTCTGCCGAATTGGTAGGCATACCCATAGTCAGTGATGTGAAAGAATTGGGTAAGGTAGATGTAGTTTTGTTGTGCGGGCCTTCCCGCAGCATTCCTGAAATAGCGGAACAATATCTCTCGTTGGGTATCCATACGGTGGATAGTTTCGACATTCACGGCGATGCAGTGTGGAATCACCTTCAACAAGTAGATAAATTGGGGAAGAAATACAATGCGGTATCTATTGTTTCGGCAGGTTGGGATCCGGGTAGCGACTCGATGGTGCGAGTTTTGATGGAAGCCATGGCGCCCAAAGGAATCACCTACACCAATTTCGGGCCGGGCATGAGCATGGGGCACACGGTAGCTGTGAAATCAAAGAAAGGTGTGAAAAACGCTCTTTCGATGACCATTCCGGTGGGTTCCGGCGTTCACACCCGGGCGGTATATGTGGAAATGGAACCTAATGCTGATTTTACCGAAGTTGAACGGACTATCAAGACGGATGCTTATTTTATAAAGGACAACACGATAGTAACGCAAGTAAATGATGTTAGCGCTCTGATGGACATGGGGCACGGCGTATTGATGGAACGCAAAGGCGTGTCGGGCGTTACGCACAACCAGTTGTTTGAGTTCCGCATGAAAATCAATAACCCGGCGCTTACTGCTCAGATTATGGCAGCCTGCGGCCGTGCCGCTATGCGTCAGCAACCGGGAGCTTATACCATGCCCGAAATACCGGTGATGGATATGTTGCCCGGCGATCGGGAGACTTTGGTTAAGAAACTGGTATAATGTAAAAGCAACGCGGACGCTTGATACGCCGGAGAATGTATATAACCGCATTCCCTTAATCATTTTAAAGTGACGGGATATGCACGTTCGCCGCCACGATATTTCCAGATAATAACATATTCGCCTTTTGTGCGTTTACCATCGATTTTCCCGTCCCAAACATAAAACAATTGAATACCGTTACCCATTTGTTGAGTGGCAATTAACGTTTCTTTACCTCCTTTTAACGGACGGACAAAAATATCTGCAGACGACATTTCGCCGTCAGCTTTATGCAAAATAACGGTACTTTCCCCAGCAGGGACAACAGAGGGTATTACGATTGCTTCCATTTGCCCCTCGCTTTCTTTAACTCCTTTCATCCATGCCGGTTCTTCCGGTTTTGCTTTCGGGGCGTATTTACGAACAAATCCTATCGTTTCCGAGTAATCAGGCTGCGCTTTCCTGCCTGCCGTAGATAAAAAAAGTATAGTAGAATCAAATTGTGCAAGCGCAGTCCAGCAAGTCCCTGCCGTTGTAGGATAAGTTTCCGATGGAGCAGGTTTTACGTATCCGGGCAATTTAGAGTTTGAATTTGCCCATTGGGGATTCGACCGGTCGCCATTCCACATAAAATTCAGGTTGGTATTAATAATTCTGCGAATGTCTGAGTCAGTGAAAGTGACTCCCAAATTGTAAGCATATACAATCATTTCGACTTCCCCTGCCTGATAATCGCGATAAGGATGGGTTCCTACCCAATGCGAAAGAATTTTTTCGTTGCGAGTAGAATTGATATTCACATCTTTTTTTGAAATCGGTTCCCAGTAATTCCATGTATAGCCGTTTTTGAAGGGATTCATTCCTGCTTTAACTCTGTTGAAAATTTTCTCGGCTTTTTCCTTATACGTTTTTTCCCCGGTGATTTCATAAAGTTGCAACATACAATAAGCCATTTCCATTGATTTGTTAAACGGCAAACAAGGAAAAGGAACGCCTTCTCCGCGGGCATGGTTTTCGATAAACCACTCACTCAGGTTTCCGGGTTTGCAGAACTTATTCCATTCTGCATACCCTGCAAATGGTCCATCGACTATGAATGTTCCGCGTTTCTCCCATTTCTCAATCAAATCGCGACGCGCAATGTTTACAAATCGCAGGGCGCTCTTTCCATATTTTTCATTTAACACCGGATTCTTATGTACAATCGCAGCAAAATGCAACAGGTGTTTTATCAGAATAGCATCTCCTACGTGTACATCGCACCAAACCTCGTGTTCATTGTAAATGTAAGGTCCGATAAATCCTTTGTAGCCATCGGGACCTGTAGCCATTTTATCCGCAAGTTTATTTAGAATGCTCTCTGTTGGCGCCATCCAATCATCGGATCCGCTATCGCAACGATGAAGGACAGGTCCTAAATACCAGTTCATATTCCAGCCAAATTGCTCGCCGGTAGAACCGGCATCCGGAGTTTTCTCCAGCATTCCGGCGATTTCCGCAGTTTCTTTTTGCCACAGTTCCGGCTTATCGTTGTTGCTTGAATATGCCGCAAATGGCAATATAAATATACCACACAGAATAAACCCTAACTTCATAATGTATTCTATTTTATCGTTGATAAGCCATTTCAATAAATATATCTATTGCCATCGAGCGAGTGTAGGAATGAAACGAGATAATTGCTCCCTCGCCGCTTGTTCACCTATTTTTCGAGCAAGATGCGGAACGCCAATTTCAACCATATCGCTTACAGTTGCATCGGGTTGTATAAATTTTCCATCTTTGTAACAGAATGAACAATATATGCTATCGCTGCCATCCGGCTCTTTAGCAATAAGTTCGATATGTCCTTCATCAAATGGCATTCCGCAGCTTTGACAAAAATCTACTTTTGGTAAGTGTTTCTCTTTCATTTGAATTTACTTTCCTAATTTACTTTCTACTTCTTCTTTGGAAAGTTTTTTGGTGCAGAAGAACCAGTCGTAACAAGTAACGCCTTTTTCCTCTCCGTCCATCCTTGATTTTGCAACACCGCACGAACCGGCAGTGGGTACGATGACATCGTCGCCCGGTCGCCAGTCGGCTGGAAGCGCAACATTGAAATTATCAGCGGTCTGAAGTCCGGTCAGTACCCTTTTAATTTCGTCAAAATTGCGTCCGAGAGATAAAGGATAATAAATAATGGTGCGAATGATGTTCTTCGGATCAATAAAGAAAACGGCGCGTACAGCTTTTGTAGTGCTTTCGCCAGGTTGTAACATTCCATACCGTTTTGCCACTTCCATAGTAATGTCCTCAATTAAAGGAAAGGTAACTTCGACATCTTTCATGCCCTTGTACACAATTTTATCTTTAATTGTACGAAGCCAAGCAATATGGCTATACAAACCATCGACAGATAAACCTACAAGCTGGCAATTCAGCGCTTCAAACTCCTTTTGCATTGTAGCAAAAGTCATAAACTCAGAGGTGCAGACAGGCGTAAAATCTGCCGGATGACTGAAAAGAATTTTCCACTTTCCTTTGTAATCGGACGGAAAATTGATTTCACCTTGCGTTGTAACCGCCTTAAATTCGGGAGCCTCATCCCCGATGCGAGGCATTGAATACACTTGATTTTCCATGTTTTTGAAAATTTAAATTAATTAGAACATTTAGCGTTATGATATATCAAACTTGGTTCATCGTCATTGCGAGCCGCTTGCGGCGAAGCAATCTATACTATTTTGAGATTGCTTCGGGCTCTGCCCTCGCAATGACGGCGGGATTAACATTAGTTATTATTTCTAACAGATTCCCATGCGCTCATGCCGCCTGGGAGAATGTTGAGATTGGTGCATCCCCGCGCCATAAGAAGGCTTGCGGCAATGCTTGCGCGAAAACCGCTTCTACAGATGACAACGGTTTCCTTGTTTAACAAAATATCAGGACAAGCGTCTATTTCCAATATTCGGTCAAACGGCAGGTGGACGGCGCCCGCTATGTGCGTTTCCTCAAACTCTTTCGGTGTGCGTACATCAATCAAAACAGGCGGGTTTGTTCCTGCAAGACGCGTCTGCAATTCCGAAACGGATATATACGGCAGTCGCCTTATCTCGCGTCCGCCGGCAATCCATTCGTGCAGTCCGCCCTTAAGCCAACCTTTTATCCGGTCGTATCCGATACGTTGCAATTCTAATCGCATTTCTTCAAAGCTCTTACCGGAAGGGAGGATCAAGAGAAGCAGCGAGTAGGGGGGAATGGCCACGCCAATCCAGTTGAGCATGGTATCGGACGATGCATCAACGTGAATGCTGCCGGGAATGTGGGCTGCACTAAAAGATAATCCGTCCCGTAAATCCAACAGCGTAACGCCCTGCTTGCGTAACGCATCCGTTTCGCCGGCGGTAAGCGCGTATTTTGCAAGGTCTTCGCACGGAGGGAAAACGGAAACCTCATTCATGTTTCCGGCGATAATACCGGAAAAACTTTGGGGACGAGTGGGTAGATTTGAAAGAATGGTTTGCTTGAATTCCGAGAAATCAAGGATTTGCAGCATTGGATTGGTCAAGCGTTCATAACCGAGCGTAGAGAACGGCTTGGCGCTCATGCTCCCACCGCATAGCGATCCCTGTCCGTGTGCGGGGTAAACTTCCAGATAATCCGGTAGCCCGCCCAAGGTTTTGTGCAGGCTGTCGTATAAGTTTTGAATCTGCTCGTCTATGATTTCCTCTCCGGGCAAATCCGGTCTGCCGATGTCCCCCACAAAAAGCAAGTCGCCGGTCAGGATCATTTCCGGCTCAGGAGAACGGACAAGGTCGGAAATCAGGAGCGATATTGAATTAGGCGTATGACCGGGCGTATGCAGGATGCGGATAGATGCATTGCCAAATCTGAACTCATCGCCGGATTTCACTTTTTTTGCTTTATAATTTACCGGCGCGCTTTCGTGTATGTAGATATCCGCACCGGTTTCGATGCGCAACTGCTGGGCGCCACTTATATGGTCGGCATGAACATGAGTGTCGAAGATATGGGTGATACGCATTCCATATTCCTTTGAAATGCGAAGGTAGATTTTTGTATCCCTTCGCGGGTCAACTACAGCCATAACACCTGCTAAAGGACAACCGACGGCATAAGAAAAACAGCCGAGGCCGGGAGTGGCAATTTGTTCAAAAAACATAGGGTATTCTTGTTAAATTGTTTGTATTACACTACATAAGTTGAAGCAGACGTATCGCCGCCTCTACCTGTCCAGTTGGTGTGGAAATATTCGCCGCGCGGTTTGTCAACTCGCTCATAAGTGTGAGCGCCAAAATAATCGCGTTGTGCCTGAAGCAAGTTTGCAGGAAGTTTTTCCGTGCGGTATCCGTCAAAGTAATTAAGCGCTGAGCAGAGAGCAGGTACGGGAATCCCATTCATCATGGCTGCCGTTATCACCTTTCTCCAACTTTCCTGCGAACTAAGTACTTTTTCTTTAAAGAACGGATCAAGCAAAAGGTTCGTTAATTCCGGATTTCTATCAAAGGCTTCCTTAATTTTTCCCAAGAAAACGGAACGGATAATACATCCTCCCCGCCACATCAACGCAATGCCTCCGTTGTTCAAATTCCATTTGTATTCTATGGCTGCTTCGCGCATCAGCAAGTATCCCTGCGCATAAGAAACAATCTTGGATGCATACAAGGCATTTTTCAAGTCATTGATAAAAGCGGTTTTACTGCCTGTAAATGCAGGCTTTGGCCCGGTTAATTGCTTGGAGGCAATCACACGTTCTTCTTTCTGAGCGGAAAGACAACGGGCAAACACCGCTTCCCCGATTAAGGTCAGAGGAATTCCTAAATCCAATGCGGCAACGCCTGTCCATTTACCTGTTCCTTTTTGTCCTGCGGTATCTAAAATTTTATCAACCACTACTTCGCCTTTTTCATTTTTGTAGGCAAGTATATCTCGGGTTATTTCAATCAGATAACTGTCCAATTCGCCTTCGTTCCATTCCTTAAAGACTTCGTGCATTTCCTGAGCCGACATTCCCAATAAATCTTTCTGGATTTGATAGACTTCGCAAATCAATTGCATATCTCCATACTCAATGCCGTTGTGTACCATTTTTACAAAGTGACCGGCTCCATTTTCTCCGACCCAGTCACAACAGGGAGCGCCGTCGGCTTTGGCACAAATGGATTGGAAGATAGGTTTTACCAAGGGCCATGCTGCCGGCGAACCGCCGGGCATCATCGAAGGGCCTTTCAGCGCGCCTTCTTCACCGCCCGATACGCCTGTGCCGATATACAGTAAGCCTTTACTTTCCACGTATGCCGTGCGGCGAATCGTGTCGGGGAAATGCGTATTCCCGCCGTCAATGATGACGTCGCCGGGTTCTAAGAAAGGAATAATTTGTTCGATGAAATCATCAACCGCTTGACCGGCTTTGACCAACATCATCACTTTACGAGGACGTTTTAGAGATTTGCATAACTCTTCAACCGAATGAGTTCCGATAAAGTTCTTCCCTTTACCACGTCCGTTTACAAAATCATCTACTTTGGAAACGGTACGGTTATAAACAGCTACCGTAAATCCTTTACTCTCCATATTAAGCACTAAGTTTTCACCCATAACGGCTAAACCGATTAAACCAATGTCTGCTATATTTTCCATTATTTTTTATTTATTTAATTATTAGTCGTGAGCGCTACGTCATTGCGAGGACATAGTCCGAAGCAATCTAGTGAGAATCGATATTCCGGATCGCTTCCTGCTTCGTTCCTCGCAGTTCGCAATGACGGCGTTGTTATTTAAACCGTTCTCTATAAGCCCATAATCCCAAAGCCGGATTAGAAATATAATAAATTTCTTCCCCATCAACTTCGTTCCAACCGTCTTTCAATTTCTTTGGGTCGTATTTCTTCATCATTTCATCCAAATCGGCATATTGAAAACCTACGCTTTCGATTTCCTGACGGGTTAAATGTCCCGGACAATATGTGATATTAAAGCGTCCTTCCGAATTGCCATGAATAAGATGAGCTGCAGTACCCAGACTGTTTTGAAGGTCTTCGTTTTCTTTTACCAATTTTAATACCTGCGGCGTATGCACATATCCGTACTTGCGAATCAATTTATCTATGGCCGGGTCTTCGCCGAACTGATGTAAACCCGGAGCTAATACAATCAAGTCTCCGCCGTCGGCTATGGCCATTCGTGTGCGGTAAACGCTTTTGTTGCCTAACCACGTGCTACGGAATTCTTCAGGGTTGAGATAAACCACTACCTTTTTCATTTCCCGGTCCATCATGCGGAAATTCGTTTCGAGCGATAGTGTGGATGCTTTTTCAAAACATTCGAAATCGTCTCCTATATAAAGTCCGCGCATTTGCAAGCCGTCTTTCCCTTCTGAGATAACGGTTTGAAGATAAACTATGGGAAGATTTTGCGTGAAATTGTCCGAAGCATAATTCAAAATTTTTCTCACGGGACTTAATGCCCGTCCCATAATGCGTTCCATACCATAAGACGCTCCTACAAAATGACTTTTGTTGATACATTCTGCACCGCCTACGCCGACAAAAATATTCTTGTTGTAGTTTGCCATGCCAATCACTTCGTGCGGAACTACCTGACCAAGAGATAGAATGAGGTCGTAACCGCCTTCCAACAACATCCGGTTTACCTGAACCGGTACGGGATAATTGAGGGCGTCTTCCGAAACTTCCTTTACAAATTCACCCGGCACTGTGCCTACCATCACTACATCTTCCCGCCAGTTATGAACTCGGAAAAGCGATAAGGGAATACCCGGATACATCTTTTTGATTTCCTCTTCCGTCATCGGGACATGAGTTCCCAATGCAGGGAGAATGTCGGTCAAACGATCGCCGTAATATTCATATACATACTGCGTCAATTCTCCAGCACGAGAATGAAAACGCGTGAAATCGGGCGGGATCGCCAATACTTTTTTCTTTGGACCTAGTTTGTCTAATGTAGCAAAAACAGACTCTTTCAATTCATTGGAACTGAAAGCATAATTTGATGAGCCTTTTTCGAAATATAACATATTAATAAATTAGGAATTAAGAATTAAGAATTAGGAATTAGGAATGAATAGAAAACTATAATTATTAAATTATCTAATCACTCTCGCGTTTCCTTTCCAAATGCTCCAAACCTGTTCTTCATCGGCCGGTTGTCCATAATCGGTGATGAACGTAGTAGCCAAAGCTCCGGTTGCCCAAGCAAATTGCGCCAATTTTTCAGGATTCCAACCTTTCAGGATTCCATAGAGTAATCCGCCTACAAAACCGTCGCCTCCGCCAATCCGGTCGAGTACGCTGATGGAACGCGGTTCAATCACCTGCCATTCTTCGTCTGCCAATAAAATAGCGCCCCACAGGTGTTCATTTACATTGACCACTTCGCGTAGAGTGTTGGCAAACACGGATACATTCGGAAAAGCTTCTTTCACATTCCGAATCATGCCTTTAAAACTTTCTATCTCGGCAGCAATACTTTTCCCTCCCGCTTCAGGTCCTTTAATACCCAGACAAAGCTGAAAATCTTCCTCGTTTCCGACCAGTATATCCGAAATAGAAGCAATCTCTTTGAAAATCTCGCTCAGTTCTTTTTCCCTGCCTTCCCAAAAAGAAGCACGGTAATTCAGGTCGAAAGAAATCTTTGTTCCGTACTTCTTAGCGGCACGCGCAAGTTCTAAACAAAAGCGGCTTGCATCTGGCGATAAGGCTCCGACCAAGCCCGAAAGATGTAATATCTGTACGCCTTCCTGACCAAAAAGACGATCCAAATCAAAATCTTTTACGTTCAATGTGCGACCTACTTCTCCTGTACGGTCATTCCAGACGCGAGGGCCACGGGTACCAAAACCGCTGTCGGCAATATTAATCTGGTGGCGAAATCCCCAAGGACCGCCCTGGGCAACTTCTTTTCCCTCGTATTTCAGATTGCGGCTACGCAGGCTATCCTTGATAAATTGGGCAATTGGACTTCCTTTTACAAAAGTAGTTAATACCTTGACAGGTAGCCCTAAATAAGCGGGAACACTTGCCACATTTGTTTCGGCGCTCGTAGCCTGCATATACAAAAGATCACTTTTATGAACGGGCTGACCTTGAGCAACCGGGGTTAAACGAATCCCCATACTGGTCGGTACTACTAACGACCATCTGTATTCCTCTTTTAGTTCCATAATATATTGTTATTTTGTTTGTTTACTGTCTTTGCAAATATAGGTATTTTTTTAGAAACAACACTTATATTTCACATCCATTTTTTGCGTTTGAAAAAGAAGAGCATTACAATGACAATACAGATAACGATTCCCCAAAATACGAAATAGCTATATTTCCATTCTAACTCCGGAAAGTATTTAAAATTCATGCCATATACTCCGGCGAGAAAAGTTAACGGAATAAAAAGCGCTGAGAAAATAGTGAGCACTTTCATTATTTCGTTGAGCCGGTTGCTGACCGATGAAAGATAAAGGTCCATCATACTGTCGCTCAAATCTATGAGGCTTTCTATTGTTTCAATGATCTGTACCGCATGGTCGTGAATATTTCGAAAATAGTTGTGCGAGTTTTCCAAGATAAGCGGATGGATTGAACTTTGAAGCGACCCAATTACTTCCCTGATAGGCCATATTATTTTCTTTGCATAAAAAAGGCGGCGTTTCAATTTGTATATTAATTGCTGATAATAAGCGTCCGGAGAAGAAATCAATCCGTCTTCTATCGACTCAATGATTTCTCCAATACTTTCCAGCATCGAGAAATAACTATCAATTGTCAGGTCGCAAATTGCAAATAACAGATAATCGGGCGTAACTTTGCTAATCTTGCTGCCGCTGGCAACAATTCTTTGATACAATGGTTCAAACATAGCCGTTGAAGTTTCATGGAACGAGATCAGATAATCTTTACCCATAATAATGCTAATTTGTTCAACGGAAACATCCTGTGTTTTCGGGGCGATATGTATCGACTTGAGTACTACAAAAATATAGTGTTCATGTTCTTCTATATTGGGACGTTCGGTGGTATTGGCAATTGTCTCCATATCAAGAGGGTCGATTTGAAACAAATCGCCCAGTTGTTGTAACATAGCGACATTTTGCAGACCTGTAATTTGAATCCATTTGAAAGAAGCGGTTGATAAAAACGGCTGTAAATCATTTATGGAAGCTACTTTTTCCCGCTTTATTTCCTGCTCGCCGTATGAAATGACTTCAATAACGGCAGGTTTTTGCTGCGGCTTTCCGATATATTCGATTGTTCCCGGTGGAGTTGCTTTGCCCGATGTTTGAGGCAGGAACTTGTGTAAATCAATTCGTTTAATGTTGCCGGATTTCTTTGTTTTTTTCATCTTACATAATTTGTGTTAGAATAATTATATTTATACAGACTAATTAAACGAGCAAAATTAATAAATTTTTTCTAATTGTAAATTATGTAGTACTTTTGTACCCAATAAAATTTTTTAGAATATCATTATGCAAAACACCAATTTCGATTTTACAAAGATAAAAGGTATTATTTTCGATGTGGATGGCGTGCTTTCTCCCGCTACCATTCCCTTGCATCCTACGGGTGAAATGATGCGGATGACGAATACTAAGGACGGCTATGCCATGCAATTAGCTGTGAAGAAAGGAATTGTTCTGGGAATTATTACCAGCGGCGATAGTCCGGCGGTACGGATACGGTATGAGAGTCTCGGATGTCAATATGTTTATATACGATCTAGAAATAAGTTGAATGATTTTCAGGATTTTTTGGATAAGAGCGGATTATTGCCGGAGGAAACCTGTTATGTAGGGGATGATCTGCCCGATTATGAAGTGATGCAAAAAGTGGGTCTTCCGGCTTGCCCCGCAGATGCGGTTCCGGAAATTAAATCAATAGCGAAGTATATTTCCGGCAAGATTGGCGGACATGAAGTTGCACGCGATATTATCGAGCAATTGTTGAAAGCGCAAGGGAAATGGATGCAAGCCGATGCTTTTTCATTCGGATGGCAATAGGGAAAAAATCAGGAACAACGCAAGAATCTTCCAATCTTTAGGGTAGTAGTCTTACTAATTCCATTCAGACGGCATATTTGTTCCACGCTTACTCCGTGCTGGGCGGCAATGGTGGAGAGTGTATCTCCGTTTCTTACTTTGTGATAAGACACTTGGGCGCTGTTTGCTGAAGCAACGATTGTCCTGCTCAATTTCTTCGACAAGCTGCTTTTCTTAGCTTTGGCAGCATAGTATTTAACATTTTTGCCTACCAGCGGTTTGTATTGTGTATAAAAAGGAATGTTGAAATAAGAATCTCCGGAGTGGGATTTTTCAAAAACGTAATAGTCGTCGTAAGTGCAGAAATGGTTGAAATCAATTATATTTGAAGGATCGATGGCTTGGCCTAAAAAGCGAAATTCAAAGTGAAGATGGGAACCTGTCGAACGGCCGGTGCTGCCTCCTAAAGCGATCGGTTGGCCTGCTTGTACGTTTTCGTCGGTGTTGACTAAGGAACGTGATAAATGTCCGTACACTGTTTCCAAACCGTTCGGATGTCGAAGTACCAAGTAGTTGCCATACCCTTTCTTCTCGTAACTACAGACCCTGACTTTTCCTTCAAATGCTGCAAAAACCGTATCGCCTGTTTGAAGTTTAATGTCTGTGCCGTAATGGAATCTACGTTTTCGGGGACCGAAAGGGGAAGTTACTTTTCCGATAACCGGCATGATAAAAGAAGCAAGGTTTATTTTGAAAGAATCGGGGATGACAGCGTTGGAATAGGCTTTAACAAATTCGTTGTTCCATTCGCCTTCATAAATATCGTCGGCAGGAAACTCATCGTCTTCTTCGTTCATTTCCAAGGTCATGAGCGCCGAATCCATCATTTGGGTTTCAGTTTTCGAATTTACCTTATCGGCAACTAATTTCAGTTGATCGTTGATTATTCTAATATCTTCATCGCTTGGTTCATTCTTGTTTCCTTGTGCCCACCCGTTTGTGGAAGCAATCAAAAACAAAATTCCGGTAAATGCTAATTTGCTAAATATTCTTCTCATTCTTCTTATTTTTTTGTACATGATGTTAATACTCATCATTTGCGTACAAATTTGACAATAAAACCGAATCGTAATCAAACAATTCTTCGGCATTAAAAAAGCGTTTTATTTCAACTTCAGCAGTTTCCGGAGAATCTGATGCGTGAACGATATTCGCTTGAATACTCATACTGTAATCCCCTCTGATTGTGCCCGGTAAAGCATCACGCCCATTGGTCGCACCTGTAATTGAGCGCACGACTTGAACCGCATCTTTTCCTTTCCAGCAACAGACAATTACGGGACAGGTTGTCATAGAATCTTTAATCCTTTGGAAAAAAGGTTTATCTCTTAAATGAGCGTAATGTTCATTTAAAATTTCATCGGTAAGCCACATCATTTTCATTCCTACAAGAAGTAATCCCTTCTTTTCAAAACGATTAATGATTTCTCCAATCAGAGCACGCTGAATGGTACCGGGTTTAAGGATGACTAATGTTTTTTCTAACATTTAATTGTTTCTTTGAATGTAAAAACTTTCAGTTTGCAAAGAAAAGCAATAATTATCAAAAAACCAAGTAATTGTATGTTAAAAATTACGTAGAAGTATAAATGTTACTACTCAAGTCAACTTTTGATAATATATTTCTAATGTTTCGTACCATGTTTTAACTCATTGACAAATAGGATACAACACGAAGCGTTAAAATTGTATCTATTTGTATATAGCAGAATTAATATTTCCATTTGTCGTAAAACATTCCGTAGAGGAATGTATCGCTCGGTAGGAATTATTATAAATCATGAGTTGAAAAGCAGATTCCTCATTTCGCTTTGCTACATTCGCAATGACGGGTATGTGCATGTGGATTGCTTCGCCGTTCTGTCTCGCAATGACGGGCCGCCTCAATTCCCCTGATGTCTCGAAGCATCTAATCGCAAAAAAATAAAAAGAAGTATAGTGAAAGCGCAGAGGGAAGAACCACCGTAACTGAAAAACGGCAACGGAATGCCAATCACCGGCATTATGCCGAGCACCATTCCGATATTGACGGCGAGATGGAAAATAAAAACAGAAGCTACCGAATAGCCGTAAATTCGACTAAAGTTGGTGCGTTGCCTTTCGGCAAGTATTATCAACCGGACGATTAATATTAAAAACAATAATAATACGATACTCGCTCCCCAAAACCCTTCTTCTTCGCCTACCGTACAAAAAATAAAGTCGGTATCTTGTTCCGGAACATATTTCAATTTGGTTTGCGTGCCGTTCAAATATCCTTTTCCGAAAAGGCCGCCCGAACCGATGGCAATCTTCGACTGATTGACGTTATATCCTGCTCCGCCCGGATCATCAATCGCGCCTAAAGCCACTTTCACCCGGGTCTGTTGGTAAGGTTCCAAAACATTATCGAAAAAATAATTGATCGAGTATAAATAAACAACCGAGAATAAAGCGAAAAGAACAACGTAGGAATAACGTGAGGCCCTAAACCGGATAAACATTATCAAAACGGCGGAAGCGGTAAGAATTAAAATGGCTAAAGCAGCCCAGCAGAGATTATATTTCACAAAGAATGAAACTACAATGCTGATTGCGACTAATCCCAACGATGGGAAAATAATATATTTAGTAGTCTGGCGACCTTTTTTATAAGTATAAAGCATGATATAAATGAAAAGAAGAATTAGAATCAGGATAACATATTCATCCATGGGCGTAACGCCCCAAACAATTCCATCTAATTTCAGTGCGACCAAAAAGAATAATAGGGTACAAAAGCCAAAAAAAAGAATAGAGCCGGGCATTCCTTCGCGATACAGCACAATGAAAAAAGCCAAGAAAATCAAGGCAGAACCGGTTTCTTTCTGTAATATAACTAAGCACATCGGCAAAAGAATCAAGCCGAGCACGATTAAAAAATTCCTTCCTTTCATCAATTCAAACCGGTATCTGTTCATAAACCGGGCAATGGCTAAGGCAGTTGCGAATTTTGCAAATTCGGCGGCTTGCAAGTGAATCGGGCCTATTACTAACCACGAACGTGAACCTTTTATATTGGGCGCTACAAAAATGGTGACAATCAAAAGGAAAATCAGGAGCATATAAGCCCAATAAGCAAAAATATCATACCAGTTACTTTCAATCAGGAGTAGTGAAAAACCTATCACTGCAGAGATAATAATCCATAGCATCTGGGAACCTGAACGCCCCGAAAAGTCAAATATCGAACCTTGGTCGAAATCGTAACTGGCCGCATAGATGATAAACCACCCGGCAACGACCATAAGGATATAAATG
>Ga0209629_10000642_pt1 | contig 19749 bp, 14 predicted proteins | sample TergutCu122P5_FD_187286 | JGI IMG/M metagenome (GOLD analysis project Ga0209629, IMG submission 187286) | Cubitermes ugandensis P5 segment gut microbial communities from Kakamega Forest, Kenya - Cu122 P5 (SPAdes) (version 2) | ecosystem: Host-associated > Arthropoda: Insects > Digestive system...
TATGTGGGGAAACTGCCGGGATGATCAAATGGAAAGATTAGGTCCTATGAACCACAAAACAAACGTCACAAGTCTACAAGACTCCACAGGGGCAAATTCGTATCACGGGCAGTAATGGTAGTTGCGTGTAGGAAATTTGGAAACGCTTTTAGGAAACAGTCTTCGAGAGTATCGATCGTTTCTTCCCACATAAAATTCTCAGAAAAATCCTGAATCGGAATACTACAATAAGGAAGTGAAACGGATAAGGGTAAATGTTAGAAGAGTATACAAGGAGAGAACATTAGGACAGCGATATCAAGTTGAACTGAAACGATTATCTAAAGAACTGCTAGCAGCCAAAAAAACTGTAAAGGATACATTTTTGCGGTTAGTACCATGAAATGAAGGCAACTTCTGGTTTTCGTTCTACCAGTACGTATAAAGGCGAAACGGAAATAGGGAAATTATTCCAAAGATAAAAGACCACAACAGAAAGATCATTAAGAACTACTAAGTCTAACATCTTAAATTCCTGTGAAGCATCCGTGTTTTGCTGCGATCGTAACATCCCGGAGATAAAATTAGCCAACTCGGGTGAAACTTTATTGTTACCATTAAAGTTATTAGAAGAAGATTAGCAAAAATCGGGAGAAAAAATCAGTAGGGCCAGATGGGCATCCTGGTGAAATTCTGAAATTGATTGGGGTAGCCATGACTCGTTACCTAGCCAGAATACCTGAAATATCATTAAAGAATTCTACCATCACAAGTGACTGGAAAAGAGCCACAGTGGTTCCTATTTACAAAGGGGGTGATCGATCGGCAGTCACAAACTATAGACCCATAAGCTTAACTTCTGAGGTGTGAAAGCAACTGGAACACGTTATAGTAGATTATTTGAGGCAAGTCTGGGATAAAAATGATTGGTTATACGAGGGAGAGCATGGGTTTAGACCGGGATACTCATATGAATGTTAAGTCATCACGGTCTTCCAGGGCACAGCGGAATCTTTGGACGAGGGAATCGGTATTGATGCGATTGTAATAGATTTTTCAACGCTCCCGATTTATTTCCTCATGATCGGCTGCTAACGAAACTGGCGGTCTCGTGTGTATTCGGGGATTGTGGTTTTGGTAAAGGAATTCCTTGTCGGTCGTACACATAGGGTACAATTAGGAGGGCAACTATCCAAGGAAGTCAAAGTAACCTCAGGTGTGCCGGAAGACAGCGTTTTGGACCCATTATTGTTTCTAGTGTACGTAAGTAATATTTGGAGGAACATCGACTCGAGTATTAGACTATTCGCTGACGACTGTATAATTTATAGGAAACTCACGAATAAAAACGACAGAAAAGTTGCAAAAGGATCTAGACAACTTGGGGGAATGGGCAATAGAAAATGGAATGAAAATAAATCCCTGTAAAATTAAGGCAATGGGATTTACGAGAGGTCGGGTTAAAAATCCACTAGGTTACTCACTTGGTGACCGAAAAACTCCGCAAGCGAGCATTTGTAAATACTTGGGAATAATCTTACGAAATGATTTAAAGTGGGTGGACAAAGTAAGTTACACGGCGCAGAAAGCCTGGAAGGCACTTCATTTTATAATGCGTGTTCTCAAAAAAGGAAATAGAAATACAAAATTTTAGCCTATACGTCGTTGGTACGACCTGTTCTTAAATATGGGTCTGCATGCTGGGATCCATGCAGAGTAGGACAGATGACCGAGTACGGAAGAAAGCTGCTCAATTTACAAATCATACAAAGGATTCTGGCTGGTAAACCTTGGCTCAGCATAGGACGGTAGCACGCTTATGCGCACTTTTAAAGGGTACTCTGGGGAACGGGCTTGGAAAGCAATACGCTATAGGTTGCGAAGGAGATACTATTTGAAGGGTTGACCATGTTCGGAAAATTAAGGACAGGAAACAAAGAACGGATATCGGGAAGTATTTCTTTTGTAAATATGATCATTAAAAACTGAAACCAAAAACCTGCAGACACGTTAGGAACTTCCCCTTGTAAACCTAAGATTTTTAGAAACAGAGTTAGGAAATCAATTAGGCCTACAAATGGGTGAAATGAAATGAATAGAAGTGTGGCGAAGATCACCTAAAAGTGCAGTGAATTGAAGTGAGATGAAGTGTAATGATGTGACGTGAATGGAGCGGTAGGAAATTTAAATGTGATTAAGCCAAATGAGAGGGTAGTGAAGTGTATTTGGGTGAAGTTTAAATGACAGGATGTGAATTGGAGTGAAGTGTAGTTGGGTTAAGTGTAGTGAAAGTCTTAGTAACAGGGTGCCTAACATTATTAGAAGATATATAGTTCATATGAAGTTTTCTGCTTATATGGCTTTTCCGTTTATCACATTCCATCAAGTTCTTTTGGTTCCATTTTTTCATCTTTGCATATATGGTTGCATACTTTTTATATTTTTGTTTAATTTAGTATATTATGTTTTTATCGCTATTTTTATGCGTTCTTATTGTTATGTTTAACTATTCTTATTGTTCTGTATGTTCTATACTGTGTATTCTGTTTTCATTGTGTTGGTTGTTTGTGCGTAAATGTGTACTGTACTACTGCCACCGGCTGTCAACCCAATTGCAGTTAATAAATATATTTTATCATATACCATATCATATCATATAGAGAACTCCCAACATTTTGTACTTCAGAATGGCTAAGAACTTGTAATTTTGTAATATCCTTTTACTTTCTTGTTTTATTTGACGATGTAAAAAACCTTTAATACAGAAGTATTGCAAAGCATTAAATAACGTGATGTTAAAGAACATAAAGTGGAACTATCCATGCTTTTATCACTTATATTTCCTAGTAACTCCGTGCCAGTCGCTTGTAGCGCCACAAGCTGTTGATTCATTGGATCTATTGTATTTTCATCGGACAGTTCTTTGCGGAACTCCTTTCGGAAGTGGTACAGTATTTTGAATTTTTAGCGGCGTGTTGTGCCCACAGCACCACGAATGAACGTGTCTTGTAATCCGTGGTGTAGAGCACGCCGCAAGCTTTCGTGTTGTGGCCGGTTACTCGACCAAGTGTGGAGTGGGGCGACGGCGAGTGAAATAGTTACATGGCAGCGATGGAGGGGAGGTGTGGGGCTCCAGTCCATGGTTTTCAACGATGCCGATTGATGAAGTTGTCAATGTCGGATCGGCACCCCGCCCCAAACATAATGTGAGCTAGTTGATAGACGTAATCCCCCGATCCGGTTGTACTGACTGAGAAAGGCTTCCACATGCCGCCAAGTGCTCTCGATCGTGTTTGTATGAAGAACGATGTGCGTGAGGAACAAAACCTCAATGAAATTAAGGTTATACTCTGCTGAAACTATGAACCGCGCCTGATAGACGTGGAAGCAGAGCATGTGGATGGAGACATGTTCCTCCAAAATCGCCATCCGTAGCAGCACTTACGATTAGTTTCGACAAACCAGGACATTGCCATCCGCACTTACAGCACACCATAGTGTTGCGAATTAGCCCCACATCCTTAGAACTGGACCCCGACCTCGGGGTTGCTGAACAGGATTGCGAGAAACAATTTAGAAAGTAGTGAACGGCAGTCATAAACACAACAAATATTTAATTAAATAGCGTAGGTAGAAAAGCTATAACAACAACATGTTTCGGCCCTCAGTTGACCATCATCAGGTTGTATACACTGAAGAGGATACTTAATACAATGTGCAAGTATTTAGATGTAAAGATCTCTACATCTAAATACTTGCATATTGTATTAAGTATCCTCTTCAGTGTATACAACCTGACGAAGGCCAACTGAGGGCCGTAACATGTTGTTGTTATAGCTTTTCTACCTACGCTATTTAATTAAATATTTGTTGTGTTTATGACTGCCGTTCACTCCTTTCTACGTTATAGTTTATACACAACGGGGATGTCGCACCTTAAAATTGCGAGTAAAAACTTATTAGCAACACAGTTGGCGCCCAGCGTTGGGCGCCCGGAAGTCGTAGAATGGAGGTACGGATTGGAATTGAAGCGCAGTTGGTGTGTTTCAATTACAGAAGTAACACTTATATCCGCCATAAGTGTTATATATGTACAGGTTTTGTAAGAAAGCGGAACACAATCACTTTTAATAGCCGACTAATGTACGCAATCATATAAAATTTAGAGGTTAAAATCTAGGCCGTATACATTTTAAAAGACAATTAAAAATCACTCCAACATATTTCGGATCGTGTGCGATCCATCATCAGGAAGTACTGAGCTGTGCTTGACTGAAATTACTCGTGGTGGCTCACAGATATTTTTCGTGTGCTCGGCCGGTGTTTGGCAGCGTAATTTCGAACCTGTGGTGTGTGTGCACGGTACGACGGGTTGGGAACTACTCAGGGGCGAATTACGTTATTTGGCGCCCCTAGGCAGTGAAAACATTTCCGCCCCTTATTTCAAGCAGTATTTCTTTCAGGGGGGTATTACCCCCCTCCCCAGACTGAGTCAAACACCACACCTCCCAGTCCCAAGACAGAAATAACAAATATTTTATTTTATATATTGAATTTGTGGCGCCGGACCTATTGTTCCGGCTTGCGAGGATGAGACACGCGTGAAAAGGAGATTATTTGAAAGTGCTGGAGTTTTCATGGCAGATATTATTTTTACTCTCTTAAGTTTACTCTTATGTTTATAAACGAGAAAAAAACGAAATACAAATACCTATTTAATTAATAACTTTGACAGCTTAGAAGCCACCCCTTCAAATCTACCGCGCTAGGCAACTGCCTAGTCTTCCTAGGCCTAAATACGCCCCTGGAACTACTAGTACCTTGCACACACAACGCAGGTCCAAAATTACGCTGCCAAACACCGACTAAGCACACGAAAAATATCTGTGAGCCACCACGTGTAATTTCAGTCAAGCACAGCTCAGTACTCCCTGATGATGGATCGCACACGATTCGAAACATGTTGGAGTGATTTTTATTTGTCTTTTAAAATTTATACATCGTAGATCTTTACCTCTAAGTTTCATATAATTGAGTGCATTAGTTGGCTAATAAAAGTGATTGATAGAAAGAAATGAGAAAGATGTATTAATCGCTAGGGATAACCCGAACGACTAACCAAAGTCAGTCTGGACAGTGTACGAAGGAAACAACAGACGATATTATGTAGAGACTGGCGATTAACGTTAGTCTCAATAGTGATGTATTTGGAAGAGGAGACTAATATGCGGTGGTCGTGTTGGTGCAGGAGAAGGAGGAGGAACGGTACCTCCACAATTTACGAGGAGGGAGAGCAGCGCCATCTCGGCAGACCAGCGTTATTACCTTTGAGAGCTGGGATCGCCACATACGGCAGATGCAGAGAACTAAATTATAACCCGAAAGGAGCACGTAGTTCTAGGGTCTGTCGTCCTCACAGATTTTAAGCTGCGTCATTCACGCCGTGTGTCGAATAAATGCCACTTTAAGGTATTATGTGTCAAAGACTATTATGTCCAAGGCCCCTATCCCGCCCCCCTTGCGAGATTTCGCACTTAGTAAGCCCTCCTTCACCCAAAAATCCCCTGCAGATGCATGTATAACTGATTGATAAGTTTTCTTTGTACAACCTGAAGATGGCCAACATTTGTGGCCGAAACATGTAGTTGTGCTTTATATATAGTAAATACCATACCACCTAATACATAGTTGTGTTTGATGATATATGCTTAGACCTTATTGTTGGGTCCTCACAGATTATCTAGTACAACTCTGATCCATGTACCAGTCCAGAAGATGAATTTACACGTTTGGCTATTTTACGTCTTTGGTCCCAAAACCAGCATGGCAGCCACAGTTAGGGATGTTAGGTGTAAACGGTTCGTCAGTAAATTGTGTACTTTTAAAATGCGCATTATTCAGACGAGGTGAGTATTGTGTTCATGTTCACTCAGACATTTTTCTGTGACTCGTGTAGATTAAGACGTGGAATTCTCAAAGAATCATTCCTTAGGGCCATAATTGTTTATAAACTATATAAGTGAACCTTTGGGAATAAATGTGTTATAGAACCAGTGATATTTGTTTATGACACTAGGGTCATAATTTTTAACAGAAGTTTTTGAGATTCTTGTACAGTGTAACAATTGTCTCGCATGTGATTGAATGACTTTCTGCTAATAAGTTGATCTTCAATATAGAAAAAAACAAATGTACTTTATATGAATAATTCACCACACTGTGCGTTAAGTATTGGCTATGAAGGAAATACGAAGTTTCTTGGTTTACAAATTCATAACCACTGAAACTGGAAGAATCCAGTCCACCAAATGATCCTTAAGGTAAGTGGATCATGTTACACAGTTACGTCGATGTTTCATATCAGCAAAATGAACACACTCGTATCACTTTATTTCGCTTTTTCCCCCTCTATAATAAGGTAGAGAATAATTTTTTGGGGCCGTTCATCCAACAGCGGAAAGGTATTTACAAACAAAAATTGTAAGTATTATAGTAGGTGCATGCCCTAGAACTCCATGTTGAATTCTGTTTAAACAAATCAGAGGTTTTTCCTGCCCTATGCAAATATATATTTTTATGCATGAACATAATTGTAAATAATGGTGAAACATTTCAAACAAATTCATATGTACACAGTTTTAATACAATGAATAAGCACCATCTTCACAGTCCAAATACCAACCTTTCATGTTTTAAGAAAACACATTTTATACAGGCATCAGAATTTTCACCAGTATCTAACATAGTCTCACAAGTCTTAAGAATGAAAAGGCATAATTTACAGTAGCATTGAGTATATACTGGTGTTACTGTGTAGATGAAATGTAAAGGTGATCCATAATACTGTATATAAAATGTTTTAATATTTTGCACTATAATAATTTACATATTATTTGCATGCTTTGTATATTTGTATGTTAATGACATTTTCCACATCCTGCTGTCATTTTGATGAACTATGCGTATGTGTACGTACACATGTACACGCATAGTACGTATGACTGTGTGTGTGTGTGTGCATGCATGTGCATGCTTGTGTGTTTGTGGGTGTGTGTGCATGCATGTATGTGTTTTTTCGTGTCAGAAATTGTGTGTTTATTGCTACATTATATTACGTATTAGATGTACAGAAGCGTATTTTGTCACATTTACAGAGGGAATTATTTGCTTGTGGTGTAACTTTTATGTGAAGTGGTGTACTGTAGGAACAGACATTTGTACCCATGATGTAGTGATCAGCAGTTTTAATTATACCTGTTGCAATTGTGTTTCAGGCTACTGCTGAATTGGCTAAAACAATGAGGTGGTCATAATTCTGAGAGTTTTGTTTTGAGTAATAAATCCATTTTCTTCCCTGTTGCTGAAGTGTTGAGAAGAAGTCATGAATGAATATATTTGTGCTCCTTAACTCTGCAGAAGAAAGACAGCATATGATATTAAAAATATATCTAGTCGTGAAGTAATTAGTATGAGCATATACACAGAAGTAGTGTTGGAAAAAATTCTGCAAAATGTATGATTCACCCAGATCACTACAGGAAGTGTGTGTGGATTTTATATGTGAAAATCTGGAGGCATTATGTGACCTTACACCTGTGATCCAGCAGATGTCATCAGGTATGTTTTGGGTTAGAATGTGGACTGTAGTATGGATTCCATGTGAAGTTCTATGTGCTGTTATATAGTGCTCCTTCCTGTTGTAAGCTGTACTGTTATGTGATTAGATATCTTAGGGAACGGTGCCAATTGCGTAATCTGCTCTTCTCTGTTTTCTTTTTTAAGGTGCCTTTGTACTTGAAGAAGCTAAGGGTTTCTCTTCATTCTATTAACTATCTCTGTACGGCCATTCTAGATGTAGAGGAGATCTGTGCTCTTCTGGGAAATTATGCAGCATATAGTGGTAATTCCTTACTGACATTTCAAGACAACCTATGGTCGCATTTTCAAGTTTCCATGATATGCTGCATTACCTCCAAAAGAGTGCAGATTTCATCTCTACTTCATGGTAGAGGCCTGAAATAATGCATCCTAGATGTAAGATGGCAGAGTTGTAGCCCTGTAGAAGCTTTCTTTGTCCACACCATGAAGGCATAGAGGGCAGTAGAGGTATAGCTCAGCCCATTCTTAACTTTGCAGTAGATGGAGTTTAATGGTCAGCTTCTGCCTGTGGCAAATTTAACCCTGTGAAAGCACCAAAGTACCCATTGAACATGAGACTGTGATCCCCAGAGCCAAGTGTGACACTTGGGCCATGCTTTTTTTTTAATTTATTTATTCATTTTCCATTGGTATATGTATTCAGGCACGAGTTTACAGCTAGCTGAAGTTCTCAGTATGTTGAAACAAGCTGACAGGCTTTTCAGATATAAATTCTAGAACTAAACAGAGGCAGGCATGATTCAGTGCGACATGGCTTCCATTTCAAAGAAACAGTCCTACTGACTACACATAAACTGCAGGTTTGTTGTGCATGCAAAGATATGATATGTAGAATGAGCCAGATGTCATTGTGCATCTGTGCTGCATTCATCACAAACATCCCTCAGACTGAGTTTTTGCATGTCTTTGCAAACAAGATAAGTCTTGTAGATGCATCTCCATAAGCATGTGCGGGATCATTTCCAACATTTTTGTAACTTGTAACTTTGTAAGTATGAGAAATGCATTATGCAGTAGTCTCTGAATATACTGATGTTCTGTGGTAGGTGGACAGGGACTTTTGGCTCACTGTGTATAAGCGGTGTTGAAAGCTGACAAGAAAGTTCATTGCACAAAGGCTTGCATTATTTAGACTAAGCCAAGGCTAGTATTACCAATAACTGTGTATATCTTATCTATGAATTTGCACCAGCTCACATATCTGTCACTGCACCCGCAGCTGGAGAAGTGGAGTTACAATCAACTAAGCGCAGATTTTTTATGCTGATAAAACACATCAAGAAAATCCTTTTACACTTTTTTTAGATATTGTTTTTTTTTTTCTAAATTTCATAATAATGAATACATTCTTCAATTGTTTCTTAATTGTGAGAATTTATGTGTGTTTTCTGACCCTTCCTTCACATTCCTAAAAGGTTTGCAATTTTATTAGTAAAGGAAAATGTATAGGTTTGACAGAGATAGAGCAATTTCAGGTGATTGTTGCATTCTGCAGTCATTCAGGGTACCTGACATAAGAATATGAAATCCCCCAACAGAAAATTTCAACCATTTGTGAATTCAGCAAAAATGAACTCCAAAGAGACAAGGACATGGAAGTTTATAGTGTGTATTTAGGCAGTATGATAAACTTCTGACTTTCTAATATGCTATGCAAAAAATCTCATTTCCTATGAATTGGAAGTAATTCCATCGTACCCCTCTGGTTGAAATAATATTCAAGTTTTTTTTTTAAATAAACTATGCAAAAAAATTTACATGGCTGACTCAGAGAATGTCGTAACAGATACCTGACAAATTCCAATTCAAGGGCAGTAGATAACAGGTTAAATGTGAAATAGCACATGCGGCTGTCTTAAGACATTGATTAAAATTTTGCAGTTAAAGTGTAAGTACGAGGGGTATGTCAAAACTAAGTTCTGATCACCTGAATTTCACGCGTATAGGTCACGTGATGGTTGCACGTGTGCACAGTTATTTTGCCAACATTCCCGAAGGGGTATGTCACGTTGTAATTGCAGTAGCAAGTTGGAGTTGTTGAAGTAGGGCAAAGCGCATTGAAAATCCCGCTGACTGTGAGATCCGTGCGGTCATCCGATTTCTACAGGCCAAGAATATCCCACCAGCTGATATTCACAGGCAAGTGTGTGAGGTCTATGGAGGAGTGATGAGTGACAGTATGGTTCGACGATGGTGTAGGCAATTTGAAAGTGGTCAAGATAACGTGCACGACGACAAATGCAGCGGTCGCCCCAGCATCGTTACTCCCGATCTCATACAGCAGATTGAGGTGAAAATCCGCGAAAACAGACGCTTCACCATCACGGATCTGCCCAAATATTTCCCGAATGTGTCATGGAAAACTGTGCACCAGATTGTGACTGAAAATCTGCATCTTCGAAAATTCTGTGCCAGATGGGTTCCAAAAAACAACAGGCGTTAGACTTTTTCGACACAGGCATTCAAAAACTTGTGACGCGATACAACAAGTGCCTCGATTGTGCTGGTGACTACATAGAAAAGTAGTGTTTTGAATTGCCTAACTAGACTTACATATAACATGGATGTAACATCATTCATTGCCAAATAATTTAGTATTGGAACTTACTTTTGACATACGCCTCGTATAATTAATTATACAATATGATACCTTTTCCTCATTATATTGGGCAATATTTTACACTTTGTACATCTTTATGAAAATTCCCCAAGGACTTGGGTGAAACTGATGTGTTCACTACTGATGTGTGTAGAACACTACTTATTGTTGGGTACTTGAGTTCATTATGTTTAAAACTGTATGTGAAGTCCAGGTCAGGGATTATTGTTAGGAAATTGATGTCCTGGAACATACCGTATTTCCCGGCCCATAAGACGCACTTTTTTTCCCTGAAAAATGTGATCTGCGTCTTATGTGCCGAGGGTAAGTATTATTTCCAAACTTATAAATACCCGTACATCTATTATACAACATTTTATCATGAGATAGTAAAATTTGCTTCCAAATCATGAGATCTGGCATCACTGCTTGTGAACAGCTTACTTTCTTATCCGGGGATTTACCCCAACGTATACATTGCATCATATGTGATTCTGGGTATTTACGCTGCTGCAGTAGCAAAGTACAGTCAAGTGTAATTCAAGTGCATTACATGTTCCTTAAAGTATATCTGTTTTGTGTGTATTTATGTTTTTACAAACGGTGATTAAAAGAGTTAAATTTAAAGTTTAAAATCAAAGAAAACCCTCATGGGATCAAAAGAGAGATGATTATCTTACAGTATTGCATTTAAAATTGAAGTTGTGAATTACGCTGAAAAACGTGGAAACTGGGCAGCTGAAAGGCATTAGCTCACCTCCGACAGAGAAGATGATATGAGAATGGAGGAATCAAAGGGAAGATTTAATCAAAGCAGATAAGAGTCAAGAAACTTTATGTTCATGTGCTCCTAAATGTCCAAAATTTGAAGAATATATTAAGAGCTGGATAATAGATCACAGGAAGAATGGAATTGCTGTTTCAAAGAAAATTATTTTAATTGAAGCGAGAAGACTGGCCATTGAAATGTTTATTACTGATTTTGCTGGAACAGCTTCGTGGTGCGAAAGATTTATGAGAATAAATGGCCTGTGTATGTATACTAAAACTACAATAGTGCAAAAACTTCCCCATGAGTATGAAAGAAAGATTATAGAATTCCATAAATATGTCGTAAACATGAGAAAGAAGCTGTGTTTTGACATAGGAAAATTAGGGAACATAGATGAGGTACGTTTGATGTTCCATCGATTAAAACAATGGATGTTAAAGGTGCTAAGACAAGTATGATAAAGACTGCTGGTAATGAGAAGATGCGTTACACTGTTGTTCTTGTGTGCTGTGCTGGTGGCACAAAACTGCCACCTTTATTAATCTTTAAAAGAAAAATGCAGCCTAAAGATGTAATTCCACGTGGGATTTACGTTCATGTTCGTTCTGAAGGATGGATGGATGGAGAAGGAATGAAGCTGTGGTTAGAGAAAGTGTGGTCCAAGCGTCCAGGTGGTCTTCTTAAAATACCATCTTTGTTAGTGTGCTATCAGTTCAAAGCACATGTAACAAAATCAACAAAAAGGCTTGCCACTAACCTGAAGACGCATCTCGCAGTAATTCCTGGTGGATTAACCAGTCAATTACAGCCTCTGGACGTTCCAGTTAATAAACCGTTCAAGGGAATAGTGCATGAGGAATGGGTGAAGTGAATTGAGGCACCAACTCATCACGTTACACCCGCAGGAGGAGTGAAACGGCCTTCGATTTCTAATGTTTGCAAGTGGGCAAAAAATTCCTGGCAGCAAGTTAAAAGTGAGACTATTGTAACGTCTTTAAAAAAATGTGGCATTAGCAATGCACTAGATGGAAGTGAAGATGACATTTTATATGAAGAAAGTGACACATCGAGTGAAAACAACCATGAAGATGATTTTATTGGCAGTGACAACGATTTTCTGGGTTTCTGTGATGAATAAATTACATTATGGTTGCTAATTTTGGTAGGTAAGAATCTTGTTTTCTTCCAATAAATTACTAGAATTAAAATACATTCAACATTATTTTCTTCTAAAATTTCTAACAAAAATATCACAGTTCGTCTTATGGGCCAGGAAATACGGTAACTTTTGAAAAGTCTTTTAGTTATGCAGTCAGAAAGGGGCTTTATTTTATGACGTTTAGTGGACAGTTTATGTCATTTTATGCCTTACTGTGACAAGAATGCAGAAAATTTGGCAGTATGAAGAAGGTCATGTTCACTTGAGAGTTGAGGTTCTCACAAGAATATTGCTGATGATGCAAGTCTTCTGGAACATTATGCTGTGTCATTGGTTGAGTAAGTCCTGACATTTGGAAGGAATGTGCTGCCATAATCTTTAGATGCAAGGGGCCTTAACAACATTCTTCCTTGACTGCTTGACCCACAAGATGAAGGTGCTATTTTCCCTTTGAAACATTGGGAACTTCTCGCCCAATAACCCAGTGTCATATCCCAGAAGACTTGAATCCTAAATTCTTTTCTGTTGTTTAACTTACTGATGTGTCCAGTGAATCATTGTGTAGTTAATGTATAACATGTTGCTTGTTACAAATACAGTAACTGAAATAACATTATAAAAGGATACTTATACAGATATGACATTGTTTTCAAATCTAGGAATTCTTTGGTGAAACAGTAAACTGGAAGGCTATCACTTGGGCAACACCTGCCAGGAAGGCCTGAAAAGTTTCATCAGATTAATTGTGATTAGAACTAGTTTTTATGTTGTGGCGGTGTGCTGTAAGGGTGCACAAATTGTCCAGCAGTCTGAGAGCCATTACAAAATTCTAAGTGCCATGAGTGTGACATGTAGCAAGTTCCACACTGATTATGTGCCACTGTACAAACTTTAGTCACCATGCAGTCAAGTGCGTGGGATTTGTGCATATCTGGTGTACTGTACTATCAGTATTGGCACCAGTCTTCTTTTGCATGCATACATGAAGAGAATGGGGTTGATATATTCAATTTTGTGAAACTCCTGGGTAGAAGTGACCGAGTCTCAGTCTTGCAGTTTGTGTGAGTTCTCTCTATTGGAAAGTGAACCTGCTCCTTGCATAATTATTTGGTCCAAGTTAAAGAGCTGGGATAGGTGCATCAGTGTGCTTGGGTATATTAATAGTTACTTGGAATAAATGGGCTGCATTATTTTGCGACTTGGGGAGTCTTACCTATCAAACATCCCTCAGTACCTCAAATATACAGGAATATGAGCTATAGAACAGTAGGAATGGTAACTGAAAATTGTTACTGCAGATGTTATGTGCTTCAGTTTTGTTTCCTTGCAGTTGCAGTGAACACATGTTCCGGCACCGACCAAGAGCACGCGCAGCACCAGTCACAACCTCCATCATGTTCATCTTTGTTTTCAGCAGTCCCAGGGAGTCGGCTTGTGTTCAAGGATAGTGAAGTGTATTTCCATTCTGACTTGTCAGAGAAGTTGTTGACAGCACTGAGTGAGAAGGGCAAACTGTGTGATTTGACAATGACATTATTTGATTCAAACACCACTAGACTGAGGTAGTTACCAGCAGTGTTTTAGATTTCTGTAATTTATCTGTTAATATTTGTATGTCCTCCAGACGTTGTGCTTAGCTGTGGATGTATTTAATAAGCAGTTGTGGTCAGCCAGCAAGGGGAGGTCCTCCATCTTGGGGGTTTGGCAACTGGCTTACAAGTCCTTACCATAAAAAGGCAGTGTGTTGTAGAATGTTACACACAACCTGAGGCTTGGACAATCCTTTGAAACAAACTAAGCAGTGGGAAATGGGGGAAAACCTGAAGCATAGGGATGACTAGGAAGCCTTAAGCTTAGATGGGAGCATGATATTAAAATGCATTTGAAAGTAATGGGATCCATATTTTATCTGATAACTATTTTTTGTCACTTTCTGCTGCTACTGTTGCTGTCAATTGCTGCTGGTCTGTCAATTGATTGGCCTGCAGTATTGTGATAAAGCAGCTGACATAAACTGGCAGCTGATATTTCACAGATACATTAGTGCCCCTGCTATGATAAATATGCTGTATTGTGAAATTTATGAGATTCATATTCAGTATTCATGGTACTGGATTCCGTGTTCAGGTGTTCCAGCTGCCTAAGAGTGTTGTCACTGCACCTGTTCCAGTGTATTATATCTTGTCTTTGTTACTGAGAGGTTCATAAATTCCTACTGTATTATCATATTTTGAGTTGTCATATGGATTAATGTGACAGAAATGCACAGTGAAGTCCGCATGTTTGTAAACTTCAGTAGTTGACATTTTGACTTTTCTTCTCCCATTCCACAGATCACTCTCATTGTTAAGATTCCAACAGCAATATTTTTTATGAGTCTTCTGTGTTGTGACAGTGTGTCGTTGGGTGAGTTGTTCTCAATGAAGGGTTGTAGTGCTTTCATCTTCAGTGCCTTGGACTGTTTGACATAGCGTCACATCTTGGAAGACTTGAAGTTTCTGATAATAGCATTGTTTAATCTGGTGTCTTCAGAGGATTGTGTTGTCCACAGCAATATTAGCGTAAGGCAGTATTGCTGTGTGGGGATGCAGTTAGGAGGCCATAATTTATCTGCATCCATTAGCTATGTACAATAAAAACTATTCTTTTTAATAGAGCACACACCTGAATTTTGCTTGTTTCTTTCCTCCCATCCCAAAATTAACAGCTGTTCCCATACTTCGTACTAATGTTATGATCTATTCTAATGAGATTCAGAAATGGTTCTAAGAATTTCTTGGTTTTTATTTGGGGTCATTATATTATGGGACTCATATTAGTGGTCATTTTCCAATGCTATTCCATGATGCATGGGGGTGGCCACTGAGTCAGCTACAGTTTATGTGATAAAGGAGCTGAAAGGAAGTGACCAACAGTGTGGGTCGGATAGAATAAGAACCTTATAGTTTTGTTCTGTAAGTACGTACTCTTTCAAGTTATTCATTCTGTGGATTTTAGTTAACATTCATTTATATCACATTCCACATGAATTTTATATAATTGTTCATTAAGTCCCCCCCCCCATTTTGCTGCTTGTTTTGCATTTATGCATCCTAGGTTATTGCCATTAACTTTAACGTGTATGTATTTAAGTGTGATGTGGGTGATCTTGCACATCCTTTGAACCATAGCTTAATTAGTTTGAAATGATTTTACTTTTGTGTTTTTGTAGTTGTAAATTATTCTTGCCTGTTGGGTATTCACTATTTTGAAGTTTTTCATTCCGTGCATTTTTGTTAAAATGCATTTATAAATGAACATTCTCTTCAGTTGTGCCTTTAATTGGTTGGATGTTCTTCTGTCAGCAGGCATGTACAGTTACCAGATGCAGGCAAACTTTCAATCCAAGGATTACGTGTCTTAAAGGGTCACAAGATTTCAAATTTGGAGGTGTCAAGAATGGTGGTTACTGTGAATGATCTCATTGGTTGCCTTGGGGAATGGACTTTGCAGAATCTGCGATCCCTTAATGTGGCTCACAGTACGTTTGTGGATGGATCCAGGTAATGTGTTTGTAATAAGTTACATCACTTTAAGATGACTTGGGCCTGCTGTCTTGTAGTTGCATGTCTACAGTGTCTGTTCTTCTGGCCTGTTCTTGTTTTGTAATAAACATATTTTTATCACTTAGGCAATTTGTATGAATTTAAAAGAGCTGAAGCATTGCACGTTGCTGGCACTCTTGATGTACTGCCACAAATTGTGGTGAACAAACAGTGGTGTAAAACTGACACATCATTTCCCACGCTGTCACATCAGCAGCCCCCTGAACCAAATCAGATGGGGGCAGTACACTGTTCTGAAGTGCAGGATCAAACAAAGCACACTAGATGGTGTAAAACGCAGAAGATGACTATTTGAGCTGCTGCCATGAAAAACTGAAAACCTAAAACCAGCAGTCTTGCCATCACACAGAATAAGGGAAAAGGAATTAGGAGATAATAGCAAATAGTAATCATTGATGGCTGTGGTTTACACAGTATGATAAAGAAACGTAAACCCCACACTTATGTGTCTGGACACTAAAACATTCAAAAATGCTGATTTACTGGTTGCATATACAGTCAGTGCAGTAGTACAGGTACAACAAGTAGATAATTTCATAATTGTGCAATGTAGATATGTTAAAATATACAAAACATATTGCAGGTAAAATATCAATTACCAGAACATGCAGATTTTTCTCTTGTTTCTTCTCCAAAAACATTCAGACTGTCAGGGGGCCCACTGGATACTAGAGGTTCTTCATTGGGGGCAAAGTGGCTGGGGCATGAAGCTGACCACTCACCTCCATCCAGTGTTGAGGTTCAGAATGAGTGGAACTATGCCTCTTTGCCCTCATTATGCCTTCATGATTTGCACAATGACAGCTTTACCTTCTTTAATGTTATACATTTTCTGTATGCCTTGCCATTGTACACAAACTCTTCATTTCCATCTTGTTGTGGCCAAAACATGTATGAACAGTAAATAATAAATATTGTGTAGCAGGTGGCAGTCTGTGTATAACATTACCCTCTTGTTACCTTTATCTGCTGTAGTTGTGATGTTCTGCATGAGTGCACAGACCTGTGTCAGAAAGTGACAAAGGGACAAATTTACTGTTTTTTTTTATGTTTTTTGCACCATGCTTTGTAATATTATAATATTATACAATATAAACCAACAAAATGCACCTCTTCTAAACTAATATTTTGATTTATGTCTTCTACATGTGTAGTATTGATCGGTGTATATTGCTGATTGAGGGTCATTTTGTTTTATACATATACATGTTTATGTACGTAAAATGACCCTCAATCAGCATACACTCTACGTGTCCTAAACAACCCCCATCAATATGCACCCATAAATACCACCATGTCCTTCCAAAAACACATCACTAAAACCTCACTTTTAAGTCCCTATGAACAATTTTATATCCAATCACACCATTAACACAAGGAACTCATACTGGAACAAATCACAGGTGGAAAAATACCCAGTGTACCAACTGATCTTTGACCCTTCATTATGTCTCCATCAGCAATATACACCGATCAATACTAGAACACTCTACCAACTTCCTAGACCTCAGTACTGAACAGTCTTCTACCTACAAGACTGCTTTTACCGATGGTACATATAGTCTCCCTTTATATGCCATTCTGAAACACTGTATTGCGTTTCTTGAAAACTTTCAAGGTAACATTTTATGGATTTATACATTTATATTTATATCACATGTTTTAACTACTGTGTATCGTGCTCATATCGATATATTTAAAAAGTTCAAGTATTGTATAGTTAGATATCTTATAGAAGCCTTTCATTGTAATTTCAGCACGTAGAACATACTATACCATACCTGTAAGTACAGCCATCTTCCTGAAGATGAATAAGGACACATGTACCTTAACAATCACCTTCTGCTGTGGGTGTGTCTGTGGGGCCTAGTTGTCCTGCCATTCTGTTTCTATGCAGAATTTTAATTTGTAGATTTTTATTGTGTTAATAATGTGTTATTGTGCCCTGCCTTATATTAGTTGCTTCTGTAGTTGCAGTTTATTGAATGTGTGACTGAAGCTGGACAAATATGTGCAGGTACTGTGTTGTGGTAGCACTGTCTAAGCTGCGCAGTCTGCAGAGCTTGAATGTCAGTGGTACAGAATTCAACAGGCATGGACTGGAGATTGTTGCTGAGGATCTCCCACAACTTGAGTGTCTGGATATTTCAAATACCGGGGTAGATGATATTACTCCACTGCGCAAGTGTCGTGATCGTCTGAAGTCTCTCACCATGTATAACCTTAAAGTAAGCATTTTCTTTTATCATTAATCCTTTGAAGCCTAGTGTGTAGTAAATGTACTGCAAGGTTTAACGTTCAGAACTCTTCATTCTGAAGGCACCACAATTCTTCAGAAAGTTGGAAACCACTACTTTGATGACACAGTGTCCCATCCCAGAGGGCTCTAATTTTCAGCATCACCACTGTTAGAATCTCAGATGTCACTATTTATTTTGTCCATACAGTGTATGTATGTATGTATGTGTGTATGTTATAATTCACACTAACAGCTATTATTTCTTCGTACAGTGATCACCATTTTATCTTTCTAGTCGAAGCAGGCTGTATTCTTTGTGAGGTGTGAACTGTGTGTGTGTGTGTGTGTGTATATATATATATATATAAAATACAGGTTAATTTCAGGCTATAAAGTGTTTGGGACTGTATCAGTGATGAGATGTTCTGGTGTCTGTAGCTGTTCCCAGCAGTAAGGTGATACTGAAGATTCAGGTCATCTGGGTTGTGATGCTGTCTTCAAAATTGTGGTTATAAATGATATGCAAAAGATTGAAAATTGGGTTTCTTCCTCACAACATTTATCTTGAGAATTCAGGTCTTCTGCACATGACACGTTGTTGTTGGGTGAGCAGGTTCGTACATGAAGGAATATCTTGGACTGCTTGACCCTGAAGATGGAGGCACCATATTCCTTTGAAATGGGTTACCACTCACCCACTGACACAGTGTAACATTACAGAAGACCTGAATCCTTGAATGCATGCAAGTGAGAATCTCAGGTCTCACGCAGCATATCATGTTAGGCAGCTACAGTGTTTGTATCTTCAGACTAATGTCTAAAATTATGCTCTTGAAAGCAGTATTGATATGAAGAGTCAAGTGTTTTGGAGTTGATGCTGTTTTGATTGGTGAATAGTTGTGTGTGATTTAGGAGGAGGTTGCTGCATTTGCTTCAGGGTGTAAGCTGTCGAAGAATGGAGCTACATGGTTGGACAATAAAGTTCGCTAACTTGCCACCGTGTGCTTGCCATGGCAGCACTGGACAAAAGCCTTAGTATGGTTTGATGACATTGACATATCAGCATTTTACAGCTGTGTTGTTGTTGATCTATGGCAGTCTTTTTCTGAGTGGCATCTATTACCGTCTGCATGTGTTTTGGTGTGCCGCCGCAAGAATGTCGGAGCTTGAATTAGCGCAACAAATGAACATTAAATTTCTTGTTAAACTTGGAAAGAGTGGAAACGAAATCAGAGAGATGTTAGTGCAAGTTTACGGGGATAATGCTATGAAGAAAACAGCAGTTTACAAGTGGGTGAAATGTTTTTGTGAGGGAAGAGAAAGTGTCACTGATGAAGAGAGATCAGAACGGCCAGCAACAAGCAGGACTGAAGAAAACATTGCGAAACTTCGTCAAATTGTGTGTGAAAATCATCAGCTGACTGTCAAGAGCATAGCAGAGCAAGTGAACATCAACAGAGAAACAGTTAGGAAAATCTTAACTGAAGATCTTGACATGAGGAAGGCGTGTACAAAAGTGGTCCCAAAGGAGCTCACTGAAGAACAAAAGCAAAGAAGAGTCACAATTTGCCAAGACCTTTTGGAGAGGCAAGATGACTTTTAGGCCGTGTCATCACAGGTGATGAAACATGGGTCTACCAATATGACCCTAAAACGAAGCGGCAAATTGCACAGTGGAAGACTGCCAATTCCCCACGACCAAAAAAGTTCCGTCAGTCCAAATCGAGAATCAAAACA
>Ga0209629_10000643_pt1 | contig 19748 bp, 8 predicted proteins | sample TergutCu122P5_FD_187286 | JGI IMG/M metagenome (GOLD analysis project Ga0209629, IMG submission 187286) | Cubitermes ugandensis P5 segment gut microbial communities from Kakamega Forest, Kenya - Cu122 P5 (SPAdes) (version 2) | ecosystem: Host-associated > Arthropoda: Insects > Digestive system >...
AATTCGTCTATTCATGTAGAATTTTATTCTCTTTCAAACAGTTTTTATTTCATAATTTTATGTTATATAGAGCAGAAAATATATCTGTTTTTGTGGAGGGACGCAATTTCAAGACTTAAATGCCCAAGAAACTCCGGCCGGCAGGGGACTTAGTGGTATTTAAATACAGTACGCTAAAGGTTAACAGTCCAAGAGGGCCTAGGTCTCCTCATCTCATCGTCAAGGCTTCATCGCACTCAGGTGTGGATTACACAGGGTTACTTTACATGTTAGTCGCCAGCAAGTTCACTAACAGCCTGGAAACTCACCTTGTCTAATTGTGAAAATTACAAAACTCACTGGCAACTAAATCTAAATGAGTGAAGTTGCAGTCTGTTCAAATTTACTTGCTGCTCGCTGACTAGTATACTATGCCACTCATAAACTCATTCACTATAATTGATACTGCCAGTAAGTACCTTTTGATAAAACACTAATATTCTTCAGTTCATCTCTGAGATTTCGAAGGATGAACTTAAGCACTACTAGCTGACTGTCCAGTGTTTTCATTCCTATGTGTAAACAGAATGGCTAGTTTACTCTCTGCTCACTCACCAGCTGGAGACTGAACTCTCTGGTGAGTAGTGTGTAAAGTAGCCTCAAGTAATCCCCACCTTAGACACACCACACTCAGTAGGACTCCTTGGGATGAGTAATCAGCCCATTGCAGAGACTTCTACCTGACAATACACAACACTCACAAGAGACAAACATCCTTTCCCCTGGCGGCATTCAAACCCTCAATCCCAGCAAGCGAGCATCCACAGACCCATGCCTTAGTCCGTGCGGCCACTGGGATCAGCCTTTCTGGCATTTAGTAAACTCAAAATATAGTTCATGACTAAGTTTACTGTGCGACAGTGCAAAATGTTTTTTTGTCAGCTGCGTACAAAACTCCCATTCAGCATATGAAAGAAGGGTTGTGGGTGAGAATTTATAATGTATGAAAGTCAAGGACTGTCTGTACCTTTACCCTTAGGGTCAAGCAGTCCAAGAAGAACATGGACTGCTTGACCTTGAAGGTGAAGAAACGTGGGAAGTACTCGCCCAGCAACACAGCATCACAACCCAGAAGATTTAAGTCTTCAAAGTGGTATTTACTTTTGCTTGTTGGTGAATTATTATGCAAATGTTTAACCTAAAGATGTTAGTTTGCTAGGTGGTGACCATGTTTTGGAATAGAGTACTATGCAGTGCTAGTCATATATGCAGTGTCTCATACAACAGGCTAAGACTGAACATTAGGTGATATATAGGACAACCCACAAGAAGAATTCATCCAAGACCTTAGAAGAGTGACTGTGAAGGTTTGATAATCAACGGAGTGTAAGAAAGTCAAACCACCTACAACAGCATATAGACAAATAGCTACTTCCTTGTGAATCTTCTTTTAATTTCTTTTTTGAGACACTGATACATATGTCTGTGGGAGTCCAGTTAGCAACATATTTAAGACAACCAGCAGGACCCAGTCTTCACCTGAGATGGCCATTTTCTTGCCAGTATCACAATATACTGTAGCTGAAACTGTAAAGGAAGAAATGAGGATTTGAGTCACATTCAAGAACTCTGCAGCAATACTTATATCATTTCAACAGTTGAAAGTACTGTACATGACAACAGCACAGAGTAAATTTCATGGTGATCAGGGCTGCTTTAGGGAATAATCATTGTTGATATCCAAAATTTTTGTAATGGATTTAGTTGTGGGTGATAGGTTGCCAGACAGAGTAGTGTGACCATGAAGTGCTGGGATCTTGTTTATCAAAGATGTTTTCTTATTTAGTTTGTGGGCTTTGATGGGCTTTTTGTATAAATCAACTTTCATTGTGCTGTTAGCACAGCAAATACTATGCTGGGCATCTGGCTATTCATTGTCACATTCTTCCATATCCTAAATGTTGCAGGTTTCTCTGTCTGAACACTGTGGTAAAATGTGTTGTTTCTTACAACCAACACTCTGAATGGTAAGACTGCCATCAATAACCATTCAAGCCATTTGGAAATAATAAAAGAGTTGTATATGATCATATTTGAAACTTTCAAGATGGAAAGGGAACTATTACTGTGTTTAAATATATGAAAGTAACTAATTATGAAATAAACTTTACTCTGATTCATATCTGTTGGTAGTTCCCTGTATTTGGCCCAGATTACATTATCAAAAAGTCATTCCGAATGAAACCATCTTCCTTCCATGTGAATGACAGAATAACAAAACCATTTCTGAAGACAAGAATACAACCTAGAATCAAATCTTTCATTGCACTTTGTGTTATTTGAGATTTCAGTAACACTGTTCGGTTCACACTTGTAGGAATAATGAAAATCAACTTTTTGGTTTGAATTCCTCTTGTCAATGCAATGAGTTCTACTCAGGTGATGAGCTAAATAACAATGTTGAGAGACTTGCTCTGTCTACAGAACAGAAATGACTGTTCTTCACCCAGGATATGGTTCTTATACTGCCAAACTTATTATATAGTAGCTGTAACTTTAACAAAGGAATAACACCAAGACATGGAAGAAGATATGCATGTCACTTAATAATAATAATATTATTATTATTATTAATAATAATAATAATAACAATAATAATAACAATAGCAGCAGCAGCGGCAGCATTCGACAGCCTACCTCACACCTGCATAGTCACTGTCATGGAGATTAACCAGGTATGTTCAATGAAAAATGGAAGACTGAAATGTGGCTGTACACACCAAAGGACATGTCAAAAGAGGGAAAATGGATATTAAACGTGGAATATTCCATGGTGACTGCTTGTCTCCATTACTGGTCTGTGTAGCATTTATACCATTGACCAACATTCTCAATAAACAAGGTGCAGGGCATGATGTAAAGGGAATAAATAAAATCAGCCATTTATTCTATAAGATGACTTGAAGCTATTTATATACTTGCATTACATTATATCTCTAGATGAGACTGAATTACAACAAGAGTTAACCATTGTCAAAACATGTAGCAATGACATACAAATGGAATTTGGCCTAGACAAATACACCACAGCAGTTTTCACACATGGCAAGCTAACTAAAAGCCAAAACATTAGTCTAAATAGCCAGACAGTATTAAGAAACATGGAGCTTGACAAAACCTGAAAGTATTTGAGTACAGAAGAAGGTGATGGTAATGACAACAGCCAGATGAACAACTAATGAAGGAATATTACCATCAGGCCTGGCAAATTCTCAAGACAGAGTTAAAAATTGAAGAACATCACAGCTACCAACACCTAAGCTGTACCAATGCAAGTGTACAGCTTTGGAATAGTCAATTGGTAAAGAAAGGACATTGAGAAGATAAATTGACAAACAAGAAAGCTTGTAACTACTGAAGGATTTCACCATCTGAAGGCAGACACAAACAGACTGTACATTAATAGAGTAATGGTGGGCATGAATTATTCGAACTGGAGTCCACATACAATGCTGCTATGGTTGGTCTCAGCAAGTACATTAAGCAAGGCAAAGTTAGGCTTGCCAGAATATGCTGCTGGGAAAGCCAAATACTCTGCCAAAGAATCTAATCTAATAAAACAAAAATATATGAGACAAGAAACTGCTGCCCACAATACCAAGAATCAAATTAAGACCAGCACTGAAAATGGGAAGATAGAAGAACTCAAGCTGAAACCAATACACGGACCATCCAACTGGCACCTTGAAAGACCATCACTAGATAAAGAAAAATCCATGGCATGGGTATGTAGCTCAGGCCTAATGGGAGAAACAGAGTTTAATAACAGCAGCCCATGATCGAGTACTCAACACACATTATCAACAGAGGGCCATCATGAAGCAACCAACTGATGGTAAATGTACAGGGTCCGGCAGAAAAACCTGACGATTTTTAAGTTAAAATAAAATAAAAAGTATACTATCTTTTTACATGAATTTATTACTAAAATTATCTTTATCTCAAAGCATTTTATTTACAATATTCACTTCCTGAATATAGTGTCTTTGAGGTGGTGTCCCTTGTCAACACATTCCCGCAAGCGTTTCTGGAAGTTCTGCATCACTCGGTGCAGCATGGTTGGAGAAATTGCTGCCACTTCATCCCTGATGTTCTATTTCAAGTCCACCGTTGTCCTAGGTTTCTTTTTGTACACGGTGCTCTTGAGCTATCCCCACAGTAAGAAGTCGCAGGCGTTGAGATCAAGCGATCTTGCTGGCCATTCAATATTCCCTCTTCGTGAGATCAAGCGAGGTGGGAACATCTCGTTGAGGACCTGCATTGCAGTCCTCGCAGTGTGAGCCGTTGTCCCATCTGGGTGAAACAAGAGAGTCTGGTTTTCAACATCAAGTCTCTGCAACTCCAGTTCCAGAAATGTGGGAAGCATCTCAGTGTAGCGGGCTGAATTTACTGTTACTGCTCTGCCTGCCTCGTCTTCAAAGAAACAGGGGCCGATCACCCCAAAAGATGCTACACCACATCAAACAATAAACTACTCAGAATGTAAAGATTTCTGGTGAATATCGCAAGGGTTCTCGGTTGCCCAGTAGCGACAGTTTGGAGAACTGACATTGCCCCAAAAATGAAAATTTGCTTCATCCATCATGAGGACCTGGTTAAGGTCGTCGTTATCCACAGCGTTCAACAGAAACTCACAACTTTTAGATTTACAATGTCTTGATCATTCATTGCTTGAACCATAACCATTTTTTGAGGATGGAAATTTTAAGTCCTCACACAATATTCGGCGCACTGTACGATCAGACATTCTTAATGCAATGGCATTTCAGCTTGCTGATCGTCGAGGATTTCTGACAAAAGCCTGACGCACTCGTTCAATGTTCTCAGGAGGTCTAAGTAAAGGTTCTCTTCCTGGAGGCTTTCTTTTTGCAGCAGACGCTGTTTCTCTGAAGTTTCTGACCCACAACAGTAGAGTATTGCAACTAGGGACACTGTCGTTCCGATGAATATTGAAGTGCCGAAGACATATCCGCTGAGTCAGAACGACAGAATCGTTTTTGAAGTACGTCTCCACAGCGAAAGCCCGATGCTCTACAGACCTGCGCTCCGTGGCAACTGAAATGCTTTGAGTCTCACTAGAAGGGCGCTAAAAGACAAATTCCCCACACCAGCAGTTCCACTCACAGTTGTGTTGCCAAATCGTCAGGTATTTCTGCTGGACCCTGTAGTATGTGCTATTAGGCAAAACACATAAAACATTGTTGCAGGATGCACATAACTTGGACTGTCTGAATACACTAACAGATATAATAATATGGCTGTTTACATCCACTGGATGATATGAAAACTTAAGGGGTTGCAGGTTACTGAGAATTACTATGAATGTATGGCTGAAAGGGTCATAAATGTCAACGGTACCACTATTACGTGGGACATACCTGTTATCACAGATTGAACAATACTAGCAAACTAGCCTGATGTAGTACTGCATGTTAAAAAAGAGACTACTGATTCATATAGCCATACCAGATGTTTCAAACTTTCACACAAATGAAAATGGAAAACTATGTACCAAGACCTGCAGATTGAACTCAGTAGGATGTGGAATGTGAGGACAAAAATTGTGCTGTCGAGATCAGGACTTACCAGAAGACTGTCACCTAATAACTAATAGACAAGAATAAATTTAAAATGAAACTAATAATAATAATTGTTTTTGCACTGGTCTTGTCTGCTATGAGGGTCATCCCAAACATGATTAACCGAAGCTTCAGTACCTTCAGTGTACCACCATGCCTACCATCCCAGGTCCAGAAAGTGGTCATACTAAATACTTGTTCTATCATGAGGAAATTCCTCAATGATGAAGTCCACTCATCGAATGAAGAGGCTGATAACCCCTAATGTCAGTTTACCATGTTCCTGGTTTTATACACTCATTTCAAAATCCCCTGATACAACCCCCCTCCAGCAGACCTGATTAAAAGCCCACACTCTGGGTGCTCAACAACCGGCATAGTCCTAGCAGTAGTAACCTCAGAGTATAACACAACAAGTATCTCACAAACAGTGAGTCTATAGTGTGTCCTTTACATAAATAAATAATATACACCATATTATATCCTCATCAGAAGGCTCTGTTCTTTAGACAAAACACTTGACTTTAGAGAGTTCACTTTTTTGTGAGAAACTTGTTATGTTTATACCTTGTGGTTACACAATCAGGATGAAGTCAAACTGTGTCCTTGAAAAAACAAAATACGGAGTACATTTCATTTTGTCATTGGGTGCTGTTCATGAAGTCGGGGCAGGAAACAGATGAAGTTACATTTTTATATGTATAGAATGGGCCAAAACCTACTTGACATCCTTAGTGAAATGTTGTGGAAAAATGCAAAGCCCTACTAACAAGAATGCCCTTTATGTTTCAAACAAGCCTGAACACATGGCAGTGCAAGATGGTAGTGATGGTCAAGATCTTGCACAGGGCCACAGAAAGCTGATGTTAATATCTATTTTCATGAACAGCCTACAACTGCTGTGAAGCAAAATTCCAAACACAGTTTCAAACCAAACCATCCACAAGAGAGTAAAAGACGTTCGTGGAAACAGTATCTATGCGTATCTTCCCAACTGAGGTGGGAGACTAGGAACAATGGCAGCCAATGTGGAACACATTTGAGCACCATACAATGCTCGCTCATAGATGCAAACAAGAAATGCAAAGAATGAATTATGCCATGTAGAACCATCAGAATAGTTTTGATTAGGTGATCACAGATTAAGCCACACTGAGTGCAACTGCTGGAGGGGCTGAGCAATAATAAGACTAGCTAAGCAACTGTGTATTAACTTTTCAAGGAGGGCTCTGATTGATGGAATGCTTTCAACTTTGTTTGGAAATACATGTACCATTTTTGTAATAACTGTGATTTAAATTATGTGAGATAAAAAGGACCACTTACCTGTACAGAGTTTCAGAGACTGAAGATGTTTGATCATAGTTGTCACTTAAGCAAAGTTCATGTTTTGTGATTTCTTAATCTGTGTACCTGATTCTGGTAGCCTGTGTGTTTTTATCTTTTATACCTTTGAGTATCGATCAAACAACATGACTTATCAATAAATATGTGATTCTTCTTCAGAGATGTCTTATACAGTTAACTGTGTGATATGAATTGATGTATTTTACATGCTAATTAACACCACTGACCCTTTTTACCCCACACATACTGTTCACATGTAAATGGCATAGTACATGCAAGATTTAAGGTTTTCACAGCAGTGCAGTTGAGGACTCCAATCTTCTCCAAAACTTTGTGTGTGGCATCCCATTCGTATGTTTAATATGAAACTAAGATAGCTTTTTGGCTAAACTGACATGACTATTATTTACTGGTATAAATTTCCTTTTGTTTACAATAAATCAATACATGTTCCAGGTCATATACCAAAGCCATCATCAGGCTACACCACTGTGAAAGTATATCAAAGAAAAATCTTACAGCACATGATGTTAAAAAAAAAATTGTTTACTACTCAATAACAATTATGTTCTCTTAGTAAAAAATGTTATCTTGTCCAAAACATTTGTACCCCTATACCAAACTCAATATTTGAAATGAAATTTATCATGAGGACTGTAGAACACACACTAGAAGGGTCAGGTATTTAGAATAATGCAAAACTCAGTCATCATGATTATTTAAAACAATTACTGAGCTAACTGGAATAAAAATGGAAGTGAAGAAGAATGAAAAGCAACAGAACACAGCATACAGCCTAGGATGAAGAGAAGTATGAAAAGACTACTGAAGAGATGGTATAAAACCAAAAAAATAGACCACATGGTCAAACATGTAGCAGCTGCTGATGAAGATGGCAGTGCTGTATTTATCATCATCCTACTACTGCCGCTGCACGTGATGGTGCAGTTGGTTGAGGCACTGTGCTACAAGCCGGAAGGTCGCGGGTTCAATTCCCGATTGTGTCATAGGTATTTTTGATTGACATAATCCTTCTGGTCGTACTATGACCCTGGGGTTGACTCAGCCTCTAACAGAAATGAGTACTAGGAATATTTCCTCGGGGGTAAAGGCGGCCATTACGTAGGGCTGACAACCTTACCACCTTCATGTGCCAATTGTCTTGAAATCTGGGAACCTCAAACTCCTGGAACCCTCAAGGCCTGTCCAGCCGTGTAATGGGATTGCTATATCTTTTACTACTACTGCTACTGTTGTTGGTGTTGTCATTAATCTTGTCTTTGTATGTATATTTGTGTGCATCACTGACATCTTTTGCAAAATTGGTCTCAGAAATAGTTCTGGATAATATTGTTAAGGAAACTGTAAATAAGACAGACTGTGTACAAAAGAGTAACCCTCTTCACAGTAGAAGAAAGTGTTTATATTCTTTCACTCTGAAAGGTGGGGGACAGCAGATTCCTCTGAAATAATGGTTCCTATATACCAGATTACACTGCATCATACACAGAAAACCACAGTCGTAATATTCACCATAGTCAGCACTATAGTGTACTTCCACACTGCCTAGTCAAACTACTTGCCAATACTGCAATCACATACTACACTGCAGAAGGGTGTGGCTCCTTCATGCTGACTATGCACCATTATTACTTTGCAAATACTTTCCAGAACATAACAAAATAGACTCCAGATCCCCTGAAAGCATAATGGCAAATTTTGTTTTTTGGACCGTGCATTTTCAATAATGAGGACAAAAATAAACCAACAAAATGCACAAATTAATTCTGGATTAATTTATTACTGATCAATCACTCCAACATGTTTTGGCCCCTCAGTCGAAGCCATCATCAGGGAGTTCAAAATCCTTGAGAGTTACAAAGCCATTGTATTGATCTGTTAAAATGTTGTTATGTATATGTGTTCGTGTCGCGATGTGATAACTGTGGAATGCTTAGACGGAAGGATTTTGAACTCCCTGATGATGGCTTCGACTGAGGGGCCAAAACATGAAGGAGTGATTGATCAGTAATAAATTAATCCAGAATTAATTTGTGCATTTTGTTGGTTTATTTTTGCCCTCATAATGGCAAAATTCACCCACTCACCTGTGGCATCAGTATGCATTATATACATGTTTGATGTGTGGCAATAATAGCAACTGTTGTATTACATTACTTTGATAATTGCATTTGTAAACTACTATACTTTAGCCATACAAAAGATCTGTGGCTTTTAATCTATGTAACTATGTATCACACACTGACAAAACTCCTCAGGATGGCCACAAAAATACCGAAAACATGTCAAGGACACGATGTGAATTTGCTTTATCAACACAAACACACACATTAAAAAAGTAGTGTTCTGATGGTGATTATTATGTTTTGTATGAAATGATATTAGTATTCTGAATGTTAATATTCATGTTACTTACATTAACTTTGACTTATCAATTGTTACTAAAAGTACTAAACAGAATGGGGCTCGGGGTGGATGACCATATCAATTACGTGATGTTACTCTATCACCTGTTTACATATTTAAAAAATAAAAAATTCTAATTCAAACGGGATATGAACATGTTAACAAAATGCATTCAAGTTTTAGCATGCTAATCCATTGGCAAAACTGTGTCAATATTGCAGCATGATTTTCTGACACCTAATAATTTCTGCAATATGTTTGTATGACAGGGAGTCCATACAATTGGAAAGTTGGCTTTATAAGTTCCACCTGAAACTGCTTGTTTTGTGATGACTGATTATTACAAAATTTAATAAATGGAACAGAAACATCTGGCTATAAGGCAGAAATTTAATGTCCCTTGTAAGTACGTTTTCAGATAACTGCCCGTTTAAGTAGATACATTTACCAATATGCAGTCACATACAACTCCACAGACAGGTCGATAAGGTGACAAGTTTCGGCTTATTACGTGTCATCATCGTGCCTTCTGTTTTTTAAGAACCATCCAATAAAAATTGATGGTTTCTAATAAGCCGCAATTTGAAGCCTAATCGATTTATATGTTCGTTTGTTTTCCTGGCGTTACAACCCATTTTGGTTGTATTTTCACAGCCCGGTAGCGGGCTTTAGCCTCCTTGTTTTCGAGGTTTCTTGATCACACACAACGACGCGCGACAATCTGTAGGACTCCTCTGGACGAGTGATCAGTCTTTCACAGAGATCTCTACCTGACAACACTCGCAACAAACATCCATGCCCCCGGTAGGATTCGAACCAACAATCTCAGCAGGCGAGCAGCCGAAGACCTATGCCTTAGACCGCTTGGTCACTGGGACCGGCAATCGACTTATATATATATGACTATATTAGGAAATATCTACATCTGATCAACAGCACAACGGGGATGAATCACCTTCCAATTACTGCCTGTTACTTCAAGATTTTACTGACTACGGGTTGTTTACTGTGAAAATAATGAAGTTTTGTCACAACGTCCCTGCAGCAGCTGACGAACTTCAGTTATTTTAAGGTTTGCCATCCCCGTTGTGTAGTAAACTAATGGTACGTAGGGTGATTACCGTCAATAACACAACTATAAGTTTCTAATAGATGGATTTATTAGAAATTAATAAACAACATATTTCGGCCTATCACTGACCATCATCAGGTTTCATCTTAAAAGCTATGCTATAAGAGTGTTATACAATTATTGCAAACGCGTATTGGTGTTGAGATCTCATCAACTACGTGTTTGATTAGATTTCGCTTATTTTACGAGCGTGAAGTCCTGATATTATTCGGATGCATGTTATGCTATTGACGGTAATCACCCTACCTACCATTAGAACTTCAGTTAGCTGAAGCCAGCTGTTTCTGTTGAACAATGCGTCCAGCGTGATCTTCAAGTTAAGCGCCTTCAATTGATCCCCATTATGACCAACTCCACAACGCACCACAACCACTGCAGATAATCTGTTACTACTGCATACACCCATTGGTAGACATTCTGTCATTGGCCAGCGCACCATCAGAACATGGTGACATGTGTCACCTGCGAGACCAAATGACCACGGATTAAGGCACAATGATAATCCGTGGCGCAGAATGTAAGATCAGTGGTACCAAGCGATCTTTGGTACTATCCGTGCGCATTACACGTCACGGGCAACGGGGTTGTAGTGAACTAGTCCGTGTTATTGTTTATCAGAGGAACGTTATTCGGACAGGTGTAGGATAAATATTTAAACTTTATATTATGTGTTAAACGTATTACTTACGAAGATGTATTTTAGAAAATTCAAGAAAGGCACTGTTATTTAATACACGTTGGTATTGTTTGTTCTGTTTTACTGGTATGATATTGCCTTGTTCGTTATGTTGCCGTCTGACACGTTCTTTGCTGCGGTTGTAAATATGAAGATCAGTATCACTGAAGAATAGAAAAAATAATGAATATGAAGTGGAATATTCTTCTTCTGCTGTTTGAGATATTTTTAGAAATATCGGCGTCAACACATTGGGCAGTAACAGAGAATGGGCTTGTACAATCACAGGTATGAAGGTTCACATTGTGTTTCAGCAAGTCTGATTTTTGCAGTGACGGTAACATTAGTAGGTCGATAGATCGTAGAGAGCGGGGTGTAGGACAGGTCACACTAAAATACATCGCATTCCAAAAATTATATTAATGCAGTGAAGTTACAAAGCATGGCCCAAGAAACACTCCAGTATGCGACGGCTCGTACATGTATCTTATTTACATTGTCACATAAATTTTGAGGCCACATATACACATACATACAACATTTTCAGTCAAATGTATGATTACTGACATTGTGTAAGGAAGCACAAAACTGTGTATGTTTCAGAAAATTGTAAGCACTGTATGCAATTCTCAGGAGGTGTGTATCTGATATGTGTAGAAGCAGGAGTTTGTGGCACATGGTGAACTACTGCAGATGTTTAAAATGTCCCTGTTAAGGTCCAGGCATTGTTGACAGTGGGGAAGAATTGTGTGACATGTGCCTATGAAGGTACCTGTTGGGGTGTGTTAGTTCTTGGGTTGTTGGTTTTGTACAGTACACTGAATCCTTCAGTAACCCTATGAGTAGAAATCAGATGGAATTAAGTTAGTCATATGTCACAGGTATTCAGTACTTCCTATGCAGCCTATCCACTGCTTTGAGAAAGGAGAGTATGGTTTCTGTTAATGAGGTTTGATTCATATATTGAAATTAAGGGTTCTTCAGTGTTATTGCTTTGTCATCTAATATTATGGTTATAACAGTCTTGGAGATTGCAGTGTTTGCAGCCTTTGCAAATATTCTGCCATGCAATGGAATAAATGTATTTCATTTAAACTCACTCTGACATCTGTGTTTAAATCATGGGTTCCCAACCTGCAACCCACCATCTTTTATTATGTATGTGCTATAAAAAGTAAACAATAATTGATGCAGTTAGGTACACCACTTATTGTTATTTGCCCATGTGAGGCCTGCAAACCAGCCTGTAATAACCAATGTGGCCCTTTGTTTAAATTGGTTTAAATTGTGCAGTATTTTCTAAAGAGTATGTGGGTATTGTAACTGTTCTTGTTTCAAAAGAATATTTCAGATAAGACCTGTGGTTCTTAATCTTAATTTTTATAGGTATGCTATCAGATTATTTTTTATTACAGTTGGACTCTGCTTTCCACCTTCGCCGCCCATATGATCTCATGGCACTGCTGGAACAGGAATGGCGAGTCAGAAACATAGACACACTCTACAAGGAACTGGTGTCACGCAAAGCTGCTATAGACAAACAGTTATCAAATCCAGAGAGTGCAACCGACCTAGAGGCACACTTGTATGCACATGATCCTGATTGTCTGCAGGCTGGACGTCCTTTGACTGACACAGACTTATATCCCAGCCTGGCTGGTGATATTCAGGATCGCATTAGGTGGGATTAAAACATGCCATTTTAAACATTTTAGGAAAGGTTTAAAACAGTAGACCTATAACAAGTATGTTTAACGGTAGAAGCACTGGTTGGGTGCATCGTGAAGAATGCAGACATATATTAGGAACCATTTTCTCTCATGAAATGCTATTGCAACAAAGTGTACCTTTTTAATAATCATTGTACATTGTGGTTTTTCAGAAATGTGTGAAAAATTTGGACTTTTTTCTCTTTCTCCAACAGAACCTGATACGTGTAATGTTAGGCATCCTGTTGTATTATCTGCATTTACAAATAGTACTTGTACACAAACACAACACTGTTATGCTTGTTGGTGTACAAGTGATACTATTGGTGATGAATCCAAGAAACTGAAGCCATCAATAGTATTTCCAAATCCTGTCCTTCTCTTCATACTCCTCTTCCTCCCAGAGAGGAAGCCTGTTGCATTTTTGTCTTCTTTGCTGTTGTAAGGATGTTTATTAGTGAACGGTTTGCCCTTCTAGATAATGCATTTAAATAGGCCCTTTGCCATTTACTAGAGTGAAATGTAGATAAATCTTGTTTTTTAATTCTTTAGTGCCTGATGTAGGTATACCCATCATGCAGTAATGATGTCAGAACACCAAACAACATTTAAAGCCTATGGCCTATCATCACCTTTATTATGCATCCCCCATTTAAATTTTTGTCTGTTACACATTACACTGGGCATTTAATTCTTGTGCTAAAAACTTAAAATTGTAGTCCCCAAAAAGATGTAGACTGACAGACCTGCAGTTTTTTAGATAGAACAAGCCAAGGGCTAAAGATACCAGAAACCTTATGCTGCAGTCATGTAAAGAATGAAAGTTCACCATATTGTGCACCTAGTACAGAGGAGTTCCTCAGAATAGCATTTCTTTACATTGTTGTTTTAGGTTGGATCACTATCTTCCTGTAGATTTACCTGCGGATAGCCCTTTGTTGCCGTTCTGCACGCGTTCCTTTTCCTTGGATTTTAGTATGCATACATTTGAACACCTCCATGTAAGTGGATGGGTATTACTTTATTGCATTACAGTGGCTGTTAACTAGATATTGCAGTTTTCTGGCATTCAATATATAACAGCATTCAGTTTCACCAGTGAGAAGGATGTAAAAATTAAGTTATAAAAGAGATATTTTGGACCCACTTATGACTATGTGTAATTATTCCAGATTTATCAAACTAAGAAAGAAATCAATATGTATTTGTTTATGTTCGACATCCTGTTGTTTTTTATATTATTTAAATTTACTGTGTAATTGCCGTTGACGCAACACTTGTGTTGTTGGCAGCTACATACTAATTTGAATTACATAAAAAGTCTTTCATTTTTAAAATAAATGAGTGTCAAAACATATGAGGATGTGCAGGCAATGGCCAGAAAGCTGATTGATATTGACACCATGTATCTGTATTCAGGCAATGATGTCAAGAGCAAACCTGTCAACTGCACCTGAATTGAACCTAGCATCATCCATGCTGGGGCACAGAGATATGGCTCTTTTTGGTCACCAGATAGCTGTGGGACTTGAGAAGAACTCTACATCATGGCTGCATCACAATTTGGCTTCCGTATATTGGCGTATCAGAGGTGATGCTCCCAATGCTGTGGAATGTGCACGCAAGGCTGTACTCTTCGCACCAAGGTAAATGTATATGAATAATATTTTTAACTGATTTGATGAGGGCCATGCTTCTCCAAGTGAAAGTGGTGTGTGATTCTTTCCTTTATACATTTTAAAATATTTTTATTGCCCTAATAAACTTGAATGTTAACAAATTTATTATTAATTCAAATCTCTTGTTTTTAAGTCCATTTTTTAGCTCATAGCACAGTGTTTCTACTTCTGTTGAAGACTGAAACACAGGATTCTTGAAGGGACTTTTAAAGTTTAGTGCTTTACATTTATTCAAAGATTTTCATTGTTTGATAAGTAATTTAAAATGTGTAATTCTTAATGTAAGTGTCCATATGCATAACTGGTGGTATTTGCCTTACTGACAGCTAATAATAGCAACTGCATCTCTTATAGAAAAAAGATTTCCTGCATTTCAAAAATTTTATAATTTTATAATGTGACATGGATAATCATGCCTGTGAGTGTCATTTTCCAGATGTGCACAGGAATCTAGCTGTACTGATTCATGATGCTGTATTCTTTGTGGACATTAAAGGGTGTCAGCTTTAGGGTCCTGGTGCCATTATATACTGTATTTCCTGGCCCATAAGACACGTGATTTTTTCATTAGAAATTTTAGAAAAAAATAATGATGAATGTATTTTAATTTTAGTAATTTATTGGAATAAAACAGGATTGTTACATACCAAAATTAGCAACCATAATATAATTTATTCATCATAGAAACCCAGAAAATTGTCATCACTGCCACTAAAATCATCTTCATGGTTGCTTTTCCTCGATGCGTCACTTTCTTCATATAAAATATCATCTTCACTTCCATCTAGTGCATTGCTAATGCCATGTTTCTTGAAAGACTTTACAATAGTCTCATTTTTACCTTGCTGCCAGGAATTTTTCACCCACTCGCAAACATTAGAAATCGAAGGTCGTTTCACTCTTCCTGCTGGTGTAATGTGATGGGTTGGTGCCTCAAACCACTTTGCCCGTTCCTCATGCATAAATCCCTTGAATGGTTCATTAACTGAAACGTCCAGAGGCTGTAATTGACTAGTTGATCCACCAGGAATTACTGTGAGATGTGTCTTCAGTTTAGTGGCAAGCCTTTTTGTTAATTCTGTTACATGTGCCTTGAACTGATCGCACACTAATAAAGATGCTTTTTTAAGAAGACTACCTGGACGCTTGGACCACACTTTCTCTAACCACAGCTTCATTCCTTCTACATCCATCTTTTAGAATGAACATGAACTTAAATCCCATGTGGAATTACATCTTTACGCAGCATTTTTCTTTTAAAGATTTATAAAGGTGAAAGCTTTGTGCCATCAGCACAGCACGCAAGAACAACAGTGTAACGTGTCTTCTCATTACCAGAAGTCTTTATCATAATTGTCTTAACACCTTTAACATCCACTGTTTTATTCGATGGAACATCAAACGTCAAAGGTACCTTATCCATGTTCCCTAATTGTCCTATCTCAAAACACAGCTTCTGTCTCATGTATGTGACATATTTATGGAATTCTATAATCTTTCTTTCGTACTCACAGGACAGTTTTTGTGCTATTGTAGGTTTAGTACGCATACACAGGTCATTTCTTCTCATAAATCTTTCGCACCACGAAGTTGTTCCAGCAAAATCAGTAATACACATTTCAATTGCTAGTCTTCTCACTTCAATTAAAATCTTTTTCGTTGAAACAGCAATTCCATTCTTCCTGTGATGTGTTATCCAGTTCTTAATATATTCTTGAAGTTTTGGCCATTTAGAAGCACATGAACATAAAGTTCTTTTACTCTTATCTGCTTTGATTAAATCTTTCCTTTGCTTCCTCCATTCTCGTATCATCATCTCTGTCGGAGGTGAGCGAAAATGCCTTTCAGCTGCCAGGTTTCCATGTTTTTCAGCGTAATTCACGACTTCAATTTTAAATGCAATACTGTAAGATAATCGTCCCTCTTTTGATCCCATGAGGGTTTTCTTTGATTTTAAACTTTAAATTTAACTCTTTAATCATGATTTGTAAAAACGTAAATACCCACAAAACATATATACTTTAAGGGACGTGTAACGCACTTGAATTACACTTGACTACACTTTGCTACTGCAGCAGCGTAAATACCTGGAATCACATGTGATACAATGTATATGTTAGGGTAAATCCCCCGATAAGAAAGTAAACCGTTCACAAGCAGTGATGCCAGATCTCATGATTTTGAAGCAAATTTCACTGTCTCACGATAAAGATGTTGTATAATAGATGTAGGGGTATTTATAAGTTTGGAAATAATACTTACCCTTGGTGCATAAGACGCAGGTCGAATTTAGGTCACATTTTTCGGGGGGAAAAAGTGTGTCTTATGGGCCGGGAAATACGGTATATATATGTATATACACTACAGGGACCTGGCTCTATTGATTCTTGGTGCCATTTTGTTTACAGACATTACAGGGATCTGGCGCTATTCAATCTTGGTGCCATTTTCCACCAGGCTCATTACCCTGCAGAAGCAGCCATCATTCTCCATGCAGCAGTGGATCACGCTCCCCTAATGGCCCAGAGCCACTTTTTGCTGGGTAATGTGTACGCAATTCTTGGAGACTGTAACAGGTAAGAAAATTAATATTTGGGAACCATTATTTGAAAATGTGTTCTCAGAATATAGTAGTAGTGGTAGTGGTGGTAGTAATAGTTGTTGTTGCTAGCTGCTGCTGCTGCTGCTGCTGTTGTTGTTACCTACAAATTTTCACGTTTTCACTGTAGTGTTGTTGAGGGGTCTGTTCTTGTGGATGTGCTGCTGTATCACTGGCTAATCAGTGACTTGACATTTCAAGAAACCATGGTGACATTGAAACATCAGGAACCAATTTTCCAGTGACATGGCATTGTCTTCCAGAAGTATGGAGTCCTCTGGAAGTACATCTTCAATGAAGCATTATTTTTCTTTACTTCTTTCTGTTATGGAAATTAGTCAGACAGTAGATATTTATGTTGATTTTAGATGCACACCTGAGATTTCAGAGTTCCTGAATCCATATGAAGCATGTCAATCTGTTTCCGCTACCAGTAATAAGATGCTGTACCTTCAGATCATAAAGTATAGTATCTCTTATTGTGATCATGTAACTCAGTTTTTTAATAGGACCTTAACATTATACCAGACCAGCATTTATAGCAGGACTTTTCAAACTGAAATGTATTACACTTTTCACGAGTGGAAGATCTAGTTGAAAGATGTACCCCATGTTTTTTTTTGGCGTGTGTGTGTGTGCGTGTGTGTGTGTGGGCGTGCGCGCGCTTGCGCCTTTCAGGCTGGTTTCTGTGGACCAAAATTGGCACTTGGATGAAAAGTGATGCCTATCAAACAGAATGACATGATAGTAGAAATGTAGTTCAAAATACAGCAGTTAGATGAATCACATTCTGTACATGTAAATGAAGTTATGACCGTTCACTGTATTTGAAATGAATTGTTTAGGTCAGTGGCATGTTACGACAATGCACTGAAGTTGCGGCCCAGCATGGAGCAAGTGACCCGAACTAAACACTCTGTACTGTGCCATAGGAAGTTGGAAAAAGGGCTTTATGATCTTTATGAGTAAGTATCATCATTGTACCCTCACTATTCTGGTATTTGGGTTTATGTAATGTACACTATCAACCTGATGCCTGTAGATATCAATAACAGAAATTGTGGAAGTATGTAGGAGGGCAAGAAACTGTGCATACGTGAACACAGATCTAGTAATACACATTCAAATTTTACTAAATTTCCATTTTACCAATATTAGTGCAACAGTTTGTTTGCAAAATTAAATAGAGCTATGCAGCAGATGATTAGAATATATAAATATATTTTTTTATTCATAGGCTGAGGTAGTATAGTCAGAATAGTGATATGCTATGGGCTGGACAGACCAGGAATTGAATCGTGGTGGGGGCGACATTTTCCATACCCATCCAGACCTGCCCTGGTGCCCACCCAGCCTCCTGTGTAATAGGTACTGGGTCTCGTCCCTGGTGGTGAAGCAGCTGGGTTTGCGGTGTTGACCATCTACCCCTCTTTAGACTGAGGTGAAAGAAGGAGTAGAGCTATGGCTCTTCTGCCCCTTCATGGCTTGTTCTAGGGTGAACTTTACTTAATTGTTTATTCAGATAATTAGGTGTTTGATATGCAAGGAAGCACAAAGAAAAAGAACAAAACATAAGCAAAGCACACCTCAGCATGCCAGGTAGGTCCTTGAGCACAAACCTTGCAGCCGCAGGGAAAACATGTGATTTTCACCCCCAGGAGATATTCCTGGTACCCATTTGTGTTAGAGGCTGTGTTGACTCCAGGGCCATAATGCGGCCAGAAGGATTAAGTCAATGCAAACTTTCAGTGGCCCCACCGGGAATCAAACCTACAGCCTTTCGGCTTGTAGTGCATTGCCTGAACCAACTGCACCATAGCGATGCTTGAACAATAACTGTGTGAAGAAGTACATCTGCTTATGTGCGAAGTGTTTTAAATATACCATTTTTAGCTTTTATCTTGTCACTGTCTGTACATTTCAGGTCCCTGCAATACAGCTTAGCTGAACTTCATGAATACCACAGCAAACAAAAGGAGTGGTTGAAGTACCAGGAGAAACTGATTTGGGAGCAGGCACCCTTAGATGTTCGTCTGATGGGAGAAGATCATACTTCGTTACTAGCTAATAGAGGTAAATTAAGGACTAATTACTTGTGTAGGGCCCAGTAGCAAACAGTGTACAGCATGCTGTCCTTGCTCGCTAAATTCACGCCATTCTGTAAATCATGCCTTCTTTGTTACGTAATGAAGGAGAATAAATTCCTGAATATGTTACTTGTTTCATTTAATGCATTGAAGATTGCATCCACAAAAGATTGTATCACCAAACTGCCAAATCATGATGATCGGTTGGTTGTGCAGTTGGAAACTGTGGGTAAATACTCAAATCCTGCAGCATGTGTTAAACCAAGAGTGAATGCACGTGATGAGGAACACAGCGATTGAACTACCATTGGAGAATGCACTATCCCAGAGTCTAAATGTAAACAAACTACAGTAGAATACCAGTATAACGAAATTCTGGGGACCTCAGAAATTAGTTTGTTATAGTGAAATTTTGTTATACTGAAATAAGTCAATTCTCAAGAACTCACCTGTTGTTATATCCGTTGCAGGATC
>Ga0209629_10000644_pt1 | contig 19747 bp, 15 predicted proteins | sample TergutCu122P5_FD_187286 | JGI IMG/M metagenome (GOLD analysis project Ga0209629, IMG submission 187286) | Cubitermes ugandensis P5 segment gut microbial communities from Kakamega Forest, Kenya - Cu122 P5 (SPAdes) (version 2) | ecosystem: Host-associated > Arthropoda: Insects > Digestive system...
TGCAGTAGTCGAAGTTTTGGGCTTTGAATTTTCTTGCTTCTTGTTCTTTGCTCAACTCAAGCTCTTTTGCATTTGTACTCAACCTCGGCCCCTCTCTATTTGTCCTCACCCCCGGCCCCTCTCCATTTGTCCTCACCCCCAGCCCCTCTCCATAAATGGAGAGGGGGGAAAGTAGTGATCGTAGTTTTTGGGTTCGGGCTGTGTAATAGTTTCCTTTGATTGCGTTGTAGATTTGCCGGAGGGTGACAGTTTTGTGGGGAGTTGTGTTAGTGATAGGGGCTTTGAAGAAGGAGAAGGCTGGGGTATAGGGGGTGTAAGGGCTGTAAGGGGTGTAAGGGCTGTAAGGGCTGTAAGGGGTGTAAGGGCTGTAAGGGGTGTACGGGCTGTAAGGGGTGTAAGGGCAAGGATGGTTAATGGTGTTGCAGAAATTTATTTTTTCGCTGCTACTTAAATATGGTTCTTTGTTCAAGGATTGCATTAATTTTATGTCGGTTTGTTTACAATGCAAATTGGCAAAGGAGGAGTCGCCTGCAGGGATAGCGTTTTCGCTGTCTATGTGGGCATGTTCTTTTAGATTGTCATTTGTTTTCATAAATATTACTTTTATAGTGGTCATAATTTGCTGCCAATAATTTTACGATGTCACTTTTTTGGTAATAGGTTTTTTTCCCGATTCTTGAATAGGGTAAACTTCCGTTTGATCGTAAAGTTTGCAGAGTTCGGGCTGAGATGTGCAAAGCTTTCATCACATCATGGTTGTCGATCCAATTTTCGAGGAGCGGTTTAATTTTTAAGTATGGGATTGGATTTTCGATTTCCCATTGTTCGTCGGCGTCTTGAACGTTGCCTTGCGCGTGGATTTGTTTTGTGATTAACAAGGTTTCAATTTTATCGACCTTGTTGATTAAATGCGCCATTGCTTTCGGCACATCGTTGAAAGAAATTGATTCAGTAAACATATTTAGAAATAGTTTTCGGCGGTTTGATTTGCTTTTGTGCCAATAAAAAGAAAATCACGATATCAATAAGAAATCGCGGTACAAAAGAATAGTTAAAATGGTCTTCAAACCGGTTGTACCACCGGTTGTAAATTTAGTATCGTTTACCTTTATTTATTGTTATTGAGGAATTTATTCCAATAAGTAATTTATTGGCTTCTTCTATTTGTTGATTGTGAAATTTGGATAAGTATATGCCTTTTTGCATTTCGTTGTAAATTTTTTTATAACTGCATCCTGTCAGGAATGCTATAAAAAGGCAGATTTTTGTCAAATCGTTTAGATTAGTGCCTAACTTCATTTGTTTAAGCATCTCCATAATGATTGCGGATCGGACTTTCATACTTGCGGTGTTTGAAATATCCTTTTCCTTTTTATTAGATTTTTGATCGAGGAGTTGTATTTTTCGTTCGATAATTCCACAAATATCTTTCGGGTATTGTTTTTTGAACAGAACGAAATGGATTACTTTAAGTAGTTTAATTTGTATTTTATTTTTTATGTTGTTTTGCGACATAACTATTATTATGTCGTTTGCATCGATTGCCGAGGTTTCGACTTTTACGTTTGGTTCCATTAGAATACGCGGTTATTAAAAATTAATACTATTTATAGAGTGGTACAAAGGTAATCATGGAATGTTGGTAAAATAGGTTAATAATCAGTTATTTTTATGTTAAAGTTATGTTAAAGTTTCATTAGGGCTGAAAGCCTTGATATAGATGTCGTAAAACATAGTATAGGGGTTTTTCCGATGATCCAAAATATTTTTAGGTTCTGTCGCTTCAATTTAATAATTCGCCATATTGTGAAAAAAAGTTGTATTTTTGTGTTAAAAATATACCTGATTTGAACATACTATAAATATCAATTGTATGGAACTAAAAACTTTTAGTCAGCGGGTAGAGGAAGAATTGCAACCAATGAACAGGGAGCAAATTGTTTTTTTTGCATGGTTATGCGCAGTGAGGGCATTACCTCTTACAGGCAATGCCGGTAATTTTAATTATTGGGGAAAGAAAGACCGAAAGAAGCGTTTATATTTTCTTTTCGGAGCATTGGATACGAATATTTATTGTATCAATGGCGAACGTCGACGCTTCTACTCCTCATGGTACTCCTTTCGGAGATCCATCGAAGTTGGCTTCGATAATATAAAAATAGTCGCCTCATCCTCCGGCACCGCCATAGCTTCTGCCGCCATAGCTTCTGCCGCCTTCGCCTCCAAAACCTCCGAAGCTTCTGCCAGTACTCCTCCTCTCATCTCCTCAGCCATCTCCTCAGCCATCTCTTCCTCTGTTTCAATAGCCAATTTTGATATAAAGTTCCAAATCCAAGAAATTATTTTGGAAGATTTAAAAAAAATAAAGGAAGGGGAAAAAGCCTTTAATCATGATTTATCTATCTATGGAGCTGTATGGGATAATTTTCAGAAAGCGTTAGCCAATGAAGGTTGTTCATATTGGGGGCGATTGTATCAAGCTATTTTTGAGAATTCCTTTCAATTGGATTATGAGGCTCTTGAAAGACGGATGAACGTTCCTGTAGCTATACAGGAACAGGGCGCTGAGGAAGTGGCTCGTTATTTGGAAGCGTTTGAAGCAGGGGCAAAACATTTGAATGAAGCGCGTATTATTATTTTGGGAGAAAAAGGTGCCGGGAAAACCTGTTTGGCTCGCCGGTTAATTGACTCCGATGCACCGATGACCAAAGACAATGAGAGTACAGCCGGCGTGGTAACAACGCCTTGGGAGCCGAAAAAAGAGGAAGTAAAAATACATATATGGGATTTTGCGGGTCATGTGGTTACTCATGCGGTTCATCAGTTTTTCCTTTCGGAGCGTTGTCTTTATATTTTAGTTTATGATGGGCGGGCTGAAACAAGGAATCGGTTGGAATATTGGCTCAATAATGTTAAAAATTATGGAGCTGATTCTAAAGTATTTATTTTAGTAAATAAAAGAGACGACCATGTTCCGGCTATACCCATCCATAGCTTGAAAGATAAATATCCTATTGAAGGACTTTATTTTTTTGACATTAATAAAGATAAGGATGCATTAGAAGAATTCCGTAAAAGAGTGGTAGAATATATCAAAACCAATCCTTCGTGGAGTAACCGGGAAATACCGGCTAATTATTTCAATGTGAAGAAAGCGTTGGAACAACGTTTTTCAGATGATAAAAAGAAAGAATGTATAGAAATTGAAGAATTTAAGCAAATTGCCTTAGAAAACGGAATCAAAGATGTTGAAAAATTATTGACCCATCTCCATTTGTTGGGAATTTGTCTGCACTATAATGATATGGGGGAATTTGATACCTTGGTATTGAATCCTGAGTGGATCAGTCAGGGGATCTATCGGATTATAAATTGGGTACACGACCATAATGAGCATTCCATAAAATTAAACGAATTTTCTACTGTATTTAGTGATGAAATGAGTCGTTACCCCAAAGATAAACATCCTTTTCTTTTTGAGTTGATGAAACGTTACGAGTTGGCGTATGAAACAGAGAAAAAGTGCAATTTAATCATTCCTCATTTGTTACATGTAGATCGACCCAAGACTTTACCCGATTTTCCGGTGGGAGATAGTTTGATGCTTCGCTACAAAGCGGAGCAACCCTTGTTGACTGATACAATTTCTCGCTTTATTGTTCGGCACAATGAAGAAATAAAAAGAGAAGGGAGAGCGTATTTAGTATGGCGATATGGTGTGGTATTGGAAGAGGAGAATGGCACAATTGCATTAGTCAGGGAATGGCAAGAAGAGCGAATGATAACCGTTGAGGTGAAGGGAAATGATAAGACAGCTTATTTAGATAAGTTACGGGAAACTTTGAATGATATTTTCAGCAAGTATAAGAGTAAGAAACCGGAATTGCAATATAGGATCGAACGTTTTGGGCAGATACCCGAAGAAAGAGAGAATAATACTTCCTTTATAGAGCCTATAGTTCTAATATCAAATGAAAAAGAATACTGGAAATCTGAAGAAACAATATTATTTCATTATTTACATGATTATCCTTTAAGGAACGAACAGACTAATATAGAGCTATCGACAAAAAATATTATCGATGCCTTTCGTATTCTTGGAGAAAAAATGTTTGAAGTCACTAATAGAATGATGGATGTTGCTGAAAAGGCGGTTGATAAAACACATGGTAATACATATATAGACTCTTTTAATCATTCAAATATAGGAGAAGGAAATTCTATTAAAATTGAGGTTTTATCTGAAGATTTACGAAGAGAAATAGAAAATATTATCCCTGACATACGAGCGATTGCCAATGGTTTATCTGATGAGCAGGAAGAAATCCTTGCGGAGTTACAGCGGATCAATGTTCAACTCGATAAAAAACAGCCTAAGCTTGCTGTTGTTGGCGCTGCTTTTCAAGCGATATATTCTATTTTAGGCGGAGTAGTCAGCGGAGTAGCCGCCAATCTTGTTACGCCATTTGTAAAGAGCAGTATTCAAGAGATTATGAGTAAGTTGGGAGGATTATTAAAAATATTACCGTTATGAAGAATTATTTTATTCTTTCGTTTTTTTGTATTTCAATGTTTGTCGGAGCGCAGTCGGGGCTGCGTTTGCCGGCAGTTATCAGTAATCATGCCGTTTTGCAGCAAAACGGCGAGGTAAAACTTTGGGGATGGGCTTCTTGCACGATACCGACTAAGATCGTTTGCAGTTGGAATCCGTCCGATACTGTTTCGGTGATGCCGGAGAAAGATTGCAGTTGGAGTGTTTCGGTGAAAACGCCGAAGGCAAGCGCTACGCCTTATACGATTGCGTTTATCAGCGGCAATCAGCGAATTACCATCAGCGATATTCTTATTGGAGAGGTGTGGCTTTGTTCGGGACAGTCGAATATGGAGTATAATTTCAATGATGGTCCCATAGATGTCGGCGATGCCGTAGCACAATCGGCTAATAATGCGATACGGTTTTTCCAAATATCCCATTTGCATAATAAATATCCGCAGACAAACTGCGATGGAGAGTGGAAAATTTGTTCGCCGCAAACGGTGAAAAGCATGAGTGTGGTTGGGTATTATGTAGGGAAGCGAATCCATGAAGCGACAAAGTCGCCTGTCGGTCTGATTGCTTCTTATTGGGGCGGGACTTGCGTGCAGGCGTGGATGCCCCCATCGGTTTTTGAAAAAAGCACCGATTTGAGGAAAGCGGCAGATAATTTATCGTCGGTCAGTTGGGCGCCTGTTGCGCCGTCGGTTCTTTATAATGCGATGATATTTCCGTTAGTCCCTTATCGTATAGCAGGAGTGGTTTGGTATCAAGGTGAAGGTAATACGGAACAGCCTCAGGAATACGGGAAACTTTTTAAGTCGATGATTACGAGTTGGCGGGAAGCGTTCAATCATCCTTTCCCGTTTTATTATGTTCAAATAGCGCCTTGGAGCGGCTATGGAGGACTTAGCGGAGCGATTTTGCGGGAGCAGCAGGAAAGCGCACTGACTTTGCCTAAAACCGGTATGATAGGCGTAGGCGATTTGGTGGATAATATCCGTGATATTCATCCGAAGCTGAAACAGGCTGTGGGAAACCGTTTGGCGAATCTGATACTGAAAGAACAATACGGAGTGAATGATTTGCAACCTTATCATCCCCGCTTCACTAACTTTACGGTCAATAAGGATAGAGTTCTTATTACTTTAACTTCCACCGGCAAATTAACTTGTAAGGATAAAGAAATTACGAACTTTCAAATAGCGGGAGAGGACAAAGCGTTTTATCCGGCTACTGCAACCCTTGAGAAGAACGGTTCGATAACGTTGATTTCCAAGCAAGTAAAAAAACCGATCGTTGTGCGTTATTGCTTTACTAACGATGCAATGCCGAATTTGTTTGACGTCAACGGATTGCCATTGCTTCCTTTTCGTACGGATTCATGGTAGTGTTAAGTTAATTTTATTATGCCGTCATTGCGAGCGGAGCGAAGCAATCCATGCCTTTTTCCGGATTGCTTCGGGCTATCGCCCTCGCAATGACGATGCGCCAAATTTTAGTTAACATAACAGTAGTTATGAGTTATGAGTTATGAGTTATGAGTTATTTTTTTTGTTTTTTTTATTAAAAATTTTTTTTTTAAAAAAATAACTTTACCTTTGTCGCACCATTTGAGTTTTTTTTACCGGTTTTATTTCTTTTTTCGAGTTCCAATATTCGTTTTAGTATTAAGCCTGCGATAATCCTCAACTGATTTATTTATTATTTAATTACAATTTTATTTTTAAAATGAACATTTTTGTTGCAGGCTTGAGTTTCAAAGCAAACGATGCCGATTTAGCAAGTCTTTTTGAAGAGTATGGAACTATTACTTCTGCAAGAGTAATTACCGACCGTCAGTCCGGCAGATCCAAAGGTTACGGCTTTGTGGAGATCGCAGAAAACGAAGCGGCCGAGAAAGCCATTGCCGAATTAAACGGAGCAGAATACGACGGAAGAACTCTTTCTGTTTCTGAAGCAAAACCGCGTGAAGAACGTCCTCGGAACTCTTTTGGCGGTGGCAACCGCGACCGTGGCGGATACCGAAACCGGTATTGATTTTTGTTTGAAAAAGGGGCTGTTCAAAAGGGTTGTCATCCGATGCTTGAAGTTGGATCCACCGGGAAACTATTAATTTTCAGGAGATTGCAGATCAAGTTCGTAATGATAGAGCCTTTTGAAGGGTCTCTTTTTTATTTTTAAAAAGCCTTTATTGCCGCTTTTCGATCGGCTATGAGTTGGTTTTTTAATTCTTCGGTAGATTTGAATGGTTTGCTTTCCCGTATGAAATCAACAAATTCTATTTGAAGTGTTTCTCCATATAAGTTTCCGGAAAAATCAAAGAGGTGGACTTCAATTCTTTTTTCACCCTGATCTGTCACTGTGGGTCGTTTTCCGATATAAATCATTGCGGGGTATTTTTTTGTGCCTCGAACCACTTGGCCGGCATAAACACCTTCACCCGGAATCATTTTATTTTTATCGCTTATATTAAGATTGGCCGTCGGGAAACCGATTTTCCTGCCCAGGCGATCGCCTTCGATGATTGTTCCTTCCAAGCGGTAAAAATAGGAAAGCATTCGATTGGCTTCTTTTACGTTTCTTTCCGATAAATAATTGCGAATCAGAGTGGAACTTACCGATAAACCGGGAAATTGCGAAGCTCGGATGATTTCCATCCCGTATTCATTACCGAATTTAACATAATCCTCGAATCCTTCCGATCGGTTTTTCCCGAAACGATGATCATAACCTACAAGCAGCAGTTTGACACTCCATTCTTCTTTCAACTTTTGAATAAAATCTTTAGCGCTCATTTCGGAGAGTTTTCGGGTAAAATCCATCGATAAGCAATAATCAATTCCGGATAAAGCCAAGCGTTCGATTTTTTCATCCAAGGTATTGAGTAATTCATTCCGGCACCCGGTTTGTAAAACACTTTGAGGAGACCGGGGAAAAGTGATTATCATTGAAGGCAATTTACGTTTATTTGCCTCTGTTTTTAGTTGGTCAAGCAAGAAATGATGTCCTGCGTGCACTCCGTCAAAAAATCCGATGGTTGCCGCGAGTTCGCCTTGGGGTCGAAAAAGAGGATCGTTGTTGATTATTTTCATAGGATCACTTGTTCATAATTACTTGACGGGGATTTTGATTTCTGAGGATAAAGGATATTTCAAATTTTTTCGGGAAGATAAATATACTTCCGCCGCACCAATGCGTAATTTTGCTCTGATTTTTATGGGAATACGGTTTTTATCATCGCTTACCCATATTTCGATTGCATTTTTGGATTCGTTAAAATTTGAATCCGAAAAATCCAAGGCTATTTTATAGGTTTTGTATTTTAGCGTCTCGTTTTTCTCCACTATCGATTGGCCTTCATTACGAACCGTTACGATGATTTTATCTCTTCCGATAAAAGCGATAAGCGTTTCTTCCTTCATGGATTCGGATTGCGAAAAATCGAGTGAGCAAATAACCGGAATGAGATTCAGAACGTCATAACAGATCCGGTCTGAAGTGAGGATTGTATCAAATCGGAGGATTTCATGGGATACCCTTTTTACGCGCACTCCATAATTTTTTGTCCCGACTCTTTTGAAAAACATTTCTTCGGAGAAGTGATAATTTCCTTCGTGGATTAATCGTTTATGGTACAGAGGCTGAAAATTTTCCGTCATTTGAGAAGATAAAGTGTCTCTCATTTTAAATATTTTATCAAAGAAGGAATTGGTTTTGAAATCCAAGGTGAATTGGTAAGACCGGACTGAGTTGTTGCTGCTTTCAACGACTTTAAAATTGGCGGTTCCTGCTTTCAGCATGACTAATCCGTATTTGTAATGAATGTCGAGGGATAATTCTTCTCCCGATTGGAAAGGAAAATCACCGGCTTGTGTGGGAATAAGCGGTATGATAAAAAAAACTATTGTAAATAATTGCTTCATATCTTTTTGTTTTAGTTACATTCCGGGAATTCTGTTTCCGATTCCGGGGATGGATGGTCTACCACCCATCGAATTGGATCGTCCGTTGTTTTGGGACGGGTTTTGATTTCGTTGTTCATTTCTTTTCGGTTGTTTTACAACCGGTTTATTTTTTGTGATTTCTAACGGTTTTTGTTTATCGATCGGCAATTGCTTAATATCCCAAGTTTGTTCATGGGTTCCGTATTTTGTGATAGGGAATGAGCCGGTGAAATAGTATACTTTTTCGGGTTGTTGAAGACTTTTGTAATTTCCGGTGTCCCATTTTTTATTTTCGTTCATGTCTTCGATATAACGTAAAAAGTATGTTCCGGGTTTGAGATCTTCAAAGGCTAATTCTCCGTCGATCAGATCGGATTTGCGAATAATCCGTTCGGAATTCTCTAATAATTCGCCGAATCCGGGGCATTCGTTTCCGGTAATTTTCACATAAAGATTTCCGTATTCTTTTTCCGAATTGAATTTGAATTTCGTGCCTGTGGAATCGTTCCATTTGCCGTAGATGTCGAATATTGCAGCTGAATCGATCGTTATTTGGTATTCTTGTTCATACTGCCAATCGTGTTCGACGTAAAAGACCCTTGGATTGAGTGTATCTTGGACAATCGGTAGTTTTATATTTTCCCACAAAGTATCTTTTTTTTGTTGTATTTGGATTTTGTCGAGGTCTAAATCGATTACCGGTTCGGAGAAAGTGATTTTTAATGTATCAAAAACGTCCATAAGGCTTTTTGCCGTCCAATCGATTTTCAAAAATTCGGTTTTAGCAACGGTTTCTTTCCCTTTTCGATTGTCTTTTTTGGGCGCTTCCCGGTTTCTCTGAATGAAACGCAGCGTATCTGTAATCGGGATCAAACGATTTAGCGAATCGCTCATCCAATAATTTGCTTCCATTCGGATAGTATCTTGTTTATAAATAAGCGAATCGGTAATCCAATACGTAATATCTTTTTTATCGGGGGAATATTCGGGGATCAACCTAACTGTTGATTCATTCAAAGAAGAATCTTCTTTTAAGGGATCATCCAATAGATTGAGATTGGGAGGTAACTCTTGATCGGAATTGAAATGAAAAACCAATTGACGATCCATTGGTCGCTCGAATTTGGAAAGAAATTGTCGGGTTTCCGTTTCTTTAAAGAGGAATAATATAAGATCATCCGGAATAAATCGGGTGTAGTTCACTTCTTTAATCGAATCGATGGTTAAGCTGTCTCGTCGGATGGTGTCCATACGAATTGCGGGAACGAAACCGGGTGTAATCAGTGAATCATGGAAAGCGATGTCTTCCCGGATTTGATCGAATTTAAAATTTCGGTTCAGATCATTCAGGGCATACAGTCGGTAGGTTCCGGGTGCAACATTTCGAATCCAAAATTGTCCGCGATCATTGGTCATGGAGGTGCGGAGAAAAGGGATGGTTGTGAAAGCCGAATCTGCGGAATTGGAGTGTAACCCCACCATAATATTGGGCATCGGTTCTAAATTTTCCGCATTCAACAATTTTCCGGAGATAACCAGTGAATCGATCGCGTTGCCGGTAGAAAAAGCAAATGTAAAGCCTTCGATCGCGTTTTGTTCATTGTTATCGACAATTCCGTTTGTAAAGTCTAAAGTATAGGTAGTGTTGCTTTTCAGTGAATCTTTAAGTTCAATTTCGATTTTTTTCCCGAAGGCTTGAATGATTGGCATTTTGTTTTGGGGCGGCGTGATGATTACTGTTTCCGTAGGTTTTGTGATGCTGATGTATTCGTTGAAAAACAGTTCAATTTTATTTCCGTGAAAATTGATGGAATTAGGAGCCGGTTTACTCTTGATGAATACCGGCGGTATGGTATCAAAAGGTCCTCCCATGGGGTTTCCAATGCTGGCGCAGGAAGGAAAAAGAACCGGGAAAAAAGATAGAGAGAGGAAGAGTAAACAAAACAATCCTCCTCCCAACCATTGTCGGGTAGAGAATTGAATCGTTTGTAAAAAGCGGAAGATACCCTTTTGTTTCATAATTATGATATCTATCAGAATGCAAAAATACAAAGTTTGATTAATATATGAATGAAACGGGCTAAGAAAAGGGGATTTCTTGCTTTGTTTCGTTTCTTTTTGCGAGTAGTCGGTGTCCGATTCGGCAATAAATGCATTTTTTTTGTTCGCAATATTCGCGTTTCAGTTGCATTAAAGCCTGCGAGTCGCCGGCGTTTTGGATTTGTATACCTGCACGCGAAAAGAGGGTAATGATGGAATTGGTTTCCGGTTTTAATGATTCTAAAAATCGAAATGCGCGTTCGGGGTATATTTCCGATTTTTTCTTTTTGCCATAGGCGAAAAAAATAGGAACCACGGAATTAATTATCAATAATCGGATGGCTGATAGGCCTAATTTTTTTGTTTTTTTTGAAGATTCTTTTCCGAATCGGTAATGGGTTTGCCAATATTCATCTATTTCGGATACAAAGAGCGAATAGAACGATTCGATTTCGGAAAAAGTTAATATATTGGAGAATAAACCCTGTTTATTTCGTATTATTCCGGCTAATTGAACGATTTTAATATGCGGAAAGTTATTGGGACGAATTCTTAAATTTTTAAAGATATGTGATTCCAAGGGGTTCAGTTTGTACTTTTTACGAAGAAAGTCGTACTCATTTCGGAGTTTTGTAAAATAAATGTCTTCCGAGTCCATGTCTTCTAAAAGTCCGGCTTGTCCTAAAAATAAAGCCTCCACTTGAGAGATTGAATTTTGATGTTTTCGGATGATTCTTAAGGGTAAACTTTTTGCTAAACGTTCGAAAGCATCATTGTTTATTCCGAATCCGAAATTACGGGTTAAAGTAATATAAAACACTTCATTCCAATCGTTATTATGTTCTTCGAGTAATTGAAGCAAAGCGTTGGTTCGGCGTTCCAATCGTTCAACCAACAAGGTATTTATCCAATCGGTCAGATAAACTTCCGGGATTTCCGGGATTTTTCCTAAGCATGGAATGATCGCATCGTTGTTTAAGAGGAACAAATACCCCTCTCTGATCCGATCGGGAATTTTCATTTTCCATTGAGGAATAACACGTCCGTTCCTATCGCTTATTTCCGTGGCATCGATCGTTTCAACCACGTGTAGAATAACGGAGGTGTATGATTTATCTTTATCGTGTTGGTGCTTATACCAATCGGAAGATGCGGCGTGGATTTCGATGTTTCCCGCCCAGGTTTTATCTTCCATTTTAATTTTAGCGTTAAAAAAATCCGGACCGGCATTTGTGTTGTATATTCCGGGATCGATCACTTCGAAAGAGATGCCATCTTCGGTTATCAATTTTTCATTTTCATACAGTTTGTGTTTCCAAACATAGTGCAAAAAATTTTCCATAGTTTAACGGTTTAAATTGGTTTTAGTAAATATTTTTGTGCAAAGGTAGTAAAAAAATGTTTCATGCCTCTGCAAAGGTGAAATTTTAAATTGAGGAGTTGAATAGATTTTTTTTATACTATTCACGCTAAGTCCGGTCGCAATCGTTGGGTTCGTTCGATAGCCTGTTGCAGTTCCCATTCTCGGATATTGGCTTCGTGACCTGAGAGAAGTACATCGGGAACTTTCCACCCTTTGTAATCGGAAGGACGCGTATAAACCGGAGAAGCCAAAAGATCGTCCTGAAAAGAATCGAACAGCGCTGATTGTTCGTCGTTGATCACTCCCGGAATCAAACGGACAATGGCGTCTGCCATTACGGCGGCAGCCAGTTCGCCACCGGTCAAAACATAATCGCCAATCGAAACTTCAAGCGTAATCAATTGTTCGCGAATACGATAATCAATTCCTTTGTAATGGCCGCATAAAATAATCAGATTCTTGCAAAGCGAAAGCCGGTTCGCCAAAGGTTGGCGAAAACGCACCCCGTCGGGTGAAGTATAAATTACTTCATCATAAGCCCGTTGTTGTTTCAAAGCAGTAATCGCGCGGTCGATAGGTTCGCATTGCAAGACCATTCCCGCCTGTCCGCCGAATGCATAATCATCCACTCGTTTATGCTTATCCGACGAATAGTCGCGAAGGTTATGGATATGTATTTCCACCAAGAATTTGTCTTGCGCTCTTTTTAATATTGAGCAATTGAAAGGACTTTCCAAGATTTCGGGAAGAACAGTAATAATATCTAAGCGAAGCATTACTAATTTTCAATAACCATAATACTATCAACCACATACTTACTATAACCTCGCCAAGGCAAAGTTCCCATATATTCTTTGTATTGCAAATCAACATTCTTTCCTCCCAGCATCATCAGCTTTTCGGCAACTTCTTTTTTGCCGACCGAGAATATGAATTCATTGGATTGAACCGCAGCGCCGGGTGTCGATCGAAGTCCGGCTTGAATTAATCGTCCTTCGTATGTTTTGAAAACATAACCTTTGTAAACAACATAATTCAGTTGTCCGCTTTTCACTCCTGTGCCTACAACAAAATAATACCGGGTATAAATAAAACCGATAAGAGCTAACACGATAATAATGAGAAAAATGTTCCAAATTCTCTTGAATTTTCGACTTAATTGAGTTTTGTCCATAAAAATTATATATTAAATGTATACCTTACTATTCGCAATTCGTTAGTTTTTTTTATCTTTGCCACAAAAATACGTCTTATGATTAAATATATCAAATTTATTTCAATATTTTTATTTTACAGTTGCATTTTAAGTGCTCAAATGCAGGAACCGGTGAAATGGAAATACTCTATTAATGAATCGAGTGAGATTGTTTTTCGTGCAACTGTCGATCAAGGCTGGCATTTGTATGATATGAATTTACCGGACGGGGGTCCGATACCCACTTCGTTTTCTTTTGAAGAAATAAAAGGCGCCGAATTAGTTGGGAAGGTCACTACTAATTCCAAGAAACACAGTCAATATGACGAAATGTTCAGTATGACTGTTCGTTGGTTTGAAGAAAATCCGACTTTTGTTCAGAAGTTAAAAATCACAGATAAGGGGAAATTTCTAATCAGCGGGTCTATCAATTATATGTCATGCAACGACCAATTCTGCGTCCCGGGCACGGAAGATTTCAAATTTTCCAACACTTCACTTCCTGCAAATATTGCAGTAGCAAAGCCGGCAGAGCCGGTTGCAGTAGCAAAGCCGGCAGAGCCGGTTGCAGCAGCAAAGCCGGCAGAGCCGGCTGCAGCTTCATCTGCTCAATCATCCGAGACTTTAAAGCCCTTAATGCCTGTAACGCCTTTAACGGCTTCCGACACTGTAGATTATTGGAAACCGGTTATTACTGAATTACAAAATTTGGGAGATAAGACTTCTTCAAGCAATACAACCGGCTTACTGATTTTCATTCTTGGATTTGGAGGCGGATTTTTAGCTTTGCTCACTCCCTGCGTATGGCCAATTATCCCGATGACCGTCAGCTTTTTCCTGAAGCGATCGAAAACCAATCGCAGAAAAGCCATTAGCGATGCCATGACTTATGGTTTAGCAATAATTGTTATCTATTTGTTTTTAGGATTATTAATCACTGCTCTTTTCGGAGCAAGCGCATTGAATGATCTTTCAACTAATGCAGTATTTAATCTGTTGTTTTTTGCTTTATTGGTTGTATTTGCAATCTCTTTCTTCGGCGCTTTTGAGTTGGTTCTGCCCTCTTCATGGACTAACAAGATGGATCAAAAAGCCGAATCGACGACCGGGCTGATTAGTATTTTTTTTATGGCCTTCACTTTGGTTTTGGTTTCATTTTCCTGCACCGGCCCTATTATCGGTACTTTATTAGTCCAAGCCGCCGGATTGGGAAGTATGACGGGGCCGGCTATCGGGATGTTCGGTTTTGCTTTAGCTTTAGCCATTCCTTTTGCTTTATTTGCGCTTTTTCCTTCTTGGCTGCAAAATCTCCCTAAATCGGGCGGATGGCTCAATTCCGTGAAAGTGGTTTTGGGATTTCTCGAATTGGCTTTAGCGCTGAAATTCCTGTCGGTTGCCGATTTGGCTTACGGATGGCGTATTTTAGATCGCGAAGTATTTTTGGTTTTGTGGATCGTCCTCTTTGTATTACTTGGTTTTTATCTGTTGGGAAAAATAAAATTCCCGCACGACAGCGATTTAAATCATGTATCCATTCCTCGTTTGTTTTTATCCATTATTTCATTTTCTTTCGCTGTTTACATGATTCCGGGATTGTGGGGAGCACCATTAAAAGCCATCAGCGCTTTCTCACCTCCGCTTTATACTCAGGATTTTAATTTATATCAAGGCGAAGTGCATCCTAAATTTTTCAATTATGAAGAAGGCATGGAATTTGCTCAAAAAGTCGGCAAACCGGTGATGATCGATTTCACGGGTTTTGGTTGTGTGAATTGTCGGGAAATGGAAGCATCGGTTTGGTCGGATCCGCGTGTAAAAGGAATCATAGATAATGATTATGTCTTAATCTCACTGTATGTGGACGATAAAACCAATCTGAAAGAACCGGTTGAAATCACGGAATACGATAAAACACGAAAATTGAAAACCGTTGGCGATCAATGGAGTTATTTGCAGCGGCATAAATTCGGAGCGAATGCCCAGCCATTCTATGTTTTGTTAGATAACGAAGGAATGCCGTTAGCTCCGGCTTATGCGTATAACAAACAGGTGGATAAATACATCCAATTTTTACAAAAAGGATTGGGAAACTATAAGGCGAAAAAATAATATGGGGAAAAAAATATTTGTTTCCGGATGCTACGATTTATTACATAGCGGACATGTGGCATTTTTCAAAGAAGCGGCGCAATACGGAGATTTGTATGTCGGCATCGGATCGGATGCAACGATTGAAGATTTGAAAGGTCGAAAAACCGTTAACTGCGAACAAGAACGGTTGTATATGGTCAAAGCGGTTCGTTATGTGAAGGATGCGTGGATCAATTCCGGTTCGGGAATTATGGATTTTGAAGAAGACCTGATCCGTTTTCATCCGGATATTTTTGTCGTGAATGAAGACGGTCACACGCCGTATAAAGAAACTATTTGTAAAACTTTAGGAATTGAATACATTGTTTTGAACCGGATTCCCGATGCGGGTTTACCGATTCGTTCTTCAACTGCGATTCGTGCAAATGTCACTTCTCGCCTGCCCTATCGCTTGGATTTAGCAGGAACTTGGATCGATCAGCCTTATGTGTCGAAATATCATCCCGGTTGGGCGATTACCATTTCTTTGGAGCCAACCATTGATTTTAACGAACGATGCGGAATGGCAACTTCTACCCGAAATGCTGCCGCCAAGTTGTGGCCCTACGAATTGCCGGCGATGCATCCTGAAAAATTAGCTGAATTACTTTTCCATTACGAGAATGATCCGGGAAGAACCGAAATTTCGGGAGCGCAAGATTCCATCGGAATGTGTATGCCTGCTTTGAATCGTCATTATTACGATAATACCTATTGGCCCTCTGCCATCGAAACCGTGACGGATGAAACCACCTTATCGTGGTTAGAAAGCCGGATTTATTTGGTTTTGTTGTGGCCCCGTCCTGCGGGAACCAATCTTTTGAAAGAAACATATATTAATAAAGAAAATGTACAAAAACTAACCGAAGCTGCCGATGTTGCTTGGGAAGGTATTTTAAAACAGGATTTCGGGCAATTCGCAGAAGGAGCCAAGCGATCCTTTGAAGCTCAAGTACGAATGTTTCCGGCAATGTATCCTCCCGATGTTCAAAAAGCGGTTGATCCGTATATCGAAAAAGCCTCTGCATGGAAATTAGCAGGCGCCGGCGGCGGCGGTTACTTGGTTCTGTTCAGCGACGAGCCGATTCAAAATGCTATCCGAATAAAAATCAGGAGAAAAAACGGTTATTGAGGAAAAACGAAGGCTCCTTTTTTAATATATTCCGCCGACCGATAAGAAGAACGAACCAACGGACCGCTTTCAACGTGCCGAAATCCGAGTGAATATGCTTTTTCTTTGTATGCTTCAAATGTTTTCGGATGAATGTACTCTTTGACCGGCAATTGTTTTCGTGAAGGTTGCAAGTATTGTCCGATGGATAAGAAAAAGCAACCGGCCGATAAAACCTCTTCCAACCATTTGATTACTTCGCTTTCTGTTTCGCCCAATCCGAGCATCAAACCGGTTTTAGCGAATGCTTTCGATTCTGCGATTTGTTTCAGAACCATTAGACTTCGTTCGTATTGTGCGGCGCTTCTCACGAAAGGAGTCAGTCGCCGAACGGTTTCCATGTTGTGCGAGATAATTTCCGGACCGGCTTCAATCACTTCGGCAATACGTTCCGCTTTCCCGCCGAAGTCGGGAATTAATGCTTCTAAAGTGGTTTGAGGATTATAGGCTTTGATTTGCAGGATAGTTTCCGCCCAATGTCCTGATCCTGTATCGGGTAAGTCGTCGCGATCGACGGAAGTAATCACGGCGTGTTTCAAGCCTAATTCACGGATTGATTGCGCCACTCGCACCGGTTCGTCCGGATCCAACGGCAACGGTTTTCCGTTTTTTGTATTGCAGAATTTACAGGAACGCGTGCAGATATCGCCGCCAATCATAAACGTGGCGGCGCCTTGATTCCAACATTCACCCAAGTTCGGACATTTTCCGCTTTGACAAATGGTATGCAAATTTCGGGACGAAACGATTGTTCCTGTCATTGAAAATTGCCGGTTGTTTCCTAACCTGATTCGCAACCAATCCGGTTTTCGGATTTGCTCTTTGGACGTTTCCATTTGCTGTTTAGTTAATTTTATTTTGTCGTCATTGCTAAGCGACTTTGTCCCACTAAATCCCCTAAAGGGGACTTTTAGCCCGGCTCCCCCTTTAGGGGACGCGGGGTGTTACAAATTTTTGTTTAAAAAATCAACGATGCGATTATAGAGATGAAGTCGTGTTTCGGTTCCTAAAATGCTGTGATTTTTATCGGGATAAATTTGCATGTCGAATTGTTTACCGGCTTCTTCCAAGGCTTTCACATAATACAAAGTGTTCTGAAAATGCACATTATCGTCGGCTGTTCCGTGAATCAACAACAATCGTCCTTGTAAGTTATTCGCCAACTTCAAAGGAGACGAAGCATTGTATCCGTTTTCGTTTTCTTTAGGTGTTCGCATAAATCGTTCGGTGTAAACCGAATCATAGAATCGCCAATCGGTAACGGGTGCAATTGCCACTCCCGCTTTAAAGATACCGTTACCTCGGCTCATAGCCATCAAAACATTGTATCCGCCGTAACTCCATCCCCAAATCGCTATCCGGTTTTTATCGATATAAGGCAGGCTACCTAAGTATTGTGCTCCGGCAATTTGGTCGTCCGATTCGATGGCGCCCAAATTCATATATGTACATTTTCTGAATTCTTCGCCGCGAGCGCCTGTTCCGCGCCCGTCAATCGCAACAACCACATAGCCTTGTGAAGCCAAATAAACCTCCCAATCCAAACCGTATCGGTCTAAAACTTCTTGCGAACCGGGGCCGCTGTATTGAATCATCAGCGTCGGATATTTCCGGTTCGGATCGAAATTAACCGGTTTTAACATCCAACCATTCAAAAGAGTTCCCTGTGAAGTAGTAAAAGTAAAAAACTCTTTTTGCGGATATCGAAGCGTTTGAAGTCGGCCTTGCAGTTCGGAATTATCATTTAATATGGTGAGTTGTTTCCCCTTTTCATCACGGATAGAAATCACAGGGGGTGTCTTTGAATTGGAAAAAGTGTTGACAAAATATTGAAAATTAGAACTGAAAGTCGCCGAATTGCTTCCTTCCCGGTCGGATAATTTGGTTTTAACCCCTTTGGCATCTGTTTTATAGATTGATCGGCGCAATGGACTTTCTTCCGGTGATTGATAATACACCGTTTTGGTTTCCGGATTGTAACCGTATAGCGCTGTGACATCCCACCGACCGGAAGTTAGTTGTCGCTCTTGAATGCCGTTTATAGTGTATAAGTAAGCTTGAGCAAATCCGTCCTTTTCGCTGACATACACAAAATTATCTTTCGTAAAATAAATAGCCGCTATCCAATCGGGATTGATATAATACTTATTTTCGTCGCGGAAAGCCAAACGAGCAATGGTCGATTTTGGATTGGCATAATACATGCTGAATTGGTTTTGATGCCGATTCAAAGTCATCACCGCCAATTGATCCGGATTTTCCGTAAATCGCAGGACGGGAATGTAACCGTCGCTATCCAAGGGTACTTCCATTTTTTTAGTGTCTTTTGTGTCCACGTTGTAAGCATAAACACTCACTGTCGAGTTGTTTTCACCGGCTTTGGGATATTTGTAGGAATATGTTCCGGGATAAAGCGCTCCGTCATAGCGTGAAAAACTAAAGGTTGGAACCGATGATTCGTCCGATTTCACAAAAGCGAGAAATTTACTGTCGGTGGACCAAGACATCAGATTCGTAACTTCAAATTCTTCTTCGTACACCCAATCGGTGATTCCGTTCAGGATTTTCCCCGGTTCTCCGTCTTTTGTTACCGGTGTTTCGGTATCGTAATCGAATTTTTTCAGCCAAATATTATTATCTCTCACGTATGCACACATTCTCCCGTCGGGTGAAAAGGTGGGAATCCTGATCTTTCCTTCGGTATCGGACAAGGGTTTTAAAAAGTTCCTACGGACGTCGTAATCATATACATAGGCTTTCCACGAACGACGGTAGATCGATTCTCGATTCGTCCAAACCAGAATTCGGTAACCGGTATTGCTGATCAGGTATCCTTCGATTTTTTCTAACCGGGTTTCCCGAGCTGTTTGCGTATTAAACAAAGTATCGGTGATTTTACCGGTTTTGTAGGCGTATTTGAGAATCGCTTTTCGATCGCTGCTCAGCATCGTATAGTATTCACCGTTCGGTAGCGAACGCATTTCTTCCACACCTTGCGGAGCGTATTTTCGCTCGACAATATCTTTCAATTGAATCGGATTGTTCCCGTTTTGCGCATTTAAAAAGCCGGCTAAAAGAGGAAAAAGAATAAAAAAATATTTTCTTATCATAATTTTGAGTGATTATAGGGTGCAAATATAGTTACAGAAAAGCAAATACGATACATTATCAAGGAATAAATTTTATCCTTCTAAGGAAATTTTCGTTTAGAAATAAATATTTTTTACCTTTGTGGAAAAGATTTATCAAGAAATTAGTGTTAAGTTAATTTTATTATGCCGTCATTGCGAGCGGAGCGAAGCAATCCATGCCTTTTTCCGGATTGCTTCGGGCTATCGCCCTCGCAATGACGATGCGCCAAATTTTA
>Ga0209629_10000645_pt1 | contig 19742 bp, 17 predicted proteins | sample TergutCu122P5_FD_187286 | JGI IMG/M metagenome (GOLD analysis project Ga0209629, IMG submission 187286) | Cubitermes ugandensis P5 segment gut microbial communities from Kakamega Forest, Kenya - Cu122 P5 (SPAdes) (version 2) | ecosystem: Host-associated > Arthropoda: Insects > Digestive system...
TCAGCGTTTTGTGGGTTGAATCCAACTGTGTAATGAACAAAATCCAAACCTTTTGTAGCAGGAACGCAATGCTTACGCGGTGTTTCCTTGAAAGGTTTGGATTTTATTTTTGTTCGTATTTCGGTCAAAATCCAAAGGTTTGGATTTTGTTCGACTTCTCGTAAAGCATCAAAAACAGCGTCCCGCGGGACGCTGTTTTTGATGCGAGGCTATTTATTTTTGGACCGTTACCGTTGCCGCCAGCCTTTCCCACATCTGATCGGAAAGCAGTCCCAACCGCCACAGGGAAATGCCGCCCAGCTTGTAGCGTTTGGCGATGGCAATTTTGTCGGCCAGGCTGGACTCGGTTTCGCTGGGGATGGAGACGCCCAGGCTGAGCTTGGCCGGCGGGACGGCCGCTATGGCCATTTCCGCCGCTTGGGCCACCAGTTCGTTCGGCTCCGGTTTGGCGCCGTAATCGTAAGCCATGATGATGATCCGGTCGGCGTACCGGCCCAGAGTTTGGTAGTCGTATCCTTTAAAAGAGCTGTTGGGGGCTTGCAGGGTCAAAGTAAGGGTTTTGCCGTTGGCGTGCAGTGCTTGGGCCAGCCGGTCCACGTACTGGTTGAAGCTTTGGCGCACTGCTTCCAGCGCCGTTCCGGTTTGCGAATAGCCCAGCCCCTCGAAGTCCAGGTTGACGCCGTTATATAATGCCGCTTCCGCCGCGATGGCGTCGATGCTGTTTTGCATGGCGTCGTTGCTGGCTAAAAGCCCGGTCAGGGCGCCTTTACCGTCAGCCAATTGCACGACCATTTCTGTTTTGAGGTTGTATTGCCCGGCGGTTTCCAGCACATCTTCCCAACCGTCGGGACGCAGCCAGTTTTGACTGCTTTGAGTCAGCAGACCGCCTGTTTCATCCAGACTGTACCAGCCCAGGGCCAGCTCGCTGACCTGGGCTGTTCTGCCCTGGCCGGCGTCCGGGTAGGGGACGCCGAACAGATTGGTCCAGCTGCTGGTATTCGGATCGCCCAAGGCGTAAAAAGCGGTGATATACATTTCCTTCCGGCGCTGGGGGGAGGTTATTTTTACCGCGCCGTCCCAAGCCACCTGGCAGTCAAAAGCCTCGCTGAAAAACCGCAGCGGAATCAAGGTCCTGCCCCCGGTAATCAACGGCGGGGCGTCCAAGGCCACCGGCGCTTCATTGCGGTAAGCGGTATTGCTGCCGATTTGCAGCCGGATGGCGTTTGTGCCGTCATCAGCCTGCACTGTTTGGGTTGTTCCGTCCCAGGAGACATTTACGCCCAGCGCTTCGGCCAGGGCGCGGAAGGGGACAAAGGTGCGCCCGTCCAGGATTACCGGCTGGCTGTCCATGGTAATTGGCGCCCCGTCAAGCAATACCGGGATGGGGTTTGGCGGTTGTTGGGCCAGGGCGGGATTGAAAAAACTCCCCAGTAGAATCATGCTTATGGTCAGCACTGTCAGCAGTCGTCGCATCAGATACTCCTCTTTAACTTCAAAAAATTGGGGCGCCAAAACTTAGCGCCAAACGGGATGTTTTTTGTCTGTTTTTTTGTTATTCTCCGGCAGGGAGGCAGATCCTGCCTGGTTTGGGCAATTTGTAACTGTTCAGTGTTTGTTGATCCTCCAAGTGAATACGGCCCGCATGACTATTAACCGTAAGCGATTTCTCGGAGAGTATGAGCGCATGGTTAATAGTCTTGCGGGCCGGCTCGATGCGAAAGCAGTAACGTGTGACCAGTAACGGACCAAAATAGAGATGATATTGTTTCCGTGATCAAAACTTGACAGAAGGGGCGGTTAGATAGATGATTAACTAAATCAGTTTTACTGACGGGAGTTGGTATTAATGGGCCATATTGTTAACGCCAAAGAAGAGGTTTACCGCGCTCTGGCGGAACGCCTGCATAAAAATCCGGTGGGGGCGCCGCTGAACGAAACGCTGCTGGAAATTCTTCACCGTCTTTATTCCGCCGCCGAAGCCGAGGTGGGCGGCAAGTTCCCCATGCTGCCCATGCCGCTGAGTAAAATCTCCGCCATCACAGGGATTGGGGAAAATGAGCTGCAGGGGATCCTGGAGTCAATGTGCCAAAAGGGGCTGGTGCTTGATCTGCCCAGGCGGGATGGCGTTTTGTTTATGCTGGCGCCTATGGTGGTGGGTTTTTTTGAGTACACCTTTATGCGGGTAGGGGAAAACCAGGATATGCGGGAGCTGGCCGGACTGTTTAACCGGTACTTTGCTCATGGCGAAGTGCGGCGGGAATTCTTCGGCAGCGGCACCAAGATGTTCAAGGCTTTGGTCTACGAGCGTCTGATTCCCGCCCTGGTGGAAACGGAAGTGTTGGATTACGAAAAGGCTTCGGCGCTGATCAGGCAGTCTGGCGGCGGTTCCCTGGGGATGTGCTCCTGTCGGCACAAGGCTCAACATCTGGGGGAAGCTTGCGGCGCGCCGGTAGAGGACGTTTGCACCTCCCTGGGCAACAGCGCCAAGTGGCTGATCAGCCGGGGACTGGCCAAACCGGCTTCGGTGGACGAGATGCTGCGGGTGCTGGATCGCACGGAAAAAATGGGTTTGGTGCATCTGGGCGACAATGTGATGAAAAATCCCGCTTATATTTGTCACTGCTGCGGCTGCTGCTGCCAGGTACTGCGCACCATCAATGAAACCGGCATCCCGGCGGCCCAGCCCAGTAACTTTATTCCCGCTCCGGAAAGGGAGAGCTGCCTGGGTTGCGGCACTTGCGCCGCAGTGTGTCACATTAGCGCCATCACTATGCAGACGGACGGCCGAGATGAAATCCCGCTGATCGATAAAGACAGGTGTATCGGCTGCGGCGTCTGCGCCGGCGCCTGTCCCTATGAAGCGATGAAAATGTACCGCCGTCCGACCCCGTACACGCCCCCGGCGGATAAAGGAGAGCAGTTTGCCCGCCTGGCCAAAGAAAAGAGCCGCATCTGAAGAGCAAAAAATTACAAGATCCGGCTCCTTTAAAATTTTGTTACTGGTCATACCACCTCAGTTAAGGCCAAGTAAAACAACTGCCGCGAGCGATTTAGCGGATGCTTATGAGCGAACGGCAGTTGTTTTACTTGGCCGGGCGGGCACTGACCAGTAACGCGTGACCAGTAACAAAATTTTCGGCGTTTACGCTCTCTTGACGGAATTTATTTGATCGCCAATCTCCAGTTGATCCACCACATCCATGCCGGAGGTAACCATGCCAAATACGGCGTACTGGCCGTCCAGCCAGGAAGCGTCAGTCTTAAGAATATAAAACTGGGAACCGGCCGAATCGGGGTTGGCGGACCGGGCCATGGCCAAGGCGCCGCGCACGTTCTTCAGGTCCGGGTGGGTCTCCAGCTTAATGGTCCACCCCGGGCCGCCGGTGCCGTTGCCTTTGGGATCGCCGCCCTGGGTCACCCAATGTTCCACCCGGTGAAAGGTCAGGCCGTCGTAAAAACCGGCGTCGGTAAGCTTGAGAAAGTTTTCCACCGTGATGGGCATTTGCTCCGGATGCAATTCCAGCTCAATATCACCCTTGGCCGTGCTAATGACAGCTTTTTGTGTCGCCATAGTTACATTCCCACCTTTGTAGTAATTTCGATTGCAGTAATTTCGATTGCAGTAATTTCGATTGTTGCAATTTTAATTGTAGTAACTTTACTTGCAGTAACTTTAATTGCAGCAATGCAGCGCAAAGATTTGGCCTGATCATTAGTGCAGCAGCAGCGGAATCACCTGAATCACGGTGTCGCACTGCTCGCATCTTACCTTGCCGCTCTTCGGCAGTTTTTCAAAAACAATTTCCTGCTCGCACAGGGTGCATTTGACCGCCGATTGGCCAAGCTGGTTTTTATACTCCTTGCCCTTGTCGCTGCTGTTGCAGGACGAGCAACTTCCACAACCGGACATATTTTTCCCCTCCCTCGGAGAACTTTTTCTCTATCCGTCCGGATTAACCTTGTTGATAAATTATATTTTTTTCTGCTCCGTCGCCGCGCTTTCGCCGGCTATAAAACCGGAAGACCAGGCCCACTGTAAATTATATCCCCCGCAATCGCCGTCTATATCCATCAGTTCGCCGGCAAAATAAATACCGGGCGTTAGTTTGGAGGCCATGGTTTTGGGGTCCACCTCCGACACATTGACTCCGCCGGCAGTGACCTGGGCCGAAGGCCAGGCTCTGGCGCCGCTGACTTGAAAGCGCCAGTCCTGCAGAATAGTTTGCACTGCTTCTCTTTCGGCGCCGGTAAGCTGTCCCGCCGGTTTGCGCGGATCTTTAATCTCCGCTTCCTTGAGTAATACGGGAATCAGGCGCTTGTTAATCAAGCCCACGAAGCTGAAGGCCAGGCTTTTGGCCGCCTGGGTTTCCAGACGCCGGTCCACAAGCTGCCGCAGTTCGTCAGCGGACATAGCACTGAACAGGTTTAATTTTAACCAAACTTCGCTTTTGTGCAGATACTCGCTGGCAACGCGGCTCAAGGCCAGGATCGGCGGGCCGGAGATGCCGTAATCGGTAAACAGTATTTCTCCCGCGGCCGTTTTGATTGGCCTGTCCCCGGCCAGCACGGTGGCGCTGCCGGTAAACTTGACGCCGGAGATGCTTTTTAAAAAACCGGCGGCTAATTTTAACGGTACCAGGGCGGGGAAGGGCTCGACTACGCTGTGGCCGAGCTGGCGGGCCAGACTGTAGCCGCTGCCGTCGGAACCAAGGTTCGGGGCCGCCCGGCCTCCGGTGGCAATAATCACCCGCTGGGCGCTGACTTGGTCGCCGTCGGCAAGCTCCAGGGTAAAATCCCCTTCCCGGCCCTTAATTGTACTTACTCCGGCTGAGCAGCGCACCTCGACCCCCAGATCATTGATTCGATAGCGCAGCACATCCAGCACGCTGGAAGCTTGTTCGGACATGGGAAAGACCTTGCCGTCTTCCTCCGCCTGCCAGGCGATTCCCAAAGATTCAAAGAAAGCCATGGTGCGGGCAAAGTCAAACCGGCTCAGGGCGCTGTGGGCAAACCGGGGATTGACGCCATGATAATGGTCCAGCGTCAGATCCGTGTTGCTTAGATTGCACCGGCCGTTGCCGGTGGCCAGAATCTTCTTGCCTACTCTGTCCAGCCGTTCCAGCACCGTTACTTTGGCGCCCGCGCCGGCGGCGGCGATGGCGGCGGTGAGTCCGGCGGCTCCGCCGCCGATCACGGCCACCTGGATGGGATTAATAAGTTTATGCAAACCGCTGAAAATATCCACCACCTGATCCAGTTTCATGCGCACCAAGCCGCTGGAGGAAGGAGCGACATAATCAATGACTCCCGGCACCAGCTGCGGCTCCTGCTTACCCCAGGCAATGTTCCGCCGCCCGCTGTATTTTTCATAGACCCCTTTGCCTACAAAACAAACCACCAGGGGACGGTAAGCACTAATTTTACGGTGCAGTTCCGCTTGGCCCGCCTGGTATTCCGGGTCGGTGATATTAGCGGCCGCCTTGGTGGGGCGGGGGACAATATTGGTCAGGCCGTAACCCAGCTTTAACAGGGTATGGTCTTCCTCGGGGGCGTATTTGCGCGGCGTCAGCCCGGCTTGGTGCAAAATGGTCCAGAACCTGTTGTTCGGGTTGGCGAAATGACGCCCGGTTTCACCGGAACGGATGCTGGGGTTATAGCCCACAAAAATAATTTTCAGGTTATGCTCCAGATAATCCGGTATTGGTTTCAGCATATCGTTACTCCAGATAAGCGTCGACTTGCGCTTCCAGGGACTGCATTTCCGCTTCGGATAATTCCCGGTTCAGAAAAGCCTGCAGCGCTTTGATGGCAGCTCCCAGGGCAATCCGGCGCACGTCGGCTTCTTCATGGGACGGTTCATCATGATACGGTGCACCGGCGGGACGCCTGGCTTCATATTTAGACGATGGCAAGCCGGCCGGCTCCGCCCCAAATATAATATCATCGGCAGGTAAAGTCTCGAAGGGCGGGGCACTATAATCATCCCTGTCGGCGAGATCAGACCGGTCCATTTGCGCCCAACCGTCTGCCGCGTCAACATCCGCCGCTGCAAGGTCCGGCGCCGGAGACGGTTTTTCCAGCCGTTTTTCCCTGGCTTTCTCTCTTTTGCCCAGATAAACAGAAAAAGCGCCGGCTACTTCCTCCTCAAACTGCAGCATTTCCAGTTTGTGCTGCTCAATAAACACCAGGTTCCGGGATGCTTTACCCTCGGCCATTTCAATCAGTTCCATCTGGTTGGCCAGCAGCGCCTGAAGCGGCGGGGAAACTTTGATCGGCACTTTAGCCAGGTCTTTATCCACTTCATGTCCGGATGGCGTAATGATAATTTCCGGCTTGTTTTTCTTCTTTGGCAAGCAATCCACTTCCTTTAAACATTCCGTTTCAGCAGTTCTATTGTATATGCTTAACTGTTTTTGACTTGCTCGGCTATTGCCGAACCCATTTCCGACGTAGATAACTGGGTGCAGTTGCCGCCCTCCATAATGTCTCTGGTCCGCAAACCGCGGGATAAAGCGCCGCTGACCGCCTGTTCGATAGCCGCAGCTTCTGTTTCCAGGTTCAGCGAATAGCGCAGCAGCATGGCCGCGGTCAGGATGGTGGCAATGGGGTTGGCCAAACCTTGGCCGGCGTATTTGGGCGCGGAACCGTGGCTGGGCTCGTAAAGTCCGGTTTTGCCGCCAATGCTGGCGGAAGGCAGCATGCCCAAAGAACCGGTCAGCATGGAAGCCTGGTCGCTTAGGATGTCGCCAAAGGTATTCTCCGTTACCATTACGTCGAACTGGTTGGGGTTCTTCACCAGCTGCATGGCGCAGTTGTCCACATACATATGGTCCAGCTCCACTTCCGGGTAGTCCGGCGCGATACTGACGACCACTTCCCGCCAGTGGCGGGAGGATTCCAGGACATTATGCTTGTCCACCGAAGTAAGCTTTTTGCGCCTTTTCATGGCCATATCAAAGGCCAGCCTGACGATCCGCTCAATCTCCGGGGTGGTATACTCAAGGGTGTCATAAACCCGTTGCCCGCCGCCGGGCAGCGGCTCTCTGCCTTTTTTGCCGAAATAGAGACCGCCGGTCAATTCCCGGACCACCATCAGATCCAATCCGGATACCACCTCCGCCTTGAGGGTGGAGGCGTTAACCAGGGCCTCAAATACTTTGGCTGGTCTGAGGTTGGCGTATAAACCCAGTTCCTTGCGCAAGGGCAGCAGCGCGCCGGCCTCGGGACGCAGATGCACCGGCAGATCGTCATACTGGGGCGCTCCCACGGCGCCCAGCAGGATGGCGTCAGTGTTATAGCACAGGTCCAGCGTCTCCTGGGGCAGCGGATGGCCAACCGCATCGTACGCCGCTCCTCCCACCAGACCTTCCTTAAACTCAAACTGGTGGCCGAATTTAAGGCCCACTTCCTTTAATACTTTAGCGGCTTCCGTTGTTATTTCAGGCCCGATTCCGTCTCCGGCCAGTACCGCTATCCGATAAGTTCCCATCTTCTCCATCCTTTCTGATGTAAAAAGTGCTCAAGCCTACCTTAATTATCTTACAAAGGCAGGTGAAAATGCAAATAATACTTTTGCGCCGCCGCTATTTGGTTACTGGTCACACGTTACTGTTCTGCACCATCCGGCCCAAAGTTATTAACCGTGCGCTCATACTCTTCGAGAAATCGCTTACGGTTAATAACTTTACGGGCCTGGGCTACGGGTACTAACAAACGTTACTGGTCTGACCAGTAACGCGATTTGCCTTGGCAAAGGTTAAGATTTTTGAAACAACTTAAGATATTGTCCGTATCCCTCGGCCGCCAGTTTTTCAACCGGGATAAACCGCAAGGCGGCGGAATTGATGCAGTAACGTTTCCCCGTGGGCGCCGGGCCGTCGTCGAAAACGTGCCCCAGGTGAGCATCGGCGGCAACACTGCGCACCTCGGTGCGGACCATGTGGTGGCTTAAGTCGCTTTTTTCCTTGATTTCCTCCGGCGCCAGGGGTTTGGTAAAGCTGGGCCAGCCGCAGCCGGCGTCAAACTTATCCCGTGAGCTGAACAGCGGCGCGCCGGAAATTATGTCGACGTAAAGCCCTTCTTTTTCGTTGGCCCAGTAGGTATTGTTGAAGGGCGGCTCGGTGGCGTTTTGCCTGGTGACGGCATATTGCAGCTCGGTTAATCGGGCCTTTAATTTTTCGTCGTCTTTTTGGTGTTCCCAATGGCTGCTGATAAAGGATCACCTCCTGCATTATTGCGACACGCCCATAACGGGCGGGATTCTTTTGGGGATAGCCTGCTTTTTTTCGCTTTTTTTACACTGTATAACGAAAAGGCAAATAATTCAAGTGATTGTTCTCTTTACAACTGCTCTTTTACCGGATCCGCAAATCTTTATAAATTAAAGATTTAAAAAATCCCTGCCGGTTTATGACGGGCAGGGATTTTTTATCGAGGCAAATTTTATTTTGTTACAATAGCGCCGCTATCGCAGACGAAGGTACAAGCGCCGCATTCAACGCAAAGCTCTTGCTCGATGGCGTATTTGTCTCCTTCATTTTTAACGGCCTTAATGGGACACTCATCAGCGCAGTTGCCGCAAAGGACGCAATCATCCGTAATTTCATAAGCCATAATTGCTCTCTCCTTAGGTAATTTTTTAACCGGCTGGAAATCCTAACTCGGCCATCTTAAGGTGTGACTTATTACAAATCTCCTGCTCCGCAACAACCAGCTCATGTTGACTATAGTAATCCAGCGCTGTTTTGCCGGACTGAATGCTCTGTAACACAGATTCGCCGGTAGCCTTTCCTGTCACCAAGGCACTGGTAATGCCGTCAAGGGCCCTTACAAAACCGGCCGCTTCGCCAACCAGCAGAATATTTCCTTTGCCCAGCAAATAGTCTCCTCGAAAGGGTTGATCATTCATGATGATTCCCCGGGTCATGGTGGTTTTGGCAATTTTTAATCCGTGTTGGGCGGTTAAAAAGTTTACATACCTCTTTAACAAATTTTTTGCTGTTTCTCCCCAGGTTGTGGCTGCTGTGATGTGGAGGTTTTTGCCTTTATGCAGAATACTGCCAAAAGAATGCTGGTCAAGAATCCAATACATCCATCCCGGTTCAAGGTCAATTTGGCACTCATAATGTTCTTCATAAAGAGCAATCCAGTTTAACGATTGCTCTAATTCCGGCGCCAGGGTTCTTCTGACCCTGGAGATGGTACCGTCGGCGCCGATAAGATATTTAGCTTTAATTTCCATGTACTTACCGTTATGTTTCACTTGGACGGTGATATTTTCAGGTTCCTCTTTATAGTCAATGAGAAAACAATTGTCTGCCAGTGCCGCGCCGCTTGCTTCACATAACCACAAATCGAATGCTGAGCGGGACACATTAAACCCATATTCGTCTGAGGGATCTTCGGCTAAATCCAGCGCGGGAAAAGACATCACCCGGCTTTGGTCGTCATTCATGCGCACATAACGGCTACACTTTAATGTGCGTGGGGTGGTAAAAATATGTTCCGGAAGATCGTCGTAATGTTGCTCAAGAAACTTCCTGGCGCTGGGCAGGATCACGCCGCTGCACATTTTATCCCGCGGCAAAGGGCATTTTTCAATGATTACAACATCCAGCCCGGAGTGACAAAATGTTTTTGCGGCGGCAGCGCCTGCCGGGCCGGAACCAACAATAATGACATCGTAGTTTTCCTTCAATGCCGACATATTAAGCGCTCCTTTCTACTTTCGCAATCGGCTCACTGGGCTCGGCAAATGCCCTTGGTTTTTTTAACGCCATTGCCACTACAAAACCAACCACAGCAACAATAGTTACGATCATTAAGGAAGCATGGTAAGTGTGGGTTTTGGTTAGTGCAGTTGAGCCGAGACTGACTCCCACCGTACCGCCGATCAAACCTAAGCCCATGGCCATGCCGCCTATTCTGCCCGTAATATGTTCCGGATAATTTTTAGAGATAAAGGCCATGACCACAGAAATGCCCTGGCCAAGGAAAAACGCCGGTATCAACATAACGAGCAATAACAGGGGATTGGCCCCCTGGCCTACAACCCCGGGCAGCCGGACAAAGAAATAAATACCGGTCATGAGAAAGGCCAGCATAACCTGCAGCCGATAGCCGCCTTTGTAAATCCGGTCATTTAACCAACCGCTAAGCAGCGCGCCTAACATAAAAACAGGCTGAAATACCATCATCAATTGTCCGGCCGCCACGGGACCAAAGCCAACCCCAGTCGGCGCCGGAATGGCAAAATACCCGGGTGTCATGTCGAGAATTGCTTGCAATAACCAATTGAACAAAAATACATAGACCACACACAAGTAGGTGATCGGCTCCCGCAGAGCCAGCTTAAAATAATTGGCGGCGATATTGGTATCTTCATGTTCTTCCACGATCAACTCCGGCGCCTTCGGGCCAAACAGCATGATGGCGGAAAAAATTAAGAAGATAATAGCCGGAATTGCCATCCAAACCATAGTTACCGGCCAGGATTTGGTGGCCATAAAAACAGCGGGGGAGGCGCCAAAACCAATAAATACCCCCAGGCCAGTAGCCGTGCCTTGAACCCCGGTAATCAGCCCGCGCTCCTTTACGGGGAACCACTCGGCTGCCATTCGAGCGATAGTGGTCAGAATTGGACCGGTTCCCAGCCCCCCAATAAGCCGCAGCATAATTATTGCCGGCAAACTTGGCCCCACCAGCGGTGTAAAGGCTGCGGATAAAACAAGTAACACCCCGCAGACCAAATAAACTTTAACTACTCCTACTCTGTCGACCACGGCTCCGCCTAAAATGCCCCCGATGCAGACAGTCACGGTCCATAAAGCCATTACTGTCAAAGTTGTTAGGCCCAATTCAATGCCCAGATATTTTGCTACCTCACCAATGAGGGGGGAAGGAGCAATCATAATGATCCCTTGGGCCATAACTCCGATTAACATGGTTAACATAACAAACCAGCGAAACTTTGGATAGACAATAACGTTATCTGTTTTCATAATGCTGACCTCCTTTAATAAAAATTTATTGGCCCTTAAATGTGGGCGGACGCTTTTCTACAAAAGCGCTTAGCCCTTCTTTGACGTCTTCGGAGCGCAAAAGCCACATGACGGTTCCCCGTTCAATAGCCAGCGCGGCTTCGATACTGTCGCAGGTGATGGAGTTGTTAATCACGTTTTTGGCGCCGCGCAGCGCCAGGGGCGGTTTGGCCATCATGGCCGCAACGGTGGCTTCCACTGCCTCGTAAAGTTGCTCCCGGGGCGTTACCTTGTTGACCAAACCCCATTGATAAGCTTCGGCGGCGTCAATAATCTCACCCTTGTAGATCATCTCTTTGGCCCGGTTGACCGGGATTTTGCCGGGCAAACGGACTGTGCCGCCCCAACCGGCCAGGATGCCGAGATTAATTTCCAGCAAACCGAAGGTGGCGTTTGCGGCGGCATAGATAAAGTCGCAACAAAGGGCCAGCTCAAGCCCGCCGGCGTAGCAGGCGCCGTTTACCGCCGCTATCACCGGCTTTTCCATATAAGTAAGCAGGTGTTGTATGCGGTATCCTTGTTGGAAGCTGTAATCATAGCTGCTGACCACATCCAAAGACTGAAAAAGATTAATGTCGCCTCCGGAGCAGAAGGCTTTGTCTCCGGCGCCGGTAAGCACCACGCAGCGGATGGAATTGTCCGTTAAGGTGTGTTCCAGCGCTTCCAGCAGCTCCGCCTGCATTTTCAAGGTCAGGGAATTCCTCATTTTTTCATTGTTCAGGGTCAGCCACAGAACTTCGCCGTTTTTTCCTTTTCTCTCGTAGATAAGCTGCTCAAACTCAGGTTTGTAGGCGGTCATCTTTTCACTCCTCATTTTAACGGCCGAAACATGACCAGGGTGGTATCCTCAGTGACGGAGTCAAACACCGCCTCCACGGCCATACCGATTTTAACCTCTTCCGGCGGGCAGTCCACTATTCTGCTGAGCATCCTGACCCCTTCAGGCAAATCCACAAAAATCAAGGTATAGGGTTGATCTGCGGTAAATGCCGGGGGCGCTCCCGCATAGGTGGTGGAAAAGGAATAAACGGTTCCTCTTTTTGACGACTCAATCCATTCATAGTCCAAAGACATGCATTCCGTACAATACATATAAGGCGGGAAGTCGATATGTCCGCAGCTGGTGCATTTCTTCAGCAATAACTTGTTTTCTTTGGTCTTCTCCCAGAATGTCCGGGACCATTGCTGGGGCTGGGGCAGCGGTTTGTTATATTCTGCCGGATTCATTTTTTTTGGCTCCTTTCCTAAACAATTTCATTGCCCATAATGCTTACGTGACAATCCATCCAGGCGCCCCCGCCACAGTTTTCAATCAGGAAACGGGCGCCCGGCACCTGGGCTTTGCCTGCCTTACCCTGGAGCTGGCGCACGCATTCCACCAGCAGCGCGGTGCCCACGCCGGTTCCGGTATGGCCGAAGGAAAGGGCTTCTCCGTTGGTGCAGGTGGGAATTCTGCCCCCCGGCCAGGTGTGGCCCTCCAGAAAGACCTGCCCCGCTTCTCCCCGTTTGGCAAAGCCAAAGGCTTCAAAGAACATGAGGATGTTGGCCGGGTAGGCGCCATAAATTTGGGCGATATCCATATCTTCAGGTCCGAGTCCGGCCTGGGCGTAAGCGTCAAGGGCAGGCGGCTCGTTAACGATCCTGGTTAAATCCTGGGCCTTGGTTAAATTGCGGTGGGAAAACCGTGAACCCTCGCCCAGCAGATAGACTGGCTTATCCACCAGCTGCGCCGCCCGCTCCGCGGTGGTCATGATAAAGGCGCTTCCTCCGTCAGCCAGCAAATTACACATGAAAGCCGTGTAGGGGGTAGCAACCATTTTGGCGTTGAGCACCTGCTCAATGGTCAGTTCTTTTTTTTGCATGGCGTTTTCATGGAGCAGGGCCCATTTCCGGTGTGATACGCACACGGCGGCTAACTGTTCCTTGGTGCAACCGGTTTCATACATATATCTTTCCGCGATCATCCCGCCCAGGGCGTTGTAATTCATGCCGTAAGGGATTTCCCATTCCGGATCGCAGCCGGCTTTGGCAAAGCCCTCCGCCGTCTGCCCCGGAGTAAAATCCGAGAATTTCTGCGCGTGAACCACCAGCACCATTTCAGCCGCGCCACTGCCCAATAATCCCTCGGCGGCTTTGCGTACCGCGTGGCTGGAACCGCCGCCGGCGGAAACCAGTTGGGTGTTTTTGCAGCCTTTCAGCCCCAGCGCTTCGGGCAGCCGGCCGAAGGTGACCTCGGCATTCCAGTCATTGCCCATGATGGACATTTGGCCGATCACCGCGTCGATGTGGTTTTTGTTGATCCCGGCGTCCTTGATTGCTTGGTAGCCAACCAGTGAAGCAATTTCCAGGTGGCTCCGTTCCGGATACCAACCGCAGGGCACTTCGCCGGTGGCAATAATGGCATACTGTCCTTTACTCATAGTGACCCTCCTTCTTTAACAAATCTCTAAAGCGACTTTAAGGTTTTAATCCGTCAGTGAACTTATTGAGGATGCCCGGACACATCAACCGCCGATAATGATTTCAAATGCTTGGTTTCAGGCAGGAAAATAAGAGGCAGCACGGCTAACAGGTAAATAACAGAAGTACCTCCAATAGCGAAAGTAAGAGAAGTTTTGGCGCCTATAACGGCAAGGATGGTCGGGGCAAAGAAAGCGAACATCCGGGCTACATTGAAGATCGTATTGACACTTGTAGTCCTGATTTCGGTAGGGAATAATTCTGAAAAGTAACCGCCGGTAATGCCGAAGAAAGGATAGGTTAAAAACGCATATACCGGTGCAAACATAAATAGCGCACTGGGGTTGTTAATGGAGACAAAAATCAAAATCGCTGCTACCGAAGCGAGCAAGGATATATAAGCGGGCAATTTTCTTCCCCACCGGTCAGCTATCTGACCAATTAAAAGAAATCCGATTAAACCGCCGATGTTAAGCGCGATCATGTAGTTCATAGACTTGACGACACCCATGCCTTTGCTTGAAGCCAGCCAGGAAGGGATCCAACTCATTGAACCGTAGTAGGCATATCCCACTAAAAGCATCATCAAAAGACAAAGGCCCAATCTTCGCCTGATGCCAGGTTCAAACATACGTCTCAAATCGGCAAGTTTTGTTTTGCCCTGTGCATCTCTTTCCTTGGCTTGAAGCCATACATCCGATTCTTTTAAAAATATCCAGACACAAATCGCGAGCACAATTCCGGCCGCCCCGATATAAAAGATGGGGCGCCACCCATAAATGGGCAATATTCGCTGTACGGCCAAAGCCCCAATGATCGGTCCAATCGCCGCCGAACACTGAATGGTAGCCGAGGCCCGGATCCGGAATTTTTGTGCGACAGTTTCAGCTACCATGGTCATGCCAATGCCCCACTGGGCGCCAAGGCCCACGCCGGCAAGAAAACGCAGTATGAACAGTACGGGCAGTGTTTTGCCGAAAGGGAAAAGTACGGTAAACATGGAAAACCAAATCAGCGTCGCTATCATGGCCTTTTTGCGGCCTATCTTGTCCGCAAACCACCCGCTGATTACTCCGCCTATTCCGGCTCCCAACAACGGCGCTCCCAATAAATAACCCATTTGCGTTGCACTAAAGCCCAATTCCTTGGCAATAACCGGAGCGGCAAAAGTCAGGAAATTCCAGTCCATGTTGTCCAGGCAATAGGCCAAAAAAGCAAATAATATAGCCAGGCATGCTCTACGTGTGAGTTTGCTGTCAAACGCTGCGTCGGAATTCATTTTCTCCCTCCTTGTTTTAATGGCATGCCATCATCCATTCTCATAGTGACTGCACGAAGTGACTGCACGAAAAACAAATTTAACTGATAAACCTGTCTCTGCCGGACCAATATCTCTTTTTAACCTCTGCCCGGAGCAGTTTCCCTACCGCTGTTTTGGGCAGCTTATCCGTGAAGGTTACGGTTTTGGGGCATTTATAGCCGGCCAGCCGGGATTTGACGAACCGGATCAGTTCCTCCTCGTCAGCAGACATGCCATCTCTCAGCACAACCACCGCTTTTACAGCCTCGCCCCACTGTTCATCCGGCACCCCGATGACAATAACCTCCATGACTGCCGGATGCTCATATAAAATGTCTTCCACTTCACGGGGATACACATTTTCCCCGCCGGTAATGATCATATCGTGCTTGCGATCCACCAGATAGATGTAACCCTCCTGATCCACGGTCCCCAGGTCGCCGGTATGGAGCCAGCCGTTTCTAAGGGTTTCGGCTGTTTGTTTCGGTTTTTTCCAATAGCCAAGCATAATATTTTTACCCCTGGCCAGGATTTCACCAATCTCTCCCGGCGTGACTTCGCTGCCGTCTGACCGGACTAATTTTAGCTCCACCATCAGTAACTCCCGTCCGACGGACTTGAGCCGATTTACCTGTTCCGGCGGGCCTTCCGGCACGTGGTCTTCGGGCCTTAAAAAAGTTGCCGTTGGGGCCGCTTCGGTCAGGCCATAACCTTGATAGAAAGAAATATTGTTGAATTTTTGCAACATCTTTTTCAGCAGCTCCGGCGCCATGGGAGAACCGGCGTAAGAGACTTTTTTGAGGCTGCTCAAGTCAAATTCGTCCAGGGACGGATGATCCATAAGCCAGTTATAGATAGTGGGAACGGCGTTAATGTGGGTACATTTCTCCCGTTCAATTAAGGCCAAAATGCTGTCCAAGTCGGGCCTTTTGAGAATCGCCGCCTTTCCGCCGGCAATCAGCGCGCACATCAGCGGCCATACGGAAGCATGAAACATCGGCAGAACAAAGCAAGTAATCTCATTTTGATGAAATTGATAATTGTAAGTTAAATCTATCGCGGCCGTCAACAGGTTTCGATGGCTGAGCATAACGCCTTTGGGCAGCCCGGTAGTCCCTCCCGTATACATCAATATGACCATCTGATTTTCATCCAGGGGTACTTCCGGTTCAGCCGGGTGAGAGCGGGCCAGCATATCTTCATAGCCAAGGCAGCCCTCCTCCTGTCCCTCCATGCTGACCAAAAAATTAATACCCGCCGCGGCGGCAATTTCCCGGGCGATATTTTCATAGCCCGAACCGTAGAAGAGTATCTTGGCTTCTGAATCTTTCAATATGTGCGTCAGCTCATTATTGGCCAGTCTGAAATTAAGCGGTACGGTCACATAACCGGCTTTGGCCGCCGCAAAGTATATTTCCATGAACTGGGGACAGTTTTCCGCCAAAACAGCGAGATGTTTAGACCCGTCAAAGGCAAAGGATAAAAGACTATGGGCCAGCCTGTTTATGCGCGCGTTAAACTCAGCGTAATTTAACCGCTGGCCCTCAAATACCATACACTCCCTGGAACCATGCATTTTAGCGCCCCTTTTTGGTATATCACCCAACAACCACAATGCAGCCAAACCTCCTTAAAATGAACGGGGCAGACCCATCCACTCCGCAATCATGTTTTTTGCCATTTCGTCGGAAATAGGGGAGAAGATCATCTGTTTGTAATCCCTGAAATAACGCTGTAAGTCATATTCCATGGTGTAGCCATATCCGCCCAGGATCTCCATGCCTTTGATGGCGGCGATCTCAGAGGCATAGCCGGCGACGATCTTGGCCATGGAGGCCTCCATATGATAGGGCAGCCCTTTTTCTTGCAGCCAGCAGCATTTGTAAATCAGATTCCGGGCGTTTTCAATGGCGATGGCTATTTCCGCCAGGTAATGCTGAAGAATCTGAAACTGGCCGATGGGTTTGCCAAAGGCAAATCTTTGTTGGGAATAAGCCAAAGCGTCCTGAAAGGCGGCCCGGGCAATGCCCAGGGAGAAAACGGAGGTGATAATCCTTTCCGGGTTCAGAATTTCCAACAAGTTATACCAGCCTTTGTTTAACTCCCCCAGGATATTTTCTTCGGGCACACTAACGTTCTCGAAGAATATTTCGTTGGTTCCGCAGGCATGCACCCCCAATTTTTTAATCGGCACTACCGTAATTCCAGGGGTTTTGGCGTCGACAACAAAAATAGACAAGCCCCGGGAACGCTTTACCACCGGATCGGTAATAGCAATTACAAGCATATAGTCCGCCACATGGGCAGCGGTGATAAAAACCTTTTGCCCGTTGAGGATAAACCGGTCGCCTTGTTTTTGCGCGGTGGTTTTAATTGCCCCCAGAATGTCGGTGCCGCCGGCCGGTTCGGTCAGGGCCATGCAGAATTTAAACCGGCCGGCTGCTATCTGCGGCAGAAAAAAGTTTTTTTGTTCTTTAGTGCCAATTTTATTGATAATGGTGGCGCCAAAATCAGGCGAGGCCCCGCAGCACATCGCCACCGCCGTGGAGGCAGTCGCCATTTCCTCGCAGGCAACCACATAGTCGGTCAACGTCATGCCGGAACCACCGTATTCCTCAGGGATTCTAATGCCCATATAGCCCAGGCTGTTGACTTTATCCCACAGTTCCTGGGGTATAAAGTCAACATTTTCGTCAAGCCAGCGGACGTATTCCCGGGGCAGTTCCTTCTTGCAAAAATTTCTGAAGGTATCCCGCAATAATATTTGTTCATCGTTTAAACTAAAGTCCATCGTTAACCGATCCCTTCTTTAACCATTAGTCAATCGTGAGTTGCGCCAATACAGGGTTCATTTCTTTTTGATTCTTCGCACCGTAGGGTCTATGCCCAGGAGTCCGGCCAAATTGCCGCCAAAGATTTTCTGGCGATCCGCATCAGTAATCTCCGGGTACCCATAATCTCTTTGCATGTCTTCGGGAAACTGAAAATCCCGCAAACCCAGCACGGAAAACTTGACCTGAAAACCGAACCCCGGCGTGTCGGTACCCCAAATGATTCTGTCTGGTCCCACCCAGTGCATGGCTTCGCCCAGGATCTTGGCGAATTTTCTGGGGGTGTTTAAAGCCCAGGGGACTAACAGGCTGAGGCATAGATAAACGTTTGGATGTCCCATGGCCACCATATTCAGGTCGTCGCAATAGGGATAGCCCATATGGAACGCTACAATTTTTAGCTCCGGGAAGTCCCTGGCCACATCATCCAAGTGAATCGGGAGGCTATATTTGCTTTTGCCCGGCGGCACCCAGCAAAATCCGGTATGAATATCCAGAACAATCCCTAATTCCTGGGCTTTTTTATAAAAAGGCCACAAATCCGGATCGTTGATATAGGTATCCTCGGGGGGATAAAATTTGAATATTTTGGCCCCTTTTTCTTTAACCCAGTACTCCAGCTCCCAAATGGTATTCTCAACCCCTTTATGTTTAATGGGGGAGAGATTAGGCTGATACATAAAGCGGTCGGGATGGGTTTCAACCGCCTTGGCCATTTCGCCGTTAGAACAAAAACGGTTGGTGTAGCCGGTGGTGTCCATCATGGACTCCGGCAGCAGGCAAGCGATATCCACGCCGTATTTATCCATAAACTTTAAAATATATTCCGGGTCTTTTTGCTTCTGCATTTCATATGGTTCAAGTCCTGCCATGACGGAAGGGGGCATGCCTGTCGCCATGGGTCTTTTGATGGACTCGATTGCCTTCCACCACATTTGCACGCCCGGAAAATAGCTGAGCGGTTCCGCGTCCCCGACGAGATGAGCCTCGGGATCAATTTTAAAAAAGTCATCCAATGGGAATTCATTTTCCATTATCGACACCTCCAGTTTAACTATCTTGGTCCGGGACCGCGGAAGGGCGTCGGGCTCTTTTCCATGTACGGCACTTCCTGCTTCCACCAGGGTCTTTCCAGGGCCGGGTATCCAGCCGCTACGCCCCGGGGCATGAATGGTTCGCCAGGTTTACGGGGGCCAATCTGATATTCGGGCATGGCATATTCTCTGCCCAGCACCGGGTTGGACGGACAACGGGGACCGGCGCCGGCCAGGGCCCGGGACAGGCACATATTGCAACGTTTGCAGCGCAGGATCTCGTCGATGCGTCCTTCAGCAACCTTGTTTGGCAATTCCGGGTCGATAAAGGACTGGCGGCCCAGAGCGATAAGATCGGTTTTCCCTTGGGCGATTAAACTGTCCGCCTGTACCGGGTCATGGGCCCCCGCGAACATCACCGGTATTTTCAAGGCTTTTTTGAAGTCGGCGGCTTGGTCGGGATAGTGTTCCCAGCGATCCAAGTCGGGGACCAGATGACCGGCTTCTTCGTAGCCGCCGCCGTCGGACAGGCTGATATAATCCATCCCGCAGGCTTCCAACTCCTGAGCCAGGTCAATCATTTCTTCCCTGGTCAGTCCGCCTTCCATATGTTCTTCCGCCGAGATGCGGCAGCCTACTGCCACACCATAACCGGCGGCGTAGCGGGTCTGCTCCGCTACCTCAATAAGAAACCGCTTACGATTGTGCCAGGAACCGCCGTACATATCGGTACGCTTATTAGTCAACGGAGATAAAAACTGGTGTTCAAGGTAGCCGTGGGGGCCGTGAATTTCTATCACATCAAAGCCGCAAAGCAATGCCAGTTGGACACTTCGGGCATATTCCTTTTGTTCGTGGTGGATTTCTTCAATACTCATGGCATAGGTGTTTTGACCAACCAAATAGGGCCGGGCGGATTCCTGTTTTTTAGGAATGTCACAGATGAGTTTAGGCTGCTTTTCCAGCGCCTGTTCATAGGGCAATCCCCCGGTGGCTGCGGGAACCAGTTCATGGTGGTCGTCCGAATGTCCCTGCCGGCCGAAGCCAACAGTCATTTGCGCGGCAATTTGAGCCCCGA
>Ga0209629_10000646_pt1 | contig 19739 bp, 16 predicted proteins | sample TergutCu122P5_FD_187286 | JGI IMG/M metagenome (GOLD analysis project Ga0209629, IMG submission 187286) | Cubitermes ugandensis P5 segment gut microbial communities from Kakamega Forest, Kenya - Cu122 P5 (SPAdes) (version 2) | ecosystem: Host-associated > Arthropoda: Insects > Digestive system...
AAATATATTCATATCAAGAAAATTCCTTTTTCTTCGTATCTGTCCTCGGTATAAACCTACTAACATTTGCTATGATACTCCAAAGGCGTAAATTCCCGACTAAGCCATCGGTACATATATACATTGACTTTTTTATGCTACTTTGTATATTTTTGCATTTGCTAAATTTATACTTGCATTTAAGTCTCTATCAATTATAAATCCACATTCTGGGCATATAAATATTCTATCTCTTAATCTAAGATTTTTATTAATTGCTCCACACTTTGAGCACATCTTACTGCTTGGATAAAATCTATCTACTACCCTTAATTCTATTCCATATATCTTACATTTATTTGATAGTTTGACCTTAAATTCATAAAAGCCTTGCTCTCCTATTGCTCTTGACAAATGCCTATTTTTCATCATCCCTTTAACATTTAGATCTTCTATTGTTATATAAGATGGTTTGGTTTTCACTACCTTATTAACAGTTTTATTTATATAGTCATTTCTTATGTTATTGAGCTTTTGATGAATCACTTGTATCTTTTGGACTTGTTTTTGAATATTTTGTTTAGTAGCTTCTCCTTCCTCTTTTTTATTTCTTTTCTTTCTGCTTTCATATTTCCTTGAAAGCTTTCTTTGCTGCCTTTTTAAATGTTTCTTTAGTTTTTTTACTTTCTTTGTTTTATTTATGTTTTCATACACTTCGCTATTTGATACTGTCGCAAAATTTTTAATTCCTAAATCTATCCCAATTCCTTCCTTTAATTCAGTCATTGCATTATCGTTATTATCATCTACTACTACAGAAACATAATATCTTCCTGCTTTATATGATACATATCCACTTTTTATTATTGATTCTGTTGGCAAATATCCTTTCTCTTTTATTTTCACAAATCCTAATGTTGGTATCTTTATTTTATGCCTTTCACATTCTATTACCATTTTTGAATCATTTTTAACAAAATACATTTTGACATCCTGATTTTTCTTTTTCTTATATCTTGGAAACTTGCTTTGCTTATTAAAAAATCTTTTAAAAGCCGCCTCTGCATTCATTATACTTTTCTTTACTGCTTTCGATGATACTTCTTTTATCCATGATTTATCCGGATTATTAGGTATATATTCATTATTCAACCATTTTGAAAAATCCATCCCTGAAATGAATTTGCCATCTTTTTCATATATCTCTTTATTATAAGCTAAATAAAAATTGTATATATATCTACATACACCAATCGTTTTATTGACTTGTATCTTTTGTTCTTGGTTTAAATTTATTTCTGTTTTATATGCTCTGAGCATAATTTTCATCCTTCTACCATTTAGTTTATGCTTTCTTGATCATAGGATTCTACAAGAAAATATATCTATGATTCTAACCAAATGAAGTAAATTTATTCCAACTTTGTTTAAATTATTATTCTAGTTTTTTTGAATATACTTGATAACTTTTAAATATTTTTGTAACAAGCGAAATTTCCAACATCATCACTTAAATGACATTTTAAGCCTTTCTTTTTGAATACAATCACTGAGAATTGCACGGAATGAATTGTGCCTCGGATATTTATCCCTATATTTTTGTATAAACGCTTCTGCATTTGCTTCGGAGTCACTTAAAAGGATCAGTTCTGCGAAAGATACTATCAATGCAGCAGCATTATTATAATTTGATCTTTGTTGACCTTTTACAATTTCCTCCACTTTATTATCAATTACAGAAATGCACCAGTCTTTATACTTTTCAAAATCTAAATCTGATAATTTTAAAAAACTAGAGTCTAATAACTCAACAAAATCATCTGACATATATTCTTGGAGATAATCGTATTCAATTGTACTTTTATTATAATTATTTAAGCTCACATTTTTCTTAAGGAGTGCGATGAATAAAGGTACCATAGATTCTTTACTCTTATTATCCTTGCATTCATTAAAGACCAATTCATAATCTCCATTTAAGAAATGAATATAAAGATTTTTAACATTTTTATCGTCCATATAAACTACCATATCTTTAATCAATTGCGCATCTTTTAACTCATATAGATTAATAAAATGGCTTAAATCTAAAGATAATTTGAATCCCTCGACAATACCTTTTCTTATGATATCACTATCATCAATTTTATATCCAAGACCATATAACAAATCAGCAGTTTTTACACGGTATTTACTATCTATTTCATTTTTCCCTAAAACTCCCATGGCTATTTCAATTGCTTCACTATATTTTTTTTCATCTTTTAAAGTTTCAATAAGTTCAATATAGATATAAGGAAACTGTACACCAAATTCTAGAGCAAAATCTTTCAAGCCTTGAGTGCCACCACTAAATTTTATTGCCTCAATGAGCATATGTTCCCTCACTGTTAAATCCTGCATCTTGAGAAAATCCACCCATTCCTTTGCAAACTCAATCTTAACAGGAGTATCGATTGTACTAACTTTCTCTACATCTGCAATATTAATTTTACAATAAGCGATTATTTCAATATCAAATATTTTTTCGCATCTTTCATTGCCTTTTAAAGCCATAATCGCTGAATATGCATAATACAATAGGATATCGTTTAAATCATATTTTTTTATAAAGTGATTAATTAAAGCAGTTATATCAACATCTTCATAGTAATCCATTGGTATTTTAAAGCCAAATAAAGCATCAAAAACTTTCAATGATTCTTCATATCTTTTATTAAGCACATAACTTATACAATCCTCAAGGATACTTTTAATCTCAATATTTAATCCATCTTTATCGACTAAATGATCATAATCCCAATAATTATTTCCATATCCATATCTAAACTGATATTTTCCATCTTCTATTTTCTTACACAACTCTAAAGTTTTATCCAGTAAATTTACACTTTGAATTTTCTGAATAGGTAATATAGCTTTCTTCGGCTTTTTCAAAGATTCAAGTAAATCATCATAATTATCACGTTCTATATTTTGTGCAAGCTCTAAAACTATTTTTTTTAATGATTCTTTAGGTTCATACTTAATAAGTTTATCCAATTCTGATAAAAAATCATCTTTATTAATACAAATCACCTTCCTGTCCTAAGTCTTCTACTTTAGAGTATATATTTCTGTTATTGAAATTTCAATGATTTATTCCCCTTATATACTAAGCAGTTATTTAAAAATTGTTACTGGTTATATAAAATAATTTTCTATAAAATCTGTAACAATTTTTTATACTAAGCATATGCATATAATATAGCTTATTATGATATAATTAATGTAACTTATTTCCGAGAAGGAGAATTAAATGGTTATGAAAAAGCTACTTTTGAAATCCTTTGTCCTGTTTCTGTCAATAGCTATAATGTTTTCATTAGCACTTACTATCACAACTCCGAGATTAACTTCAGCAGCATCAAATACTACAAGTAATCCAGCTCCTGTATTAGTAACTAACTCTACAAATTATATTGTACATGTTTCAGATACTACAAGCAATACAGCTCCTGTATTAGTACCTAACTCTACAAGCTATATTACACATGTTTCAGATACTACAAGCAATCCAGCTCCTGTACTAGTACCTAACTCTACAAGTTATATTACACATGTTTCAGACACTACAAGCAATACAGCTCCTGTATTAGTACCTAACTCTACAAGTTATATTACACATGTTTCAGACACTACAAGTAATACAGCTCCTACACTAGTACCTAACTCTACAAGTTATATTACACATGTTTCAGATACTACAAGTAATACAGCTCCTGCACTAGTGCCTAATACCACAAATTATATTTTACATGTATCAGACACTACAAGTAAACCCAAAAAAAATACTAACAAATCTAATATTCAGCAAAATGCAGTTATCAATGCTAACAGTGTTACTATAAAAGTTGGTAGTAAGTTCAATTTATTGAATAATGTCACTGCTAAAGATAATGGAGGGAAAGGTACTGACTTAACTAATAAAGTTACTGTTAAAGGAACTGTTAACACTAAAAAAGCTGGTTCTTATCCATTAACTTATTCGGTCACTGGTTCAAATAAAGTTACAGTTACCAAGACTATCACAGTAACTGTAAAAAAATAAATCTAAAGAAGTATATTTAGTTATAAGGAGGAAAAGTGATGGCATTTTGTTCTAACTGTGGCGCAGTACTTGAAAAAGAAGCAAGATTTTGTAGTAAATGCGGTCATGCGGCGGAACAACCTACTAAACAAATGGAATCCAAGGAGATAGAGCATACACGACCGTTTGTTCAGCAGAAACAACCTGTACAACTACAGAAGACGAACCCCGTAACAGCTGGAGGACCACCTATTCAAGAACATGAGTCAAGCAATTTTAATATACCAGAGAAGATTATAGCCGCCTTCGTACAGCCAGGTCCACAATCACTGGGCAATATAGTTGTTGATAAGATTCGCCAGATTTGGCAATATCTTAAGAAAGACTGGAAGCGAACTTTGCTGTTTAAAATTTTAGGATTCATCCTGTTTATCGGATTATTTACCATATGGACGATGATATTTCAGGGGATCATTGCAGATACTTATCATGTCAGCCGTTGGGTTAATAAAGGCGGTATTTTCAATTTTTTCGGCAACCTTTTACCATACATCACTATTACGAAAGATAGCGGTCTTGAAATTTTTAAGGGCTTGCAATTCTTTTCTGTTTTAGATAAAATTTTCCATTTACCAAGAGAAATAAAGACTTCTTTCCTTGCTACGCCCTTATATATAGTATTGCCGATGTTTCTTATTTCTATGTTCATGTATATCCGTACAGGTAAACGATTTTTTAAGGACATTGCCGGGCTTCCGAAAACGATATTCAAGTATATGACCATGGAGCAGAATGGGGCTCAGTGTTTTGGAATAGCGTTGGCTTTGGTATTCAGCTTTTTAATTCTAAATCCAGTCACCATCGTGGTACTGGCAATTTGGACGCTCATTTCAGTTTCCAATCGATACGGAAGCAAGTTGATGATCTTTTTCATGGCCTCAAAAATGGATTTGAACCGCATTAAAAAACGAGAACTTAGCCAAAGAGCGGAATCGGCTATTGGTGCTACCGGAGGTTTTGCTGTGGGCATGATCATTTCTGTTGTCGTAACACTTTTTACCTGGTTCATTTTTGAGTACCATATGTGGTCACGTGTGGTTTTTCTGCTGTTGCCTGGTGTGCTGCTGTTTATTTGGTTTTTAAACAAATCTAAGTTTACCCCAATGAAAGTCAAAGCAGCAAAGGCAGCTCTAATATTGGCATTTGTATGTATGCTCTTAGCTCCTCTGAATATGTCGACTTTTGCAGACGACGGTGGCTGGAGCGAATCTGGCAGAAATATCAGTGACTGGCTGAAAAATCCCGGCACGAAACTTATGGAATTATTCGGTCTTGAGGGCAGTATCGCAACGGCTTTTGGTGCGTTACTCGGTCTCGTTGCAAGCGGCATGGCAAACATAGTACCAGGTATTTTAGGTACTATTGGGACTGTGTCTGGACTTTTAGGTGTGCTGGCGGACATTTTCTCTGCAAATCCAGGTCATGATGCCTGCATGGCGGGAATAGGTGCTTTAGGTGTGGCGATACCAATTCTCGGGGATATAATGGGCGGTGCAGCGAAACAGATCAACAATTCTTTGGCTGGCTCTGAAGGTGGTTCTCCCTCTGTTCCTAGTAAAGACTCTGGCGGAGCTATGGGTACAAGCGGCAGCAGCCCAAATTACGGCGGCAGTTCGGGTTCTGGCGGTAAATCTGGATCCAGTAGTGATTCTGGTTCTGGCGGTAAATCTGGATCTGGTAGTGATTCAGGCTCAGGTGGTAAATCTGGTTCCGGCAGTGATTTAGATTCCAGTGGCAATTCTGGCACGGGCAGTAGTTCCAGTTCCAGTGGCAATTCTGGCACTAGCAGTGGTTCCGATTCCGGTGGCAATTCCGGCACGGGCAGCGGTTCTGGTTCCGGTGGCAATTCTGGCACGGGCAGTAGTTCCGGTTCAAGTGGCAATTCTGGCACAGGTAGTGGTTCCGGTTCTGGTAGCAATTCTGGCACAGGTAGTGGTTCCGGTTCTGGTAGCAACTCGAATTCAGCCGGTGGTTCCATAGGAGTGTGCATTGACCCTAGAGTTAGTAAAATCAATGATATATTGAGTAATTTGAACAAAGAAATTAAGAGGCAAATTGAATCGGGAAATATCAGTTCTTCGGATTTCAAAGTGCTTAATGAAAAGCAGCTGTTCCAGACCGCCCAGGATATCGTTAATGGCTATGATAATTGGCAGAGTTCCTTCTTTAGACAGGGTTATAGTTTCATGACGCAAAGCCGCTGATCTACGATCTTTTAATGGAGAACATATGGATGCATCGAAACTAAAACGATATAGATTCTTAACTGTACTGCTTTTGTGTGCTCTTTGCCTGCCTTTTTCAGGGTGCAGTCGTGTTTCCAATGAAATAATTGTGTACACATCAGTGGATGAAATATATTCGCATCCGATATTTGAAGCATTTGAAAAGGAAACAGGTATACATGTTCGTGCGGTCTATGATATAGAATCCCAGAAAACCGTCGGGCTTGCTAATCGCTTAAGAGCTGAAAAAAAACAACCACAGGCAGATTTATTCTGGAGCGGCGAGTCTTCCATCATACTATCCCTTTCCGCAGAAGGAGTAGTACAGGAATGGACAGCATTTGCAGGTCGTGCCCGTGTATTGCTTGTAAACACCCAGCTCATGCAAGATAGATCAAAATGGCCGAAGAGCATTTTTGATCTGATTTCAGATTATCCTTCAGGAACGGTGGCTATCGCTAATCCTCTTTTCGGGACAAGTGCCACACATGCGGCTGCTTTGTATGCGGCTTTCGGTTCCAAGGAGGGTAAAAGATTTTATGAGGCTGTGCAATCGAAATTCATCGTTTTGGAGGGTAACGGTGCAGTGCGGGATCAGGTAGCAGCTGGGCGTATCGCAATGGGGCTCACCGATACCGACGATGCTTTTTCTGCGGTAAAGGATAATAAACCGGTGGAAATGGTATTTTTGGATCAGGGAGGGAGCGGAATTGGCACACTGGTAATGCCGAACACTGTTGCAATCGTCACAGGAGCACCCAACCCTGGTAATGCTGCACTGCTACTTGAATATATCACATCCCGGAAAACCCAAAAAGCACTTTATGAATCAGGCTGGTTTGATATTGTGGATTTCCCTGAAGATATTACCTCGCCCCGTTTTGGATTTGTCACGCTGCGCCGAATGGATGTTTCTTTGCAGCAGATCAACGATAATTCAGCGATGGCAGCAGTTGATATGGAGGAGTTGTTTTTGAAATGACAGGCAGAACTTGGTTGCTCCTTGCTCGCAGTGCGGGGCTTTCTATAACCGTGGCGTTTTTAACAGTGGTACTTGCCTTTGCAGCAGTGCTGATGATGAACCGCCATACTTCCCGTATATTGGCACCGTGGCTTTTGACAGCTATGCTTATCCCTACTTGCATTTTTGCCCAAGGTTGGATTTTTTTCTTTGATCGTATCGGCATACCTTTTTACGGCATATTTGGGACGATATGGGTGAGCGTGTTTTATTTCTTTCCACTGTGCTTTGCTTTAGTAGGCTTTGGTCTTGAGACACTTGACCGGACAGAATGGGATGCTGCGGATCTTGTTTTATCACCATTCCCACGGCTGCGGGCGATCATACTTCCTCAATCCCGCCATTTTCTGATCAGTGCCGGGCTGCTGACCTTTCTTCTTTCGATAGGAGATTTCAGCATCCCAGCTGGCTTTCAGTTCAATGTATATGCTATGGATATTTATGCTCAGTTCGCGGTGCGGTCAAATGCTACAGAAACATTTTTCTATGCACTTCCACTTTTGATGTTATTGCTTTGTGTAGCCGCACTCGGATTTTCCTCATTTCGGTTGCTTGTGCTGTCACAGATTCTTCCTCTGGATGAAAGAAAATCCAGTAGAGGGCGGATATATGCAGCAGTCACCTTAGCACTGGTCGTCGTTCCTATAGCATCACTGTTTTTCAACCTGCCTGCGCCTATAACATTGTTTACCCTTTTTAAAGATTCCTTTGGCAGCCTTCTGAACACTTTTCGCTACGGAGGGATGGCGGTGCTAATGACGCTTCCTCCAGCATTCGCAGCAGCTGTATGGCTCAGAAGGTATCCTGGATGGCTGGCTTACAGTCTGATCATTCTTCCGCTGGCCATTCCGGGTCCTATAATAGGTGTGGCACTCATCGCACTGTTTATCAATACACCTCTGTACACTACATCATGGCTGCTGGGACTCGGTTATGCCATTCGGCTTATGCCAGTTGCGGCTATGACTATATTTTTTATGATGCGTTCCAGCAACAGGACTTCTATAGATGCCCGACGCCTCTTTCAGCCAAACAGGGTGTCAGGTTTCTTACACATTACACTGCCGTCCTATATTCCAGCGTTCATCTCTGGCGGAATCTGCATATTCACACTTTCTTCTGGTGAAACCGCTGTGACTTTGTTGCTTGTGCCGCCAGGTTCAAGCCCTCTATCGTTGTCTACATATAATTTGCTCCATTACGGAGCTGGTGATCTGGTGGCTGCCACAAGCTTTTTTCTGCTTGCTGCATGTGCGCTTTTTATGGGCGGACTTGTGGGATTGCGTTTTATATTGCGAAGGAGGCTATCATGAGTTTACTGTTTATTGATAAATTATCATTTTCATATCAAAAAAATACCGTGCTGCGAGAGCTTTGTCTTCGTATGGAATCTGGCGGACGTGTGGGTATACTTGGACCTTCTGGTTGTGGAAAGAGCACGCTTTTAAGGTTGATCTCAGGGCTAGAGCGACCAGGTGCAGGAAATATTGAGATCGATGACCAGATAGTGTCCGGAACCAGATGGGTACCTCCTCACATAAGGGCGGTTTCCATGGTATTTCAAACGCCAGCCTTGTGGTCGCATATAACGGTGGAAAAAACGCTTAAACTTATAGAACCAGACGATAACCGGTGCTGTGAAATGCTGGAACGCCTCAGTATCCAGGATTTGAGAAACCGTCGCCCCGGTGAGCTGTCTTATGGAGAAGTCAGACGTGTTGCTATCGCTCGGGCACTGCTTCGTCCTCATTCGCTGTTGCTCTTGGATGAGCCTTTGACTAATCTTAATAGAGAGTTAAAAGGAGAAATATTAGCACTCATCATAGAATTGACACGAAGAGAAAAAAGCGGTCTTATCTATGTGACCCATGATGAAACTGAGCTGACGAACTTGGTGGATACAGTTTACCACATGTATGGAGGAATGCTGCATGAACATTGAACGAAATTATTCTGTGCGGATTGCCGTAATACTCACTGTTGCCGGTCTTTTGGTAGTAGCTTTAGCTGTGGTTTTATGGTTGAAACGAGACAAACCTGTTATAACAAAGCTTGAGGGAATTGAAATTGCCCTCGCTGACCGGGAATGTTCCTGCCTGCTACCAGACGGTGATGTTATCTATGTCGGCGGTGCAGACGGCTTGTATCTTCTTGATTCAAAGACCCTTGCTTTCATTAAAAAGGTGGAAATTCCCGGCGGTCCGATTTTGCAGCTAGTCTCCGCTTTATATAAAATGCCGGACGGTTCCCTTTGGGTTGCACATAACCGTGGCATTTCAATGCTCCAAAATAGAGAATGGAAAACCTTTGGCTTAGCAGACGGACTGCTCGACCTTCGCGCTAACTGCTTTTATCAAGGAGATGGCGGTCTGTGGGCAGGAACATGGGGAGGTGCTTATTTCTTTGCTGAAACCAACGGAGTTTATTCCATCCAAAAGGCATATACTACAGATAACGGGCTTACCGATAATATGATCAATGTGATCTATTCAGAAAAGGATGGGACATTATGGTTCGGCGCATACTATCATACCGATACACCATGTGGGCTATCCATCCTCAATGAGGGTAGATTTTCCTATCTTTCAGTTTTAGACGGATTGCCCCACAGTTTTATCACAAGCATATGTGCCATACCAAACGGCGAGTATTACATAGGGTGCGGCTTTTTAGAGCGAGGCGGACTGGCGGTGGTTCAAAAGCAGGAGAATAATTATTCCGTCGACAGGATATATGGCATGAATGAAGGTCTGCCTGGACCAAAGGTACGAACGCTTTATTATGACACCGCTGAACATCTTTGGATTGCTACCGAAAACGATGGTATTTTGATTGTTTCAAACCCAAGTCCCAATGATGCTAATTTATCAGGTATATATATAAAACAAGAAAACGGGCTGCCCGACAACGAAATCAAACAGATCATGGAACACGACGGTTATATTTACCTCGCTGCACGCCGTGGTATCGCACGATTGCCGATAAGCAATTTGGATTCTCTAGTCAACAGGCGTTTAGTACAGCAAGAAACAAATTTGATCACACACCATTCTTAAAGTTGTTTCGAATGACAGCAGAAGAGCTGTACACAGAAGAATATGAATTTAAAACTTTTTTGAAGTATCAATTTATGCTATGAAGATCTTTATAATTTAAAATAACTCTTTATTTATGCGCATAAAATACGTATAATATAATTAAGGAGGTTGATATGAATAGACAGAAGCTAGTAAAGAAATTAACAAAAAATGGGTGGTGGTTCGTAAGACATGGCAGCAAACACGATATATACACTGATGGAATTGCTACCGAGTCTATACCAAGACATAAAGATATAAATGAAGATTTAGCTCGAGACATTCTTTCAAGGAACGGCATTAAATAGCCACTTGACTCCAAAAATTAAAGAAAGGCAGTGATAAAAATAAAAACAGCTTATCCGATTTTAATTTCAGAAAGTACCGATCATCGTGCATTAATTGTATATGTTCCAGATTTAAAAATCAATACTGAAGGAAAAAACTTACTTGATGCTATAGAGATGGCAAGGGATGCTATAAGTTTGTGGATTGTTGATAGAGAAGATGTTAAAAAAGAAATACCAATACCATCTAAAACCATAAATAAAAAGGAAGCAGAAGATATAATAACTTTTGTCGACGTAGATACAGATGCTTACAGAAGGGAAATAGAAAATAAAGCTGTAAGAAAAAATTTAACTATTCCATCATGGTTAAATGAAAAAGCTGAAAAGCAAGGTTTAAATTTTTCTAATGTTTTGCAAAAAGCTTTAAAGCACGAATTGGGAATAAAAGAAGAGCTTTAAAGCCTTCTTTTATAAGGAGAATAATCTTAATTAAGACATATTATCAATTGAATACCATGATGTAAAGAAACAGATGAGATAGACATACTAACATCACAGATTGATCAGGACAGGAAAAACTAATCCTGACCACACAGACAAAATGGATGACCTGCTGGATCAAAAAGCGTAACCCATTCTGGTCCAAACCCCGGCTGCCAATACTGTACCAATGATTTCGTTGCTCCTAATGACAATGCATATTGTACTGCTGTTTCTATATCTTGAACAGTAAAATCAAGGTGTTCCATTATCATCTGTTCATTAGATGATGATGGCCATATTGGAGGTATATATTTTTCATCAAATTGGCAAGAAATACTGATTGCTCCACCTGGAATGGAAACAATAACGAATCCTTCAATTTCAAAGGCAATTTCTCCCCCCAATAAATCAACATAGAATTTTGCAAGTTCTTTCGGCTCCTTGCAGTCTAAAACCACACTCTGCATTTTTATTAATGGTCTCATATTTATCTCTCTCATTCATTAAATAATTTCTTAATACTTATAATTGGCTATATACAAGGCTTTTACTTTAAAGTCCCTATATATTATACTTTAACCTTTGATCTTTAAGTATTTTTCATCTCTGCTATTTTCATAAATGCATCTTAGAGCTAAAAGCCTGTTTCTTCCACAAACAACAGTATAATTATCATCATTTTCATTTTTTTTAACCACGAGTGGATTTATTATTCCAAAAATTTCAATCGAGGATAAGCGATCCAAAAATTCCTTGTTGTATGGAAGGGAAAAGAAGTTAATAGAAGTATCTATCTCCTCTAAATTGCTTAAGTCTATATATTCAATGTCTTATATTCAAATCCTTTTTCCATGTTAAATCTCCTGATCATGATATTTATTTTATTATATGAAGAAGTCAAAAAGAAGATGATTAAAAAATGAGTTTTTTTAAAGACAAAATAATTTTGTAACGTTTAAGTAATCCTCTCCATATTATATTTATATATTGTTGAAGCTGCTGTTTACAAATAAAAATTTGAGAATAGTAGTTTTTAGTGGTATAGATGATTTTGGAAAGGTAGGATTATTAAATGAGAATCTATGCTTACGTTCGTATTTCGAGTGCTGATCAGAATGAAGACAGACAAATGCTAGCTATGAAAGAGTTAAATATAACCCTAGATCAAATATTTATAGATAAACAAAGTGGAAAAGATTTTGAACGTCCAGCATATAAAGCTCTTATTGAGAAACTAAAATCGGGAGATTTACTTTATATAAAAAGCATAGACCGCTTAGGACGTAACTATGATGCTATACAAAATGAATGGAAAATCCTGACTAAGGAGCGTGGCGTAGATATAGCTGTAATAGATATGCCATTATTAGATACACGTCTGCACAAGGATTTAATAGGTACATTTATTTCTGATATAGTCCTACAAATATTGTCTTTTGTATCACAGAGTGAACGTGAAAACATCAAAAAACGTCAGGCGGAAGGAATTGTCGCAGCAAGGATACGAGGAGTACGGTTTGGTAGACCAGAGAAAAATTTACCAGAAAACTTTGATGAAGTGGTAAAACAATGGGAACGACGACAAATTAAAACTGATGAAGTGGTAAAAATATGCAATATGAGCCGTTCTACATTCTATATCAAACTAAGAGAATACAAGCTAATGCACAATAAAAAGAAATAAAATTGTCCGAAAAAGTAAACTTTTTCGGACAAAGTTTTTATGAATCTATTTAACCATAAAATAGCTTTAAAAACAAGAGATTTTATTGATTTATATAAAATTTAATAAAGTTATCAGTATAAAATTTTAGCTTTCTATTATAAAACCATTTTTCTATAAAAGTTTACTTTTATAGAAATATGTATGAACAAAGAAAATATATAATTTAGTCTGAATAGCGTGGTGTAAAGGCATTATGAACATAAAAACAATTACAGTTATAGGTGCAAATAGCACAATGGGTAGTAATATATGTGGAATATTTGCTTCATTTGGAAATGCAAATGTTTATATGGTTAGCCGAGATATTGAAAATTCTAAAAAAGCCTTAATAAAAGCTGTAAAGTCTGTTCGTGCTGATAGTATATCTAGCAATCTTATTCCAACTGATTACTATATGCTTGATAAATGTATCAAAGAATCTGATCTTGTATTTGAAAGCGTTGCTGAAAATTTGGAATTAAAATTTGCCATTACTAAACGAATTGCTGAAAATCTTAAAGATAACGCAATTGCTTGTTCTGGGACATCAGGATTATCAATTACTACACTTTCACAAGTATTTCCTGAACATTTGCGTGGAAATTATTTTGGAATACACATGTATAACCCACCTTACTATATGACTTTATGTGAAGTTATACCTACAGGATATACAAACAAAACACTTTTTAATGAAATGAAAACATATTTATCAGATGTCCTATTTCGTACAGTTGTAGAAGCAAAAGATTATCCTGCATTTATTGGAAATAGAATAGGTTTTTATTTTATAAATAATGCTCTCCAATTTGCTGAAAAATATAAATACTATGGTGGTATTGATTATATTGACGCTATTTTGGGTCCATTCTCTGGTCGAAATATGCCTCCCCTTGTTACTTCAGACTTTGTCGGCTTAGATGTTCATAAAGCTATTGTAGACAATATCTATACAAATACTAAAGATTATGCCCATGAGACTTTTATTATTCCTGACTTTGTGAATGATTTAATTGCTGAAAGAAAACTTGGAAGAAAGACAAATAGCGGATTATACAAAATGGAGGTTCATGATAACGGGTTAAAACAGTTGTTGGTATATGATATTATTTCAGGAACATATCGTGACAAAATCAATTACTGCTTTCCTTTTGTTGAACTAATGATCAATTATTTTAGAATAGGAGAATATAAATCAGCTTTTAAAGCACTTATAAACAACAGCTCAATTGAAGCTGAAATATGCTTAGAATTTCTACTGAAATATATTATTTATTCGTTATATATATCTGTAAATGTTGGAGAAAATATTACATCTGCAGATGATGTTATGGCAACAGGTTTTAATTGGTGTCCTCCCCTTGCATTAATTGACGCTTTTTCAACAGTTACAGATTTTATCAAGCTAGTGCGAGAAAGAATACCAGATTATATTAAAAAAGTTGATGTAGAAAATCATTTTATAAACATAAGACCCTCCAAGTATGATTATAGACCATATTTTAAATCATTAAAATAAAATTATTTACAAAATGAAGGGAAGGATAGCAAAATGAATAAAGTGTATGTACTTGGTGGGACACAGACAGATTTTGAGCGAAACTGGACAAAAGAAAATAAGAATATCATAGCATTGTTAAAAGAAATCACATCAGATGGATTAAAAGCTGTAAATGTAACATTTGAAGATATAAGGGAATTAAATAAGAACAATCGAATAGCGTGCTTTGTAGGAAATTTTTTAGCAGAACATTATATAAATCAAAGTCATTTGGGAGCATTGCTCACTGAAGTTGATTCCGCCTTTTTTGGAGTTCCATCAGCAAGATATGAAGCAGCATGTGCATCAGGTTCTGTTGCACTTGATGCTGCAATAACAAAGATACAAAATGACGATTATGATATGGCAATAGTTATTGGTCTTGAATTAATGAAAACAGTTGATGGAAAAACAGGTAGTGATTTTTTAGGGCAAGCTGCATATTATGAAAAAGAAGCAAAGGATATTGAATTTTCATTCCCAAAATTGTTTTCTAAACTTGCTGATGAAATACTTATTAAGTATAAACTTGATGAAAGACGTTTTATGGATTCATTGGCAATGATTTCTGTAAAGAATTATTCGAATGCTAAGAGAAATTCGTTTGCGCAGACAAGGAAATGGTTTATGAATTATGAGCAAGCTCGTAAACGTGGTACGCCAACTAATTCCTTTATAGGAGGTCGGCTTGCCGTATCGGATTGTTCACAAGTTACAGATGGAGCTGCGATTGTTGTATTAGTATCGGAAAATTATATAAAATATCGTAGATTGAAATGTCCAATAATAAAAGGTTATGGACATAGAGTTGCACCTATGATTTTTGAAAAAAAGATGGATGATTCTAAAAGTTCAAATTACATTTTACCATGGACTAGATGTGCAGTATTAGATGCATATAGGCGCAGTAATCTTACTATCAATGATATTGATTTTTTTGAAACACATGATTGTTTTACATCAAGTGAATATATGGCAATTTCAGCATTTGGTATTACTGAACCGGGTGAAGAATATACAGCGATTGAAGATGGTATTACTGCTTTTAATGGAGATAAACCAATCAATGCAAGTGGCGGTCTTATAGGATGCGGTCATCCAGTAGGCGCAAGTGGAGTAAGAATGTTTCTTGATTTGTACAAGCAAATTTCAGGTCAAGCTGGGAAATATCAACTTAATAAAGTAAATAATGGAATGATGTTAAATATTGGTGGTAGTGCAACAACAAACTATTCTTTTATTGTAGGAAAGGAAGTATGAAAATGGAACGTAAAAATGTTGTTATTGTTGGTGCCGGAGGTTTTGGACGAGAAGTTTTATGGCAATTAAGCGAAATAAATTATTGTACAGAACAATATAATATATTGGGATTTATAGATGATACTCTTTCAATGCAAGGTAAAAAAATAAATGGATTCCCTGTACTAGGTAATGACCAATGGTTAATAAATTATCCTAATGAGATTTGTGCTGTTATTTGTGTTGGTAACTCAAAAGGACGGAAAAATATTTATAATAGAATTAAGAGAAATTCGAATATTATTTTTCCAACAATAGTAGCGGGGGATGTTCAATGTTCAGATCTTGTTAAGATTGGACAAGGGTCTGTTATATGTTTATCAAATATATTAACAGTTAACATTACTATAGGCGAGTTTGTAATTATTAATTTAGATTGTACAATTGGACATGATGCTGTATTGGATGACTTTGTGACATTATATCCAAGTGTAAATGTATCTGGTAACGTACATATTGGAAGTTGCACAGAAGTAGGAACAGGTGCAAATATAATTCAAGGTAAAACCATTGGTGAGAACACAATCATTGGAGCAGGTTCTGTGATTATTAAAGATATTCCATCAAACTGTACTGCAGTTGGTATACCTGCGGTACCTATAAAGTTTCATATGCCACAATTGGTATATTAGGCATGTATAAATTAAAAATGAATAAGCATCTACATAAATATAGTTTGTAGTTGAGAAAGCTTCAACTAAATTATAAGTTGGAGCTTTCTATATTTAGGAAATTCTATGTTTTTTTGGTTTTTACTTGACTTTTTTTATATTCACCTAATAATAATGTTAGTGGCTTTTTACACTAATATCTTAATGAAACAGGTGATGCTTTTGTTAGGTATTTGACCTTCCCACGCAGACTATCAACGTTTTTTAGTTGAACACGTTAATCGTCTGTTTAAACATAATCTTAAATCCAAAGGCAAAGCCTTTGGAATTATTTCATAAAGTGTTCAATGATACATTATTCAATATTCATTATTCACTGCGACGAAGGAGCATACTTGCTTTTTTCGAAACATAGCTTGGTGTAACAATGGGATCGTACATGTACCCACGCCTGAATCCACTCATAAGTTCCTCGTAAAATCCCGGGCATTCCAGAATAACACTTATAACATTGTCACCTGTTTTTATATAAGAATCCGGGATATAAAATTCCTGCTGAGGTCCAACGGTATCATAACGCGCCACAGGCATCGAGTTGACGTAGATAGTAAGGCGTTCATCTGCTTTAACAGGTATATACTTTAATGGAGCGGAAAACTTTTTCTTTATATTATATTCAAAATGCCTCCTAAACCAAACAATCTGCCCCATGTCCTTCCCTATGACGAATTTTTCAGCAGCAGGAACGCTTCTCCACATACTGTCGTCATATTCAAGTCTGGTAAATCCTTTTGAAGTGCCGCTTAGCCCTTGTTTTACAAAAAAGGATTCCAGAAGAGTTTTGAAAGCCTTTCCATCCTCATATTCACCTTTGATTATAAACGGGTTCATTATACCACTGTATTTAACTATTGCGCCTTCATGAGGATGAGACTTGTTGTGAAACTCATTGGCATATAGCACAGCAAGAGTGTTGCTTCCTTTTTTCAAAAATTGAGACACATCTTGACCTGCGATAGATTTACTTCTAGACCTGAAAACCAGCTTCCCATTGAGATAAACAAGATATCTATCTGTATCGTTGTGCTTGTAATCTAAAGAAGCCACTCTTACCTCATCATCTAAATCAAACTGTGTGCGGTACCATATATAACCATGCTCTAAAAGCTCAGCTTCTTCAAGGGAAATGGGCTTTGATAAATTCCTCCATGATGAATGGTCAAAGCTTTCCGAAATCTCTTCTGAATCTGATATATACTTCCAGTCTGATGTCCAGCGGAATTGAGGCTTATCTTTAAATTCATTCGCTGAAATTCTCATAGTGTACAAACTATAGCCGTCGCTCTCAAAATCCACCTTTTTTCTATCGAGAAACGCAGCCTCAAAGGCTTCGCCAAATGGGAAAAAGTAAAAAAGATTATTGCTGTTCTCTTTTATTTGTAGTAAAAGCTGCGCTTCCTTGGAGCTTTCAGATATCTCCTGCAAATAGTAAGTCTTGTGGAAAAGAAGACCAGTTTCCATCTCTTCGATTCTTCCGATAAAATCGTCTTGTACGATAAAGAAATAGGCGTTCTGAATTTTAAAAATGACTATTCCACCGTGGATATACTCAATATGCAAGCCACCCTCATAGGATAAAACCTTTATCTCACCCTCCAAAACCTCTATCCCATCGGACGTAGTACAAAATAAAGCTTCTCCAACAGTACCTTTCCTTCCATAGAGCACAATAGCCGTTTTAGTTCCGTATTTTTTTGACAAAAGGATTTCAGATGTGGAATATCCCATTTTAAGATTTGATCCTGAAAAAGTAAAAGCAATTGGAAATATCCTAGTCTCCTTTGGAAAAACGGTTGAATTGAATACATATTCTGTTCCAGTTAGACTTGATGAAATTTTTATTGTTAAATTCTTTTCATCATCTTCTGCATTTCTTACGAAGAAAAATCGACCACTATCGTTTCCTTCTTCATAAGTTGTAAAATTCTCATAAGTTTTTGAAAGTGAAGGATCAGTTTGCCCGCCGTCTTTTTCGAGCAAAGCTATGTTCTCACCGCCTGAAATAATCTTTACATATCTTTTGCCATCACTCTCAGCGATTATATGGGAAAACTCTTTTGCAAAACGTATAAAGCCCTTGATCCAGTAATATTTATCCTTGTGTATCTCTCCGGTTTCGCCAATAGGAGCACCACCAAAATCATAACTGGTTATATTGCCCTGACCTCCCAATGAAATATCACCACGTGCACCAATAAATGGGAATGTTGTGCCCCCCACCATCATGTAATAATTGATAATAGAAGCACCTGTAATGAAAACGCTTTTTGAGACACCTTCCACAACCTCAAGACCTGGACTATATGTGGGCTGACCTATTTGAGAGAACCATCCTGCCTGCAATTCAAGGATCATGATAGGAGAATCGCTTTGAGAAGCCTTTGATTCAAGAAGCTTTTTCTCGAACCTTTCAAATTCCCACCACCATAACCCAGGGATATTAGGATAATAGGTTCTTGTATCGATGATGCCACGTCCTCTCAAAAACTCAGCCTCATTAGCAAATTTTGGCACATCGATCCCAAATTCATCCATTACATCTCTTAAGAACATGAAATATTCAATTGCATCATCAACAGTAATGGTTTCCTCGCCGTATTCTATGAGATGGTCATATTCATTTTCAATTTGCGCAGCTATAATGGTGCCACCGTTTGTTATCAGGTGCTTTTTGATTTGCTTGGCACATGATTCGTACCACAAGCGACATAAATCAAGATAGCCTTTATCCAATGTGCGAATGCGAAATTCACCCCTTGCAATTTTAGGAATCAGCCAGTCAGGATGTCCACCGAAATCCAGCTCGGCGCAAATATAGGGACCTGGTTTTATCAGCACATATAGACCATATTCTTCGCATAAGGTAAGAAAGCGGTCGAGATCATAATCACCATCGAAGCGTTGCATTCCTTCTTTAGGCTCGTGCAGGTTCCACGGGATGTATACCGATATCAGGTTTGCACCCATCGTCTTCATTTTTTGTAGTCTGTCTTCCCACATTGCAGATGGAACTCTAAAATAATGAAATTCACCGCCTATCAAGAATTCATGCTTTCCATTGATTATAAAACCATTTTTGTCGTAATCGATTATCCTATTCATATTTACACCTCCTTATTCTAAATAAATATCGATTCTCATATATTTACCACTTCTTATATCTTCTGCGTAGGGTAAACCGATGACACCATTATCAAGCAGCACTGTTGCCCCATCCAAATCAGTCAGCCTTATGGCAGTGATCCTTGCAGCATTAGGACCAAAAGTATCTTTATGACTTATATTATGATAAACGGTGAGGATCTGTCCCAGAAAATTAA
>Ga0209629_10000648_pt1 | contig 19724 bp, 11 predicted proteins | sample TergutCu122P5_FD_187286 | JGI IMG/M metagenome (GOLD analysis project Ga0209629, IMG submission 187286) | Cubitermes ugandensis P5 segment gut microbial communities from Kakamega Forest, Kenya - Cu122 P5 (SPAdes) (version 2) | ecosystem: Host-associated > Arthropoda: Insects > Digestive system...
ACAGCAATCGGTAACAAACCGACCGGCGTCAATACCGAATATCGTCCGCCTACATTGTCGGGAATCACGTATGTTTTATATCCTTCATTATCAGCTAATTTACGAAGAGCGCCACGCGAATGATCCGTAATGGCAACGATACGCTGTGCGGCCGTTTCTTTGCCGACCTGTTCTTCCAGCCGGTTTTTCAATATCCTGAAAGCAAGCGCCGGTTCGGTGGTTGTTCCTGATTTGGATATATTAATGATGCCGAATTGTTTGTCAATCAACAGATTGCACAATTCGGCGAGATAATCTTCGCCGATTTGATGTCCTGCATAGAGCATCACAGGATCTGGACCTCTTTTGTCACCAAACCAATCGAGATGGATGACGAAGTTAGATGTTTTTATCTGTGTTTTTTTCTGTGTTTTTTCCAGCCAGTCAAAACTGTTTTGCAGAGCTTCGAGCACGGCTTTGGTGCCTAAATAACTGCCACCGATCCCTATCACAATCACATACTCGCACTGGTTACGCAAGGTTGCGGCAGTTGCCTCAATATCTTGCAGTTGCTGTTGAGTAATGGAAGATGGCAGATTCAGCCAGCCAAGAAAATCATTGCCTGCCCCGTTTCCGTCATGGAGTTTTTGATTGGCTTGTTGGGCTGCTGTTGCAAGGGCGTTTACTTGTTGCTCGGCAACAGTAGCATAAATTTGAGTGATGTCTAAACGAATCATATCAATTAAGAATTAAAAATTAAGAATTAAGAGATGCTCACATTTGTTATCTAAATGTTTTGGCTAATTGGGGCATCAAGTCGAAGGGCGATTGCCGCTCGTATAAAATGGCATACAGCGTATTCAGGATGGGGGTATCCACGCGGTATTTATCGTTAATTTCGTAGATACATTTGGCGCCGTAGTATCCTTCTGCGATCATTTCCATCTCTAACTGGGCTGTTTTTACGGAATATCCTTTCCCGATCATCGTGCCGAATATCCGGTTCCGGCTGTAGCGCGAATAGGCCGTCACGATCAAATCACCCAAGTATGGGGAATCGGTAATGTCGCGTTCCATGCCGTGTATGGCGGCTAAGAAATTTTGCATCTCCCTGATTGCGTTAGAGATAAAGACAGCTTGAAAATTATCTCCATATTTCATGCCATGATAGATTCCGGCTGCAATGGCATATACATTTTTAAGTACTGAAGCGTATTCAATTCCAGTAACATCTTGTGAACAGGAGCATTGCAGGTAAGAATTATTGAAAAGAGGAACAATTGCATTAGCTCTTTCGAGGTCATGACAGGCGATGGTCAGATGCGACAGCCGTTCAAGCGCAATTTCTTCTGCATGACAGGCGCCGCCCAGAATTGCAATATTTTCGGGAGCAACGTGATAGTATTCAATAAAATAATCGGAAACCAGCATATTTTCGTCCGGAACAATCCCTTTGATGGCAGAGATAATAAATTTATCTTGCAGTGAAATATTGAGGTTGTCAAGATGTTGCTTCAGGTAAGGAGATGGCGTCGCAAAAATCAATATATCCGAAGCCTCCGTCACTTCATCTAAATCTGAGAAAAAACGGATACGGCTGATATCGAATGAGATACTTGACAGGTAGGCCGGATTATGTTTCAGCCGCATAAAGTCTTCAATCCGGTCGGGTCGGCGCATGTACCAGTTGATTTCATCTTGTGTTGACAGGATGATTTTGGCTAAGGCTGTCGCCCAACTCCCTCCGCCGATCACGGCGATTTTGTTTTTTTCAGTAAGGTTCATTCAGTGTTGTTGCAGTTGAATATTTACGCCCATCGATCACATTTTATTTTCAGGTCTCATCTGCGGAAACAGTAATACTTCCTGGATGCTTTCCTGGTCTGTCAGGAACATGACCAAACGGTCCATCCCGACGCCCATGCCACTCGTTGGCGGCATGCCGTATTCAAGGGCGCGCAGAAAATCTTCGTCAATAAACATCGCCTCATCATCTCCTTTCTCCGACAGGAGAAGTTGTTCCTCAAACCGGCTGCGCTGGTCAATCGGGTCGTTCAGTTCCGAGTACGCATTGGCGATCTCTTTTCCGTTGACCATCAGTTCAAAGCGCTCCGTCAGCGACGGTTTTGAGCGATGCAGTTTGGTCAGCGGACTCATTTCGATCGGGTAGTCGATGATAAACGTGGGCTGAAAAAAGTTCTTTTCACATTTTTCGCCGAAAATAGCGTCAATCAGTTTGCCCTTGCCCATAGATGGATGCTGTTCGATGCCAAGCGCCCGACAGACTTCGCGTACTTGACTTTCATCCATCCCGTCAAGGTCATACCCTGTATATTCCTTGATGGCGTCCAAGATAGCGATCCGCTTGTAGGGCGGTTTGAAATCAATCTCACGGTCGCCAAATTTCACTTTCGTTGTGCCGAGCACGTCCATACAAATCCGCTCAAGCATCTGCTCCGTAAACGACATCATCCAATGATAGTCTTTGAAGGCCACATAGATTTCCATGCACGTAAATTCGGGATTATGAGTGCGATCCATTCCTTCGTTGCGGAAGTTACGGCTAAATTCATATACCCCTTCAAAACCGCCTACAATCAGGCGTTTGAGGTATAATTCGTTGGCGATGCGCAGGTACAGCGGGATGTCCAGCGCATTATGATGCGTGATGAATGGACGGGCGGCAGCGCCACCGGGAATGGATTGCAACACAGGCGTATCTACCTCGATGTACCCGCGTTCGTTGAAAAACGTGCGCATCGCGTTGAATATTCTGGTACGTTTCAGAAATATATCTTTAACACCTTGATTGACAATGAGGTCTACATAGCGTTGACGGTAGCGCATTTCCGGATCGGTCAGACCGTCGTAGGTCACGCCGTCTTTCATCTTGACGATGGGCAACGGGCGCAACGATTTTGAAAGCACGGTGAGCGTTTGCGCATGTACCGAAATCTCACCCATTTGCGTGCGAAAGACAAATCCTTTCACGCCTACAAAGTCGCCAATATCCAATAGCTTCTTAAAGACGGTGTTATACAGTTCGGTATTATTCTCGTCAGGGCAGATGTCGTTGCGCGTGATATATACCTGGATACGTCCTTGCGAGTCTTGCAACTCCATAAACGAAGCCTTGCCCATGATCCGGCGGCTCATAATCCTTCCGGCAACGGTCACTTCCCGCGACGGTGTGTCGTCCCGGAAAGAATCTTTGATTTCCTGTGAATAAGCGTTGACAGAATAGGCTTCGGCAGGGTAAGGATTTATTCCTGCCTGACGGAGCTGTTCCAGACTGTTGCGCCTAAATATTTCCTGTTCACTCAGTTCTGCGATATTCATACGTTTGGATAATTAGAGTTCCGTTATCTGTAAAATGACGTATTGTTCTTTTGCAACAATCTTGCATACAGCATATTTGAATTGTTCATTATTCATTGTTCATTGTTAACTTGACATTTGTATTTCGGGCACAAAAGTACATAAAATTTTAGAATTTATACTGCAATCGCACGGTGAGGACATTTTCTTTTCGCTGACCTTCATAGCCATACGCAGTGATTCGACCTGTTTCGTCCTTACTGTCTTTCAGTTCGGTAGTCGTTTCGTTCGAGATGATTTCGTAATAACCGGTAAGTCTGAATGCCGGATTGATGTTCCAAAGAAGGCCTAAACCGATGGTCGTCCTGGCAATATCGCCTGCGCCGGTATGCGAATCTGCCGCACCGATGGCATTGCCTGACACATCCGTATTGGGATCGTACCAGTCGTATTTCACAACTGCCGTAAAAGGCATTTTGCCAAGGTCTTGCGAGAGAATCACATAGCCTCCGGACAGGCGGCGCATATAGACAGGGCCGTTGGGTAATGCAGTCAGTTTGAAATCATAAGCGCCGCCGGAATTGCCCGGATGGTTGCCAATGATATATTCTCCACGCAGTTGCGTAAGGCCGATGTCGGAGGTGATGCTGAATTGGGCGTCAGCGCCGACGTATTGTCGCTTAGCATACCGGCCGATATTGTCAGGCGTATTACTGTCCATCACAAACCATTGATCTTTCATAATATAGACTTGCGCATCTGTCTGTTGCACACCGCCCAAGTAGGCGGAAACCCCTAAACCGAACCGTGCGTTACTGCCAATCGGTTTGCCGACAGACAGGCGCCCGACAAAGTCCATCCTCGTGTTGATTTGCGGCCTGACGCCGTTGCCGGAAAACAGCCCGGCTTCGAGTTTGAATATCTTCCATTTAGAGGTATTGGCGGGCTGTAAGGTCAGCATGAAGCCTAACTCGCGTCCATCAGGAAAGAGCGATTGAATGATACGGGCGCGTTCAGGCGATTCGCGCGCAACAGAAGAATAGGCGATTTCATGTCCGAACGGGTCTGCAAAGACGCCGGCTGTAAAAAGATTAGAGCCAAACCAGGGGTCTTTGATGGCAAGATAGGCGTCTTTGAATCCAATGCCTTTTTCTGTGATGTCAGGTTGAAACACAAATTGACCGATGCCGCTTTCATAAGTTAGTTTGATGCGTCCCCGTCGAATCCCAAAACGTCCGAAATTGGCTAACTTCGCTCTGTCCACCGCATTGGCACGGTTGGCCATCTTAAAACCAATGCCATCGGCGTCTACTTCCGCATACTGATACTGCGTCTGAATAAATCCTGAAATCTTCAATTTTTGCATGGATTTCACGACGTTATCCAGGCGATCAATTTTCTGCTCTAAAGCATCTATCGCATCAACATTCGTAAGCTGTTGAGCATAGCCGAAAAGACAGAGCAGCAGGCTGAAAGTCAGCAGAACAATTCGTTTTATATTCATAATTATTTAATTATCATATCATTGAGCGGAATTGCAAATTCCGCTCAACGGTTTTTTATGGTGCAAAGGTATCAATTTTTTTGCAATTTCTTTGTTTATTACAGCAGAAAACGGTCATTCGGATTTTAATCTATATCCTTTCCTTAAAATATAAATTTTTAAAAAATATTTTCTCAATTTTATTAGAGTTTCTATAAATAGTTTCTATCTTTGCCGCCGAATTTAACATCAATTAAAACGTTCAATTGAATAAAAAGGCACAAAAAATGAGACAGTATGAAAACTTTTATAAAATTTATGTTTTGTCACACAAGTGATAAATGTAACATACTCTTGTTGTTAGGAGTATTATTATTTTTGATGAGTACGTGCGAGACTGAATACATTCCACCGGATTCTGAGAATAATCAGTCTGCTGTAGCAAAAGAAGGAAACTTTACCCTTAACATAGGTTTTGCTAATTTTGGAGAATCTGATTCTATGCACAACTTGGGATCAGATTCTCTGTCCGCTACGCGCAGGATGGAACCTGAAACCAATGTGATCCGTGTGAACGACAATGAGTTGATCTTTGCCACGCTCGCCGAAGATCCTGTTGGCAGTACGCCTGCTGTAAAAACAAAGTCATTCACCGCCGGTGCAAAAATCCGCGTCCTCGCTTACGCAGTAACAGGCAGCCCCACCCCCACTTACACGAAAGCTTTTGACGAAGAATATTCTTTCAGCAACAAGTTGAGTCGAACGAGCGGAACCGGTGATATTATGTTGCCTCAAGGCACGTATAAGTTTATCGCTTATTCATATAATAATACGTCGGTCACACCGGTTTCCCCGCTGCTCAATATAGATACCATTATACCGGACATTGATCCTGTCAATGACCTGATCTGGGGAGAATCCGTACCGACTACGGTATACGATGGACCTCCATTAGATACCGTAAAGATCAAAATGGTTCATAAACTGTCGCAAGTCAAGCTGGTGGCTGCAACCCCGAAGGATGCTACACCGAGTATCACTGCCTTTAGCAATGTGACGATGCCGGGGTATTATTTCGACCTGGAAACTTTTAACGGAGCAATCACTCAAAAAGGGCCTGTTCAACAGAATTTCGACTTTCCGGCATTGCCGGCGAATCCTGCAGATACCGTCAAAGCCACTACCCGGACAGTTTATACGGCGGGAGATATACCGACCGTCTTTCATATCGGCTCAATGACCGTAGACGGAAAGACGCTCAATGATTTTTACGCAACTTTTGCCAAGACGCTGAAAAGCGGCTATTCCTATACGATGACCATGAGTATCGGAGTCTCTCCAAATATCACGGATAATGTACCTGCCGGAGTAATACCCTTCGTGGGCGCTTTCTGGAAACACGATCAGACCGGCGAGCGACTCATTCGTGTACCGCGCTTAGCAACCGGCCTGATTGATAGCGTCTGGACGGCGCAGGTGATCGAAGGCAGAGACTGGATACTCCTTGACACCATCATGACAACCGACCCGAATGTCGGATGGCGCTCCGGAGCCAACGAATCGGCAGTGGAAAACGGCAACGATTTTGAATCCAATGCGGCCCGGCAGTTAACAACACCCACCGCATCCATTTTCGTCAGTGGCATGGTGCTGCCAGGCGGAGGCAGCAATCAGATTTACTTCCGCATAGGCCTCAAAGATCAATACACCCCGACAACGACTAATCCTGCACGCTACGGAGTCGTATTGCTGACCTACGGCAATAACAAATACAGACATCGCATCTGGATACGCCAGGGTGAAGATCCCGACTACCTCATGCGTCCGGGAGATCCAAACGGGGCAGGCACCCAAGTTACTGGCAACCGTTCCAGTGCAGTAAAATTTTCGCCCTATAACCTGACCGATCCAAACAAAAATACCGCTACCACTTATGCCGGCGCGCCTAATTTAGGCGCCAAAGGCGGCGCTTTTGTGGATTATCCGAGCAAAGCCGGCTATCATTTCCAGTGGAATGGAAACACAAAAGCATTCCACCCGACCAATACGATCACCGGCTGGACTGCAAGAAGCGGAAATACATGGAATGTCAGTTTTGAAACCTGCCCGAACGGTTACCGCCGTCCGACAGACGTGTTTGCTGCAGGACTTTCTGAAATACGCCATTCGTTGTGGATTTCGGGGGCAGGAAGTGTTAAAGAAAACCAGGACACCAATCCGGAAAATGTAGTATGGGGTTATTATGCTGATGGATATTTCGATCGCAGACAGATTGTCCCGGCGATTGTTGGCCCTACTACTAACTACCCCACCACATTACCGAGGGCAGTTGCCACGCCCGGAGCAGAAGTCGCCTACATGGGCATGTTGTTATACAACAAGTACAACAATGCTTCCCTCTTCTTCCCCGTAACCGGCTTTCGCACTCTTAACGGCAGTCTTGATCAGGCCGGCAAATCGGGACATGGCTGGTCAAAAACCTGGAGTTCAGCCAGTGCAAACGCCATGCAATTGGCATTTGATGTAGACGCGGCTGTATCACACACGAGCTTCCTCACTCCTGATGAAGGTTTAGCCATCCGCTGCGTGAAACCTGCCTGTGTAACCATCACAAGCGTTACGGTTGCACCCACCCAGGCAACCATTGCCACAGGAGCTTCGACGCTTCTGACTGCCACCCTCGTTCCGGCAGGTGCAGAGTCTGCGAAAGATGATGCCCATTACCAGTGGCAGCGTTCCTTCGATGGAGGCGTTACCTGGTTAGACGTGGTGGATTCGACCAGCTATCAGATTTATGCAAAAGCGGTAATGGAGGGTATTACCAAGTACAGGGTGCTTGCAACCAACGATTGCAGTTCGCAAATATCAAGCAGCGTAGTGGATGTTACAGGAACCGGCCCCGAACCCTTTAACTCCAATTTTGTTCCGTATGTGGGCGCTTTCTGGCAGAGTAACCAGATTGGCGAACGCCTGATACGCATTGCCGGAGTGGGCGCTAACTATTACGGCGCATGGAGGGCCACAGTGCTTGGGAGCGACATATCGTGGATAGAACTCGATAAGGTAATGACGAGCGATGCGAATGTTGGCTGGCTCCCATCCGCCAACGAAGCGAACGTACAGGATATGAACAATGCAACGAACGATGCTACCTACCGGATTCCGGCCGGCGCTGGAACCTCTGTTGTTGACGGCGTATTGGATGGCTCCAATACAGATATATACTTCCGCATTGGTTTGAAGAGTACAAGCGCTACTCCTCGTTACGGCATAGTGCTGCTCACCTATCAGGATCATAACCTGTCGCAACGCATCTTTGTCCGTCAGGGTCAGACCCCCGATTTCGCGCCCGGTAGCACTACCGGCACCAAATGGGGCGTTTACAACCTGGGCAATATCACCAATGCGACCACTTATCCCACTCGCTTTGTCGCCTATCCGTCGCAGGGAGGATTTTTCTATCAATTCTGGGGCGGTGCGACCGCAAGTCCGTTACATCCCATTAATCCGGAGAGCAACCCGCCCGGATGGATACAAAATGGGACAGGGCTTGCCAATGCCACCAGTTCATATTGTCCTTCAGGCTACAGAATGCCATCCGGAGGCACCGGCACCACCGGCGATTTTGGTGTCCTTACAAGCAGTGGAAGGTCGTCAACCTGGGGTTACTATGCCGACGGTTTCTTCGACCGCAGGAAATTGAACACCGGTGTTATTAGTGGTATGAGCGAGCCGAGTGTTGGAGGAAGAGCGGTTGGGTTGAATCTGTCCAACGGCGCCGATCCCAAAAACGAGTTTGTAGCCTACGCAGGAGCGCTCATCTACAACGCCGCAGACAAGAAGTCGCTCTTCTTTCCGTCGGCAGGTGTTCGTATAATAAGTTCTGCAGGACGAACCAACGCTTTGGGCAACTGGGCGGCTTATTGGTCGGGAACGCAAGATGCAGGATCACCCAATTACACCGCGTGGTGTTGGGATGTAATTGTAGCGGGCGCCGTTCAAAGTCAAAACAGCAGAGGCAACAATGCCGTGCCCATTCGTTGTGTTCAATAATCCTTGACGGTGAATTAACAGTAGTTGCCTCAAAAGTAGATTTTTTTTACCGCAAGGGGCGCAAGAGTTTTCACAAAGGGCGCAAAGGAACATTTATTCTTTGCGCTCTTTGCGTTTTCTTTGTGTACTTTGCGTTTGAAAGCCTTTTGGGGCAACTTTGTATTTTGGGGTGAAGGCTCAGGTTGTTTATTGCAGCAGAAAACGGTCATTCGGATTTTAATCTATCTCATTTCATAAAATATCATTTATAAAAAACCTTTTTATTCAATTTTATTATAAAAAAATATAGTAAATTGTTCAAATTTTATACTTATACGGTCATTGATATTTCATATTTCCAATGGGTTTTCCCGTCTTTTTTAAGTGAATACAATCGTTTTTAATAATATTTAACGATAATTATTATGTTTTTTTTTGAGTATCTGAAAATTGTCTCTATCTTTGTACCCCAAATTTAACATCAATTGAGACAATCAATTGAACAAATAGGTATAAAAATGAACAATGGAAGATGGTCGTAAGACCGTAAGATTTTAAACTTAGAACGTTAAATATTGAATATCAGAACAAAAGAGTAAAAAAATATCTATTAAAATGAGATAGTATGAAAACTTTTATAAAATTTATGTTTTGTCACGCAAGTGATAAAAGCAACATACTCCTGTTGTTGGGAGTATTATTATTATTGATGGTTTCGTGCGAGACTGAATACATTCCGGATTATTCCGAAGAAGAGGTTACGGCTGCTTTAGCAACAGAAGGAAATTTTACACTCAACATAGGTTTTGCCAATTTTGGAGCGCAGGATTCTACGCTCAACTTTGGTACTGCAGATTCACTGTCCACTACGCGCAGGATGGAAGCTGATACCAGTGTGTTCAAGGTGGATGATGACCTGAGCATCTATACCACGCTCACCGAAGATCCTGTTAGCAGTGCACCTGCTGTAAAAACAAAGGCATTCACAACCGGCGCAAAAATCCGTGTCCTCGCTTACGCAGTAACAGGCAGCCCCACCCCCACTTACACGAAAGCTTTTGACGAAGAATATTCTTTCGGCAGCAGTAAATTGAACCGGTCGAGCGGAACCGGTAACATTATGTTACCTCAAGGCACGTATAAGTTTATCGCCTATTCATACAATAATTCAACGACACCGATTTCTCCGTTGCTCAATATAGATACCATTATACCGGACATTGATCCCGTCAATGACCTGATCTGGGGAGAATCTGTACCGACGACGGTATTTGACGGCCCTCCATTGGATACCGTATACATCAAAATGGTTCATAAACTGTCGCAAATCAAGCTGGTGGCTGCAACCCCGCAGGATGCCACACCGAGTATCACTGCCTTTAGCAATGTGACGATGCCGGGGTATTATTTCGACCTGGAAACTTTTAACGGAGCGATCACTCAAAAAGGGCATGTTCAACAGACTTTCGACTTTCCGACATTGCCAGCGACTCCTGCGGATACCGTCAAAGCCACTCCCCGAACCGTCTATACCGGTACGCCGGGAGATATGCCAACCATTATAAGTATCGGCTCAATGACCGTAAACAGCAAGACCGTCACCGATTTTAAGGCAACTTTTGCCAAATCATTGAAAAGCGGCTATTCCTATACAATGACCATGCGGATTGGAAACGCTATCAATCTGCCTTCCGATGCTACCCATCCGGACTATACACCTGCCGGCATGTTTACCTACGTAGGCGCTTTCTGGCAACACGACCAGACAGGCGAGCGGCTGATCCGTGTGCCGCGCCTGGCAAACGGATTGATGGACAGCGTCTGGACAGCGCAGGTAATCGAAGGAAGAGACTGGATCCTCTTGGATAAAGTGATGACGACCGACCCGAATGTGTGGAATGTAGCCAACGAGGCAAGTGTGCAAAACGGCAATGATCCCAACTTTGAAGCCAATAATGACCGGCAGTTAACCTTTTCACCCACCGCATCCACTTTCGTCAGCGGCATGTTGCTGCCAAGCGGAAGCGACAATCAGATTTATTTCCGTATCGGTCTCAGGGACCATTACCAGCCTTCAATCGTTGCGCCGGCACGCTACGGACTCGTATTGCTGACTTATGGCAATAATAAATACAGACAGCGCATCTGGATACGGCAGGGTGAAGATGCTGACTACCTCATGCGCCCGGGAGATCCAAACGGGGCAGGCAACGCAGTTACCGGCAACCGTAGCAGAGCTGCAAAATTTTCGCCCTATAACCTGACCGATCCGAATAAGAATACCGCTACTACTTATAACACTGTGCCTAATTTAGGCACCAAAGGCGGCGACTTTGTGGATTATCCGAGCAAAGCCGGCTATCATTTCCAGTGGAATGGAAATACAAAAGCATTCCACCCGACCAATACGATCTCCGGCTGGACCACAAGAACCGGAACTACATGGGATGTCATTTATGAGACATGTCCGAACGGTTACCGCAGATTCACAGATACTTATACTACAGCCGGAAATTCTGAGATTCGCAATTCGTTGTGGGTCTCGAATGTAGTAGATACTAAAGAAAACATGACCACTAATCTGGAAAACGTTTTATACGGTTATTATGCCGACGGATATTTCGACCGCAGGCAGATTAACCCGGCGATTGTTGGCCCTACTACTACCTACGACCTCACGCTACCGAGGGCAGTTGCCACGCCCGGAGCGGAAGTCGCCTATCTGGGCATGTTGTTCTACAACAAATACAACAATGCTTCCCTCTTCTTTCCCGCAACCGGCTTTCGTGTGTCAAGCGCCACCGCTACTAACGGCCGTCTTGATCAGCCCGGCAGTTCAGGTCATAACTGGTCAAGAACCTATATCAGCGGCGGCAACGGCCCCATGCAATTGGCGTTTGATGTAGACTCCAAAGTATCACACACGAGCTTCCTCGATCCTGATCAAGGTTTAGCCATTCGATGCGTGGTAGATACGACGTCTGCCTTCCCGCCGATTCCTTCTTACGACTCGCAGCCGAACGGCTTTATTCCTTATGTCGGAGCCTTCTGGAAGGCGAATCAGACCGGCGAACGCCTGATCCGCATGACCACGACGGCCGCCGATGTTGGCGCATGGACGGCCTATGTGCTCGTCGGGCAGGACTGGATTGATGTTGACGCTACGATGACCTCCGACGTGAACGTGGGCTGGCGCACAGACGTGACACCCAATGAAAATTTAGTGGATGACTACAGCGTCGCAGGTTTCGACTCCCGCCACCCTGTAGCCGTCACCAATTCGATCAACGGAACCACCACCACGGCCAATCCGACCATCTACTTCCGCATCGGGCTAAGTAGCGCCAACCTTGGCGCCGCACCCCGCTACGGTATGGTATTATTGCAATACGCTAACAAAACAAAGTTCCAGCGTATCTGGATCCGCCAGGGCGAAATGGACGACTGGACGCCCGGCACGGCTTCCGGCACCAAATGGAGTCCCTACAATTTAGGCGGCGCTAACAATTTCGTGAGCTATCCTACTCAGGCCGGATATTTCTACCAGTGGGTATCACCGACGCCTTATGATCCCGTTAATCCTTTGGGACCTGTTACCGGATGGAGCACCAATGACAGCGATCCGTTCAACATTGGCAGCGCCACCCCGTCGATTACTTATGTGGTTCCCAGTCAAGCGAATGTACAGGATCTGTTAAGCGAAGAATTTACGATGGGTTATTATGCCGACGGTTACTTCGACCGCAGGAAGATTACTAACAGTATTACGTATGGAAATGAACCGGGCGGCAGCAGCCCGTCAGCCCCGTTTGACAAGACGGCAGTTTCGGCCCAAACCTCGAATGTCGGATATGTAGGTGTACTCGTTTTCAGTCATACCAATGATGCGTCTCTCTTTTTCCCTGCTGCCGGCTATCGTTACGGACTCCCGAAAACCGGAGATCTCGGTTGGACAGGACGTTTGGGCAATTACTGGACAACATCCCGAGACCCGATCTTGAGCAGTACGGAAGAATTCTTTTTCGATATCACCGATCCGAACATTTACGTGTTACACAATTTCTTGAGCATTAACAGCACCTACGGCTGCTCTGTCCGTTGCATTGTTGCACCATAACGACGTAGTAGAAGCTGTTTCAAAAGTAGAAAATTTTTTACCGCAAAGGTTTTCACAAAGAGCGCAAAGAGCACATTTATTCTTTGCGCCCTTTGTGGTAATATACTTTCACCTCAACCTGTGCGAAACATTAACTGTTTTCTCTCCTTAGAAATTTCTCTATGCCCGTCGCCATGCAGCGATGCAATTTTTGCGACGTCATCGGCGGGAAAAACGCCGTAAATACACCTTACTTCAACACTTTCAACACCTTCCGTAAAAAAATCCATACAATACTGATAATGATAAGTCCTGCAATTTGTTCATTGAATGATTTTGTAAAAAGTGTCGCTGAACTTCCTGTATCAGATGTATTTACATACTCGATAAAGGACACTTGCAGCAGATAATTGCCTGTGGCAACATTTTGAATAACGAACTTACCTTCGTCACTGGTCATTACACCGGTTATTGCGCTCGAATCGGGGCGCAATAATGCTGCGGTGGCATACGGAACCGGAGAGCCGCCGGCTCGATCCTTGACGGTTCCACTGATTTGATGTTGTGCGTAAAGCATTGCTACTGACGTATTCACCAGGATAGCAGCAATTAAAACAGCCCTGTTCATTTTTTTATTTTATATAAGATACTCAACCTAACTGTTATAAGGATTCTTTAGTTTCCTGCTCTACGTTTTTCTTCCGTGTTGCTGCCTTCGCGGCTTCGCACGTTGACTTTATCGCTGCCGAACTTGAAACTTATCGTTAATCTGAGGTACTGGCTGTCGTAAGTTTGGTGAAACGATTGGTCTATGCCGCTAACAACGCTTTTCATAATTCTGTCGCTTGTATAGAAAATATCGTTGGCGTAAAGTGAAATTTGCAGTTTGTTGTTCAGCATTGCATATTTCAAACCAAGGTTTAAAGCCCAAACCGGACTCAAATACAGACCGGCATACTCTGCTTTTGTCGAACCCCAAAGATTTGTCTGCAATGTTAATGTTTTTGATTTATTTAAATTAAATGAATTATTTGAATAATAATAGATTCCTCCCCAATTTTTATATTCGGGTTTATAGAGTCCTTCATCTACGAAATTTTTATAAATTTTCGTTTGATCGAAATGAGAACTTACTCCGCTTGATGTTGTCCACCACTTTGTAACCGGCAAATTGAAAGTTTCGGAAATTGAAAAACCGCTGTTGTTTGCCCAATTATCCCATTGAAAATATACGCTGCCGTTCTCGTGCCTGATAATTTGCATATTATCTCCGCTACCCGTATAATATGAAATTTCACTTGTGAGAATACTTTTGAATTGATGATTAAGCGAAACGGAATTTATGAAAGCGGGTTGCAGAAAGGGATTTCCGTAAACTATATCATTCAAGGTTTGATACCATTTTGCGGGATCGAGTTGCCAATAGCCGGGGCGGTTGATGCGGCGACTGTAACTTGCCGATAATGTGTTGTTATCGTTCAATTTGTAAGAAAGATAGGCAGTAGGGAAAAGTTTGGCATAATGTGTTTTATTCGTTTGCGCTGTTCCGCCTTCGGGAGTAGAAATGCCTTCGGTTTGCGTTGCCTCAAATCGCAAGCCCGCTTTTGCCGACCATTTTTTGTCAAAATCCTTTTGTGCTGAAACGTAAAGCGCCTGATTATTTTCTTTGTAAATAAAATTATTGTTTTGAGTTAAATACAAGTTATCCTGATTATTAACGGTTTGCCAAAAATCGCCGAAAGTATTGCTGTTGTTTTTCGTAAAACTGATTTTTCCTCCGTAGTTCAAAGTAGCCCATTGGTAAGGCATTTCAAAATCAAGCCGCGTAGAAAAATTCGTAATTTTCAGATTACTGTTGTTTTGTGTAAAATATTTTTGTTCATCGCTTTGCGGATTGTAATAAAAATTATTTTGATAAAAAGGATTTTCCTTATCGCTGGCGGTGATAAAATAATCGACATCCAGGCTGATTTTTTTGCCCAGCGTATCCAGTTTTTGCACAGCATTAAAATTCAGCGAATGATTGTAATTGCTGTTATCGGTCATTCCGTCCATTGTGTACATTTTATTGAGCGTCTGCATCGTTGAATTTTCATAAATTTTTGTGTAGTTGCGTTCTACGGGTGCAGTAGTTGTTCCGTTTCCGCCACCGCCGTTATAATTAATGCCAATTTGCAGATTGTCAGTAACTTTATAGCCGATATTAAAATTGCCGCTTAACCATTTGTTTTTCATGGAATTATAAATTTTATTTTCCCAGTATTCTGCCGGATACTGATAACGGATATCGTTTGTGTAAAGAAATGTGTTGTATGGAGCTCCCGAAATGCCTGCCAACACCGACCATTTGCCCTTTTGCATCATAAAAGTTGCACTTTCGGAATTTCTCCAATCGTATCCTTTTGTCGCACTCGCAGTCAATTGCAAACTCCACGAATCGTTTTTTGCTTTTTTCAAAATAATATTTATGATGCCGGAATTGCCCTGTGCTTCATATTTTGCAGGTGGCGTGGTTATCACTTCTATTGATTGTATATTATCAGAAGGAATTGATTTTAAGTAATTTGTCAAATCAGTGCCGGAAAGATTAATGACTTTGCCGTCCACAAGAACGAGTAGTCCGCCTTTGCCCACGATAGAAATATTGTCTTCAGCAACCCGTACGCCTGGCGTAACTTTCAGTACATCGGTTGCATCACCACCTGTAGCCGCAATTGAGTTTTCAACGTTTAAAACCAGTCTGTCCACTTTACGCATTATCAAAGGTTTTTGTCCGACAACTGTTACTTCCTGCAATCTGTTGGCGCTTTCCGACAGAAGGATTTCGCCCACATTTGTCGGACCGGAAACGCTTACAGGTTGGGTTACCTTTTCGTAACCGATAAAGGATACTTGCAGCAGGTAGTTGCCTGCGGGTACATTTTCAATGACAAACTGACCTTCGTTACCGGTCAGAGCGCCTGTGATGATGCTTGAGTCCGGCCGCAGCAGGGCTGCGGTGGCATACGGAACCGGAGAGCCTCCGGCTCGATCCTTGACTGTTCCACTGATTTGATTTTGTGCGGTTAAAGAGAAGAACATACTCACACAAATCAACATAAATAAAATACTAATTATTCGTTTCATACCTTAATATATTAAATAAATTTCTAAATCTGCCGCAAAGGTAAAGTCCGGTTTTTTATTGTTTACTACCCAAAAGGGTAATGTTGTATAAATGAGGCAAAAACTACCCTTTTGGGTAGTGCTGTAATTGCGCCTCAAAGCTGTTAAGGTTCGACACGGATAAGCGAAACAAAATTTTTTGGGATAAAATTTTGAAAAAGTCACTAAAGTATTATAATTTTGCGACTACAAACAATTGAACCGTATGCGGAGAAAGACGCTTGTACGGTTTCTTAAGAAGAAGGAAGAGGAAAGTTTAATTAATCCATCATACGGCTCTATATGAAAAATATTGATGATTTCTTTATACCGGAAAATAATGTTGATTATATTTCCGAAGAAGAATACAGAAACGCTGATTATCTGATTAGCGCTCTGGAAGCTTTTGCCCGCGTAACCTATCAAAGCATTTATATTATTGATTACTACAAAAAAAACTTCCTGTACGTATCTGAAAACCCTCTTTTTTTATGCGGCCTTACATCTGATGAAGTAAAAGAAATGGGCTATACGTTCTACTTTAATCATGTTCCGGATGACGAGGTTTACATGTTGCTTGAACTGAACCGGGCAGGTTTTGTTTTTTTTAACAACACCCCGGTAGAAGACCGTATCAAACTGTCAATATCATACGATTTTCATATCCGCAACCTGAAAGCGAACAAGAAGATACTGATCAATCACAAACTAACCCCTATGAAGCTGGCCAAAAATGGAAATATCTGGCTGGCGTCCTGCGTGGTGTCACTTTCATCGAACAAAGAGGCAGGTAATATTGAAGCGCGGAAAATGGGGGAACTGGATTACTGGCTCTATTCGATGAAAAGTAGAAAATGGAGAAGGAAAAGCAACATTAAATTAAATGACAGGGAAAAAGATATTCTTACGCTGTCAGCGCAGGGATACACGATGAATGAAATTGCAGACAAACTGTTCGTTGGCATAGATGCAATCAAATATCACAGAAAGCAACTGTTTGAAAAACTGAACGCAAAAAATATAACCGAAGCTTTATTCAGCGTTTCAAATTACAAATTGCTGTGAGCCTTAATTTATATCGTTCAGGACAGAGGCCAGATAAAATTTCGGGAAAATTTTCACTCTCTTGCCGGTACATAAATGATACATGATCTGCGTACAGAGACCTGCAGCAATCCAGGAGGCAACCGATAATTGAGGAGGTGATTTTGCTTCCGCTGTTTCGTTTTTATATTCCAGGATCAATTCATCAATCCAGTTTTGAGGCGTATGCCAGAAACGCAAATACTGCGTAACATATTCTGCCATTTTTAATTCAAAACCTTCGGCTTTTTCCGAAATCAGGGTTAATTGCTGGCTGTCAGGTTTTACTACAGTCACAAATCCGGCCCATCCAAGATTATAGGGATGTAGCACAGGTATGTTTTCCTGCCGGCAAATCCGGTCGAACAGAAAGGGGATATCAGAGGTATAGTCAAGTGCATTGATGGCAACCTGATAACCGGCTATCAATTGTTCGACATTTTGCGAATCAATAAAACATGTATGATACTTAATCATCGCATGGGGGTTAATCTGCAACAACCGTTCAGCCAGCGCTTCCGTTTTATATTTTCCCGCATCCTTTTGGGTATAATTTTGACGGTTCAGATTTGTCATGTCAACCTTGTCGCCGTCAACAATGGTAATTCTTTCAAAACCAAATCTTAAAGCACATTCTGCGATAACGCTTCCAATTCCGGCCCCGCCTAATAAAATGTTAAATTGCCTTACCTGATGCTGCTCTTCAGGCGTTACATAAATCCGATTGCTTACATATCTATGATCCATAGCTCAAAAATTTTCGGCAAAGGTATGGCGCTTAATTTTAAAAAACACTACCCAAAAGGGTAGTTTTTTGATAAAGAGGGTAAAAGGGCTAAAAAGGTACAGGAAGTAAGATTTTAAGAGGTATAAACTCCAATCAATCTGACTGAATCACAGACAATGGCTGTTGCATTAATCGTTAAAAAGGCTGCCCTGGTCGGGAAATCGTGTTTTGCCTAAATGCTGATAGGCTAAGAGGGTGACTTCGCGGCCGCGCGGCGTGCGTTTGAGAAAACCTTCCTGGATCAGAAAAGGTTCGTATACTTCTTCCAAAGTACCCGGGTCTTCGCCAAGCGCTGTGGCGATGGTTGTCAAGCCGACGGGGCCACCCCTAAACTTGTCGATGATAAGCGTAAGCAGCTTGTTATCAATCTGGTCGAGACCGTATTTGTCGATATGCAATGCTTCCAGCGCATAGCGGGCGATCGCCGTATCTATTTTCCCACTTCCTTTCACCTGGGCAAAATCACGGACGCGGCGCAACAGGGCATTTGCAATACGCGGCGTGCCCCGACTGCGGCTTGCAATCTCGTGGGCGGCGTCCGGGTCGCAAGAAATATGCAGCAGACCGGCGCTGCGGCTGATAATTTGCGTCAGCGTCTTGACGTCGTAGTATTCCAAGTGCAGGTTGATGCCGAAACGCGCCCGTAAAGGACCTGTCAATAAGCCACTTCGCGTCGTTGCACCAATCAGCGTGAAGGGTGCGAGGTCAATCTGGATAGACCGGGCGCTGGGTCCTTTGTCAATCATGATGTCGATGCGGAAGTCTTCCATTGCCGAGTACAGATATTCTTCGACGATAGGGCTAAGGCGGTGAATCTCATCGATAAACAGGACGTCATTCTTTTCTAATGAGGTCAGCAGGCCGGCTAAATCGCCGGGCTTATCGAGTACAGGACCTGAGGTGACCTTGAAGCCGACATCCAGTTCGTTGGATATGATATTCGACAGCGTCGTCTTGCCCAACCCCGGCGGGCCATGAAGCAAGACATGGTCGAGCGCTTCCTTGCGCATGCGAGCGGCAGCAACGAAAATCTTAAGATTCTCTACCACAGCATGTTGACCGCTAAAATGACGGAACGAAAGCGGGCGAAGCGCGTTCTCGTATTCGCGTTCCGTCTCCGGTAACTTTTCCGGATAGCGTATGTCAAAATCTTCTTCCATCGGCTTCTTGTCGCACTTGAAACGACAAAGATAGTGCAAGTTGAGCACAATGACAAATTTATTTGAGAATTGTGGAATTCAAAAATTCCATCCAAAATTTTTCTTTTTTTATAAAAATAATTAACTTTGCGAAAAAATTAACACGGTAAATAATTAACAATTAACAATTAATAAACGTATGAAAAGATTATTTTTTTTAGCATTTATTGCGCTGATTGTTTGCGTTGCTTGCGATCAGGAGGAAGCGCCCGTATTGCGGGTGGCTTCGTATAACCTGCGGATGGATACGGAGGCCGACAGTCTCAATGCATGGACATACCGTAAAGACAATGTCAATGCCTTGATTCGGTTTCGCGACTTTGATATGTTTGGCACGCAGGAAGGTTTTCAGCATCAGTTGCAGGATATTCTGAGAATGTCTGAATATGCCTTTATCGGCGCAGGACGCGACGACGGGAAGACAGCCGGCGAACATTCGGCCATCTTCTACAAAAAAGACCGTTTCGAGGTGCTCGACCAGGGGAATTTCTGGTTGAGAGAAACGCCTGATGTACCCGGAAAAGGCTGGGATGCAACATGTTGTAACCGGATTTGCTCGTGGGGGAAGTTTAAAGACAAAGAGTCAGGAAAGACGTTCTTTTA
>Ga0209629_10000650_pt1 | contig 19701 bp, 17 predicted proteins | sample TergutCu122P5_FD_187286 | JGI IMG/M metagenome (GOLD analysis project Ga0209629, IMG submission 187286) | Cubitermes ugandensis P5 segment gut microbial communities from Kakamega Forest, Kenya - Cu122 P5 (SPAdes) (version 2) | ecosystem: Host-associated > Arthropoda: Insects > Digestive system...
ACAGAAATTTCCATTTTCCCTGTATATAACGCTGTATGGTTAGATAGTCCTTATCGTACAAGGTAACATTAACGGGGGTATGTGTCTTATTGTGTTGATAAATTAAACTGATGCTGTTAGCATCAATTTCATACTCGGCGCAGGGGTCGTCTGTTTCGCCCAATAAAACACATAGAAGATTGCCTTTACAGTCATAAAGTTCAGTGCCTGCATCAGGACAGCCAACACACGGTTCTATTAAAAAACCGGTTTTATCTGTTTGATATTTACACTGACTTACTTTTACTGTCCTTGTTGAATCTGAATCGAATTTTGAAATCTTTTGACTCAACCAATCCAAATCAGTCAAAGGATTTTCTACTTTACATTCCGATTCGTTGCTTGGTGGCTCTGTATCTGTATTTTTACATCCGCTCAAACTTGCTACCACAAAAAAAACTGCGAGCAGAAGTGCGGAAATAAACATTATTTTATTTTTTCTATACATAAGAGATTTATTTAAAATTATTAATATTAAAATTATTTCAGTTTTTTTCAGTTTGTGTTTTTTTGATTTTTGCCTCTGTTTTTGTTAACGGGGTGTGGAAGGTTTATACACCACTTCAGCACCCCGAAAGTTTCGAAGACAGGGCAAATCTCAAAAATAAAAAAGTGAGTAATAAAGAGATTTTTATACGATAGACAATACCGTATATACGATTTTGAAATTTTAATAGCTGTTAATAGCAATAAAACGGTAATAAATGTTTCAAAAAATAGAATCATTATTTCATTTTTTTAGAATTACGGTGCAAATTTACAAAAATTATTTAACATGCAAATATTTTTACAAAATTTGTTTTTTATTTTTTTTAAATTTTGATTGGTATTATTAATAATTAAAAAATCAATTATAAAAATTCCACGAAATGCCCCATTTAAAAATTGCGGGATTTAGCGGATAATTTGGCATAGAAAAATAATTTCCTGCCTTGACAATCATCTGATTAACGTGATAATATTCTACAAAAATCCGCGCCTGCTTTAAATGAAAATTCAAATATGCGTTCACAAGAGGAAAATTCCCGATTTTTGTTTCATTCTGTAAATAAAAACGCCCTGTGGCAGGCATATAATTTGGCGCATAATATGCAGTATTATAACGCACATTAACGCCTGCTTGAATATCTAAAACGCTGAACCATTGACTTTTATAAAACAAATTACTGAAAACCGAAAATGCAGGCAACGGCAAAACATCGGACTGCGAACTTACCTGATAAACCGCTTCGGCTTCCCAGCCCAACCATTTGAGAATCTGTAAATTGGCTTGTGCGCCAAGTGCAAAAATCTGAATATTTTTGCCAAATTGCGCAGGAAAAGAATTTTTATCAAAATAAATATAATTTAAAACATTTTCAATCTGCGCATTAATCGAAATTCCGCGTGTGGGAACGCTCAAAGTGCCGCCAATGCGCGTTCGATAAATATTTGTAAAATTATTTTCCCATTTAAAATGATTGGAATTATATTTTTCGGCAAAATAGGGCGGCGCATCAAGGCGCATAAAACCGTCGGCGCGAAGAATCACGCTGTCGTTCCATAGCCGAAAATATCCGCCCAAATCGGCTTTGAGAAGGAAATTTCCCGCTTTGTAGCCCTGTATTCCCAATTCGCCCAGAAGATTGTAACGAAAAATTTGACCGCGCGTTTTGGACAAAATTCCGCCAATTTTGGTGTTCATAAAAGTTTCGGTTTTGCTCGTTGAGTCGGGATTTGCCAAATAAAAACGCTGATATTCATTTGAAATATAAGCAGTTAAACCAAATTTAAACCATTTGTTAAATTCCTCTTCAATGTGTAGCGCAACCGTATTTGTGATTGTTGAAAGTAAAACCGAATCGTTTGTCTGCTTGCGGTCTGGGAAAAAAGTATTTTTATAAATTGTTGTGTCGGTAACCGTCTGCGGCTCAAAATAACGTTTTTTCTGTTCGTCAATTTTAAAAGTGTGAATAATCCGCGTAACCGGAATATAATCGAAGCGCGACGAGTCGGGCGTAATTTTCACTTCCTTTTCAAAACCGATACAATACTGATGATTGTAAAAAAAACCACGATTATTGTATTTTGAGTAACCATATTTTTGTTCCCCATAAGGTCTGCCATAGTTATCTAGTGTTTTGTGCATTCTCACAGGAATGTTTTGAGCAGGATAATCAAACTCATCTTGTGCGACAGTGATATAACGCGGGTCGGTAATTCCGCCGTTTTCAAAATTGCTCAACGAATTTATTAACGCCGTTGCGGTAAATTTGTAACGCCGTCCGTCGAAAGTCGCAAACAGCGAAGGCGAAAAAAGTTGTGTTTCCTGATTGTTATATTCGCCGTGCGAAACCGTGTAGTCGATATTTGTGCCGAGATTAAAACGTTTATTTAGGTTTGCCGTAAAAAGAAATGCGATTTTTTCTTCCTTGCGAAAAGTAGAGCCGCCCGATTTGTAGGTAATATTGCTGAAAGGCACATTTGTATTATAAAAATTCGTATTGCTAAATGTTCGAATATAAGGCATATAGGCATCGCCAAACAGAAAATTATCGGCAAGCGGACGGGCGAAATAAATTTTCGATTCAAGCGGCGAAAGCATATTTCCGTTATACGAATTGGCAATGCTGAAACGGTCGACAGGGTTTGCGTCCTGATAATTTAGATGTAAAGTATCCGGCACGACAGTGTCCGCAGCCGCAGTAAGTTCCTCAATCTGCCAGGTTTTTAAATGCTTAATACGTTGATTTGTCGCACTTTGCGCAAAACCTTCCGCTACAAAAACATTTAAAATTATTAATATAAAAAAAAACTTTTTCATTTATAAAAATAAAAGCGGGTGCAAAGATACGAAAAATTTTAGTTTGAATTTTCTTAACTTTTTCCGTAAATCAAATTTTTGTAGTAATTTTGCACAACGAAATTATATTATTAAAATAAATATAAAAATGAAAAAAGTTGTATTAATACGGCATGGCGAAAGCACGTGGAATATGGAAAACCGTTTTACAGGATGGACAGATGTTGATTTGACCGAAAACGGTATAAATGAGGCAATTAAAGCCGGAAAATTGCTCAAAAACGAGGGTTTTAAATTTGAAAAGGCATTTACTTCGTATCTTAAACGTGCCAACAAAACGCTCAATGTGATACTTGATTTAATGGATTTGGACTGGATTCCGGTTGAAAAATCGTGGCGGCTCAACGAAAAACATTACGGAAATTTGCAGGGACTGAATAAAGCCGAAACAGCCGAAAAATATGGCGATGAGCAGGTTTTGATTTGGCGCAGAAGTTACGATGTTCCACCGGCACCGATTGCTCACGATGATCCGCGCTCGGCTCTCAATGACCCGCGTTATGCTGGTGTTCCAAAATCATATATTCCTGATACAGAAGCACTTAAAGATACGGTTGAGCGTGCTTTGCCTTACTGGTTTGAAGTGATTTATCCTTCGCTGGTTCAACATAACCAGATTATTGTTGCCGCACACGGAAATTCTTTGCGCGGAATCATTAAATATTTAAAAAATATATCTGATGAGGATATTGTTGGGCTGAATTTGCCAACTGCCGTGCCATACGTTTTTGAATTTGACGATGATTTGAATTTTGTAAAAGATTATTTCCTCGGCGACCCCGAAGAAATAAAAAAACTTATGGAAGCCGTTGCAAATCAGGCAAAAAAGAAATAAAATTTGTAAAAAATTAGAAAGAAGCAATTCTTTTATTAAGGAAAATTGTCTACAATCCTAATTTTTCTTTGAGAAGGCGGTAACCGACATTGCTTGCGCGGATTTTTTCGCCGTTTTTTAAAGTCAGCATTTGAGTGTCTTTTCCAAATTTTTCTATTCGCGTAATATGTTCAATATTAACAATATACGAGCGATGAATACGAATAAAAATATCTGACGGAAGAACTTGCTCAAAAAATTTCATTGTCTGTTCTTTCAGATATTTTTTCTCTGCGGTATGAATTTGCACATAATCGCCGTCCGATTGAATGAAAAAAATCTCATTTAACTGAATAATACTGACTTGCAACCCGTTTTTAATACTTATTTGTGTAATTTTTTCAATCGGTGCAGTAGAATTTTCCAAGTTTTCGTTTTCAAGCACTTCGGCATCAATAATCTCTTGAATATCAATTTTATTCCTTAAAATAATTATTCCAAAAACAAGAAAATAAATTAAAATTTCGGCTGGCAAAATTTTTAAAATATTATAAAAAATTTCTTTTGGAAAAAATAAAAAAATACTGCCAAAACTCAAAGCAAATACAAAGATAAAAGAAAGAATTGCTAATGCAAAAATGTTTATAATCTGCTGATAATTAGTTTGTTGAATAAATTTTGAATAACGGAAAAAAGTATTTATTGCAAAATTTACAAAACCACAGACGGCTGTAAAAACCGCAAAAAACACAATCATAACCGAGTTTGAAACCGCAACCAACGGGCTGAAAGATAATATTTGCAAAACCGCAAATATTATCCAAAAGCCAATGGTAAATATGATTTTGTGTGTTTTCATTTTACATCATAGCCGGAAGTAACTGCTATCCCGCCAAAAACACATTTTCCGGCAATTACAAGTTTGCGTGTCAGGTCTTTTTCAACGTTTTTGGCACGCGAGTCGGTTGAGCCGCCCAAAATATTTACAGAACGTAATTCTACGTTCCAATTATCAGGAACGTCAATCTGCACGCCGCTAAAAACACTTTCGACAATTAAAACCGTTTCGCCTTCGGGCAAAGAACTTTTACGCAAATCGAGAGAATATCCGCCAAAAACGCACGAAATATGCCCGCCGCGAAATTCGGACTCAAGAAAAATTTCATCACGACCGCTAAAAACTAAATTTCTGTCAATCATCGCATTTTCGGTTTTCATTGACGAAATTGTTTTGAAATAATATTTTTCGAGCCATTCTTCGTTGCGCTTAAATTTGCTTTTACGATAATAATGTTTTCCAAAAATACCGTTTAAAACAATCGTAATTCCCGCTACCACAATGAGCAAAGCCCAATATTTTTGTACAAAATCTGCCTCAACCCAGCCAAAATTGGCAGGAAAAGCAGTTGCCAAAACAGGTAGCAGAAAAAACGCACCAATAATTGCAAGCAATGTACCCTGAAAAAAATGGCGACCGCAAAAAAGTAAAAAACCGATTACGATAAGCAACATTTGCCACGAAATAATTATCGGCTTCCACACTTGCCACGACGTATTTGAACTGAACATTAAAAATAATGCACCAACCAAAATCAAAATGCCGCCAAACCATAAACTTCCGCGCCTGTGCGCAATTTTAAAATCTTTATTTTCCATAAAAATAATTTGTTAAAAAAATTAATAATTAAAAAATCTGCAGCAAAATTACATCGTGCAATCTGCTTGCGCAAGATAAAATCGGCAAATGCAGGCAAAATTCCCGATAAAACGCCCGAAAAAGAAGTTGAAAATAAAAAAGCCGACAGCGATTCTATAAGCCGGGTTCTGTATTTCGCCAAAAGCGAAACGTTTGTCATTTATCTGCGAACAATGTTGCCATTGCCCTGATGCGTTCTACCCTCCAACATCGAGCGAGCAACTCTAAAACGTTGGTTTACTTGAACTTGCAACCCATAAGACGTACTGCTTTGCGTGTCGCCACACAAACGGTGGGCTTTTACCCCGCCTTTTCACCCTTACCAATTAGTTTGCAAGTCGGCAAGTCAGCAAGTCATAAAGTTATCATGTCTGCAAGTTATCATGTCTGCAAGTCGTCAAGTACTATTAATCGACTGACTTACCGACTTGCCGACTTGCTGACTTGCCGACTTACTAACTTATTGACTTTCGACTTCTTATTGGCGGTTTTTTTCTGTTACGTTGCTTTGCCCTTGCGAGCAACTTCCTGTTAGGAAGTATGGTGCTCTGCGTTGCCCGGACTTTCCTCTGTTTTTTTATAAGAAAAACAGCGACAAACCAAACCACTGTCGGCTGCTGCAAAAGTAGTGAAATTCACTCAAATATGGAATTTTTTTATAAAAAAAAGGTTGGAAAATATTTTCCCAACCTTTTCTTCATTTATTAATCATTAACCTTTAAAATTAATTTTTTATTCGCTGAAATGGAATTCTGCGCGACGATTTACTCTGTATTTTGCAGGTGGTTCGAGCAGACGTCCATTGCCGTTTGCAATAATGCGGTCGCCACTGATTCCATAAACTTTAACTAATTCGTCTTTTACGCGATTTGCACGATTGATACTTAACTGTTTGTTGTATTTATCTGTACCAATGTAGTCGCAATAAGCACGAACTTCGCAAAGCACATTTGGATTTTGTTTCATTATTTGTGCGGCTTTGTAAACCTCCTGTTTTGCCTCATCATCAAGATAATATTTGTCAAAATCGAAGAATACAGCTGGTATCGGGATTTCAGGTTGTCCGTTAGCGATGTTCAATTTACGTCCGTAGAAATCTACGATTGAATTCGGAGGAGTATTTGGCTCAAGGTCGCGAATGTTTGGAACGCCGTCGCCATCATCATCCGGTCCGTCAGGACTCATATACTCGCGTAACTGGTCAATATCACCTTTGATAGAATCAATCTGGTCTTGAAGATTACGAATTGCGTCATCGTAATTTTTCGGAACAATTGATTGCTTACGCAATGCTTCCTGTGCGGTTGCAAGTGCTTCGTTGTCGTATTCACGCCATGTGATATTACGGGTGTGAGGACGATCTACTGTAAATTTCCAGCGAAGATTCACAAATGCAGAAGAAATAAAGTCATTTGTTACGCCTGCATAGTTCAGACCTCTGCTAACAGGTCCGCCATCGTTTCCGTTAACCAATACACCATTAACATCGACTTCACCACCATTCTCAAATTGTTTAAGTTTGGATCCTTCAAGGTCATCACGATTGTACCCGGTATAATTAACTTTCAAACCTAAAGCCAGATTTTTAGTAAAATTGTACTCAATATTAACCCCAACTGGAACAATCATCGCCCATGCATTCTTAACATATTCTTTATCATTATGTAGTACATAGGCACCAGGATAAAGAGGGTCTGCAGTTGTTACAACAGTTTTGAACCACTTCTGGTCGGCTGTACGCCTGTTCCATTGAGTATAATCCGCATTGAAGTATGCAACACCAAGTCCGACATTAGCCCAAATACCCCAATGAGTTGTAATGTTTTTGTTGAAAAGACGCAAAATATTGGTACTCAAAAACATATAACCCTGGTGATGGGTCGATTCCACAACTTGAAACTTACTCGCATTTACATCCGGTTCGGTGTAACGATATTCACTATTTGCCTTTACAGGTAAATAATAATACTGCACGCCCAAACTGAGTGTAGGATTAAAAGTGTGCTCAATAGCAATACCACCCGACAAATTTCCACGTACCGACTCAAAAAATTTCTTGTTGTACTGGTAAACATCGCCGTCGAAAGCATTTAAACCGCCTTCCAAACTAATTGACCAACGGGTAAAATCAAAATAATTCCTATATTTTACCTGATTGGAATTTCCATTTGTTTGCGCTGCTGCTGCAAGCACAAAACATGACATCAATAAAATTGAAATACTTTTTTTCATGTTCAAAAATTTTATATTTTTTTATTTAATATTTTTTCTGTTTATTTTCACTGATAGAATTTAAAAAGTACAATCGTAAAAAATATATCAGACAAAAACCGTACCATACATAATTTCTTTCAGAACAATAATTGTCGCCGCAAAGATACTGCTTTTTTCTTAATACAAATATTTTTTTTTGTTTTTTTTTGTTTTTTTTTTAAATAAAATAAATAAATAATTGATTATTAAATATTTACGATTGCTATTTGTAAAAAAATTTTTTTATTTAAAATAAAAAGTATTAACTTTGCACAAAATATTGTTTTGAAAAAATGAGTAAAACGGCGCAGGAATTTGAAAAAGTGATAACCGAATGTCGCTCGGTGTTTGAAAAAAAACTGAACGATTATGGTACTTCGTGGCGGCTGATGCGTCCTCAATCGGTTACAGACCAGATTTTTATCAAAGCCAATCGCATTCGCAGCATCGAAATAAAAGGTGAACAGCGCATTGCAGAAGATATTCGCGGCGAAATGATTGCCATCGTAAATTATGGAATTATCGGGCTGATACAACTCGAACGCGGTTTTGCCGACACCAAAGATATGAGCAACGCCGATGCGATTGACTTATATAATAAATATGCCACAGCGGCAAAAAATCTGATGCTCGACAAAAATCACGACTACGACGAGGCGTGGCGACTGATGCGCACAAGTTCGTTTACCGATATGATTTTGATGAAAATTAACCGTACCAAAGAAATTGAAAGCAAAAACGGACAAACTACGGTTTCGGAAGGGATTGATGCAAATTATTATGATATGATAAATTATGCGGTTTTTGCCTTAATTAGAACTTAGAATGTGGAAGATAGAAGTTGGAAAAAATGATTATTTTTTAATAAATTTTGAAATCTTGAAATTTTGGAATCTTGAAATAAAATAAAGTATATTTTTATGAAAAAAAACAGAATTCTTTTTCACGATAAAAGCAATATTTCGCTTATCGAAAATATTGCATTAACGATTGTACGGCTTGTTTTGGCTGTGGTGTTTATTTTTTCGGGTTTTGTCAAGGCGGTCGACCCGCTGGGGTTCGCGTACAAAATTGAGGAATATTTTGCCTCGTTCGGCGAGTTTTTCACGCGTCTGGACTTTTTGGCGTTTCCGTTTGCCCTTGCGCTGATTGCCTTAGAGTTTGTTATCGGGCTGAATTTGCTTTTTAAAGTTTATATTCGCACCTCGTCGCTGTTTGCTTTGCTGTTTATGTGCGTGATGACGCCGCTGACTTTATATATTTACATCGCAAATCCTGTAACAGATTGCGGCTGCTTTGGCGATGCGCTTGTGATTTCGAACAGCGCAACTTTTTGGAAAAATATTGTTTTACTCATCTTTGCAATTTATCTTTTTGCCCGAAGTAAATACATAAAACCGCTATTAATGCCTGTGGCTCAATTAATTACAGAAATGTTTTTTGTTCTGATAATTTTGGGTTTTATGTTGTGGAATCTCACTCACTTGCCTGTGATTGACTTTCGTCCGTATAAAATCGGCACAAATATTCCGCAGGCAATGCAACTGCCCGAAGATGCAAAACCCGATGTTTATGATACTAAATTTATTTACGAAAAAAATGGCGTAAAACAGGAATTTACGCTTGAGAATTACCCCAAAGGCGATTCTACTTGGGTTTTTGTGGAACAGAAAAGCACGCTTATTTCAAAAGGCGATGTGCCAAAAATCCACGATTTTTCTATTACCGACCCCGTTCACGGCGATATTACCGATTATGTTCTTGAAAATGAAGGAAAAACCTATCTGGCGATAATGTACGATTTGAATAAAACCTCAAAACGCGGCGCACAAAAGGTTGAAGAACTTTATCAAATTGCTGAAAAACAAGGAATTATGTTTTACGCTTTGAGCGGCTCGTCACAGGAAGAAATTGAGAGTTTCCGCAAAGAAACCGGCGTAACTTTCCCCTTCTGCACCACCGACCCCGTAACGCTGAAAACTATCGTGCGCGCAAATCCGGGAATATTGCTGCTGCAAAAAGGAACGATTGAAGGCAAATGGGCGTGGCGAGATATTGGGAAATTGGAAAAATAGAAAAAACACAGTTGTCATAAATTTATAGAGATGACTTTCCAAAATCTTTTTAAATATTGTCCTGTGTGTGGTTCTGCGGGGTTTGTTCGCAATAATTTCAAGTCCAAAAAATGCAATTCTTGCGGTTTTATTTATTATCTAAATCCTTCTTCGGCAGCCGCTGCGTTTATTCTCAATGAAAAAAACGAATTACTTGTTTGCCGCCGTGCTGCCGCACCGGCGAAGGGTACGTTGGATTTACCGGGCGGATTTATTGACCCGAACGAAACAGCCGAAGATGGAATAGCGCGTGAAATTAAGGAGGAAGTTGGCGTTGTAGCAACGAACATTCGTTACCTGTTTTCGCTGCCAAACAGATATGAATACAAAGGGCTTACTGTACCGACAACCGATATGTTTTTTACAGCTAAACTCTTGAATTACAATTCGATTCACGCTGCCGACGATGTGTCAGAATGTTTTTTTATTGCTAAAAATAAAATAAATCCTGCAGATTTTGGATTGCAATCGGTTCGAAAGGCAGTAGAGATGTTTTTAAAAAGAGATTTGGATTTATTATAATTTTTCTTAAAATTTATTTGCTATGAATTTGATTTATATTTTAATTGGAATTGGCGTTGGTGCGCTTTTGGCGTGGGTTATTACTTTTCTTTTTATGAAAAATAAAACTTTTTCTATAAAAGAAAAAACAGAACTTGAACAGAAAATTATGGATTCGACTGTCGGTTTGACGGCGGCAAATGCGATGTTAAATGCTGAAAAACAAATAGTTGCAAGCAAAGAAGAAGAAATTGACAATTTAAAAAATGATTTAAAAAATCAAACCGCCGAACTGATAAAAGAAAAGGAAAAGACCTCTCAACTTGCCGCTCAAAACGATTCGTTTGCCGAAAAATTTGAAACGCAAAAAACTGAAATTGAGGCACTTCGCAAGCAATTTAATACCGAATTTGAAAATATTGCAAATAAAATTTTGGAAGAAAAAACTCAAAAATTTACCGCACTAAACGAGGAAAAAATGTCGGTAATTCTTTCGCCGTTGAAAGAAAAAATTCAGAATTTTGAGAAAAAAGTTGAAGATACTTACAGCAATGAAACGCGCGAGAAGGCATCGCTGCGCAAGGAATTGGAACAAATTATCAATATTAATCGGCAAATGAGCGACGACGCTCAACGGCTAACACTTGCGCTCAAAGGCGATAAAAAATTGCAGGGCGACTGGGGCGAAATTCAACTTGAACAACTTTTGGAAAAATCGGGCTTGCTGCGCGGGATTCATTATTTGAAACAGGAAAATTTTAAAACAGACGACCTGACCGACCTTCGCCCCGATTACATTGTCAATCTTCCTGAAAATAAGCACTATATAATCGACAGCAAGGTTTCGCTTGTAAATTATGAGCAGTTTTTTAATGCCGAAGCGGACAGCGAAAAAAATATTTTTCTTTCAAAATTAATTAAAGATATTGATAATCACATCGAATTTTTGAGCCGAAAAAATTATCAACATTTGACCAATACGCCCGATTTTGTGTTTATGTATTTTGCGCTTGAGGCGGCTCTGTTTGTGGCTTTGCAAAACGATTTGACCTTGTTCGACCGCGCTTTGAAAAAAAATATTGTTCTGGTTTCAAATACCACATTATTAGCGAGTTTGCGCACTGTGTCCTTTATTTGGAAGCAGGAAAATCAACGCGCCAACGTGCTGGAAATCGCAAAAATCGGCGGACAACTTTATGATAAATTTGTCAGTTTTGCCGACAATATGATAAAGGTCGGGCAGATGATTGATTCTTCCAAAAAAACTTACTCAGAGGCAATGAATCAGTTAGTTAAGCAAAATGCCAACGGCTCTTTCAATGTAGGAACGATTGTCGGGATGACCGAAACCCTGAAAAAACTTGGCGCAAATGCCACAAAATCGCTGCCGCAAAATTTGATTGACAGGATAGAAGAGGAAAATTAAAAAAAGCCCCACAAATGCAGGGCTTTTTGTAAAAAATTTTTTCAAAATTTCACATCGTAATTCGGTTCGGTTGTGATTTCGGGGACAAGTTCGGTATAAACCACTTTCCCGTTTTCGTCAATAGCCACCACCGACCGCGCCAGCAAGCCCTTCAATGCGCCTTCAATCATAAGCACGCCGTAATCGTTGCCGAAAGAATTGTAGCGAAAATCAGATGCCGTAATAACATTTTTCAGTCCTTCGGCACCGCAAAAACGCCCTGCGGCAAAAGGCAAATCTTTTGATACACAAAGAACTGCGGTGTTTTCCTGCGAAGAAGCCCATTCGTTGAATTTGCGCACCGAAGTGGCACAAACGCCGGTATCAATGCTCGGAAAAATGTTTAACACAACACGTTTGCCGACAAAATCTTTCAATGATACTTCAGCCAACTCGCCTGTAACTAACTTAAAATCAGGGGCTTGCTCGCCCACTTTTGGCAACGCACCTGTAATTGCTACAGCATCGCCTTTAAAATTTACTGTTGTCATATATTTTTTATTAAAATTTTTAATTAAAAAAAATCAGATATTTCTTTTTTAAGCAATTCTATCGCTATTTCTGTTGGATTTTCGGGTTCGCCGCTGTAAATTGTAATAATTCCTTCTGCCAAAACCGCACCATCTGTGTCCGACGGACATTTTACAGCACAAAGATTTATCAAATTCAGCAAACTTTCCTTTGAATTTTCAATACTTTCCCAAAGTTGATTACTTACATAAATCTGTTGCGAAAAATTATGCGCAAACTCTTGACGGATAACATTTTGTAAAGTAATTTGCAAATCAAAACAAGTCATCGGCTCTTTAAAATTATTCAAAATCAAATTTTCGGGATTTGTTCTTTCGAGCAGCAGCATAAGCCGCTCGTAAGCCCGCAGCCGAACCGGTGTAATGTATTGCAAATTTGCTTTTCGTAAATCCATATTACGCTGATTAACAAAACTTTGCAATAAATTATTAATCAAAATCCAAGCCGTCAGCAAAACAAGTAATGCAGGAATAACTGCTATTAAAAAAGTTGCAAAACTGACCATTTTTTAAAATTATTTTTTGCAAAATTAATACTTTTTTTCGTAACCTATCCGAAGAAAAAGGTTAATAAATATTTTCTTAATTTAAATTTAGAAAAAAATATTTCCTGTTTTGTCATTTTTTGATTTTCTTTGCGACTAATATTTAAAAAATCGGTAAATGAAACCTAAAAGAATTTTGGAACAGGAATTTATTTCACTCTTAAAACAATATGAACGAGTGATTTACAGAGTTTGCACTTTTTACGTGTCCGAAATTTCGCCGCTCGAAGATTTGTATCAGGAAACAGTGTTAAATCTTTGGAAAGCGTTCCCGAATTTTCGCAACGAAAGTCAGACAAGCACTTGGATTTACCGTATTGCGCTGAATACCTGCATTTCCGACCTGCGTCGCAATGCAAAATTTCGACAAAATGTGCCGCTTTCGTTTTCGGAACATATTATTTTTGAAGATAATTCGCAAAGTGCTGAAATTCAAGAACTTTATTCGCTGATTTACAAACTCAACAGAATTGAACGTTCCATAATTTTACTTTGGCTCGAAGAAAAATCGTATCAGGAAATTGCCGATATAACAGGGTTTTCGGTGGCAAACGTGGCTACACGGCTAAAACGTACAAAAGAAAAATTAAAAAATATGTCTAATTCTTAAAAAATTATTAATTATGGATTTGGAAAATTTAAAATCGCAATGGTCGGCAATGAACGACCGAATGGAAAAACAGGAAATTCTCAAAGAGAAAATCCTTTTTCAAATGTTAAACGCAAAATCGGATAAATCGCTTAACCGCCTCTTAGCGTATGAAGTTATATCATTGATTTTTAGCGTTTTATTCATTCCTTTATTACTTTATATTTATTATGAAAAAGGAATGGAAACCTACCGCCCCGTATTTTTGGGTGCGATTATTTTTTTAATAATCTGCGTAATCTGGTACGGAATAAAAGTTTTGGTTTTATCAAAAATTGATTTTGCTAAAACATTGAAAAACAATTTATTATATATAAATAAATATTCTATTTATATTAAATACGAAAAATTATTTATGTATTATATTTTAATTCCTGTGATATTTGTCTGCTGCACTTTTTATTACATAAAATTGCACGCAACGCTCTATTCGTGGATTTTTGCCTCGTGTGTTGGACTTGCGGCGATATTTTTTACTGTTTATTTTTATCAACTTTACAAAAAAAATATTTCCACAATTCAGCAAAACCTCGAAGAATTGAGAGAGTTGGAAGAAAAATGAATGAAGAATGAAGAATGAAGAATGAAGAATAATAAATTCGTAAATCGTTTTTTGTATCTTTGCGAAAAAATTTAAAAAAAATAATAAAAAATAATGCAATTAAAAATTCTAAATAAATCAAGACACGCCTCGCCGGCATACGCTACCGAATTTTCGGCAGGAATGGACTTGCGGGCAAATATTGATAAACCGCTAATACTTAAACCATTGGAACGAATGCTTGTGCCGACAGGGTTGTTTATTGAGTTGCCTCGCGGCTACGAGGCGCAAATTCGCCCACGCAGCGGAATGGCAATAAAACACGGAATTTCTATTGTGAACTCGCCCGGAACCATTGATGCCGATTATCGCGGCGAAATTTGTGTCATTCTTATTAATTTATCGAACGAAAATTTTGAAATTATCGATGGCGAGCGAATTGCGCAAATGATTATCGCACAGCACGAAACAGCCGAAATCGTAGAAGTTCAATCGCTTACCGAAACCGAGCGCGGCACCGGCGGATTTGGTCATACAGGGAAAATTTGATACAATTACAACGCTTTTACATACGCACGGCGACGTTTGTGCTGTATTTTTTCAAAATATTCGAAATTGCCCTGATTTTTAATGTTCGATTCCAAAATATTGGTCGTGGTAACTTTTTTTATTTCGTATTTTATAAAATACGGAATTTGGTCGCAAAACAGAATTGCATTTACGCCCTTGTTTTGATAATCGGGACGGACACCGATAAGCAACAAGTCAAACTCTTCCATCTTCTTTGCTTTCAATGCTTTAAGCAAATAATACCAGCCGAAAGGAAACAGTCGCCCGTTGCATTTGCGAAGCGCATCGGAAATATTTGGCATTCCAACCCCAACACCCACAACCTCGTTTTCGGCATTCACAACAAGCGTAGCAAAATCAAAATTCATAAATCCGAAATACGCATCGGCAAGATATTTTTTCTGCCGCTCGGTCATCGGTGAATAGTTGTAAAGCGGCTTGTACGCCTCGTCGAGCGTGTCCATATATTTATAGCCGTATTTTCGCTTTAATTCTTTGACAGAATGTACTTTATCTACGCGCAAATTGTATTTATCCACAACAATTTTTGAAATTCTATCCATTCGTTCGGGAATGGCATCGGGCGGCGTTATCAGATATTCAATCCAATCCACTTCTTTTGTAAGTCCGTAATTATCAAAGTGTTTGACATAATACGGATAATTATACAAACTTGCCATCGGCGAATTGTACTCATATCCTTCGAGCAGCAAGCCCTGATGGTCGAAATCGGTAAATCCGACCGGTCCGTTCATTATTTCCATTCCTTTGCTGCGTCCCCATTCGGCAACTTTGTCGAGTAGGGCGGCAGAAACTTCCAAATCGTCAATAAAATCGAACCAGCCGAAACGCAGTTTTTTCACGTTCCATTGCTCGTTGGCGCGGTTATTCACAATTCCGCAAATTCGCCCGACGGCTTTTCCGTCTTTAAAAGCCATATAACAAACGCTTTGGCTAAAATCGTAAACGGGATTTTTTTTCGGATTTAGCGTTGCAAGTTCGTCAAATTCGAGTGCAGGACAAAAATATGGATTGCCTTTGTACAATTCCGTTGCGAAGCGGATAAACTTTTTCATTTCGCTTTTTGAGCGCATTTCTTTGATAATCAATGCCATAAAGTTTAGAATAATTTGTTAAAAATTTTTTATATTATTAAAAAATAAACGCAAAGGTAAATATTTTTTTTTAATAAATTTTATTATTTTTCCTTTAAAGTAATTTTTTTAAATGATTTTTTTTAAGAAAAAGAAAAGTAGTACCTTTGCGCATTAATTTTTTAAGGTAAATTTTATAAAAAAAATATTGGAATAATGTTCGACTTAATGATTATTGGCGGCGGTCCGGCGGGCTATGTGGCTGCCGAACGTGCGGGACACAATGGTTTGAGTGTAGTTTTATTTGAAAAAAATACGATGGGCGGCGTTTGTCTCAACGAGGGCTGCATTCCGACAAAAACCTTGCTTTACAGTGCCAAAACTTACGAAAACGCTTTACATTCGGAAAAATACGGTGTTTTTGCGGAAAATGTGCATTTTGATTTTGAAAAAATTGCGGCACGAAAAAATAAAATTGTGCGAAAACTTGTGGCAGGTGTGAACAGTAAAATGCAGCAAAATAATGTTACGGTTGTTAAAGGCGAGGCGACGATTGAAAAACGCACAGCAGAAAGTATTGAAATTCAATGTAATAACGAAAAATATGCGGGAAAAAATCTGTTAATTTGCAGCGGTTCGCAGGCACTCATTCCGCCGATTGAGGGCGTGGCTGAGGCAGGCGAAGTGATTTTGACAAATCGCGAAATTCTTGCCTTGAAACAGCAGCCGAAATCGCTTGTAATTGTTGGCGGTGGGGTAATAGGAATGGAATTTGCGAGTTTTTACAACAGCATCGGCACGCAGGTAACTGTGATTGAAATGCTGCCCGAAATTTTAGGAAATAATGATTATGAAATTTCGGCAATGCTGCGCGATATTTATTCCAAAAAAGGAATTACGTTTCATCTGAACGCAAAAGTTGTCCGAATTGAATACAACAAAGTATATTTTGACAAAGACGGTGCAACCGATTTTGCCGAAGGCGAAAAAATCTTGATAAGTATCGGCAGGCGACCTGTAACCGATGGTTTTGGACTTGAAAATCTTGGAATTGAAATTTTTAAAGGCGGTATTAAAGTTGATGAAAAAATGCGCACAAATATTGCAAATGTTTATGCAGCGGGCGATGTAACGGGATTTTCACTTTTGGCGCACACGGCAAGCCGCGAGGGAGAGGTTGTTGTAAATAATTTGATTGGAAAAGATGATACGATGAATTATAACGCCATTGCGAGCGTGGTTTATACAAATCCCGAAGTTGCAGCCGCCGGCGAAACCGAAGAGTCAGCCAAAGCAAAAGCGATTGAATATGAAGTGCGGAAATTGCCGCTGGCGTATTCCGGACGGTTTGTTGCCGAAAACGAAGGCGGCGTTGGACTTTGTAAAATTCTTACAAATAAAGGCGGCGTAATTATCGGAGTACATATTTTGGGAAATCCCGCGAGCGAAATAATTTTTGGCGCAAGTATGGCTATCGAACAGAAATTAACATTGGAACAGTGGCAAAAAATCATTTTCCCCCACCCTACCGTTTGTGAAATTATAAAAGAAACAATTTTTATTTAAATTAAAAACTAAGAGTATGTTTAAATTTAACAAAACTTCGTTTTGTCATTGCGGGCTTGACCCGCAATCTGATATTTTCTTTTTTATTAATTTTCATTGTGTCCTTTGCGTTTTTCTTTGTGAACTTTGTGGTAAAATATTATTAACCACAAAGAACACAAAGTTTTACACAAGGTTCACAAAGTTTTTATTCATTGTTTGAGATTGCGGGTCAAGATGCGCAATGACAGTTGGTATTCGATTTGATAATATTTTTTCAAAATAAAATTTAAACAGATTCTAAAAACTAAAAATTTGGCTGTTGGAAATAAAAAATTTTTATGTAATTTTGCACCGTATTTTTTAAGAAAAATACATTTTATTGGTTAGCGTTTTACACTAATTCTTGTTTTGAGAGATGTGAGAGTTTCGAAATAATTACAAGAAATAAAGTAAATGTTCGCGTAATGCGGGCTTACTTATTTGTAATTATGGTATCTCACAACCTCTCAAACGGATTTTAAGTCCGTTTTTTTTAATGTCTTTTTTGGAAATAAAAATTTTATAAATAGGGAGGGTACTTAAAATCAAAAAACATCGCTGTCATTGCGGGTCAAGATGCGCAATCTAAAACAATGAAAAATGGCGTAGAGACACGATAAATCGCGTCTCTACAAAACAAACGATAATTGAAATAATGAAAAAAATATCATATACGCCCAACCCGTTGGGATTGGGCTGGGATATATTGCGCCTGTGGTGCGAAAACAAACGGATTATGGTTGAAAACCATTAATAAGATAGCCCAACGGCAACGCCTTGGGCGGCTATATGGTAAATACGTAAACAATAATTAAATATTAATAATTTTAAGATGAAGAAAATAACTTTTTTTACAGTAAAAACCTTTATGGTTTTATCTTTGATGATTGCTGCGGCTGGATGCGGCAATAACGAACCCGGCGGAAATCCGCCCGATGACCCGAACAAACCGTTACCTGACCCAATTGGGACTGTTACGGCAAATATTTCGCAGAATACAAGAATTGATATTCCGGGCATTGGCTCAATAAGTTGGACCGAACCCGATAACTTTGCTCTCAAATGTGAAGAATACGACTATTTGTATATTGTGTCAATTTGCGATTTGGGCGAAATGAAAGGATTGGGAAATATTACAAATAATCCCACAACGGGTTTTACTGTTCCTGCTTGGGAAAACACTGCTGTTGCCTGCCAATCGGGGCACGGATATGTTGTAAAATTTGAAAAACCTTTTGCTGCTACGCAATATGTTCGTTTGTATGTGGCAGAGCCAATAACAAGTTTTGGAAGTAGTATTATTGGTGCAAAAGTAAAATATCTATATAAATTTGAAGAAACGACGCTTGCGGTTTCCACAAATTTATTGTCGTTTACAAATGCCGGCGGAACGCAAAATATTACTGTAACCACAAATGCTAACGACTGGTTTTATTCCTGCAATGATTTCTGGGTTACTGCTACCAAAACCGATAATAAACTTTCGGTTTCAGTAAATGAAAATTATTTTTCTCAAAAAGAAAGTACAGTATCTATACAAGTTGATGGCAGGCAGATTGTTGTACCGATAAAACAGGCAAAAGGGAATACGGCTGAAACTTCTGCGCCCTATAAAGTAGGAGACCTTTTCTACGAAAACGGAATAACAGGCGTTGTGTTTAAAATTAGCACTGATGCAATACAAGGAGCGATAGTTTCTTTAGATGAAACTTCGTGTGCCTGGAGTAACACTTATGAATATACCGGTTGTACATATAAAGAATCAGGAGTTCTGAATTTTGCTCAAATATTTAATATAACAAATTGGGAAAGTTGGTATCCTGCGTTCAAATGGTGCTATGATATGAATAAAAATATAAATACGAATTTGGGGTATTGGTATCTTCCTGCTTGGGACGAACTCAATGAATTGTACTTAAATAAACAAAAGGTAAATGCAACTTTGATGCTTTATAATTGTCCTCAAATATCGACTGATTATTATTGGACGTCCATTGAATATAGTGCCGGCACTGCAATTGCTCAAAATTTTGCTAATAGTAATTTTTACGGTTTCGATAAAAAGAACTCAAACAAAGTTCGTGCTATCTTTAATTTTTAAAAACTAAAAAATAATTAACTTCTATGGTTTAGGTGTAACACGTTTCTATAAATGTGTTACACCTTGGTATGTCAAAATTTTTCAGTACCTTTGCAAACTTTTGTAAAGTTTGCAAATAAGCACAAACTCCTAAAAAACAAACAGTATTGCTGCAAAGTATTTTTTCATTTCTTTTTTTTAATAAAAAATATTTGCGAAGGTAAATTCTTAAAAAAATCTTCAAAACGAAAACTGTGCGGCAATTCTAATTCCCCATTTGTCGGTATTTGGGGAATTTTTGTAGGTCAGGCGGCGCACAAAATCGACGCGAAAGATATTTAGAATATTTTCAATTCCCACGCTGCCTTCCAAATAAGGCGT
>Ga0209629_10000651_pt1 | contig 19692 bp, 7 predicted proteins | sample TergutCu122P5_FD_187286 | JGI IMG/M metagenome (GOLD analysis project Ga0209629, IMG submission 187286) | Cubitermes ugandensis P5 segment gut microbial communities from Kakamega Forest, Kenya - Cu122 P5 (SPAdes) (version 2) | ecosystem: Host-associated > Arthropoda: Insects > Digestive system >...
GTGGGTCCATCATTCATGAAGATTTGGACATGCGGAAGCTCTCCGCGAAGTGGGTCCCGAAATGCCTGAACGCGGATGAAAAACGTCAACGGTGCCAGTCGTCTGCTGAGCACCTTAGGAATTTTTTCGGCGCGATCCAAATGATTTCCTATCGGGCGCAATTGGTGACCATGGACGAAACCTGGTTATATCACTATGACCCGGAGACAAAGCAACAATCAATGGAGTGGTTGCATAGCGGCTCACCCCTCCCCGATCCTCCTCATTGACTATCTTCCAAAGGGCCAAACTATCAACGCGGAGTATTACTCATCTCTGTTGGTGCAATTGAAGGACATTTTGAAGGAAAAGCGCCGCGGGAGGATCACCAAGGGGGGGTCTTGTTGATGCCCGACAATGTCCCGGCTCACCGGGCACTTGTAACCCAGATGAAACTGGCCAACCTGGGCTTCCAGTGTCTTGATCACCCATCATATTCTCCGGATCTGGCCCCGTCGGACTATCTCCTGTTCTCTGGACTGAAAAAACAATTGAAAGTTCGCCATTTTTGTCCAATACGAAGGTCATTGCTGCCGCGGAGACCTGGTTGGACGGACAACTTTCTGATTTTTTTTGAGTGGCTTGCAAAAGAGTAATGGGCTAAGAAGCGTACCGAGCTTCGTGGGGAGTATGTTGAATAAATCCCGATTTTAGTCGTTGTAGCTTGTTTCCTTCCTAGTCGGGCTAAGGACTTACCAGCACCCCCTCGTATAATCAACTGCTATGAGAAAAATGGTGACTGTGTATTGTGATTGTCTGCGAAAGTGGGGGAGGTGTTTGTTTCTTTTGAGACTGCTGTTTTGATACCCCGTTTGTTACTAGGTGGTACATGATTAATTGAAAACGTATTGCACTGTTTCAAACTGGGTATATAGCGTTACAGAATGTTACTTATTCACACGCGATTACCCATTTCCTGTAGCCTCTTGAGAATTATCTTGGCAACGAACTGTTTGGATACTTAGTAAGTTACCTTCGTTGACACATCGGCACATCCCAAACCATCACTAAGCAATCTTGAGACACGTGAACTAACGTATTGCTGGTGATACTGAATCTGTAATCCCAGTATCCTGTAGGCCTACTGTATGTCCAAACCAAATTATGACATTCATAACACAACTTATGCCCATTGTCATCGTAGTCGCATTTTATTATCTTAGTGCTTTTACAAATGGAACATTTTATCAAAAAGTGATAATGAAACACGGGATTATTGCTCTTCTGGGATGTTACGCAGCGTAGGGGTTAGTTACCGGCGTTTCGAGACAATATGTTGTTCCACTTTGCAAGGGTCAAGCAGTCCTAGGAGGCTGGGTGTGCCCCAGAGCCGGTCTGGACATTTTGGAGAGGAGCCCTTCTGAGCCCTGCCGGGTTACGAATCTCGAAGAGCAGTGTGGTTTCTCTTTCTCTCTAAAACTGTAATGTACTTGCTCTAGTGGGCTATATAGGCTTACTTATGGTTGGGCTATATAACATTACTTGTGGTTAATCATGTGTAATAGTGATCAGGCTACTTGTTGGTTCTTGGCACGGGAGTGCAGAACCAATCTGGTAAGTAGGGAAGCATTTCGCACGCGCCTCCAAGCGTTTCTGTTGGTTTCAGAGCGAACGCAGTGACGAAAGAACTAAATGTCCTGCCACAGAGGGTTTTTTTTTGGGGGGGGGGGGGGGTGTGGAAGGTGTAATACTGCATGGCCGTTCGAGGTGAGCCTTGCAGTGTTTAGGGATCTCAGCTAGCAAGGAATTTGGTCATTACTTTACTGTAATTGGTTTTCGGCCATTACTTACAGGGACCGACCTTGAGATGCCGTTAACGTTCGTGGTGTTTTTCGTTACCGTCTGCAGTACCGCCTTCTCATGAATGTCGGAGCAGGTGAGAGAATATACACAACATGCAGGCGTCTAGTGTTTGTTGCTTCTCCAGCGTCACAAAAGACATTTCAAGTATTTCGTCACCGTTGAGAAACAGATACACACGACTGGGGGTAGGACAAACTTTAGAGCTTACGTGAGCCCGGCGATGAACATATTAAGTTCTTGGCCAGTAGAATAGCTGCCAACTGCCTAATTATGTAGGCCATGAACCAGTTTAATTATATGAGCTGGTTGTCAGCGTACGTGCGAATGTGTAGGTTGCTTTCCTGTCCTCGTGGGTTAAGAGGTCGGGTGTGAACATGATTCTTTACCTCCATCTAGTGCCGAAGTTAAGAATGAGTGGAGTCATGCCTGTCTTCCCCCATTTAACTTTCTGACGTGCACAAAGACGGCTTTACATTTTTACCTAAGCCAGTCAGGAAATAAGTTTACATGACTTTTATTTCATTTTCTTGTTTCAGTTCTAAAAATAATAATTCAGATGTAATTTCACGGTAGCTGAACCAAAGCTTGGTGTTTCACCACTGACCACGAATTCCCCTAATATAATTATAGTCAGTTTAGGTTCTTACCAAATTTTGTAAATTATTTTCTGGCCAAGGCTCCGACCTTTTATTTTCTTGTAGTGTGTTGAGCAGTGGCGAATTCTGTCTAATCTAATGGCCTTCTAATGCGAATCCACGTTATTTTAGTTCATTTCTGCGCTGTGAAACTGAGTTAATTAACCAGTGAATGTAAGCCCCACGAAATGCCCACCAACCTGATCACTCTCGTAGGTGTATGCGAGTATTTCCCGTCCCCTCTGTGTTACTCCCATAAATGTCTTCGTTTTGCGTTTCAAATGATTATGTTTTTAAGTATCAATAATTATTCTTCAAACAAAGCAGATGTTGGATATACAGAACCTAAAAACTGCTGCATGTTTCGGCTTTTAATTAAGCCATAATCATGTTGTACAACTTTTAAAAGAAACCGTACTGTAGAACAGTTTATGTTATGTGGTAATTACAAGACGAAACATGTTGCTGTTTTAGTTTGTATCAACATATGTTGTGCTTGACGAAAACTTATTGTTTGTACATTTATCACTGCGGAATTGTGACGTGGAGTTGACCTTATGTTTGTTACTCTTTGTATACAAAAAGAAAAGTGAACTCTGATGAATCGGTTTACCGTTAATAGTTAATTTAAGTTGTTAAAGAACTTACAGCCCTCATGTCACGAAAACCATCAAGACAAACTACCTCAGAATAGGGAAGCGCTGCCTTTAATTTGTCGGACCTTACGTTATAAGCGGTATCATCTTGGAAATAAGCATGAGTTGCAAAAGTTCATGCAAGTGGAGTGGTTCAGCAAATTGAAAACATGTTTAAAAGGCGGCATTCACTTTCATCTTATCGCTGTACAGGGACTATTAATGCTTTCGTCACGGCTTCTATAACCCACACTGTATGGCTCATTTTTCTGTACAATAATTTTGTTTATTTAAATATAAACATTCTCACATTCCTGCTTACAAAAGAATGTCGTAAACGGCACGTTGTAGCTATAGCGACGTTGTAACCATCCAGTTTTCTTCTTGCAAGGTTACGCAGTCTGCCATTAACTAACGTCCATAAGAAGCTATTTGTCGCTTAGCTGCTAAATAAATCAACTGCCTTTCATTTAACCCCAAGGATGACCACCGTGTTCTCAAAAGTACGTCATTGCTCCGTGTCCTGAGTTGAATACAGTACACCCTCATATTATAGGTCTACCATTACCATTACGTAACTAATTTTTGGAGTTTGTATTCGAAACGTGATACTCTGTTAAATGAAGTGTGTTGTTACGTCTTGGAAAACGAATTTTGAGTCCGGTGTAGGAATATGAGGATAATAAAAGGAACAAATTTTCGAATTTTGAGACCGGTGTAGGAATATGAGGATAAGAAAAGGAACAAATTTTCGAATTTTGAGACCGGTGTAGGAATATGAGGATAATAAAAGGAACAAATTTTCGAATTTTGAGACCGGTGTAGGAATATAAGGATAATAAAAGGAACACATTTTCGAATTTTGAGACCGGTGTAGGAATATGAGGATAATAAAAGGAACAAATTTTGAATATTCTTTATAATAAAGACCAACTAGATGCACTAATTTCGCAAATTTATTTTTTGCACGAAACTCTACATATTTCGGACAGTGCCTCTGTCCATCATCAGGAGTTCATTCACTGTACACTCAGCAGTGGTATATGTCATAAAGGTTTGTAGACAGCTTTCGAGCAGGATCAGGATGGAACTGATGATGGACAGAGGCACTGTCCGAAACATGTAGAGTTTCGTGCAAAAAATAAATTTGCGAAATTGGTGCATCTAGTTGGTCTTATTATAAAGAAATTTGTTACGATGCACGGTCACATGAACGTAAAAAAAAAAAGGAACAAATTTTGAAGTTCCGACTGGGCTTGTTCAGTTTCCTCCCTGTTGTTGACTCTAACGTTCGTAACACCCCATACTCGGGCAAAGACTAGATTCCTCAGTTCTGTCAAAATTCTCCTTTTAACCTACAGTCAGTTCTGGTAATGAAGCATGTTTCGACAACGCGAATGGGCTATAACGCGGTTGATAAATAGGCAAGCGCTGTTGTATATCGCTCACTTTCGCGAAGGCTTGTCGGCTGTTGCGCGATTTCAGCGAACAGTATGAAGATATAACTTGGATTACAGGACAAACTTCTTCTGATCGAACCAAGTATTTTCTGTAATAAGAAGGTTCGCAGGAACGCAAGCATCGCGTTATAGCAGAACTGACTGTGCATTTCGTTATGATTGAAACAGGCGGCTGGCAACTAAATATTGCACCTAACGTGAAACAACAGCTTTGTCTTACCGTAGCGCCGTTACTTCTTTAAGAGTTCCCTCTCCAAGATGTTGCGTCGGCTAATTCGCATTATGTGTGATGGCTGAATGGGAAGAAGTTAACTGTTCATGCAACATCACCATCATCATCATCATCATAAACATCAAGGATTGGACCAGTTTGATCCGTTCCGTCTCCAGAGTTACAACTGTTCCCGCCAACGTTTCTTCGGTCTTCCAATTGTTCTCCTTCCTTGTGATCTGTAGTGGTATGATTTCAACGAGATTCGGTTTTGTGGCATTCTTTGCAAGTGTAAATGCCAGTTCAGTCTGTATTCATCTATCTTGTCTAGTATGCCTGTAATCTTTAGTTCACGGCATATGAAGTCGTTTGTTTTGTGGTCATGAAGGGTGTAGCCTGCCAGAGGTCTCAATAATTTCATTTCTGCCACTTGAATTCTTCGTCTCTGTGAAGCTGTCAGAGTCCAGTATTCTGACCCATATAAAAATGTAGGTACAATTAATGTGTTGTATATTTTCAAAATAGTTTCCGTTCTCACTTTCCTAAAAATAGTGCCAATTAATTGTAGAAACTTTGTCATTTTAGATTCTACATCATTGGAAAACTGGTTAGATATACTGCAACCTAAATAAGTAAATTGGTTAACTTGTTCTAGTGTTTCATCATTTATAATAATTTTTGTTCTTAGGTGATCTGTCCCAACAAGACCAAATACCTTCGTTTTTTATGTGGGAATTTCCAAATTGTATTCTTTTGATATATTATATAATGAATAAATTGCCCTTTGCAAATTGTCTTCTGTGTCAGAAATAATAAACTGGTCATCTGCAAATAATAGTGTGTTAAAAATTAACTCCTTAAAATATTTGCTAGTTTTTAGTTTCTTTAACCATTTCCTGATGACTTATCCAAACATAAATTAAATAAAACTGGTGATAGTGGGCAGCCTTGTCTTACCCCTTGGGTAATAACTCTAGAATCTTCAGATATTACATTACCTGCATTAATTCTTATAATGTTTTCCATATATATTGGCTGAATTATGGTAATTAAATGCATTGGAATTCCTTTACTTGACATAATAGTCCATAATTTATCTCTGTCCACAGAGTCAAAAGCCTTTTTGAAATCAATAAATGCAATATATATGGGGATGTTAAATTCTCTATGTTTTTCAGTTATTTGTGAAGCTGAACATAGCAGTCCATGCAGGATCTACCTTTCCTAAATCCATTCTGCTCTTCTAATAGTAGGGCTTCTGCAATTACTGTTAATCTCTTTGCAATAATTTTTTAATAAATTTTATATCCAGTATTTAATAAATTGATGCCTGTACAGTTATCTAGATTATTTCTGTCTCCTTTTTTATGTATTGGTATAACAACGGCAGTCCTCCACTCTTTGGGAATGTCTCCATAGATCCAACAAACATTTAGAAATTCCAAAAATTTATGTAAAAAACTTTTTGGTGCATGTTTGTACAACTCATTATTAGTCCCTTCTGATCATGGAGATTTTCTAGATTTTGATGTTTTTATGGTTGTTTCCAGTTCTTCCATTGTGATTAAGTCAACACAATTTTCTGTTAATTTTGCACACTTCCCTTCTGTAGTGTTATCATTAAATTGTTTAGTCCAAAGTTTGTGATAGTAATCCAGCCATGTGTGTTCAGTTATTGGGTTAAACTGCAAATTATCTTTTTCAGTTCTGTTTAAATTTTTAATAATTTTCTATGCATTTATCTGGCGTCCATGTAAATCATGTTCAATTCTTGATACGTATGTTTCCCACCATTACCTTTTAATTTTTATTGTTTCTCTTTTCACAATTGCTACTAACCTTTTGTATTCTATTTTATCTGTTTCAAAACATGTTGCTAAATACCGTAAATAAGCCATCTTCTTGTTTACAATCAAGTTTTTATTATCCTCATTCCATTGAATTAATCACCGTTTGTGTCTTCTCTTTTTCCTTTTGCTTAAAACTTCTTTTGCTGCTTGTTGTAATGTATTCCTTAAAGTTTGCCATTCTTCATTAATATTAAAGCTGCATGGTGAATGCCTCAGATTTTGCTCTAATCTCCTCTGATAAAGTAATTTTATACTAGGGTCCTTTAACAAATACACCCTAAAAACTGTCATGGGAATCTTTTAATAAATGTGTGCCATTTATGAGGTAAACAAATTTTAGAAATTAATAAGTAATGGTCTGTAGAAACATCGTATCCCCTAAAAACTTCAGTGTCATTTACTAAAGGCAATAATTTCTTGTTTCTTAACATGTGATCTATAATAGATCCATAACCTCGAGCACTCCACGTGCAGCAAAATTTAAAAAACTCAAATTTGGTAAACAGCATGATACAAAAGGTTGACTTGTTTTACAGTTCATCCTAAATCAGCCACTGCAGTTGACTGATTGCAATGCAATGTTGGCAAATATAATGAAAACTTATGACTATGCACTTTTCTTCTTTTTCATGTAGTTTTAAATTTCCCTCTAAACTCACTAGATGTCGACTCAGAGATTTTGACATGATTTTCATAACATAGTTTTTAAAATCAAATGTAAATTACATATACCTTCAAGGTGAGCCACCTGTGCGCTGAACAAAAAATTCTGAGTGTGTGTATGGTTCAGTTTATCATTCATCAATCATTCTGTTCACTATCATTCAGTAATTCAGTGCTCTGCAGCCTGATTTACCATCATTGTTAAATTACAAATAAACAGAAATGAAATGTTTTTGCATCCTGTTCTAAAGAGACTCAGTTCAGTCTGCATCTCAGACATTTCACTTAACTCCATATGCAAATATTTATTGCTTGAATCTTTCAAGTGGCCATCAACACAGAAGTATAACTGTGCTGACAGAACACAGCATAAAGCTTCCATTTATGTATTTCTCAATAATTAACTTATTCCATGGGGCAGAATCATGCTTCAGAACATAGTAGTTGCTGATAAAATCAAGAAAATCTCCAATTTAAATGGAACATGCAGGTTATCAGTTTCCATTTTCTAATGGCCTCCCCAGTCATCCATTTCCACAGCCATTTTAATCCAGTCTACAACATCCCGTTTCTTTAAGACTCATTTTAATAACATTCTCCTTTCTTTGCTTTGGTTTTTTTCCCCCCTGTTCATGTTTTTACAGACCTCGTATGGATTACTCATAGTATCATGACTGCTCCCTCTACACATTTCATTGTATTTCATGCTGTTACCCTAATAAGAATTTATGGAAAGTCTCCAGTAAACAGTTTCCACCAAACTGTCCTTACGTTTCTCTCTTAGACTCAAATATCTGAATAAACTCATCACTCTGTTTTCTGTCATCCTAAACCTGTGTTCTTCCCATTAATGTGAAACACCAAGTTGCAAACACAGAAAAAGGCAAAAAGCAAAATCAATATTTTTATGTAATCTGTTGATATGTATGTTTCCAGTTAGGAGTTGTATTAAGTTAGATAGACAAAAATGTTTTATCTTTAATTACATGGCAACAAGCAATTCTTTAATTTAATCTGCACTTAATTTCATCCTGAAGAAGTTTTGATTTGTTACATTATTCCCACATGCTTATACCTTACTATATTTTCAGAGAAGTTATTATTTGCAATATTTGTGTTTTGTGTAGTGGTGTCAATTACAATTCATATACTGTGGATGGTTACACCTTTCTGACTGGTAAACAGTTACAAAAATTTTGAAGAAGTGTAGTGTCTTCATCATCAGGATCAAGCATTCTACGGCAAATGCCTGAATCTTTGACTTCTTCACTCTGAATATGGAGGCACTGTAATTCTTCAAAATCTGTAACTGTTTGCTAGTTGACATGGTAAAACATTCCAGAAGACTTGGATTTTAAATTTCTTGTTTGTCCTTTCATTATAAGTTTGGTTTGCATTCTGGTGAGATATGACACATAGTTTTCTCTGCATTTACTTCTGAACCAATGTTATGTGTCCAGTTAAATTTCTGATTTTTTTCTTCATGATGTTTGTGTTTTTGCCCATTTATTAATATAATCAGTATAGAGATGAAGTTGATGTCCCATTTGTTTCCAATCCCATTTCATTTACTTGAATTTTCCTAATGATGTGCTCTAAGGGACAGTTTAGAAGACTTGGCGTACTTGAAATTTGGTGGATATAACCACAAAGTTCCTTGTTGTCACCATTCTTGTAACTGATCACACACAAACAATATTTCACATGTAACAAGAACGTGCATTTATGAACTGTGTTGTGACTTCCATACGTCTGACTCCCATTGATCACTACCATGACCAAATCAAAAGAGAAAGAAAATTTTCAGATGGTTTTCATGATAAATGACATTGTACCAAATATATTACTTGAACAAGAACTGAATGTTTTTGTAAGGTCTGCTAACTTGAGGATTCTTAGTATCAAAGGCTCTAGTGTCACGTTGGTCACACAAGTTTTTATATCTCCTAAGTTGCAGAAAATTGAAGAGTTGGGTGAGGGAGTGGTCTGTAATTTGCATACCCGCTTTTGTGACAGGCAAATGGTTCAAAAATTTCTAGTGGGGCATATACACAGACACATAAAGACACACAGATGAGCAGCATGATTCTCTTATAAACCTTCTTGGACTACATAGACCAATAACAGATAGAAGTATTAATGCACCCAGAACATTGGTGAAGATAAGTCATTGGACTGGTATCACATACCAGGTGACTGGAATCCTCTGTTATTTTGTTTTTGTTTTCGTTTAAAGGAAGCAAGATAGGCAAAATACAAGCTAAACACAATGGAACTGTTCTCACTACTATAAACACTATTGTCATCCAGTCACTGAATCACTCAATCATATACTTATTTCTTTATTACCAAACCAGATTTTAATAAATTGATAAGACCATCTAACACAACAATGTAAGTGTCCTCATAAACTTTATTAACTTTATGCTAACACAACAATGTAAGTGTCCTCATAAACTTTATTAACTTTATGCTAACACAACAATGTAAGTGTCCTCATAAACTTTATTAACTTTATGCTAACACAACAATGTAAGTGTCCTCATAAACTTTATTTATTATAATTTTCACACCGGTATGGAAAACGCAAGAACTACTATAAAACCAGATTTTGCTGATTTTGGTTGGTGGGACAATGATGTGTCTCACTGCAGGCAAGAGATACCCGGTTTATATCACAGTCAGACACTAATAATTTATTCACAGGTTATCTGTGGTTTACTTCCATTCATATGTATAAATATCAAAAGTACATGAGAAAGACCACATATCCATGGAATACCTGATTATCATACTACCTGTAATTTGTACAATTTGAACAGAATAAAACGCTGATTAACCTGTAAATTATCTGTAACATAATGTTGGTTGTGGAAGTTGTTGGGAAGAGTCCATTTGTAAGATAGCAGTGTAAGTGGGAGGATAATATTTCTGTAAAATAATTTTTATGTCAGAGAGCGTGACCTGGATCCATTTATTTCAGCATAGACTACAGCGTTGAGCACTTTTAGCACTGTTATTGAAAGGTAGAGGAATTTCTTGTCTACCTAATTAACTAGTATTTCCTCAAGAAGAACTCTGCCCCACACAGTTGAGTTACTTCCTTTGAATGCTAATCACATACCAATTTAACCATCTACTGAGCTCATGAGATTTCAGACTTCCACTGGAAAGTAGATGAGAACTGTGCTCTTCTGGGCTATTACACAGCCTGTAGTGGTAATTCCATACCGACATTTCGGGACAGATTGGTTGTCCCAAAATGTCAATAAGGAATTTCCACTACACACTGCGCAACAGACCAGAAGAGTAGAGTTCTCTTCTACTGAGCTTATTTATGTACCGTACTGTATATATGGTTTAACTGTTGCAGAATTTGGACATTTTAAGAATAATACTTTTATGGTATCATGCACCTAATGTGTTCATTCATAAGTGCAAAACACGCTAATTTTGCATGAATATCAATCTTACCATACAGACATTAACTTAATTAACCATTTGTCTTATGACAGAAGTTCTTTCAAAGAGCCGTGAGAGAATTCCATCCATGGAGAAAACTGAATACGGGACAGTGATTATTGATTTGATTAATCTGTTCTAATTGTATTTAAAAAATCTTAATACATACATTAAAACTCTCATTGTTTGTGTGTGGGGAATAAATAATAACAAGATTTCAATACTGGTATTTTCAGATATACTTTCTACACCTATAAATAATATTTTACATAATGTAATATGTCTGGTTTAATGCTGAGTCTTGCTTTCATATTTATGCTTGCTCTGGTAAATATTTTGTCTGAAATTCGTTTTTTAGCAGAAAAATAATAAAACCAACAAATCAAGTAGAAAAATTTAATTACTCTTTGTTGTTTCCTTATACCAATAACATGACTGGGTATAACATTAGTTCGTCATGCTAAATTGTTCATGAAGATTGCTTTAGAATTTCATGCATTAAGGTTTTAACTGCAGAATTTTATGATATGCCTGATTTCTATAGTTAATTTTTTAAATCAGTATCCTATGCATATTAGAAAGAAAATTTTTATAGATGTAATTTGATAAATGAGACAAGGACTGAACAATAATTTCGTGCTATAGTTATTGGTATTACATATACGCACATTCAAAAGGCAGAAGCTACCATTACCTTTTGAGTCTTTTTTTCCTGTTTGTATTTTTTGTGTGGATCACTGCTTAGAACAAAAAAGATACATTTCCATAGCCATAGAATAATACTACTTGGAAAGTAAATTAGAAATATGAGATACGAAACAGCCAGTGGCTGTGATGAAGCAAACACACAGTATGAATTAATTAATATAACATATTTTTTTAATATTCTGGAATAGAATAGAAGTCATTGATGGTGGGGATGTTTGTGTCTAGTGTGGTTGCTGGATACCACAGTTGAGGAAGTGAAAAAAACAATATAACTTAGTAAAAATCTTTACATTCTCTGAACTGTGAATCATGATTCATATATGTGAGAATGACCAACAAGATGCACACTTTTTCTCATTAATTTATTCCAATTAAACTGTCCTCTACAAGTTTTGAACAGATAAATGTTCATCATCAGGAGGTCATTTCTGCACATGCAGCACATAGTATATTGCCATGCATCTATGGAGTGTCCAGCAACTTAAACGATGTGATTGGAACTCTGATGTTGAGTAGCAGCTTTTATTGTTTTGCGACATTGTTGGTTGTTACCATTTATTTTGATTGATATGTAGTTAGGTGTTAGATGTTTTTGCCTGTTTTTTTTTATTATACCATATTGCTGCATTAGTCTTGTACAGTTTTTCTTTGGTGTTCTTGTATTGATATATTTGCTTTGCCTGTTGGGCACTGGCAGACTTTACATGTATATCAGTATCACTGTTGTCTAATATTTTGTCTATTTTGTCTTGCTCTGAATTCCATATAGGGGGTATGATCACTCACAGAGTTACAGCTCTACCGACTATTACAGCACCGGTGGAGAGTACCCTTACCAAGATGACAGGTCAGTGTTATTATTGGGACATGTTATGTGACTGGATGTCAGAGTCTTTCTGCATTTTGTCAAGCAAAATAACGTTTACATTGAACTTTAAAATCATAATAAGGTTATTTTCATTTCATAAATGAATACTTGTGGAAATTTAAAGTCTGTCAGATGGAATATTTATCATTCTAACTGAGATTATATGTGAAGAAAATGGTCAGGAATCTCAAAATTTTGGTCCTTGAAAACATTAGGTACTTTGTAACTAGAAGGAATTTTGGGACAAGAAAAATAAGGCACAAATTTAGCTCATAAAGTGTGTGTGACATACAAAAACAAAAGTTAATATTAGTATAACGTAACCACTTTAAAAACTGAAGATTATTTCATAGATTTCTTGTATTTACCTTGGATGGGCAAGGTGTTCTAGAACTCTAGAGTTAATGCAAGTTCTGGAAAAGGAAAATTCCATATGTGAGTGTAAATATGTGTAGGATTATGTGTTCAGGTACATGTAAAACAAAATTCCGTGTCACACTACAATCATTCTGAAGCTGGTATGATTATTGCAATTTAACAAATGGCTGCAGATTTTATTAGTGATGTCCATAAATCTGTTTATCGTAGTCACAGATGTGACATCCTTCTTGCAAAAATGAAATCAAAAGGCTACTTGAAAGTACTAACTGATGTTTGAAGTACATTGAATGATCAGGTTAGTGATATCTGTGGTATAAGGTGACAGTTTGTAAATTTCAGTCATCATCTACTTGTACGTAACATGGGAAATGTAGTGGAAATATATGAACTTGTGGCAATGTTGACTGTAGATCCCCTGATGTGCTGTCTTATACAAATCCACTCACTTGTTTTCAGTGTGTAATAAGTGGACAGAACATCAACACTTTTCCCATTTGTGTGTCATTTGAAGCACAGACAGACTTAAAAATTATATTAGCTTGAAATTCAACGAACAGAAATATTCTGGAACATTGAGATGAATTATAGTGTTTGGCATCAATATCATTAAAATGTTGATGCAAACTGTGACCTATGCTGCTTGAATGGCTACAGTTAATGTGGAAATCTGTGCATGAAGCACATCCTTCTTTCATCATGATGTTTATTTACACCAAGGGCAGAAAAATTTACTGTCAGCTTTTTTTGATTATAATATTCTCTAACTAGTGCCTTATGCCAATAGAATGAATTTCTTAATAATTGACCAGACAAAGACTGAACAAAAAGTACGATTTGAATATAGCAGGTGTTTAGTCCTGTTTAATCAACATTGAGGTAGATTACACCTGTGTAATGGGAACACCTAAGGGCAAAGAAGCAAATAGAATTATGAAGAGGTTTAGTTATTTTAATTTTTATGTTTTCAGGCTTTAACATTGGATGTTTCTTATGTGATAGTCTCCAAGGTTATTCAGCCATGTAGTATCATGAGTTTGTTCAGAAGTTTCTGGGGAACTTGCTGCCTCAAACTACAGAATAACTGACTTTTTTATATTTGTAAAAGTACAGCTATACCTATACATGCCATGAAGGTATGTGGTGAAGTGGAGATATAGTTCCATTAATTCTTAACCTCAGTGCTAGGTGGAGATGAGTGGCTAGCTTCATGCTTTCACCACTTTACCCAGGAGAAAGTGTTCGCCATTATTAATTCAGTTTGATGCTGCTGAAATGTTTCAGATGCAAACTAAACTTTCCTTAAGTTTCCACCCAAACCAAATTCAGTCACTCTGAAAATGGAAGTAGCAAGTCCTTTTGAAACATTGAGAAAAACTGATGATCCTACACATTGTTGTAACCAAGATGGCTAATCGTTTTTGTTAACTTTTTAAAGGTCATTGGTTTTTGTGTGCATCACAAAGTTTAACACGAGAAAAAACTGCAGTTTTCTCATACAGTATTTACATGTTTTCGGTGATCCTTACACAAAACATCAAGTTTAAAGCTACACATCTTCCATGCAATAAACATATACAGATGAACTTATATCCAACTTATTGCACCACTTCAAATATAAAGGTCACTCCTACGTGTTATGGTCTATGACCGTAACATAAGGCCATTCTGAATGAGTACATGTTACACAAGGTCACATACATTTAAAACATAACATCATCATTGCTAAATGATGAAATATAAATTGAAGATTTAAACATTTCTACATACATATGGAGACATTGTTATAGGTAATTTGTGTACAGGATTAGATTAGTAACATTTGTATCCAAACATCTTCACTTGCAGTCATTGCAGTGAGATTTTAGCTTTTAATCATGCGTGTGGCCGAGCGTTCTGTTCCAAGGATGAGTACTATGTGCAGATGGCTGTATGCTTTGGTCGAAGGATGTAGGAGTAACTTTTATGTGTGAACTAGGACAGTAAGTTGGCAATAAACTTACCAGTAAATGGCAGTTATTTCCATACACAGCCTTACCCCATAGGGCTTTTAATGGACATAGACTATGTCCTGTATGAGTTACTAACTATATTTCTATGTAGAGTTTAAATTAACCTTAGTCTTAATGTCTTAGTGTTAATTTTAATTTGAAGTTTTGGACCTGAAGCATTGTGCTGCTTTTTGATAAACATGTTACTAGCATTGTAGTTTTTAAATGGGTAATAATAGCTGCTTTTGTTGTAACACAAGGACACTGCATGAAAGGAACTTTAGATAGCTGCGCTAACTTGCCCTGATAACTTTCAAGTTTAAAAGAATTATTCAACAAAGCACTAAGATTGCAGTTGTTTTTAAACAAATTGCATATCAATGCCTTTGTTATTGGTCCTTTCAATATTAGAGATAAAAGACAGACAGTAGGGAATTCTTCAAAAAATGTGAGACATGAAGAAACTGAACTTTCTTGTTTCCGCTTTTGAACATGCAGTGACACAATAACGTTTCAGTAAGCAGTAACTTATATTTAAGAAAGAATTCGCCGCTTTAACCATCAGTAACATTAACGTTGTAAACAAAGGCAGTTCAGTTCGGTTCAGTTCAATTTAGTTATGTTCAAGTGTACGTTTTGTTGACTGTGCATCTCGATACATCAGTGCAATGAAAAGCAACTTGATGCACTATTGTCCTCAGTTTATTTCGTCAATCAACCTCTACATGTTTCGGGCATATTTGTAGCCCATCATCAGGAGGTATACTATGTATATACACAACAAATGGTACGTGTTGTGCTTTTCAGTTGACTGTCTGTTGGCCGGCCGGCCAACAGACAGTCAACTGAAAAGCCCTACATGTACCAATTGTATATATACAGTATACCTCCTGATGATGGGCTACAAATATGCCCGAAACAAGTAGAGGTTGATTGACGAAATAAACTGAGGATAAATAGTTCATCAAGATAGTATTCATTACACGTTAGTTCTGTTCATTTCAGTTACCTTTTACTGGACACCATGTATTACATTTGGTAACATACAATATGTATAGTCCATTATTTGCATAAGATACACTTTATAAAATTCCTAAATTGGTTAATTTAATGTATACAAAGAAGAGGAGCATATGGTTGGGTGGTTTAGGTGTTGACAGCCCCGACTCTCTGCCTAGCTAAGAGAAGCAGCAGCATTGAGCATTGTTGTGAAAATGTAGCTTGTTTGGTAAAATAGAATCCACAGATCTTTTCGTATTTTGTAATCCTGAAGTTGCGTTGTATCGTGATTTAAATATTTGTTCGTATTCTATCAAGATAAATTCATATATGCGTGTATTATTATACCGCATCGTGCAAATCTGATGTGTCTAACAGTGCCTGCAGACAGCTGTTCCGGAAATCAGCGTCGATAAAAGAAGTTCACTGACCGTTTGAAAATTAGAGAAACTATAAAATGACAAGAGTGTATTTATTCGTTTCATGTATTCTGCAGAGTGAAAAGTTGCATTAGCTCGTAGATGTGTGTAACCGAGATGCGAATTGTTTTCTATGCAGTAGGATTTTGACTTTAAACAGTTGTGAGACGAAATTCGTGTTGTAAACGGATAAGGAACATCATATCCTAAAACGTCAGTAGTATTTTAATTCTTCTTCATGGACAATGCAGTCAGTTTGTCGCGTAACGCTTTGAACAGCTTCATTAGGCAGTGCAAAATTCATCAATTTAAATTACTTTTAAATGTGTTTTAGAAACTCCCCGTAACGTTCTTGAGGTTCACGTAGTCTGATAAAAACCCGCGGAACTCGTTCCGGTTATCGTAACTTGTCCGCTGAGCGTAGGAAATTTATCAAATATAAGCCAATTGAGATCCAGTCAAAATATGCCATAAAAGTTCTCCGATTGGAAAAATAAAAACAAAAGAAAATATTTACTCTTTCTCGCATTGTACACGCGGAAAAAAGTAAAATAGTTAAGCTGTCCATGTGCTTAATGAACACCACGTCATAAAACTTACCAAAAATTGGAAGTATAAATCACCAGATTTTTAGCTTTGGCACTGGATGGAGTTTAGTGCCTAGTTTCAGGCCCTGGCCACATTTCTCCGAGTATTTGTTGAATAGGGAGCTGGTTGGGGCTCAGAACTTTATGGACACTTTGAACAAGAGAACATTCTCTTGCCCCCTTCGAGAATTAAACTACCGTCCCTCGGTCCTGCATTCTTTAGCGTAATATACCGACTGAAGTGTAGTCAATAAACCTAGCCCGAAGTGGTTGTTTTGTTAATATTATTTAATTTTCTATGTATTTTTAATTGTGTTTTCCATGTGGGTAGTGTAGATTGAAATTTCTTGAGTTAACTTTGCAAGTAATGTAAGCTGGTGTTAGCTACCATTTCTATAGCAATAAATTTTTAGTTTGTAAATTTTCCAGAAGCCTGTACTTTATTACCACTCGTGATATCAGTGCACATCCATTGTTGGTTCGCAGATACGGCCAGGAAGATGAAGATAGGCAATGGGACTCGGGAGGGTACTACTACAAAGACCAGTATGGGGCCAGGGACCATTACGAGAACCGGGTGAACACTAGTCGGTCAGCAAACCGTAAGGTTGATGGCTATGCGACGACGGGAAAAGTGAACTCTCAAGATGAAGGTGAGGAAGAATATTACTCTCCGCAAGGAGGTTTGAGTTACGAGGAGGACTACACAGGGAACGAATATCCGCCATCAACATTGAAAGCCGTCAACAACACTCCAACCACTCCAAGACGCCGTACTCCACACGGGCACCCCAGTAGCCGCCAGGGTTCGATCGAAGACTATGACTATACAGCTTCTGGTTACTACGATAGTTACAGGCATCATGCCGTTGGCACAGGAACAGCTTCTGTTACCACGACAGCGACGACAACCACTAGTGCTGTCTACACGTCTCCCGTCTCTACAGGGAGGACGAATCATTTACCGAAACCTCCCTCCAGCGTGCACAAGCACCATCTCCCACCTACCCCAGGCAGACAACTCCCACACCACGGTGCCACTAACTCGACCACCACGACAAATGCGACAGCCAGGCGCAACAATGCTCCGCTGTCACGGATGCCGTCGGCGGATTACGCGGACCAGGACATTTATTCCGGTTATTCGACGTACTACAATACTTCCAGGGGTGTCGGTAAGGACAGTGGCTACAATGAAGATTACAACTACGCTTACAGCAGCATTGACAACCTCGCGACGACACAACAGGACAGTGTGGACGGGGATCGTGAAGTGATAGGGCACGATAAGAGAACTAGTGACGGAAGGCTAAGTGCTACGGGTACGAGGGGCTACCAACAGAACGTGCCGACCGCCCAACGGAGGAATAGTTCCACGCAACAACGCCAGAACTCTGAAGAGTACTACTATAATGCTCAGGACATGAATGACTATCTGAACGATGAGGAGGAAGATTTGGGGTATTATAATGACACAGGCGTCACAATGAACGACACCAGGAAGAAGTTTCTGGCCGATAGAGGAGAGAACAGCCCGTTGCTGCAGCAGAATACAGACTCCCTGGAATCGCGAGATGACGATCTCAGAGACTCTTTCGAAACAGCAGTGTCCTCAATCAATTCCTCGGCCCATATTCGTCGCGGCGTACATGATTATTCCACGACCACTGAGACTATGACGACGACGCCGGCAGAGATGACACCAACTGCGACTACAGTACCGGTCACCACGACCATGACTTCAGTACCAGTGTCCATTGCTAACCATGTGCCGCCACAAACTGCCCAGCACCGGGACCAAGAACCACCTTCTAAATCAGTGGCAAACGCAGGAACTGTAGTGACGCCCCCTGTCAGCAGTCCTCCTTCGGCAATCGTTACCACGACGACTACGAGTACCACAGCTGCCTCCTCCACCACCAGCACTTTCAACAATACCGTCCTTCCTCCCCACAGTGTGTACCATTCGCAGACCTCGGTTCACGGTAGGGGATGCTTGCGGCCTCAGGATTCCCTGGATAGTTTTGCAGAGGAAGTGACCCTTCATAGTGCGGGTACGGACTATTATCCCAAAAGCATGAATTTTAGGGACTCTCCTCCGTCTGCACTGATGAATCGTTACGGGTCAGAAACACCTCCAGTGAGGGTACTGAACAGTCTCATTGAGCCGTACCAGCCTCAACCAAATAAGGCGCCGTCGATTCACGCATCTCCATCTCCACCGATAATGATGCCGAAACAGAAAAGTTTGGACGAACAATCACACACTTCGATTGTCGAGAGTCCAACGGCTAGTGTAGATAGGCAGTCGTCTCAGGGACAAGCCGAGAAATCGAAGAGTGTCTCTTTTGAGGATGAGGAAGAAGTGAAACCAGAGAGGCGGAAGATGACCGTTAGAGAGCGCTGGCACTGGGCATACAATAAGATCGTCATGCAGCTAAATGTAAGTACGTTACCAGTTTTTATAGTAACTGCTTTTGGCTTAGTTTTGTTTGAGCGCGAATTGCTGCATGCAACCTGTGAAATACGCGTTCAGTTACGGATATTAAATGGAAATGTGCCTGCAGCCGACAGAAAACTCTTAATTATGAAAATTTTCTCTGTGAATAATTCTATGTATATTGACGTGTCTTGCTTATTGATTACACTAGTCAACAAGATTTTGGCACACGAAAGGTTTATTGTGTTTCTAACGTAACTTTTCACGCTGAATCCAAATATGCAATCAACATTTTTCCATCACCCACAGTTTTTGTACAATGGCCTTTTTAATTATTGATTTTTCGGAATTTTTGGTATTTTTTTTATACACGAACAAATATTTTAAATGGTTTTGAACAGAGGGTGGTCACATACATTTTACCGTTATCATATCTCTAGTTGTATGTGGTCAGACACAGGAAGTGAACGAGATAATGAGACAAACGTTGATTCATGGCGCATTGAATTTAGAGCGTTTAGGCCGGCACGGGACATTTAAATCC
>Ga0209629_10000653_pt1 | contig 19650 bp, 17 predicted proteins | sample TergutCu122P5_FD_187286 | JGI IMG/M metagenome (GOLD analysis project Ga0209629, IMG submission 187286) | Cubitermes ugandensis P5 segment gut microbial communities from Kakamega Forest, Kenya - Cu122 P5 (SPAdes) (version 2) | ecosystem: Host-associated > Arthropoda: Insects > Digestive system...
GGTCGAAATCGGGCGATTTGGCGCTCCGTTCGCTTGCATGGGCATGAGCCCATGCGGCGCGCCCGGAAGCGCCAACTCATCCCGATTGCGACCCAACGCGGCCCCGAAAAGATCTTGAACAGGCTCTCAGAACAGGTTCTAAGTTCAGCCTCGCGCTTGCGGGTGTTTTCTTTCCCAGTCGGACTTGCAGGCCACGCAGTGCTCGGTCATCGGTTCGGCCTTCAGGCGCGCAAAGGCAATCGGCTCGCCGCACGCCTTGCAAATGCCGTAATCGCCACGGGTCATGGATTCAAGCGCGCGGCTGATGCGCGCGATCTCCTCGCGGTCCAGCGTGGTCAGCGTACCTTCGATTTCGCGCGTCTGGTTGGCCATGCGCCGGTTTTCGTCTTGCGACACGCTGCCCGCGTTGACCTCAGGCGGCGCCAGGTTGGCCTGGTTTCGGTTCACCTGCTCGGTCAATTCCTGGCGGCGCGCCAGCAGCAGGCCCTTGAGCTCATCTTGCTGGGCAGGGGTCAGGGCGGGGGTCATATCCAAAATCTCCTGTGTCCTCGAAAATAACGGTAGGTCCAACACGCCGCGCTGAACTTGCCCGGCGTTGCCTTTACCCGCAGAATACCATCCACTTCCCGTTTGCGCCAGCCCTTTGCCCTCTTTATGTGCCAACTACTCGGAATGAACTGCAACACCCCCACCGACGTGCGGTTCAGTTTTACCGGCTTTACCCAACGTGGCGGGCGCACCGACCATCACGCCGATGGTTGGGGCATTGCATTTTTTGAAGGACGCGGGGCGCGGCTGTTCATCGACAAAAGCGCGGCTTGTGACTCGCCGGTGGCCGACCTGATCCGCCGCTATCCGATCAAAAGCCGCAACGTCATTTCGCACATCCGCAAGGCCACCGTCGGCGCGGTCGCGCTGGAAAACTGCCATCCCTTCGTGCGCGAGCAATGGGGCCGCTACTGGGTGTTCGCGCACAACGGCGATTTGAAAGGCTACGCCCCGCGTCTGCACGGGCACCTGCACCCGGTGGGCGACACCGACAGCGAACACGCCTTCTGCTGGCTGTTGCAGGAGCTGGCCCAGGCTCATGCCGAAATGCCGACAGTCGATCAAATCACACGCACCCTGGCCGAACTGGTGCCGCAGATAGCGCGCTTTGGCACATTCAACTTTTTGCTTTCCAATGGTCAGGCGCTGTGGGCGCACGCCAGCACCCACCTGTGCTACGTGGTGCGCCAGCACCCGTTTACCCGCGCGCATCTGGCCGACCATGACCTGACGGTCGACTTTGCCGAGCACACCACCCCCAGCGACCGCGTCGCCGTAGTCGCCACCACGCCCCTGACCACCGACGAGCCGTGGACGCCGTTCACGCCGGGCCAGCTTCAAGTATTTGTCGACGGGGCCGCGGCAGGCGGCGAAACCGGCGAGCGCTCATGACCGCCAATGGTGCGGGCAGACTTTCGTCACGGCAATGACGGCGCGGCGGTTTCGGCTTGCGGCGAGGTATCGGCCTTGAATAGCGCGGCGACCTTGCGTCGGGGTTTGATGTTGGCCGACAGTCCTGGGCGGGCGGCAGGCGGCGGGCGTTGCTGCTCCCAGGCAGGCGGTTCGGCGGCGGGGGTCGCGGGCGGCTCGTAGGGCCGGTCGAAAAATGGGTCGGCGGGTAGCGCGGCCAGAGGCAAGGCGCTGCGGCGGGATGGTCGCGGTTCACGGCCGCGCTTGGGGGGGGCATCGTCATCCGCGTCGTCGCGGTTCCAATGCCGGTGTCCGTCGTTGAAACGCCCTTGGCGGCGGATGTCGGGGCGCTCCTCGGCATAGCTCAGCGGTTCGGGTTCGATTTTTTGCTTGAGCAGCTTTTCCAGTTCGGCCACCAAGCGCTGGTCGCCGCGCGTGACCAGCGTCACCGCCAGTCCCGACGCGCCCGCGCGCCCGGTGCGGCCGATGCGGTGCACGTAATCTTCCGGGTTGAACGGCACGTCGTAATTGAACACCGCCGGCACGTCCTTGATGTCCAGCCCGCGAGCGGCCACATCGGTGGCGACCAGCAGATCGACCTCGCCGCGCTTGAAGGCGTCGAGCGACTTCAGCCGCTCGTCCTGGCTTTTGTCGCCGTGCAGCGCGGTGGTTTTCAGGCCCTCGCGTTCCAGCGTCCGCGCCAGCCGCGCGCAGCCGAGCTTGCTGTTGACGAACACGAACGCCTGCCCAATCTCCCGGTCACGCAGAATTTGCTTGAGCGCGCGGCGCTTGTCGGCCTCGTCGAGCCAAAAGAAATGCTGATCGACCGTGGTTACCGCCGCGTTGGGGCGCCCCACTTCGATCGTCACCGGATTGCGCAGATAGCTGGACGCCAGGCGCTTGATTTCCGGCGAGAAGGTGGCCGAAAACAGCAGCGTGGTGCGCTCGCGCGGCAGGTGCGAGAGGATGCGCTGCAAGTCCGGCAGAAAGCCGATGTCGAGCATCCGGTCGGCCTCGTCGAGCACCACGTATTCGACCTGCGTGAGCACGGCGGACTTGGCTTCGATGTGGTCCAGCAGGCGCCCCGGCGTGGCCACCAGCACCTCCACGCCCCGGCGCAGGGCGTCGATTTGCGGTTTGATGTCCACCCCGCCGAACACCACGCAACTGCGCAATTGCGTGTACTTGGCGTACAGCGCGACCTGTTGGGCCACCTGGTCGGCCAACTCGCGCGTGGGCAGCAGCACCAGCGCCCGCACCGGATGGCGCGCGGGCGAGGCCGACGCGTTTTCGTTCGCCAGCAGCCGCTGCAGCAGCGGCAGCGAAAAGGCCGCGGTTTTGCCGGTGCCGGTCTGGGCCGCGCCCATCACGTCCTGCCCGGCCAGCACCACAGGAATGGCTTGCTCCTGAATCGGCGTCATGGTCTCGTAGCCCATCTCGGCCACGGCGCGCTTGAGCGGTTCAGCCAGCGCTAGGGATGCATACGTTTGCGTCATCGGGACATTTTCGCACCGCGCTACCCCTGCGCCGCGATGCGGTTCCCCCCGCTGGCGAGTTTGTTGAGGGCGCTCAGGTAGGCCTTGGCGGAAGCCACGACGATGTCGGGGTCGGCGCCGACGCCGTTGACCACCCGCCCGCTGTTTTGCAGGCGCACGGTAACTTCGCCCTGACTTTCGGTGGAGCCGCTGATGGCGTTGACCGAGTACAGCACCATCTCGGCGCCGCTGCGCACATGGCTTTCGATGGCCTTGAGGGACGCATCGACCGGCCCGTTGCCTTCGGCCTGCGCGCGCACTTGCTGGCCGGCGTCGGTAAAGATGATTTCCGCGCGCGGGCGCTGGCCCGCCTGGCTTTGCTGCGACAGGGATACGAAGCCGTAGCGCTCCGCGCCGCCGATGACGCTTTCGTCACCCACCAAAGCGAGGATGTCCTCGTCGAAAATTTCGCTCTTGCGGTCGGCCAGTTCCTTGAAGCGTACAAAAGCGGCGGCGATGTCGGCTTCGGATTCCATGACCACCCCCAACTCCTGCAAGCGCTGCTTGAAGGCGTTGCGGCCGCTCAATTTGCCCAGCACGATTTTGTTGTGGGTCCAGCCCACATCCTCGGCGCGCATGATTTCGTAGGTGTCGCGCGCCTTGAGCACGCCGTCCTGGTGAATGCCCGATGCGTGCGCGAAGGCGTTGGCGCCAACCACGGCCTTGTTGGGCTGGATGACAAAGCCCGTGACCGAGCTGACCATGCGGCTGGCGTACAGGATTTGCGTGGTGTCGATGCCGATCTCCAGGCCAAAATAATCCTTGCGCGTCTTGACGGCCATCACCGCCTCTTCCAGCGAGCAGTTGCCGGCGCGCTCGCCCAGTCCGTTGATGGCGCATTCGATCTGGCGCGCGCCGCCGATCTTGACACCGGCCAGCGAATTGGCCACCGCCATGCCCAAGTCGTTGTGGCAATGCACCGACCAGACGGCTTTGTCGCTGTTGGGCACTTTTTCGCGCAGGGTCTTGATGAAATGGCCGTACAACTCCGGCACCGCATAGCCCACGGTGTCGGGCACGTTGATGGTGGTGGCGCCTTCCTTGATGGCCGCTTCGATCACGCGGCACAGAAAATCAACTTCGCTGCGCGAACCGTCCTCGGTGCTGAACTCCACGTCGTCCACCAGGTTGCGCGCAAAGCGCACCGCCAGGCGCGCCTGCTCGAATACCTGATCGGGCGTCATGCGCAGCTTTTTTTCCATATGCAGCGGCGAGGTGGCGATGAAGGTGTGGATGCGCGCGCGCGCCGCGTCCTTGAGCGCCTCGCCGGCGCGGGCAATGTCGCGGTCGTTGGCGCGCGAGAGCGAGCACACGGTGGAATCCTTGATGGCCCTGGCTATCGACTGCACGCACTCGAAATCGCCGTTGGAACTGGCCGCAAAACCCGCCTCGATCACGTCCACGCGCAGGCGCTCAAGCTGGCGCGCGATGCGCAGCTTTTCTTCGCGCGTCATCGAAGCGCCGGGCGACTGTTCACCGTCGCGCAAGGTGGTGTCGAAAATGATCAAACGGTCGGACATGATGAGTTTCCTGTTCAATGACGTGAATAAACCGGCAGCCCAAACGAAACGGCCCGCTGCTGGTGCAAACGGGCCGTCGAGGTTGGGGTAACTGAGATCGCGCTCTACTCGCGCGTCACCGCCTCCGCCCGTTGGGCGATAGCAGTAGCGCGAGCAGCGTAGGGCGAGTCATAAGGAGAAAATGATAGCACACGGCGCGGTGAAATGCGCGGTTATTCCTTTCTCAGCCCCAGCCACGCCAAGGCGCGGATCAGAAATTCAGGCACCACGCTGAAAATGTAGACCGTCACCCCAGCGTGCACTGCCGCCACCCACAGGAACAGGGCCGGGACGGTTTCATGACCCAGCCCCAAAAAGGCCCCGGCGGCCAGCGCCCCCGCAACCATGAACAGGGCATTGAGGATGTTGTTGGCGGCAATCACACGGGCACGGTAGGCGGCGTCGCTGCGCTGCTGGATGAGCGCGTAAAGCGGTACGCAGTACAGGCCGCCGAAACCGCTGAGCATCAAAAGGTCGAACAAAACACGCCAGGTGCTGAGCTGGCCGAGCAGCTCGGCGATCGGCAGCGCCGTGCCCACCGGCTGCCCAGGCGCGGCGAAGGCCAGATCGGCGCCGAAGATCACCATGCCCAGCGCCCCGACGGGTACCAGCCCCGGCTCGACCGGCTTGCCCCGGCGGCGCGTGAGCTTTTCGCAAAGCAGCGATCCGGCGCCGATGCCCAGGCAAAACACCGCCAGCAGCAGCGTCACCGCGCTCTCGCTGCCGCCCAGCACGATTTTGGTGTAGACCGGAAATTGGGCCAGCAAAATTGCGCCATAGAGCCAGAACCAGGAAATCGCCAGGATGGAAAGGAACACGCTGCGCTCCCGGCGCGCAAACCCGATGCAGCGCCAGGCTTCGGCCAGCGGATTGAAGGCGATTTTGAGTTCCGGCGCGGGCGCGGGCGCAGCGGGGATGCGGCAACTCGACCAGAAACCGGCGAGCGCCACGGCAAGACAGATGCCGACGATCCACGCCACGCCGTTGTCCAGCCCGGCCAGCAGGCCGCCGCTGAGCGTGCCCAGCAAAATCGCCACGAAGGTGCCCGCTTCCACGATTCCATTGCCGCCCACCAGTTCCTGGGCCTGTAAATGCTGCGGCAAGATGGCGTATTTCACCGGGCCGAACAGGGACGCCTGCAAGCCCAGTAAAAAAAGCGCCGTCAACAGCAGCGGCAAGCTGTGCAGCCAGAAACCCAGCGCGGCGACCAGGATGATGATGATCTCCAGCGCCTTGACCCACCGCGCCAACCGCGCCTTGTCAAATTTATCGGCCAGTTGCCCGGCGGTCGAGGAAAAAAGAAAGAACGGGAGCATGAACAGCCCCGCTGCCAGGTTGGCCAGCACCTCCGGTTTCATCGTCGTCCAGGCGGCGGAGCTGAATGTCAGCAGCACCACCAGCGCGTTTTTATAGGCGTTGTCATTGAACGCCCCCAGAAATTGCGTCACGAACAGCGGCCAAAAGCGGCGCGCCCGCAGCAAGGCGAACTGGGAATGCGCGCCCATTTCGCCTTGGCAAGTCTGGTGCTCGGGCGCGGGCACGGAAGATTCGGTGGTTGATTTCATAACGGCGAAGATCCGAAAAATTTACGGGTTGCGAAGACCTGAGCGGAAAAACTTTTCCCTTGCCATGACAGCAGGCGCTTGAGCGCGAGGTCGAAATACAGCGGGTTGTGTTCCCGCAACCGATCCAGCGCAGCGACGGCTTCTTGGGGCAGCAGCCCGGCGGCGGCCAGCGCGCCGGGCGAGACGATGGGCAAAATGCCGGGCAGCGGATAGTCGGAGCCGTTGAGCAGGCGTGGATGCCAGTCTTCATGCAGCAGCAGCGTCTTGATGACGCCGGGATCGCGGTTGCGCAAGACGATGGCGGAAATGTCGCCCCGAAGATTTTCCCGCCACTGCGGGCGATCCATCATGCGGGCAAACAGCGCGAAACTGGGCTGCCGCGTTCCCGGCTGGTCCAGATCGTCATCGTCGCCGTAACTTGCGCAATGCGCCACGACGACCCGCACGCCGGCGTCCAGCGCCCGCCGCAATCTGAGCGGATTGCCCAGGTACTGGAGCTTTTCGGCCATCGTGGCTTTTTCCGCGCCGCTGTGCGTGATCAAGGGAAGTTTCAGGCGGGCCAGCGCGGCGAAAAAAGCGTCGCAGCGCCTCGAAGCCGGGTCGATGTTCTGCGCCGCGGGCAGCCATTTCACCGCTCGCGCGCCTTCGGCGGCGGCAGCCTCCAGCCGGTCCACCGCATCGGGCCGGTAGGGGTGTATCGAGGCCACCCATTCAAACACGTCGGGATACGCCGCCGCCGTTTCACGGGCATAGCGGTCGGGCACATAAAACGTGCTCAATTCGGAAACCGGCTGGCCGTCGTCGCCGTGATACCAATCAAAGGCGAACAGCATGGTCTTGAACCCGGCCGGCATGTTGCGCGCGAGAAGCGCAAGCCGGTGCACGTAATTGTCATCGACGGTGCCCGGCTCGGTCGAAACGCATCCCGCATTCATGTAGAACAGGCGTTGGCTGTACAGCGCCGGATGCCACAGGCTCAACAGTTGCCGCCCGATGTAAAGCCCGTGCTGGCCGTCACCGATGCCCGCCAGGTGCACATGGCAGTCCCAGACTTGGGTGGCATCCAGCCCTTGCCAGACGCGCGCCAGCCACGGATCGTTTTCCAACCCGGCGCTCGCGGGGTCGAGGCAGGGATTGACCAGAAAGGGCTCCCGCGTATGCGCGATCATCGCGCCCGAAATGCCCGCGGCCGCCAAAAGGGCGGTTTTCAAGAAACGGCGCCGGCTGTTCACGATCAAGCCTCTTGCGCCATGCGCTTGAGCGTGACGTAATCGGTTTTGCCCGTGCCCAGCAGGGGCAGTTCGGCCACGCGCACGATCTTGCGCGGCACGGCCAACTCGGGCATACCCAGGCGGCGCGCCGCCTCTTGCAGCGCGGCGCGCTCCAGTCCGGCGTCGGTGGTGAACAGCACCAGCGCTTCACCCTTGCCCGCGTCGGGCTGGCTGCTGGCGCCATGCAGCGCCTCCGGGGAGGCGGTTCGCGCCAGTTTTTCGACCGCTTCCAGGCTGACCATTTCGCCGGCCACCTTGGCAAAGCGCTTGACCCGCCCGACGATGTGCACGAAGCCGTCCTCATCGACGTCGACGATGTCGCCGGTTTCGTACCAGCCCGCGCCCGCGTCCGAGACCGGCGTTTGCAGCTCGCCGGGCTGGTCGGCTTTCAAATAGCCGCTCATCACGTTGGGACCGCGCACATGCAGCAGGCCGCCGCGTTCGATGCCGGGCACGGCTTGCAGGCGGTAGTCGATGCCGGGCAGGAACTGTCCCACGGTGCCGCTGCGGTAGGCCATGGGGGTGTTGACGGCGATGACCGGCGCGGTTTCAGTGGCGCCATAGCCTTCGAAGATGCGGATCCCGAATTTCTCGAACCACTGCTCGCGCACGGCGGGCGCGAGTTTTTCCGCTCCGGCGACGACGTAGCGCAGCCGGTAAAAATCGTAAGGATGGGCAAAGCGCGCGTAGTGGCCCAGGAAGGTGCTGGTGCCGAACAGCATCGTGCAGCCGCGGTCGTAGGCCAGTTCCGGAATGGCGCGGTAGTGCAGCGGCGAAGGGTAGAGAAACAGGCTCAAGCCATTGAGCAGCGGCAGCAGCGTGCCGGCGGTCAACCCGAAGGAGTGGAAGATGGGTAAAACATTGAGCACGCGGTCATCGGTGGAAATGTCGACGATGGCCCGCACCTGCGCGATGTTGGCCAGGATCGCCCGATGCGACAGCACCACCCCCTTGGGCTTGCCTTCGGAGCCGGAAGTAAACAGCACCACGGCGGCATCCTCGGCCGATGCCTTCAGCGCCACCCGGCGCGGAAAGCGCAAGCCCCAGCACAGCAGCCACAGTTTGTCGCCCAGCGTGACCTGCTCGCGCAGGTCTTCCAGATAAACGACGCGCTCGATCCCTTGCAGCGCGGCAATTTTGTCGGCAAGCTGCGCCTGTTCGACGAAAGCGCGTGAGGTCACCAGCGTGCGGATATGGGCCGCCGTGCAGGCCGCCTGCATGCCATCGACGCCGGCCGTGTAGTTGAGCATCGCGGGCACGCGCCGCAAAGCCGTCAACCCCAGAAAAAGACCCACGGTCGGCGCCAAGTTGGGCAGCAGCAGCCCCACGCGCTCATCGGGCTGGGTTATGCGAGCAGCCACGCGGCCCAGTATGAGAGCCATCTTGAGCAGGTCCCGATAGCTGTATTCGACCTGCCGGATATCTTCCAGCACACGGCGATTGCGCCCATGCAGATCGATCGCGTCGCACAGGGCGCCGTAGAGGGTGTCGGAACCGGGCCGCGCCAGCGCCATCTCCTGCATCAATCGGCGCAGCGCTTCGCCCGCCTTGTGGCGGCGCCCCCGGGCGGTGGGGGCCTGCGGCATGGGCAACGTCGCCACCGGCAGCACCGTCAGCGTGATGCGCGGAAACAGCTTGCGCGGTTCGATGCGCAAACGCGAAAAATAACTGCGCGAGCTGCCATCCAGCCGCACCGGCAGCAGCATCGCCCCGGTCTTGGCCGCCACGAAAGCCGGGCCGTCATACACCTTCATCAGGCTGCCGGTCACGGTGATGCGGCCCTCCGGGAAAATGACCGCCGGACGGCCGGATTCAATCAGGCGAATCACCCGCTTCATCGCCATCGGGTTGACGGGATCGACCGAGAGGTAATCCACCATCAGGCCGATACCCCAGCGCCACAGGGTCCGTTTGACAACCTCCGTATGCACCACGAACACCGGGTCCTGGAGCGGCAAAAACAGGCACAGCAATATGCCGTCAAGAAAGGATTCGTGATTGGCGATGACCAGCAGGCGGTGCCCACCCCCGTCACCCGCGCCGGCGGGCAGCGCCTGCTCCATGCACCGCACCCGCACGCGAAACAAGATGCGCGCCAGGCCGCGCAGCAAGGCCCGAAAGAATGCGCGCAACAACGTCTGAGTCTTCGAAATCGAGAGCAATTCGTCTTTCATGATTGGAAATTCCGTTGTGACGCGGCAAAATTTCAGCACTCCGTGCGGATGTAATCCAGCACATTGCCAAAGGTCTCTTCCAGCCAGGGCCGGTTGACCCAGAACCAGACCTCCTTGCCGATCTTCTCCGAGCACAGCACGCGGGCCTCGTGCAATATCTTCAGATGGTGCGAGACCGTGGAGCGCGTCAGCGTCGAAACGGCGGCAATTTGTCCCACGTTGAGACGCTCCCCCCTGTCGAACAGCATCAGCATGCGCTGCCGATGCTCGTCGCCCAGCGCGGCGAAAACGCGGGCCATGGGTTGCCACTCGGGCGGGATGGTGCGGGTGTAGTCTGGTTTCATAACGACGATCTTAGTTATATCGTTGCGTTGTGTCAACCCCTTTCGTTCCGTTGCATTTCGGATTCGTTCAGCAAGCGGCTGCATCGGTATGATTGTTGGGGATGCAACACTTGCCGCCGCGACCGCTGACGGTTTTGGAAGCCGCCGAACGTGCGCCCCAACTGGCTGACTTGGCGCACCGGGCCAGCGCGGCGCGGGAACGCCTGGCCGCTATTGCGCCGCTGCTGCCCGCCCCGCTGCGCCAGAGCGTGCGCGCCGGAGCGCTGGATGATCAATCGTGGTGCCTGCTGGCGCCGCACAGCGCCGCGGCGGCCAAGCTGCGCCAACTCGCCCCTGACATTGCCGCGGCATTGCGCGTGCGTGGCCTGCCCGATCTGGCGCTGCGAATTAAAGTTTCCAAAGACGCGCGGTAAGCCCTACAGCCGATGGCTGCGGTCGCCCTGCGCAAAGCCGCTTGCGGCCCAGGCGTGGCCGGGCGTGGCAAATCCGATGACCTTGAACAGTTCGCCCATTTCGTGTTCGGCGATCAACTTCATGGCGTTGGCGCGGCGGGGCAGGCTGCTTGCGGCCATGCGCTCGGCCAGGCCCAGGTTGAGCAGAAACCGCGCCTGGCTGGTATAGCCCAGCACCGTCAAGCCCGCGTCCTGTCCGGCCAGCGCGATGCCGGTGAAATCCACGTGCGCGGTGATGTCCTTTTCGCCCGGCGCGGCCAGCGGGTCGTCGTCCACCCGGTGCGCGCGGTGGCAGGCCAGCGTGCCCATCGTGCGTTGCGGGTGCCAGTATTCGGCCTCGGGAAAACCGTAGTCGATAAAAAACGCCGCGCCGCCCTGGCCGGTGGCGCGCTCGCCGGCGATCAGCCGCTCGGCCAGCGTGGCGATGAAGGCGCGCGCTTGCGGATGGATTTCGGTCACGTAATCGCCGCTGCCTGCCATGTCGATGGGCGGGCGCAAGGCGGTGGGCCGGTCGGCCCAGACGAAAGCGGCGCCTGCGGCATCCAGCGCCACGCCACGTTCGTGCCACGTGCCTGAATGCCGCGCCAGCAGTTTGACCGGCATCGCATCCAAGACCTCGTTGCCGATGATGATGCCGGTCATGGCCTCGGGCAAAGCATCGGCCCAGTGCGCCACGCCGGCATACTCGGCCAACGCGGCCTGCTGGCGCGCGCGCAGCGCGCCCGATACATCGACCAGGGTATAGCGCGCCACGGGCTGGCCCAGCGCGCGCAGCGCGGCGAGCAGGTCACGCGCCAGTACGCCCGAACCGGGGCCAAATTCCCAGATTTGATCGCTGCCAGTGGCGCGCAACGCCTCGGCGACTTGCACAGCAAGAGTTTGCGCGAACAACGGTGAAAGCTCCGGCGAGGTTACGAAGTCTCCGCCCGCGCCATTCGGCCCGGCAGCCCGCCATCCGAATTGCCGGTCGCCGCGCGCGTAGTAACCCAGTCCCGGCGCATACAGCGCCAGGTGCATGTAGCGGTCGAAGGGCAGCCAGCCGCCGTTGGCGGCGATTTCCCGGGCGATCAGTCTCGGAGCCATCGGCGGATTGTCCTCATGCCGGTAAAAACCAAAAAATATTGCGTAAACGGGGCGAAAAACCTGTCCGGACGGCCATTTTCCTGTTACAGTGCAAAAAAGTGCATTTAAGTGGGAAATCGTGCCATTGCTAGGAAGCAATGGCACGACCCGCTGCTATCCGTTCGTTCCGTCATGTTCCAGGGCGCATCTTCGCTCAATCTCGATACCAAGGGCCGACTTTCGGTACCTGCCCGTCACCGCGACGTACTGCTGGCCACGGCGGGCGGCCAACTCACGATCACGCGCCATCCGCATGGCTGCCTGATGCTGTTTCCGCGTCCGGAATGGGAGAAGTTCCGCGAGCGCATCGCCGCGCTGCCGATGTCGGCGCAATGGTGGAAGCGCATCTTTCTGGGCAACGCGATGGATGCCGACATGGACGGCACGGGCCGGGTGTTGATTTCGCCCGAACTGCGCGATGCGGCAGGCCTGACGCGCGAAGTGATGCTGCTGGGCATGGGACAGCACTTCGAGCTGTGGGACAAGGCGCGTTACCAGGCGCAAGAAGCCGATGCGCTGCAAGGCCAGATGCCCGAGGCGTTCGCGGATTTCGCTTTCTGATGCCGGAGCCGACATGGACGCATACCCCCGTTTTGCCGCGCGAGGCGGTCGATGCATTGGTCACCGACCCACGCGGCGCGTACTTGGACGCAACCTTTGGCCGAGGCGGTCATTCGCGTTTGATCCTGCAGCGGCTGGCGCCGCAAGGCCGTTTGCTGGCGCTGGACCGCGATCCGGCGGCGGCACAAGCGGCGGCGCAAATCGACGACCCGCGCTTTTCGTTCCGGCAGGCGGCGTTTTCGGCCTTGGCCGATTTGCCGCCCGCCAGCTTGTCGGGGGTGCTGCTGGATTTGGGCGTGAGCTCGCCGCAGATCGACGATCCGGCGCGCGGCTTTTCGTTTCGCGTCGACGGGCCGCTGGATATGCGCATGGATCCGGCGCGCGGCATCGGCGCGGCCGACTGGCTGGCCACGGCCAGCGAAGCGCAGATCGCGGAGGTCATTCGTGATGACGGCGAAGAGCGGTTTGCTCGCGCCATTGCAAAGGCGCTTGTGGCGCACCGGCGCGAGCGGGGGGCTGTCACCCGCACGCTCGAATTGGCCGAACTGGTGGCTGGTGCGGTCAAGACCCGCGAGCGCGGCCAGCACCCCGCCACGCGCACCTTCCAGGCTATTCGGATTTTCATCAATGCCGAGCTGGAAGAGCTCGACGCGGCGCTGCAAGGGAGTCTGACCGTGCTCGCGCCCGCCGGACGTCTGGCCGCCATCAGCTTTCATTCGCTGGAAGACCGGCGCGTCAAGCGCTTCATCGCCGCCCATGCGCGCGCCGTGGCCGATCGCCGCGCGCCGTTCGCCGAGCCGGCGCCCGCGCTGCTGCGGGCCATCGCGCGCATCAAGCCGGGCGAGGCCGAGGTCGCGGCCAATCCACGCGCCAGAAGCGCCATCCTGCGCGTGGCCGAGCGCACCGGCGCGCCCCTGCCGCAAAACGCACGCGCATGGCCGGGAGGCCGCCCATAATGGCGCGGCTGGCGATATTGCTGCTGGTGGCCGTGGTGGTCTCGGCCTTGTACGTGGTGCGGGTGCAGTACCAGTCGCGCCAGATGTTCACCGAGTTCGACCGCGCCCTGCGGGACGCGCAGCAACTGGCCGCCGACCACGAGCGGCTGGAAGTGGAAAAACGCGCTGCCGCCACATCGCTGCGGGTCGAGCAAATCGCGCGCAGCCAGTTGGCCATGCGGCCGATTACACCGGCCATTACCACTTACCTGACACTGCCCGCCAGCGCCCAGGACGGCGCGGCGCGCCCGGTTCGTGCGGCTTCCGCCGCGAAAGGCGCGTCATGAGCCGCCGGCACGGCATGCGCTTTACCCCCAGCCCGCTGCTGACGGCCAAGACGCCGGTATGGCGCAGCAAGTTCATCGTGGCCGGGCTGGCGCTGGCGTTCCTGGGCCTGACGGCGCGCGCGGTTTACGTGCAGGTGCTCGACACCAGCTTCTTCCAGCGGCAAGGCGAGGTGCGCTTCGAGCGTACGCTGCCGCTGCCGGCCAGCCGCGGCCGCATTTACGACCGCAATGGCCTGTTGCTGGCTTCCAGCGTGGTCGCGCCCAGCATCTGGGCCATTCCGGAGGATGTTTCCGGCGGCGCCACGCCCGCGCAACTTGAGCAACTGGCCAGGCTGCTGGGCCTGCCGCTGGCGCAACTGAGGCAGAAACTGACCAGCCATGAGGAGAAAAGTTTCGTCTGGCTCAAACGCCAGGTCGATGAGCCGGTGGCCGGACAGATCGAGGCGCTGAAAATTCCCGGCATCTATCAGCGCGAGGAGTACAAGCGCATATACCCCGAAGGCGAGGCCGCGGCGCAGGTGGTCGGCTTTACCGGCGTGGACGGCGGCGGACAGGAGGGCGCGGAACTGGCGTTCAACCAGCAACTGTCGGGCAAGGACGGTTCGCGCCACGTCATCAAGGATCGCCTCGGCCATGTGGTCGATCTGGTGGGCGACGATGTGCCGCCGGTCGATGGGAACGACTTGTATCTGTCGATCGACAGCAAGATCCAGTTCTTCGCATACCAGAAGGTGCGCGACGCGGTGGTTGCGCACAAAGCCAAATCCGGCAGCGTGGTGGTGCTCGACACCCGCACCGGCGAGGTGCTGGCCATGGCCAATTACCCCAGCTACGACCCCAACAACCGCAAGAATTTGAGCGGCGCGCAACTGCGCAACATCGCCATCACCGACACCTTCGAGCCAGGTTCGACCATGAAGCCGATCACCATCGGCACCGCGCTGGAATTGGGGCGCGTGACCCCGTTCACCAAGATCGACACCGGACCGGGGCGCTACCAGATGGGGCGCTTCACCATCCGCGACACGCACGACTATGGCGTGCTGACGGTGCAGGGCGTGATCCAGAAGTCGAGCAACATCGGCGCGCTGAAGATTTCGCAGCGCCTGCGGCCTCAGGAACAGTGGAATGTCTACAACCTGCTGGGCTACGGCCAGCGGCCCGATCTGGGCTTTCCCGGCGCGGCGCCGGGCTTCGTGCGGCCCTGGGAAAAATGGAAACCGGTGGAACAAGCCACCATGGCCTACGGCTACGGCCTGTCGGCGTCGCTGTTCGCCATGGTGCACTCCTACACCGCCTTCGCGCACGACGGCCAGGTCATCGCCGCGACGCTGCTCAAGAGCGCGAGCGGCGCGCCGGTTTCCGGGCAGCGCGTGTTCTCTCCCAAAACCGCCGCCGATATTCGCGCCATGCTGCACCTGGTCACCGGCCCCGGCGGCACCGCGCCGCTGGCGCAAACCGTCGGCTACACGGTCGGCGGCAAAACCGGCACCGCCCACAAGCAGGTCGGCAAGCACTATGCCAGCAACAAATACCGCGCGTGGTTCACCGGCATCGCGCCCATCGACGACACGCGCATCGCCGTGGGCGTGATGATCGACGAGCCGGGCAACGGCCAGTATTACGGCGGCACCGTGGCCGCGCCGGTTTTCAGCGACGTGGCGCAGCAAACGCTGCGCGTGCTGGGCGTGCCGCCTGATATGACGATCAAGCCGCAGATCGTCACCGACGCGGTCGATGAGTCGTTCTGATATGACGGCAACAGCGTTCCTCGCCCCGCAACAGGCCGCCGATTGGCTGGCCGGGCGCGTCACGGGCACGCTCAGCGCCGACAGCCGACGCGTGGCGGCGGGCGACGGCTTCATCGCCTGGCCGGGCGCGGCCGTTGATGGCCGCCGGTTCGTCCGCACCGCGCTGGCGCAAGGCGCGGCGGCGTGTCTGGTGGAAGCCGAGGGCGCGGCGGCGTTCGGGTTCGAGGGCGATCCGCGCATCGCCACCTACGCCAACCTCAAGCGCGACACCGGGCCGATCGCGGCGGCATGGTTCGGGCAACCCTCGCGGCAGCTGGCCGTGATCGCCGTCACCGGCACCAACGGCAAAACTTCGTGCGCCTGGTGGCTGGCTCATTTGCTATCGAAAGCGAAGCATCCTGATGTGTCGCCATGCGGCCTGATCGGCACGCTCGGCATCGGCCTGGGGGACCGCATCGAACCCTCCGGCCTGACCACGCCCGACCCGGTGCGGCTGCAAGCGGCTTTGCGCGCCTTCGCGGACGCGGGCGCGCAAAGCTGCGCGATGGAAGCCTCCTCCATCGGCCTGGCCGAGCACCGGCTGAACGGCACGGCGATCCGCATCGCGGCGTTCACCAATTTGACGCAGGACCATCTCGATTACCACGGCAACATGGACGCCTACTGGCAAGCCAAGCGCGCGCTGTTCGATTGGCCTGGCCTGCAAGCGGCGGTCATCAACGCCGACGACCCGCGCGGCGCGGAACTGGCGCGGCAAGCCCAGGCGCGCGGCCTGGCGGTGTGGACGTTTGGCCTGCACGACCCGGCGCGCTTGTGCGCGCGCGATCTGGAGTGGGTGGCCGGCGGCGTGCGCTTTACGCTGGCCGAAGGCGCGGCGCGCTCGGCGGTCACCGCGCCGATAGCGGGCGGCGAGTACAACGTCAGCAATCTGCTGCTGGTGGCGGGCTGTCTGCGCGCCCTGGGCTTGCCGCTGGCCAGCGTCTCGAAACGGCTGTGCCATGTGCCGCCCGTACCGGGCCGCATGGAACGCGTGAAAGGGCGAAACGGTGACAGGCCCGCCGTCATCGTCGATTACGCCCACACGCCCGACGCCCTGGCGCTGGCGCTGGCGGCGCTGCGCCAGGTGGCGCGGGCGCGCGGCGGTTTGCTCTGGTGCGTGTTCGGCTGCGGCGGCAACCGCGACACGGGCAAGCGCCCGCTGATGGGCGCGGCGGCGCGCGCGGGCGCCGATGCGCTGGTCGTGACCAGCGACAACCCGCGCGACGAAGCGCCGCAAGCCATCATCGACGCCATCCTGGACGGCATCGCTGATCGGACGTGCGTCACGGTCGAGGTCAATCGCGCCCGCGCCATCGCGCTGGCGATCGAAAGCGCGCAGGCGGCCGACGTGATCCTGATCGCGGGCAAGGGGCACGAGGACTATCAGGAAGTGCGCGGCCAGCGCAAACCCTTCTCCGACCCGTGTGAAGCGCGCGCCGCGTTGCAGCAATGGCGCAAGCGCGCGCGAAAGGCGCGGGCATGAGCACGATGAATCTCACCCTGGCGCAGGCCGCGCATGGCATCGCGGGCGCGCACGTGCTGGGCGACGGCAGCGCGGGCATCGCGCGCGTGCACAGCGACACGCGCACGCTGCGCGCGGGCGACCTGTTCGTGGCACTGCGCGGCGAGCGCTTCGACGGCGCGGCGTTTCTGGCCGAGGCCGCCCGCGCCAAAGCGGCCGGCGCGCTGATCGATGCCGATGCCCGCGCGGCGCTGCAAGCCGCCGGCCTGCCGGGCATCGTGGCGCCCGATGCGCGCCGCGCGCTGGGCGAACTGGCGGCGTTCTGGCGGCGGCGGTTCGACATACCCGTGATCGCCGTCACCGGCAGCAATGGCAAGACCACGGTCACGCAGATGATCGCCGCCATCCTGCGCGCCTGGCAGGGTGACGCGGCGCTGGCAACCGCGGGCAATTTCAACAACGACATCGGCGTGCCGCTGACGCTGCTGCGTCTGCGCACGGAGCACCGTGCCGCGGTGGTCGAGCTGGGCATGAACCATCCGGGCGAAATCGCGCAACTGGCGGCCATCGCCGCGCCCACGGTCGCGCTGGTCAACAACGCGCAGCGCGAGCATCAGGAGTTCATGGGCACGGTCGAGGCCGTGGCGCGCGAAAACGGCGCGGCGATCAGCGCCCTGCCCGCCGCGGGAATCGCGGTGTATCCGGCGCACGATCCCTATACGCCGGTGTGGGAGCAACTGGCCGGCGCGCGCCTGCGCATCCGGTTTGGCACGGCGGCGCCGGGCGCGGAGGCGTTTCTCCGGACCGCCGATTGGGCTGATGACCCCGCCGGCGCGCATTGGCGGGTACAGGCGTATGTGGTGGACCGCGTGGCGGCGTTCGATCTGCACGCGCCGGGCCGCCACAATCTGCGCAACGCGCTGGCCGCCGCCGCTGGCGCGCGGGCGGCGGGCGCGCCGCTGGAGGCCATCACCCAGGGGCTGGCGGCTTTCCGCCCGGTCGCTGGACGCTCGCGCGTAGTCGCGCTGCGACTCGAGGATCGCGCGCTGACGCTGATCGACGACAGCTACAACGCCAACCCGGACTCGGTGCGCGCGCTGATCGACCTGCTGGCCGAACTGCCCGGCCCGCGCCTGCTGCTGCTGGGTGACATGGGTGAGGTGGGCGATCAAGGGCCGGCGTTTCATGGCGAAGTGGGCCGCCATGCGCGCGAGCGCGGCATCGAAACGCTGCTGACCTTCGGCGCGCAAGCCGCCCAAGCCAGCCGCGCTTTCGGCGGCGCGGGCCGCCATTGCGAAACGCTGGAAGATCTCATCGGCGCGGCGCTGGCCGCGCTGCCGGGCGCGGTCAGCGTGGCCGTGAAAGGCTCGCGCTTCATGCGCATGGAGCGCGCCGTTGCGGCATTGACCGCGGCGTGCGCACCGGCTGCGCCCGGTCAAACCGCCAGCCACACCGGACAGGAGGCCGCCCATGCTGCCTGAAATCGCCGCCTGGCTGCAAACGCTTTCACCCGCGCTCGGGTTTTTCCGGGTGTTCCAGTACATCACCTTCCGCGCGGTGATGGCCGCGGTGACCGCGCTGCTGATCGGCGTGGCCGCCGGGCCGTGGGTGATCCGGCGCCTGACGGAATTGAAGATCGGTCAGCCGGTGCGCGGCTATGCGATGGAAACGCACCTGTCCAAATCGGGCACCCCGACCATGGGCGGCATCCTGATCCTGATCGCCATCGCCGTGGCCACGCTGCTGTGGTTCGACTGGAGCAACCGCTTTGTGTGGGTGGCGCTGCTGGTGACCTTCGGCTTCGGCGCCATCGGCTGGGTCGACGACTGGCGCAAGGTGGTCGACAAAAACCCCGAAGGCATGCGCTCGCGCACCAAGTTCTTCTGGCAGTCGCTGATCGGCATCGTGGCGGCGTTCTTTCTGGTGTTCGCGGTTTCGGGACGCTCCAACGCGCAGGTGTTCGGGCTGTTTCTGCAATGGGTCGAATCGGGTTTCACGATCGATCTGCCGTCCGCGGCGGGCCTGCTGGTGCCGTTCTTCAAGGAAGTGAACTACCCGCTGGGGGTATGGGGCTTCGTGATCTTGAGCTACCTGGTCATCGTGGGCAGCAGCAACGCCGTCAACCTGACCGACGGACTGGACGGGCTGGCGACCATGCCGGTCATCCTGGTCGGCTCGGCGCTGGGCATCTTCGCCTACGTCAGCGGCAATGCGTTTTACGCGCGCTACCTGCTGTTTCCGCACATCCCCGGCACCGGCGAGTTGCTGGTGTTCTGCGCCGCGCTGGCCGGGGCGGGGCTGGCTTTTCTGTGGTTCAACACGCACCCGGCGCAGGTGTTCATGGGCGACGTGGGCGCGCTGGCGCTGGGTGGCGCGCTGGGCGTGATCGCCATCATCGTGCGGCAGGAAATCGTGCTGGCCATCATGGGCGGGGTGTTCGTGGCCGAAGCGCTGTCGGTAATGCTGCAAGTGGCCTGGTTCAAATACACCAAGCGCCGTTATGGACATGGGCGGCGGCTGCTCAAGATGGCGCCGCTGCACCACCACTTCGAAAAAAGCGGCTGGACCGAAACCCAGGTCGTGGTGCGCTTTTGGATCGTCACCATGCTGCTGTGCCTGATCGGGCTGTCATCGCTCAAGCTGAGGTAAGGATGACCGCGCTCGCGTTGCTTTCCTCCACATCTCCCGTGCTGATCCTGGGCTTGGGTTCTTCCGGCCTGGCGATGGCGCGCTGGTGCGCGCGCCACGGCGCAGCGGTGGTGATCGCGGACACGCGCGCCGCGCCGCCGGGCCTGGACGCGCTGCGGCGCGAATGGCCGCAAGCGCGTTTTGTCACCGGGCCGCTCGATGCGACGCTGCTGGATGATGCCGCTGGGCCGTTCGCCGCCGTCTACCGCAGTCCCGGCCTGCCGCCCGCCGAAATCGCCGCGCTGGCGCAGGCCGCGCAGACGCGCGGCATTGCGGTACGGGGCGAGCTGGATTTGTTCGGCGATGCGCTGGCGGCGCTCAAGGCCGAGCGCGGCTACGCCCCGGCGGTGCTGGCCGTCACCGGCACCAACGGCAAGACCACCGTCA